>Ga0213872_10000112_pt1 | contig 74964 bp, 64 predicted proteins | sample VelepicomBERX_R2_FD_160071 | JGI IMG/M metagenome (GOLD analysis project Ga0213872, IMG submission 160071) | Rhizosphere microbial communities from Vellozia epidendroides in rupestrian grasslands, the National Park of Serra do Cipo, Brazil - RX_R2 | ecosystem: Host-associated > Plants > Roots >... | reverse complement strand
CGCGGCGGACTGGTGGACCTTGTTCCAGTCGCCGGCGCTCGACCGACTGATTCACAAGGTCCTGCAAGCCAATCCGACCATTGAGGCGGCGCAGGCAGCTTTGCGTCAGGCCCAGGAAAACGTCAACGCCCAGCAGGGATTTTTCTTTCCGACGGTGCAGGCCAGCTATGCGCCGTCGCGTATCAAGCTGTCGGGTAACACGGGCGGAAATTCGCCAGGGTTGCAGGGCGATGGCTCAACCATTGCTACCGGACAGACGGCTGGCACTCCTTCCGTCAGCACTCCCGTTATCTATAACTGGCACAGCGCACAGGTGACGGTCGGTTTCGTGCCGGATGTGTTTGGCGGCAACCGCCGTCAGGTTGAGTCTTTGCAGGCGCAGGCCGATGCTCAGCGCTTCCAACTGGAGGCGGCGTATATCACACTGGCTTCGAATGTTGTCGCTGCAGCAATCCAGGAAGCATCGGTACGTGAACAGATCGCTGCCGTTCAGCATATCATCGAGGCGAACGAGCAGTCCCTGGTGCTGGTACGGCAGCAATTCAAATTCGGTTTTGCCGGGCGGCTGGATGTTGCCGCGCAGGAATCGGCGCTGGCACAGGCGAGACAGTTGCTCCCCCCACTGGAAAAACAACTGGAACAGACGCGCGATCTGATCCGGGCCTTGGCGGGCAATCTGCCCAGTGAAGAGATCGAAGAGACATTTACTTTGGCGTCGCTGCACCTTCCGGAAGACTTGCCACTGAGTCTTCCGTCAAACCTGGTGAAGCAGCGCCCCGACATTCAGATCGCCGAGGCGCAACTGCATGCGGCCAGCGCCGATGTGGGTGTCGCTGTGGCGGCGCGCCTGCCACAATTCTCGCTCAATGCCACACTGGGCGGCAACGCGGCCACCTTCAACCAGATGTTTTCCGACAGCGGAAAATTCTTCAGTGTGGCAGGTAACGTCTCCCAGACCTTATTTGCTGGTGGAACGCTATTGCGCAAGCAGCGTGCTGCCGAGCAGGGCCTGGCCCAAGCTGCCGCGCAATACCGCAGCACCGTGCTGACCGCGTTTCAGAACGTGGCAGATACCTTGTATGCCATCCATGCCGACGCGCGCAATCTCGCAGCAGCAGTCGAGGCTGAGCGCGCTGCCGAGTTGACGCTTGACCTGACCCGTAAGCAGCGCGAATTCGGTCAGGTCGGCAAGCTGGCCGTACTGACGGCAGAGCAGACCTACCAGCAAGCCTCGATCGCGCTGGTTCAGGCACGGGCGGCACGGCTTGGCGACACGGCAGCATTGTTTCAGGCGCTCGGCGGCGGCTGGTGGAACCGCAAGGATGCGGCCACGCATTAGCGGAATGGCGGTTGTTGGAAATGGATCGCGATGTGAGGACGATCAACGTCCGGAGGGGATATGACTAAACTTCGACGGGAATGCGTATTTTCAGCGATTGGGAAGCCGGTAATGCGGGATGAATGTTCAAATATCAAAGTCACCGGGGCAATTGTCTTGCTCATCCTGTTGGCAGGCTGCGTAACGACTTCTGATGCTGAGTCTCGCTACATCAAGGGTTGGCGAAGTGGCGAAATTTTGCAAATCGGGGATGCAGCAACCCAGTTCCCGATCGCGAGCATTGACTGCCGCCGTGCCGGATTGCTGCCTGCTACTTCAGCCGCGCAGCGCTACGCGTATGTGGAGTTTGTCTTTGCGCAGACGGGCGGAAAATATTTCTATAGCGGCCCGCCCCAGCGGCATGCGCTGGTCTCCATTCCAGAAGGCTCCGAGTTTAAAATCGGCGAGCGTGTTTCCGTGAATATTCGCGATTGCCTGCTACCTTTGCAGCATTCGACCTTAGATGCTCACGTTGTCGTAGCGCCCCTTTAACCCAATTTTTACGGCAACGTGAGCCTGGCCGTGCCCCAGCTGTTTCACGTGCGGTTGCCTGCGTCGGCGCTGCTGATGAACAATAACAGTGATCGTGTTTGCCGAGGTGTTGCCTTATACGTTTGTGCGGCGCCCAGTGGAAGTGGGTATTGAGGATGATGATGTGGTCACTATCGTATCCGAGCTGCGGCGGCGAGCGTGTCGTCATCCTTGGCGGCATATTGATTTGACTTACACTGCAACCGCTATCCAGATCTATTTCAACTCATTCACGGACTCAAACGGCCATGCACAATCATTTGCCCGAAGTAAAAAACAGTACGAAGCATTACCATACCCGTCGCGCGACCCGCTCCTCGAAGCCAAACTGTTGATTTGCACCGAAAACTGCCCCAAGGGAGGGGCAAAACGGAGTGGGTCAATTCAGAACGCGAACGAACAGATGCGTCGGCTGGCAGCCACACCCTGACCTATTTTGAAGAGTGGTTATCCGGCAGTGCCCGGCTGTCTTCTTTATGCTGTCTTTATTCGCGCCTGAGGTGCTCAACGGAAAACCTGCGTGCTGCCATCTGTCGCTATTGCCGCTGGGGTCCAAGTATCACGCGGCACATCACTGAGCTTTCTCAACTGAGTCTGCAAAGCCAAAATTAGACTGGCTTGATGAACCTTCCAAATCTGTGGGTGAATAAACCGGTGAGGTTCTTCTGTCATCAAACTTGAGGAGACGGCGATGTTGACATATCCAAATTTGACCCGAGGCCTGTGGCTGATGGCCATCATGACTTTACCGCTGGCGGCTGCTGGAGATGAGTCCATCTCAGTGAGGCGTGGCCATGTGCTCATTGCCGACCAATTCAACAATCGCGTGATCGAAGTGGATCAGGCCAGTCACCACGTGGTCTGGCAATTTGGTGACGGCAGCGATCGTGCGGGACCGAGCAGTGTGGTGGGCGTGAATGACGCCATCCGTTATGGCGAATTGACGCTGATTTCCGGCACGGGCATTCCGCCCAGCGATCCTGCCTTGCCTGGCTGCTCCACGCCCAGCACGGGGTGCCCGGACAACCGCGTCTTCCTCGTGAATGCTGATGGGCGCATCGTCTGGCAGTATGGCCAAGCGGGTGTTACGGGGGCTGGCTTCAACCAGCTCAACACCCCAGTGCAAGCGATCCTGGTGCCGGGATTCCAGGGGCGGCACGGCCTGATGGTGATGATCGCAGATCAGGGCAATCAGCGCGTCATTGTAGTGGACCGGCAGCAGCGCTTGCTGTGGCAATATGGTACGACTGGTGTGGCTGGCAATGGTTTCAACCAATTGAATTCGCCTAACAGTGCGCTACTGCTGGACAACGGCCATATCCTCATTGCAGACGAAAACAATAGCAGGGCGATCGAGGTGGACACCAACCTCAACGTGCTCAAGACCTTGACGGCTGGCGGCACGCTCAACACCGTTGCCTTCGCCAGCCGACTACGCAACGGCAACACGTTGGTTACGGACGCGGGCAACAACCGCGCGGTGGAACTGGACGATGCCGATCATATCGTTTGGCAGTATGTGACGAATACTGGCGCGGGCAGCAATCCCAATCCGCAGCCAACCCGCGCCATCCGGCTGCGCGGTGGGCATACGCTGATTAGCGATCAGTTCAATCAGCGAGTGATCGAGGTCACGCTGGACGGTAAGCTGGTGTTCCAGCAGGGACAGATCAATGTGGCGGGAACGGGGTTCAATCAGTTGAACGGTCCGTATGACGCCAAGCGCATCGGCGACTTTACCGGCTTGGGCGTGGTGCCACAGGCGGATCTGGAACGCTATTAAGGTCCACTGCGGCAGAGCGTGATTTGGCTGCCGCAATCGACCTGATTCTGATCCTCTCTGGCGTTCGAATAGGTCAGCCAACCATGCCTGCGTCCATGCGTGGACCCCGCCGCGTTAGGCTAACAGGTATGCATGGGACGCTCGGCATGATCTGCAGCGATGACATGCGCTATTGAACCTGACGAGTCCTGCCAGGTATTCACAGTCGCAAACTCTCTTAACCTACCCCAAAGCAGCACAAGGAGATCATCATGGGATGCTCCTGCAGATATACATGGCGCGCATTGTTTGGCATTATTTTGGCCATCTTTTTGACTCCAGCCAGAGCTGTACCGAGCTTTGCGCGTCAAACCCAACTGGACTGTTTCGCCTGCCACGTGAGCTGGCCTGAGCTGACTCCCACTGGTCGGCAATTCAAGTTAAACGGTTATACGTTGGGGCCGCGCTTGAAATTTCCTGTTGCCGGGATGGTCCAGTTATCGTATTCAGAAACACGAACCACTGGACCAAATTTCGCGCAAAGTTTTCCCAATGACCGTGACGCGGTGCTGCAAGCCGCGAGCTTGTTTTTAAGCGGGAAGCTCAGCGAACACACGGGGATCTTTTCGCAGTTCACGTATGACGGCCTTGAGCACCACGCCAGTATCGACAACGTGGACCTGCGCTATGCGAACCATATCGCCATTGGCCCAAATGACCTGCTCTATGGCTTTACCCTCCATAACAATCCACAGGTTCAGGACGTTTACAACACGGTGAACACCTGGGGCTTTCCCTTCGCTTCTTCACCAACTGCAAATGTACCCACCGCCTCGCCTCTGGTGAATAATCTGGGGCAGCAGGTGGCGGGGGTGGGGGGCTATGTTTTGTGGCGCAACACGCTGTATGCCGAATTGACGACATACCGCACCAGTAATCACCTGTTCTCACCATTGCGGCTTGGTGTCCCACGTGATACGGCGGCAGCTTTGGATGGCGACAACCCCTATTGGCGCCTCGCGTTGCAACATGACTGGGAGGGCGGAAAACATTCGGCGGAAGTAGGTATCTATGGCCTGGTCGCTGACGTTTTTCCAGATAACCAGGTGCTCACTGGCCCGACAGATCACTTCCGCGATACTGGCATCGATGCGCAGTACCAATACATTACAGACCGGCATCGCGTTTCCGGGCAGGTCAATTTTGTGCGTGAATCGGCGGACTGGAACGCTGGCGCCCAGACCAGCAACCGCAGCGATAGGCTGTATGAATTGCGGGCAAAAGTCACCTACTATTTTGACAAAAAATACGGCATTAACCTGTCACGCTTCAACATCCACGGCAGCGCCGACAGCGGACTTTACAACACCGGTGATCCGATCACCGGCAGTGCCAGCGGCAGACCTGATAGTTCAGGTCATATTCTGGAGTTTAACTATCTGCCCCGCCGTGATATTCGCCTGGTGCTCCAATTCACGCGCTACGACAAGTTCAACGGAGCGAAGCGGAACTACGATGGCTTCGGCCGCAATGCCTCCGCCAACGACACCATCTATTTGCTGGGGTGGTTCATGTTCTGACCCTCCAGAACGCTTTGAGAGGTAAGCATCATGAACGCACACGATTCGACCCGGCGACGCCTGCTCGGGGTATCCGCCGCCACACTGACAATCAGCCTGCTCAGCAGGTCAGCCTTGGCCAGTACGGGCACGGCAAGCAAAGAAGCATTCCACTACCAGGACCAACCCAACGATGGCAAGCGCTGCGCGGACTGCCGACAATTTAAGTCACCAGATGCGCAGCACCATTCGGGCAGTTGTCAGATCGTCGCTGGCGAGATCAGCGCAAACGGGTGGTGCATGGCGTTCACCGCCAAAACACCTGGTTGATCGATGAGAAAGCCACCAGTTGGTCGCTCTGCGGAGTCGGGGCCGGTTGGCCATTCTAAGTGACTGGGGCGGGCGCGTTCAGGGGGCCCAATCAGGCTTTGGCGGTCTGCGCCTTAAAGTAATGGATGGGCACCCGGATACATCGCAGTACGAAGCGCCAGTCCTCCGAGCACAACAAATATGATGGCGGCCACGGCGTGCACTAATTTGCTCGGCAACCGATTGGCAAATTTGTGACCAAGATAAATTGCAGGGACGTTGGCAAGCATCATGCCCAGCGTCGTTCCCGCGACCACACCGAAGAACTCATGGAAGCGAGCGGCCAAGGCGATGGTGGCGATTTGTGTCTTGTCACCCATTTCGGCCAGAAAGAACGTCACCACGGTGGTGCCAAACACGCCCCATTGACCGTCGGCAGGCATCGCCTCTGACTCATCCAGTTTGTCCGGAATGAGAATCCAGATAGCCATCGCCGCAAATGATGCAACGATAGCCCAGTTCAATATTTCGGGCTTAATGGCATTGGCCAGCCATGCCCCCAGTGCGCCTGAGCAGCCATGATTAACGAGGGTTGCGACAAAAACACCAAGTACAATGGGGATAGGTTTGCGATAACGAGCAGCAAGGACGAGTGACAGTAGTTGAGTCTTGTCGCCGATTTCTGCTAGGCCTACAACACTGGCCGAAACGAGGAATGAATTCATGGTGGTATGTCGTAACCAGGCCGCGCAATTTGAACACGATGACACATACCCCAGCGGCCCGGTTGGCAAAGTAGGGATATACGTCATCGGTCTTGCCAGGCAAATGCTGCACACGCCATGTCATATAAAATGACAAGTATGTTGACGTGCGCCTCGGAATGGGACATCCCGAGCGGCTACTCCCCGAAGAGCGCATCGATTATAAGAAATTAGTCAGGCCCAAGCAAGGGGGGCGAAGTTGGTGGTGCGCGCGATTTCTGTCGTCCGCAAGCGCTTGATGCCGCGTGGGCAATGTTCTTGCTTGGCTGTCGCAATCCTTCACAGCGCACCTGGCCGTCGCGTTGCTCCTTGCGAGCATTGTGGGCATAATCGCCACCGCGAAAATCTATCTGACCGTTGCAGCTCTGATCGGCTTCGCGGCTTTCCTCCTTTACATGAAGCGAATGATGGAAGCGAAATTCAGCACCACGATCGACCCTGCGCTGGCGAAGGCCAGCAACGCCGAGGAATACTTTGCCGAGAACCACAAGATATGGGATGCGCGCTGCTTCTGTTCGGGCTGAGCGTGGTTTCTCTCTCGCTACGCCGGCGCCGGCGGCGGGGTAATGTGATGGAGATTGAATCGGCCTTCACCATCAACAACAAGTCCATATACATTGTGACGCTGCAGCGCATCGACGTGCCGGAAGGCGGCAATTTCAAGCTTTAGATCTATGACCAGCAAACAGCAGATTTTGTCCGCACCGCGATGGAGTACGAACTTCCACTGGCGGTGCTCTACGATCCCGCATGGCCGGGTAACGCCGTCTTGCCGGAAGCACTGGCGGTGAACGATCTTGGCATCCTGCTGGGCAGCGCCAGGAAGAAGTGGCTGTAAGCCAGCGCTGCGGCGAGGTGCTTGGCTATAATGACACTCGACTTGTGGTTAAGGAAGCCCGCTTGAAAGCCTTAGACATCTATACCTTGCTGTTCATGACAGCCTTCATTTGCTTCGGCATGAGCATCATCTTGTTTTCGGTGCACCATACTTTCAAGTCGGTGGTCAAAGGGATGAATTACTGGGCGTGGGGCCAGCTTTCGATGCTGCTGGCGCTGCCTTTTCTGGCCGTGCGCGGCACGTTGACCGAGCTGATCGTCGTCCCGGTTTATAACGGTGCTTTGCTGCTTGGGCTTGGCCTGGCCTTGCTGGGGACGCAGCGCTTTTACCACCGTCCGGTAACGTGGCGTCGCTTGCTGGTGGTATGGACGGCGGCGATAGCGGGGCTGTTGTGGTGGCTGGTCGTCACGCCCAGTTTCTCTGCGCGCGTGGCGGTATTTTCTACCGCCGAGGTGCTGATTCACGTCACACAAATCCTGGTGATCTGGCGCTATGGCGAGCGCCATTTCAGCGCATTTTTCCTGATGATGCTACTGGCGATTCAGACGGGGCTGACGGTGATTCGTGGTGTCGTCGCGCTCACGGTGGGCGATTCCGGCGCCAATCTTCAGAGTGCGACGGCGTTGGCGACTGGCTATCTTGCCACGTCCAATATCCTGATCCAGCTGCTGAGTGTCGCCTTTGTGATGCTGGCTTCCCGCCAGTTGAAGCAGGCGCTGGAGCTGCGTGCCACGCAAGATCCGCTCACCGGCGTATTGAACCGCCGCGGCTGTGCCGAGTTCTATCAGCAGCTGCAGGCGCATGGCCGGCAGTCTGATGTGCCGTTCACCTTGCTGGCAATCGACCTGGATCATTTCAAGGCGGTCAACGACAAGCATGGCCATGGCATCGGCGACAAAGTGCTGGTGCACATTGCGCAGCAAATCTCGCGTAGCCTGCGTGACTGCGACCGCGTGGCGCGCTTTGGCGGCGAGGAGTTCGTGGTCCTGCTGCCTGGCACCACGACGCCTGAGGCTACTGTGGTTGCGGCGCGCATTCAAGCCATGCTGCGCGAGGCAAGGACTGAGCTGCCGCGCTGCACCTTGAGTATCGGCATCGCCACCAATATGGCGCTAAGCGACGATCTCGACCAACTGCTGGCGCGCGCGGATGCGGCCCTGTACGGCGCCAAGCGTGAAGGACGGGATCGCGTCGAGGTGGCACTGCAGGTCAGCTGAGTTTGCGCAGATATTCGAGCATTTTAATTTTGGAAATGTCCCCAAACTTTCCTAGCAGCAGATTAGCAAGGCTTGCGGGTGCTAGCTGCAGGAGTTCGGCTGCTTGTGCATGTGTCAGATGATTTTCCCGGATAGCCTGGTCGATCTCGTATGCGAGCTTAGCCTTGGCGAGTAGTTCTTCGGGATCTGGCAGGCCCGCATCGGTGTAGGGATTTCCGCTACTTTCGATAATGACGTTATCGTCACCAGATGCGTTCCTGTTCATTGTTGTCCATCCTCGACTTCTTTTGAAAGCAGTGTAGTACATACACTGCGTTCGCGTAGCGAACCGTGTGAACGGTGTTAGCCGCTTAGCCTGCGAAGCGACTTGGCGAGAACGCCGTCGCATCGGTATAGGGTGTCGCGCCTTCAATCAGGTCGGACAGCAGCCTCGCGCTGGCCGGACCCAGCGTAAAGCCCTGGTGGCCGTGGCCAAAGTTGAACCACAGGCCTTTGTGCTTCGGCGCGGCGCCGATCACCGGCAGCATGTCGGCCACGCAGGGACGGTTGCCCAGCCAGGGCTCCTGCTCCACCGGCTGGCCCAGATCGATGAACTCGCGCGCGGCGATCTCGCAGCCTGCCAGCTGGCGCGGCGTGGAAGGGGCGCCCAGCGGCGCCAGTTCTGCGCCGGTGGTGATGCGCAGGCCGCGCAGCTGTGGCGTCATCAGGTAGCCACGGTCGGCATCCAGCGTGGCTAGATTGAGCTTGCCGCCGCCGGTGTAGTGGCGGTGGTAGCCGCGCTTGACCATCAATGGCAGCCGGTAGCCTAGGCCACGGGTCATCGTATCGGACCACGGCCCCAGGGCGATCACCGCCTGTTGCGCCTTGATGGCGCCTGCGCTGCTGTCGGCGCGCCAGCCGGTGGCGGTGGCTTGCAGCGTGGCCGCGTCGCCGGTGACAAAGCGGCCGCCCAGCTGCTGGAAGTGAGCCGCGTAGCGCTCGCACAGCTGGCCGGGATCGTGTACGCCCCAGGTGTCGAGCCAGTGCACCGCGCCGCCCAGCGGACCACGGAAGGAAGGCTCTGCCGCAGCCAGCGCGGCGGCGCCCAGCGCCTTGTAGCCGATGCCGAAAATCCCATGCAGGCGGACCGCTTCGCGCACGCCTTCGTCGAAGGTGCGCTCGCTGCGGTACATGAAGCGCAGGCCGTCGCGCCGCACCAGGTCTTCCGCGCCCACCATGCCGATATAGCGCTGGTGCTCATCGGTGCAATGGGCGATCAGGCTGGCGTATTTGCGGCTGATCTCCTTGAAGCGCGACGGCGCGGAATTGCGGAAGTAGCCCAGCAGCTGCGGCCACGCCGTCAGCAGGCCCTTGAGGTGGTACTGCATGTCCAGCCGCTGATTCAGCGCGGCGCTGAACAGGGTGGCGAAGTCGCGCGGCATGGGATGCGGTTCGACGGCTTCGCGCTGGATCATGCCGGCGTTGCCGTAAGAGGTTTCCTGGCCGGGCGGGCGGCGGTCCAGCAAGGTGACAGTGTGGCCGCGCAGCGTCAGTTCCAGCGCGGTGCACGTTCCTACCATGCCGGCGCCCAGTACCAGGATTTCTTGACTCATTCGTGTGTTCGCCTTAGTTCCAGTATTTGACCAGCAGCTGCGAGATCCAGCATCCCGCAATGCCCAGCTGTACCAGCAGGCAGGCGAAACGCACATGCACCGCCGGTGCGCTGGTCGAGATCATATGCACCGTGGACTGCACGATGCGGGCGCCAAGCGCGATCAGCGCCATGGAAGAAGTGATTGAGGTATTGCCGGTTGCCAGTGCGAGCAGCAGCAGGCCGCCCATGACGGGGAAGCATTCGTAGCAGTTGGCGTGCGCCCGCGCGATGCGGTGGGACAGCGGCGAGACATCCTTGCCATTCGGTGCAAAGCTGTTGATGGAGCGCTTGGCGCTCAACATGGCCATGCCGCGATTACCGGCAAGGATGACCAGCAGCACGATGGTCCAGCTGATGTAGCCCAGCAGTGCGATGACGGTATTGTTCATGCGTTCCCCCTTCATTGTTTTTGTTGAATGGCAGACCCCGGCCATCCTACTTGATCAAGGGAGTGGTGTCGAACTTTTGCCGCATGCTCAGACCAGTGCCTTGCCGTCCAAGCCGGGTGTGCGGGCAAACAGCCCGATGAGAAAGTCGATGAACACGCTGGCCCGCTGCGGCAGCAAGCGGGCCGCCGCGTACACGGCGTTGAGCGGGGCCGGCGGCCCACGGTAGTCGTTCAGCAGGCTCTTGATGCGGCCGCTGCGCAGCTGCTCGGCCACCATCCACGAGGGCAGGTAGGCGATCCCCATACCGGCCAGCATGGCGCGCCGGATCGCTTCCAGATTGTCGAGCCGCACCCGTCCGGACACTGGCACATCGCCCTGCAGGAATGGCCAGTTGCCGGAACCGCCCGCCAGCAAGGTGTACAGGATACATTGATGCCGGGCCAGCTCGCCCGGTTCGCGCGGCTCTCCATGCTGTTGCAGATAGGCGGTGCTGGCGACATAGATGCGTTCGGACGTGCCGATGCGCCGCGCCCGCAATGCGCTGTCCTTGAGCACGCCGCCGCGCACGGCAATATCGACGCCTTCCGCCACCAGGTCGACATAGCCGTCGCTCAGGCGGAACTCCAGTTCAATATCGGGAAAGCGCGCCAGGAAGCCTGGGGCGGCGTCCAGAATGACTTCGGAGGCGAGGGTGGTGGGGCAGGCCACGCGCAGCAGCCCGCGCGGATTGTGCTGGCCGCGTGCCTCCGATTCGGCTTGCGCAATGGCGTCGATGGCTTCGCGCGCCTGCGGATAGTAGCGCTGGCCTTCCGGCGTCAGCGCCAGCTGGCGCGTGGAGCGATGCAGCAGGCCCACGCCCAGCTCCTTCTCGAGCGAGGCGATGTGACGGCTGACGTTTGGCTGTCCGATGCCCAGTTCGCGCGCCACGGCGGAAAAACTGCCGGTTTCCACTGCCCGTACGAAGCAGTGCATCCATAATAATTTATTCATTTTTGCGTGAGGCGCCTATCCAACCATGCGAATGTAGCATGAATGCTGAGCGAAGCCGATCTGGGCGGGCGCGCGGCGTTTAGCGGATGCCGGAAAGGGCGCGGGCGCGCAGGCAGGCTTCGGTGCCGGCTTCAAATTCGCGGCAAGTGCTGGAGCGCTGGGGATAGATGTCGCAGCCGACCGAGCGGCCGACTTCGCCGCGCAGGCTGATGCATTTGACGGGGGACTGCAAGGTGCCGTTCATCGCCACGTGGTGCGGCGAAATCGGCGTCACCAGGTGCTGGGGCACGGTGCCTTCCGGATGCAGGGTGGTCTCGCTCCAGTAGAAGCTGACGCGGAAATTGGCGCAGCAGGCGCCACAGGTTTGGCAATCGAAGGACATGGCCACTATTGTAGCCATGTCCTGTGCCGGATGGCGCTTAGAAGCCTGGTGGCGGATTCTGTGGAATCTGGTTGCGCAGGCTCAGGTTCATCATGTTCCAGCCTTTGATGGCGGCCACGGCGTAGCTCAGCTCTGCGATTTCACCGTCGGTGAAGTGCTCGCGCAGATCGCGGAAGGCGGCATCGGTATCGTCGCGCTGCGGCAGGGCGTTGACGGCTTCGGCCCAGCCCAGGGCGGCGCGTTCGCGCGCGCTGAAGAAGGGGGCTTCGCGCCAGCCGGCGACGGCGTTGATGTGGCGCGGATCCATCCCCTGGCGCATCAGATCGCGCCAGTGCATGTCGATGCAGACGCCGCAGCCGTTGATCTGCGAGACGCGCAGGTGCACCACTTCCACCAGGTGCTCGCCCAGCGAGCTTTGCTTGACGGAGGTGGACAGGTTGATCATCGCCTTCAGGTTGGCGGGAGCGAGGGTGAAGAAGGGAATACGGGCAGCGTGCGACATGGTGGCTTCCTTTTCAGAGAGCGCCGGCGCGGAATGCGCCTGCTTTCCCTGTTAGACGGCCAGGCTCGCGCCGTTGTGACAGGGCGCGGAAAAAAGTTTGTCGGGATTGCGCACCAAGTAGACGGCGCTGATGCGGCCATCGGCAAAGTCGAAGGCCTGGGCCGATTCGATCTTGCCGTCGACGTAGCGCAGCAGGCCGGGACGGCCGTTGATGCGCGCCATGCGGTAGTCGACCTGGTGCGGGAACATATGCTCCAGCGACCAGAAGGAGCCGGCCACCCGGCCCGCGCCCACCAGAATGCGCGGATAGGAACTGACCTTGCCGCCGCCATCCGTGACCAGCGCGACGTCCTCCGCCAGCAGGGCTTTCATGGCGCTGCGGTCGGCCAGCTTGGCCGCCTGCATAAAACGATGTAGCAGGTCGCGGTGGTCCTGCTGGGGCACTTCAAAGCGCGGCTGTTCCAGGCGCACGCGCTCCTGCGCGCGATGCACCAGCTGGCGGCAGCTGGCCTCCGACTTGCCGAGGATGGCGGCGAGGTCGCTGTAATCCTGGTCGAACACTTCGCGCAGCAGGTAGGCGGCGCGTTCCACGGGGGCCAGCCGCTCCAGCACCCACATCAGCGCCACGGAGACTTCGTCGGCCTGCTCGGCGGCGCTTTCGGGGGTGCGCTCGTCCAGCTCCATCAGGGGCTCGGGCAGCCAGTAACCGGTATAGGCGGCGCGTTCGGCCTGGCGGCTGCGCAGGCGGTCGATGGCGAGGCGGGTGGTGATGGTGACCAGCCAGGCTTCCGGCGACTGCAGCAGTTCCATGGTCTCGCTGGTGCTGCCTTGCCAGCGCAGCCAGGTATCCTGCACCACGTCGTCGGCGTCGGCGCGCACGCCCAGCATGCGATAGGCCAGGGCGAACAGGCGTGGGCGCAGGGTGCTGAAAATGGCGGTGGCGGTGTCGTTCATTGTCGTATCAGTTTAGTCCAGTTGGACTAAGACGGGTGGCACGCTAGCGTTGTGACAGTCAGCAGGATTTTTTTAAAGAGAGTAACATAACGAACTAATTAATCGGATTCGATAAAGGAGTTCAACATGAGTGAAAAGGCAATCCTGGCAGGCGGCTGCTTCTGGGGCGTGCAGGAGCTGGTGCGCAAGTACCCTGGCGTGATCTCCACCCGCGTGGGCTACAGCGGCGGCGACGTGCCGAACGCCACCTACCGCAACCACGGCACCCATGCGGAGGCGCTGGAGATCGTATTCGATCCGGCGCGCATCAGCTTCCGCCAGCTGCTGGAGTTCTTCTTCCAGATTCACGATCCGAGCACCCGCAACCGCCAAGGCAATGATATCGGCACCAGCTACCGCTCGGCCATCTTCTATACGACAGAGGAGCAGAAGGCAGTGGCGCTGGACACCATCGCCGACGTCGATGCTTCCGGTCTGTGGCCGGGCAAGGTGGTGACGGAGGTGTCGCCCGCCGGTCCGTTCTGGGAAGCGGAGCCGGAGCATCAGGACTATCTGCAGCGCATCCCCAACGGCTACACCTGCCACTGGGTGCGTCCGGACTGGACGCTGCCGAAGCGCGGTTGATCCAGCCTAGCCTTCCTTGCGGCCCACCAGGTGGGCGTGCAGGGTCTGGCGTTCTTCGGCGCTGACGTCGCCCAGGTAGTGGAATTTGCCCGCGACCTGGGTGGCGACTGGCAGGCCGTCGCGGTACAGAATACGGTTGCCTGCCAGCGCCGGGACTTTCTCGCCCGGCAGCAGCGCGCCGCACAGATTGAGCGGGTCGATGCCGGACAGGCAGACCAGCAATCCGTCGCGCCCACGGCGGCGCACTTCGCGCAGCATGGGAATGGCTTCGGGCAGGGCGAATTGTTCGCCCGAGAGGCCCGCCACGAAGCGGCCGCCACGGATGTCGCCGCGCGCTTCCAGGCGGTGGTAGACGGGCAGCAGTTCGCGCCAGCTGGGCAGCCAGCTGGCTTCTCTTTCCAGCATGCGCCAGAACATGACGCCGTAGCGGCGCAGCAGGGTCATGGCGATGTATTCCAGTAGCTCGGGATTGGTGCGAGGACGTGCGGTGTTGCTGCGCGGACGTGCTGCTTGCGCGTCTTGCGGCGGTGCGGCTTCGGCGGCGGCGCGGCGCAGCAGGGCCCAGCGGCCGGCTTCTTCCATCGTCGGCATGGCGCCACCACGGCGGCGGCGTTTGTCCAGTGTGGCGCGCTTGTTCGCGGGCAGCAGCATGGCGCGTAAGCCGGCAAAGCTGTCGGCGTTGACCAGGCCTGTGGCCACCAATTCTCCCAGGGTGTTTTCCAGTTCGACCGGCAGAAGGCGGGCGTCGTGTTGCAGCTCGTCGAAGAACATGGCGCCGTCGCGGCGCAGGCATTCCAGCACGCGGGCGGCGCGTGGCGAGAGCTGCGGCGTTGCGTTGACGGCGTCGGGTAGCTCGCTCCAGCGCGGCAGCTGGCGGCGTGGCAGCAGCACGATCGGTGTGCTGCGCACCGGGCCTCCGGCCGCCGATGCGGGTGCGCCAAGGCGGGTCCAGACGATGCGGCCGGCGCGGCACAGTTCATCGAGCCACAGGCTGCTGTAGTCTTCCAGGCGCAGGGCCAGCAGGTCGGCCTCCCAGGCACCTGCGGCGGCTTCGTAGCCTTCCAGCTGGGACAGCAGCTCGGGCAGGGCGTCGCGGCTTTGCAGGCGCGTTTCCGGCGACAGGTGCTGCCAGTCGAACAGGAAGCGCATGAAGTCTTGCAGGGCGACGGGTTCGATCTCACGGCGCAGGCGCTTGATGGTGTAGCGGTGGATGCGGGCCAGCAGGTGGCGTTCGCACCATTCTTCTGCGGTCACGCCGGGCGTGAAGTGGCCGCGCATGACGTAGCCTTCGCTTTCCAGCTGGGCCAGGGCGATGGCTACCGTGGACTCGGGCAGTGAGAGCTTGTCTGCAATGGAGGGCAGGGGCTGCGGGCCGAAGCCGCTCAGGCGGGCGCGCAGGAGTTCGACCAGGGCGGCGTCTCGGGTCCAGTCTTCGTCGCCGTTCAGGCGGCAGCGCTCGGGGATGTCGAGCAGCGGCTCAGCGATGGCGTCGGGATAGGCGGCTTGCAGGCAGGCGAGGCGTTCCAGGGCGACCCAGAGGCCGGCGCCCGCAGGGGAGGGCTGCGAAGCGGCAATCGGCGAGGCCGGCTGCGAGACGGCCGGCAAGGAGGCGGCGCTCGGCAATGTGGTATGCGGCGCTGCGGGGGCAGCGCGCGGCGAGGCGGTGGCGGGGGCGGCTTGGGCCGGGCGAAGGCGGGTGGCGCGGCCGCTGGCGGCGAGGCTTTCCAGCAGGGCGGGCCAGCCGGGCTGCTGGCGGGCTTCTTCGTCGGTGATGCAGGCCAGCGCGACCAGCGCTTCGTGCATCTCGTCGGAGCTGCGCACGGTGGGCCAGGCTTCGTCGGCGACGGCGGCGATGGCTTCGGCGTCGAGCGCGCCCAGATCGTCGGTGGAGGTGGGATCGCTCCAGCGCCGCGTCAGCACGGCCTGGGTGCGGCGTTCTTCCAGCGGCGCGTCATCGAGGAAGGCGTAGGGACGGGCGTTGAGGATTTCCATCGCCAGCGGCGAGGGCGCGGGCAGGTCGCGCGCCAGCAGTTCGATGCCGCCGCTTTCCATGCGGCGCAGCAGCTGCAGCCAGCCTTCGCTGTCCATCGCTTCGTGCAGGCAGTCGTCCAGCGTTTGATCGACAAGGGGATGGCTGGGTAGCTCGCGTTCACCGACGATGTTTTCCAGGCAGGCCGCCTGGTCGGGGAAGACTACCGCCAGCAGGTCGTCGCTCTTCATGCGTTGCAGCTGCGGCGCGACCTTGTGGCCGCCGGTGAAGCGCGGCAGGGCCAGCGAGGTAGTGGCGTTCCATCGCCAGCGTACGTTGAACAGGGGCGCGTCCAGCAGGGCCTGCACCAGCAGATGCTCGGCGGTGGCGGAGCGCAGATAGCGCCACACTTCGTCCAGCGGGAAGCTGTGCGATTCGGACAGGGACAGCACGATGGCGTCTTCCGTGGCAGCAGCTTGCAGCTCGAAGTTGAAGGTGCGGCAGAAGCGCTTGCGCAGCGCCAGGCCCCAGGCGCGGTTGATGCGGCTGCCGTTGGGTGAGTGGATCACCAGCTGCATGCCGCCGGATTCGTCGAAGAAGCGCTCCATCACCAGGCGGCTTTGCGTGGGCAGGGCGCCCAGCGCGGAGCGCGAGCGGGCAAGGTATTCAACGATCTGGCGCGCCGCCGCATCGTCCAGGCCGAGGTGCTCGATCAGCCAGGCAATCGCGTGCTCCAGCGGGCCTGCTGCCAGCAGGCTGTCCACCTGCGCCCGCAGGCGCGCGACGCTGTGCGACAGCTCATCGCTGCGTCCCGGCGCTTCGCCCAGCCAGAACGGAATATTGGGCGCCGCGCCTTGCGCATCTTCCACCCGCACGCGGCCCGTTTCGACCTTGCGGATACGGTAGCTGGTATTCCCAAGCTGGAAGACATCGCCAGCCAGGCTCTCCACCGCAAAGTCCTCGTTCACCGAGCCGATGATATGGCCCGCCGGTTCCAGGATCACCGCATAGTCGGCGTTATCCGGAATGGTGCCGCCCGAGGTCACGGCCACCAGCTTGCCGCCGCGCCGTCCGCGCAAGGTGCCGGACACGGTATCGCGATGCAGGTAGGCGCCGCGCACGCCATTGCGTCCCGCATAGCCTTCCGACAGCATGCGCAGCACCGCGTCGTAGCGTTCGCGCGGCAGCTGTTCGTAGGGCTGCGCGCGCCGCACCAGTTCGAACAGGCCATCCTCGCTCCATTCCTGCAGCGAGACTTCCGCCACGATCTGCTGCGACAGCACGTCCAGCGGCGCGGCGGGAATATGCAGCAGGTCGAGTTCATCGCGGTGCACGCAATCCAGCAGCGCCGCGCATTCGATCAGCTCATCGCGCGAGGTGGGGAAGATGCGTCCCTTGGGCATGCCGCCCACGTGGTGACCCGAGCGGCCCACCCGCTGCAGCAGGGCCGAGATGCTGCGCGGTGACGCCACCTGGATCACCAGGTCGACATCGCCGATATCGATACCCAGCTCGAGCGAAGCTGTCGCCACCAGCACGCGCAGCTGGCCCTTCTTCAAACGCTGCTCGGCGTCGAGGCGGAATTCCTTGGCCAGGCTGCCGTGATGCGCCGCCACGATCTCCGTGCCGAGACGATTGGCCAGATGATGCGCCGCCCGTTCCGCCATGCGCCGCGTGTTCACAAAAATCAGCGTGGTGCGATGCTGGGCCACCAGGTCGGCCATGCGGTCGTACAGCCGGTCCCACACCTCGTTAGCCATCACCGCTTCCAGCGGCACCGGCGGCAGTTCCAGCGCCAGGTCGCGTGCGCGCACATGGCCCACGTCCACCACCGCGCAGTCCTCGCTGCCGCCATTCCCCACCAGGAAGCGCGCCACCGCCGATATGGGTTTCTGCGTGGCGGACAGTCCGACGCGTACCGGCCGCTGCGCGCACAGCGCGTCCAGCCGCTCCAGGCTCAGGGCCAGATGGCTGCCACGCTTGCTGGCGGCGACGGCGTGGATCTCATCGACGATCACCGTCTTCACGCTGGAGAGCATGGCGCGGCCGCTCTCGGACCCCAGCAGCACATACAGCGACTCCGGCGTGCTGACGAGGATATGCGGCGGGCGTTTGCGCATGGCGTTGCGCTCGGTGCTGGTGGTGTCGCCGGTGCGTACGGCGCTGCGGATGCCGTGCGGCGGCAAGCCCATCGCAGCCAGCTCGCGGTCGATGCCTTCCAGCGGTGCTTGCAGATTCAGACGGATATCGTTGGACAGCGCTTTCAGCGGTACATGTAAGTTTTCTATTGAAAAGCAGATAATGTAAGTTTAATAAAAATGGACATTCCGGTGAGCGTGAAATATATCTATATAGATCGAAACAGCAATGATCGGCTTTGGTTGCTCACGACTTGCCGAAATTTCCTTTATTTCTTAACGGACTGATGGAGGTGCTTTCATGATGGAGCTGCGTCGTAAGATTCTTTTACCTGTCTTTCAGCTTTCTGAAATTGCATCTGAGTCGGACCCTTGCGCAATCAGGCGCGCTATAAAAAAGGGAAAAGGGAATGTCCCACTGGTTTATTGCTACAAAATATTGCCTGATGGGCAATTCCAGCGAGAGCGAAGTTTTAACTTATTTCCTATAGTTTTGGATAAGAATGGGGCGCCGTGGTGTCTCGCGGTAATGTTTCTGCTAAGTTTAATTGAGTCCGATATCGATCCGGATATGTCGACATATTCGAGTAAAGCAGACGACTTAGGAGCCTATAAGGAATGGCTCGATACGCAAGATCTTCCTGATGAGACGATATTTTGTTTCCCAAGGATAATTTTACAGCGTCCAACCTATAGATTTCGTGGGCATTTGCTTTTGCAAGTGCAAGCAGGAGAAATTGCACCTAACACTGGAAAACGTCGCATGGGAACAGTAATTGCGTTCTATCGTTGGTTGATTGAAAAAAAATATTTTAAACCAGAATATCCACCTTGGGAAGAAACACATTACAGCCTTTCAGTTAAGTCAAATAAAGGCTTTTCTGTTTCATTAAAAGGGCAATCTACTGATCTCAAAATTAATATTCCAAAAAATAATGACCCATTTGATGGAACTATACAGGATGGTAGTGCACTTCGTCCATTGACTGGTGAAGAACAGAACTGGGTCTTAGATGCAACTTTATTTAAAGGTAATACCGAGTGCTATTTGATTCAAATTTTCATATTGGCCACGGGAGCGAGAATTCAAACGGTTGGTACACTTAGGCTACGCCATTTCTCTCAGGCTGATCCCGGATATGCCAAGGCGTTGACTGGAGAAGGGCAAGTCTTCAGGTTAAAGGCTGGCCCAGGAACTGGGATTGATACGAAGCGGAATAAGCAGGGTGTGCTTCAAATTCCGCGAATAATCTAAGAGCTCCTTCATACCTATACCCTCTCAGAAAGGGCACTACGTCGTCGTGAAAAATTTATTAAAAATTTTGGCGGCAGTGTCGATCCTTATTTATTTTTGACTCAGCAAGGAAATCCATTTTATATAGCTGAATCTGAAAAAAATATATTTAATCCAAATTTTAATTTGCATCACCAAAAATCTGGACAAACCATACGTGTCTTCATTGATAAACAAGTTATTCCTTACATTAGAAAACTCCACGATAAGAATTTTCATTATCGGATTCACGACCTTCGTGCGAGTTTCGGTATGAACGTCTCTGAGATGTTGATGGATTTGGTTAGTAAAAAAATTATCACATTGGCCCAGGCTAGGATGATTCTTAGGGATTTGCTTTGGCACGAAAGTTTTTCAACAACAGAATTGTATCTAGATTTTCGCGGGAAAATGGGAACTGTTTACGGCGCGATAAATAGTTACGGGGAGCAATTGCAAAAGTGGATAGATAAGGCCCGCGGATATATCGGAGATTCAAGTGAGTAATTCGAAAAATATGGGTTTTTCGCGCCGCCCTGAAAACATTGTGAAATTTCCTCTGGAAAATAATGTAATAGTTTTACGCCCGGAAGATATTATCTTGCAAACTGAAGATTTTTATTTTGATATCGGTGTATTTTGCTATTCTAGGCGCGCATCTAAGAGAAAGCGTAACGGATCCTACTATGTGGCTTTAGATAGCTTAATAATTGAGAGAAAAGATAATATTTGGAAAATAGTCAAAGCTATTTCTTGCTTGGTGACAGCGCGGGGGCTAAGAGTTTCTTCTTCAAGAGATTATCTCTATGTTTTTAAGCTTTTCATGGATTGGTCAGATTGCAATAATTTTCATAATTGTTTATGTGACGTTGTGGAAACTCAAAGAATTTATTCCTTGTGGACAGAGTATATTCATGAAAACTACTTGCAAGGAAAAATTTCTGGTAAAACTCATAATCGATATATTGAGTACGTGAGGTACGTTTTAGAAGCTTCTGGGATTGTGGATAGCCTTAAATGCTCAATTAAAATGATAAAAAAGAAAGATTTTAAACTTGGTGTAACAGAACCGTTATCTGAAAACGATTTTTCTTACATAGTTATGCTTAGCCAACTCGTTTTTGATGGTCTTTGCGATCTACTTTTGGAAGAAAAAAAATTTCCATTTCAATTGCGCTTGCCAATAATATCGGAATGGAAGGATAAGTTTCTTTGGGTGTTTCCAAGTACTCTTTGGCGGTTTCCGCCTTGGAAATGGACGAGCAAAAATGGAGGCAAGACACGGTATAAGGCATACGACTACAAAAATGGACGGCTATTCACAGAAAATGAAATTTCTGATTGTTTTAGTGGGAAGAGCATAGAGGTTAGATTAAGTAAAGCGAAAAAATGTATTACCAAGGCGAGGAGGAGTGTTGAAGATGCCAACTCTGATCGTCGGAATAAATTTAGGCTTATGCTTGGAATGATTGCGCATAACGCCTTCCTTCTTTTATTTTTCTGCAATACTGGTGCAAATGAATCGGTTGTGCGGAATATAGAAACCGATGGGAAATTAGATATTTCTCAACTCAATCAAAAATTTCGAGCAATGAAGTTTCGTGCTAACGGGAAATTAATATCTGTTGTGACGTCCGCAAGCTTTTTCCCATCTCTGCGCCGTTTTTTGAGTTTGCGAGAATATTTACTTGGAAATCGAGTTTACCCTTATCTATTTTTTACCCGGGAATTTCTGAAAGACACGCCGCCCAGGAAAATTTCTAGCAACCCACTTGTCTCTATTTATTTGGTCCTGAAAGGCGTATGTGGTCAGGCTTTACCGAGGATGGGAGCGAGAAAAATACGCGCGAGCGTTTTTGACTGGTATCAGCGCCACCACGATTCGGCAATAACAGCAAGTGTTATGCAGAGTTCAGAGGACGTCGTTCGAAAACATTATGACGCGGGTTCAGATGAGACCCATCGAATTGAACTATCGCTGTTCTTGGATGCGGTGGCAGCGTCCGCGAAGCGGCAGCGGGTTGTATCAACCGAAGAGGCACAGGGAGCAGCTCTATTTGATGAAGGGGGATGCTGTGTTAGACCTGGGATGCCGAAAGCTCTCGCCGAAGGGGTGCCAGTGGAGCCTGATTGCAAAAATGGCAGTGGATGTCTGTTTTGCTCTAACCGATTACTTATCGCCTGTGAGGAGGATGCTCGTAAGGTAGCCTCTGCAGCTTTTGTTATGGAGCAGGTAATTCTTGGTCCAAAGCATGAGGCGGCTCTTCGACCGTTGATTGTTAAGTGTGATGGGGACCTAGAGAAAATTGCGGACTTTGGCGATTGTAGGGCAATGGTCGAGCTTGTCCGGAAAGATGTCTTTGAGAGGGGAAATCTCACGCCTTTCTTTGCAGATAAATATCAATTTTTTCTTGAGTTGGGGGTAATTACATGAAAATTAAGCCGAATATCGAGGCACGCGAAGTAGAAGGACCCGCCGCATGGGATGATGTCTGGGGAATCTGCTTGCCTTTAGATCACATCATTTGCTATGAAATGGACGGTACTCCCCACACCGTTGGAGAATTTTTGTGGCCGTGGGGTGCCTACACTGCGGATAGGAGTCATCTTTCATTGCATTTTTATTATTGGAAAATAAGTGGAAAGAATCTTGAGGTAGAGGAAATAGAGATTTCACTAGAAAGGGTGGCTCGGGTTCGGGAGTTGCAATTTTTAATGACTCGTCAAATTTATTATGGTGAAGAGAATGCACCAATGACCTTATATAGAAAACTGAATATCTTGCTGCTTCTAGCACGGTTTGCAGAGGCAAAGAAGTGCACGATTCGAGCCGTGTTGGAGCAAACCAAGATGCTGGACGATTTTGGTGCATCTATACCCGATTTTTGCGTTTCAATTTGGATGGCTTGGATAAGGTTTTTATTCGGCCTTGATTCAAAAACGGAATTGGGAATCACTTTGGCTACGTCAATAAACTGGAGGAATCTTGAGCGTCGAGCAAAGGCTTATAGCGATCAGGTTCGTCAATGCGCACCCATTCCATCCAGGATATACGGAATATTAATTAATAACATTTCTTCCGAAATTGACGATATTGTAGCTAATCGAGATAAATTACTTAATGCTCTTAGATATGCGTTGGTGGAATATCGGACCCAAAAAAATGGAAAATCAGTAGTAAGAGGGGTGGGCAGGTCATTAATTAAAAAATTCGAGCTCTCCCAATACTTGAAACATCGTGGTATCTGTAATAGTAGAATTCGAGGTCTAGGTGCCGCTATAAGCAATATATATATGGTATGTAAACTTCAGATTCACTTTTTTAGTGGAATGCGTGAAAAGGAAGTAAATAGATTACCATACCATTGCATGCTGTCTGAAAATGGAGAGCATGGGAAAAGTCATTGTTTAATTGTTGGAAATACGACGAAATTTAATAAAGGACGACGTCTTAGGACAAAGTGGGTAACTACGGATTCTGAAGGCTTTCGGGCCATTCGTCTGGTACAAGAGTTCGCCTCAATTATCTATAATGACTTAGGTATTCAGCCTCAGAGAGCTGATCGCCATAAGGACAAGTATCCCTTGTTTGTTTCAAGTGACTATCTTCCTTGGATGCAGCTCCATTGTTCCTCACTCGAAAATATTGCCGCTTTCGCGTTTGATCTGGTGCCTACGCAGCGCGCGTTGCTTTCCAGGATTTGTCCTATCATTACTGAGGAGGATATCGCTGAATTGGAAGCTATTGATCCCTATCGTTCCTGGCGTGAGGAGCCTAAATATGCGGTGGGTCAGCGTTGGCCGTTGACTACTCACCAATCGCGGCGCAGTCTTGTAATTTATGCGAACGCTAGTGGGCTGGTAAGGACATCTTCTTTGCGGCGGCAGCTACAACACGTAACACGGGAGATGACGTTTTATTACGGACGGGGAAGTCCATTTTGCAAAAATTTTATAGCAGATGATTTCAGTGGTTACAAGAAGCATGTCGCGGTAGATTGGCAGAACGGCGAGGAGGAGGCTGAGATGCTGGCCTTCATACGCGATGTACTGAATTGTAAGGAGCCAATGTTTGGTGGAGCGGGAACTTTTTACACGCGTCGACGAGAGTTAGGGGCGGTGATGTCGCGAGAGGAGGTAGCTCAACAGATGAAGGCTGGCCTGCTTTCATATAGAGAAAGCCCCCTTGGGGGGTGTACCCGTCCGACCGCTTGTGAGGCTCGAAAGGGACTGAAACTTATCGACACAGTTTGCGTAACTGAGGGGTGCAAGTATTTGATCGGCAAACATTCCAAGATAGCCCAAACGATTCGTTTAAAACGCGCTGCGTTAAGCCATGTGACACCTGGTTCGCTTACAGCCCAAATGGAAGAGGAGGAATTGGTTGCATTGGAGAAAGTTGAAAAAGTCTGGCGCCCCGACTAACAGTTGGTAATCGATGAGGAATCATTGGAGGATCATATGACGAATATACTCAAAGACTATTTTTCTGCTTTAGACCGCTTGGTTCGCGGACGACCGATTCATGTTCCCAAAGGCACTCGAATATCTAACGATTCCGTCTCTTTGGAAGCAGGTCGGAAGAAGGGAACGATCAAGAAGTCGCGACCAATTTTCTCCGATCTTATTTCTGCGATTAACTTAGCAGCGGAAGCGCAGTCCGCGCCTCAGGACGAAATGCAAGAGCGGTTGCTTAAGGCTAAGGCTGATGTGCGTCGCTATCGTGTTTTGTGGGAAGAGGCACTTGCCCGTGAGGTATCATTATTTTATCAACTAACGAACGAGCGGCAGGCGTGGCAGGCTGAAAGAGCAGCGTTGATTGCTCGCAAAATTAAGTCTATAAGTCCTTAAACGAAACAGTGCGTAGCGTTCAAAACCCGCAGCTAATGGTCCTGCATATTTCAGTGGAAAGCAGCAGTATGTTCGGCGAGGTAAGCAGTCAGTTCAGTGCTCATGAGCACCGAAACGGAGCTGCTATCTATTCAAAGTCCCTGGTTCCTGTCCGATATCGGTCGAGTACGAATGCCCGCTTCCGCCCGAGGCTGTGTGAAAACTCGATTGAGGAGTAAACGAGATTCCTGCTGATGCGTTATAGATCCAACGCATGCACTCAGCAGGCCGTGATGAAGCGGTATGTCGAGGGAGCTGATCGTAACCAGAGCATTCTTTTCCCAGAGCAGCTGGACGACTATGGGGCACCTCGAAAAACCACCCCAGCTCTGGCATGATGCCGGTAACCCGGTACTGACCTGATTCCAATGATCAAACAAAGCCTGTTTGCCGACCAGGAGCGCGAAGTGAAGCTCAACGAGCTTGGCGATACGCTGCGGATACTGGAACAGCATGTCGTGGCGCTCGCCGCAGCGGTTGACGCTGCTGCGCCGCGCCCCAGCCGTGAACGTGGAGGCCGGCCGCCATTTCCAACCGAACTGATGGTGCGTGTGACGGCGCATCAAACACTGGCCCTGATTCGCGCCATCCACTCGGAGTTCAACGGCGCGTATCCGCAGGCCCAGATCCAGACCTGCATCGTGCACCTGATCCGCAACTCGACCACACTGGCGGCCTGGAAGGACCGTAAGGAGCTGGCTGGGGCCCTGAAGCCCGTCTACCAGGCGGCCAATGCGGACTTGGCTGCGGGGGCGCTGGACGACTTTGAGACCGGACCGTGGGGCAAGAAGTTCCCCACCGTACCTGCCACGCGGCGATTATCGCCCGTGAACTGGGCGTGCCGGCTGTTGTGGGCTGCTGCGACGCGACCGACGTGCTGAAAGACGGCAGGGCCCATCCGATCATCCGGACTTCGCTGTCTGGCTGATGGAGCAGGGCATCGAGACCATGTCGCTGAATCCCGATTCGGTGATCGAAACTTGGCAGAATCTGGCATAGCTGACGAAGGGCCAGGGGCGTATCGCGATGCGTTATCTGGTCGCGGACATCGTTTCAACTGTGGCAGTTTACAGATATGACCGTAGCCGTACAAAAACTCAAACCCAACAGCCGCAACATGGCAGACGTCGCATTTACGGTCGGTATGATGTCATTAATGGACGCATTGTTTGGCATGCCGATGGACCAGGTATTGAAGCAAATCGCAGTAGCTGAGGACGTACGGTGAATTGGTGGGGCCGGTGAAGAGATTGCTTCCTCAGTCCATGAGAATCGCTCTTGCTGGCCGTCAACATCGGGGTGGTGTGGCCCAGTTGCGACTGGGCCGCCTTCATACCGCGATCTTCCTTCGTTTCCGTGCCGGCCTTGGCGAGCAGGTCCCGTACTTGGTACTCACGGATGCGGGCTTCCCGCAGGGGATTGCCTGGCCCCGAGTGGCAATCCGGTCTGGGCACCCGCAGCTTGCTCGGCCACGCGCTGATCAAGGAGGCTGATAGCCATCGCAAGCCATGCCATTAAGCTAAACTAAGCTGGCTTAAAGCTTGGCTGGCTGGTACAGCTGGTCGAATAGGCCGCCGTCGGCAAAGTGGGTCTTCTGGGCCTTGGTCCAGCCGCCCGCCACTTCGTCAATTGTGAACAGCTTCACCTTGGGGAACTGATTGGCGTACTTCTTCGCCGTCGCTTCCACAGTCGGACGATAGTAGTTCTTGGCGATGATCTCCTGGCCGGCGTCGGAATACAGGTATTCCAGATAGGCTTCGGCCACCTTGCGGGTGCCGTGCTTGTCCACCACCTTGTCAACCAGCGCCACCGGCGGTTCCGCCAGCACGCTGACCGAAGGTACGACGATGTCCACCTTGTCCGGGCCCAGCTCCTTGATCGCCAGGAAGGCTTCGTTTTCCCATGCGATCAGCACATCACCGATGCCGCGTTCAACGAAAGTTACGGTCGAACCGCGCGCGCCGGAATCCAGTACCGGCACGTGCTTGAACAGATTACCGATGTAGTCCTTGGCCTTGGCTTCGTTGCCGCCCGGCTGACGCAGCGCGTAGCCCCAGGCTGCGATGTAGTTCCAGCGCGCGCCGCCCGAGGTTTTTGGATTCGGCGTGATCACCTGCACGCCCGGTTTGATCAGGTCATTCCAGTCCTTGATGCCTTTCGGGTTGCCTTTGCGGACCAGGAACACAATGGTGGAGGCGTACGGCGTGCTGTTGTGGCCCAGTCGATGCTGCCAGTTCTTGGCCAGAAGGCCATGCTCGGCCACTTCGTCGATGTCGTAGGCTAGGCCCAAGGTCACCACGTCGGCATCCAGGCCGTCAATCACGGTGCGGGCCTGCTTGCCCGAACCGCCGTGCGACTGCTTGATGGTGACGTTGTCGCCGGTCTTGGCTTTCCACTGCTTGGCAAAGGCCGTGTTGATGTCCTGGTACAGCTCACGCGTCGGGTCGTAGGACACGTTCAGCAGGTTGACGTCGGCGGCGTGCGCGGCTTGGATAAAGGCGCCTAGCAGCAAGGATGGAATCAGTTTCTTCATCAGCATAGTTCATACTCCCTGGTGGATAAAATTTTTTTATTGGCTTGGGTCGGTCAGCACCGACAGCTTGGTCACGCCGGAACGCTGAATATTGGCGATGGCCTTAGCCACAGCGCGGTAAGGCACACCCTCATCGGCCTGCAGGCTCAGGGCCAGCTCGGGATCGTGTTCGACCAACTGCTTCAGCTCCGGCTCCAGCGCCGCCAGCTGCACTTCGCGCTTGTCGATGAAGATGCGGTTGCTGCCGTCGATGCTGACCGTGACTGCCTTGGAAGGCGAGGGCGGGGCGGTGGTCGAGGTCTTGGGCAGGTTGATGCGCACCGCGTTGGTCAGTAGCGGCGCGGTCAGGATGAAGGTCACCATCAGCACCAGCATCACATCGACCAGCGGTGTGATATTGATCTCGCTGACGACGTCGCTGCTGTCTCTTCCAGTTGAGAAGGCCATTATGCGTACGCTCCCTGTGCCTGCGTGCCTGCGTGGGCCGGCTGCGCGGCGCCCGGCTTCGCGCTCGTCGGCGCGCGCGCCACGCGGAAGCCGTTCTTCTGCGCCAGGTTGACGAAGTCGGTGGCGTAGTTGTCCAGCTCAGCGGCCGTCACCTTCAGGCGGCGCACGTAGAAGTTATAGGCCAGCACCGCCGGCACGGCCACCGCGATGCCGACGCCGGTCGCCACTAGCGCTTCGCCGATCGGCGCCGCCACCACGTCGATGCTGGCCGAGCCGCTCTTGCCGATCGCACCCAGCGCGTGGATGATGCCGAATACGGTACCGAACAGGCCGACGAAGGGTGCCGTGCTGCCGATGGAAGCGAGCACCGCCAGGCCGCTTTCCAGCGACTGGTATTCCTTCTGGATCTGCTGGCGCAGGTGGCGTTCCAGCAGCTCCTGCCTGTCCCAGCTGTGTTCCAGGTCGCTGCTGGCGCCGTTCTCGTTGCCGCGCAGGGCGTCGAAGCCGGCGCCGGCCAGGCGTGCTTTCGGGCTGGCGTCGGTGGCCAGGGTGCTGGCGGCGTCCAGCGTGCTGGCGCTCCAGAAATCGCGGGTAAATTGTTTATCCCGTTTCGCCAGGCGCCAGTGCTGCACGCCTTTGGCCAAGATCAGCACCCAGGTAATGACGGAAAACAGCACCAGTGCGTACAGGGCGCCTTGGACGATCAATTCTAAGTAGTAGGTAGACATGGTTAGCGCTCTCTGTGTGGAAAAAAATCAGGAAAGTTTGTAATTAAGGGGGACCGATACCCAACCCTCGATGGCGGTCTGGCCGCGCCGCGCCGGGTCGAACACCCAGCGCCGCACGGTGCGGATGGCGTCGTCGTCGAGGATCTTGTGGCCGCTCGATTTGGCGACAGTGATATCGCCCGGCTTGCCGGTGGTGAGAACCTGTACCTTGAGGATCACGCGTCCCTGCAATCCACGGTCCTGTGCCAGCGACGGATATTCGGGAGCCGGGTTATTCAGATAGCCGATGTAGCCGCGCGGCTCCGTCACAGGTTCGGGTGGCGGCGGTGCTGCCACTACTGGCGCAGGTGCTGGCGTGGGCGCGGTGGCCACCTGCACGGTGTTGGCGGTCGGCGGCGAGTTGTCGACAGCGGCCGGGCTGACCACCGGAAGCGGCGGCGCGGCTTTCACCGGCGCTGGCGCCACCTTGGCGATCTTCGGCTGCACCTTGGGTGGCTCCGGCGGTGGAGGCGGTGGCGGCGCCAGCTCGATCGCCAGCGGTTGCACCTTGGGCGGCAATGGCTCGATATCCGCAGGCTGATGCAGCGCCACGATCACTCCAACGTGTGCGATCAGGGTCAGACCGACCAGCGCTGCCAGGCCGCCCTTGTTGCGCACCACCGTTGCACGGCCGTGGCGCAGCGCCGTGCTCACCGGCTGCTGCACCACCACGGCGGCACGTGGTGCGGGACGCGTGGAGCGGCGCACCGCTGCCTTGCGGGGTGAATAATGGATACTCTCAAAAGTCAGTGTGGTCATGATGAGGCCCTTTCAGTGTCTGTTAGCGATTCGTTGCAGGAAGCGTGCCCGCTAGCTAAATCCTTGATTTCCTTGACTACGGCTCTATTTCTGCGGGCGGTACTGCTGCATATTCAACAGCGGGCAGCGGATCCCTGCTTCGTCCTGCGCAGCGCTTACCAGGCAGACGTCGCGCTTTGCTGTTGTGTCGCTGCCGGCGCGGCAGCCGGGACGTCCTTGTGCCAGCTCGCGCCGCTGGCGAACCACACCGCTGCCGCGGCAGCCGCCAGGGCCACCAACAGCGCCGCCACGCTGCCCTTGTTGCTGGATTCGCCCGAGCGCACGTCCTTCCAACCGGTCACCATGGGTTTGATCAGATTGTCTTTTTTCACCCGCAAGTAAATGAGAATGGCGACGATGTGCAGCACCAGTAAAGCCAACAGCACATTCGCCAGCTGCCGGTGCAGTCCTGTCAGGCGTCCAGCTATCGCTTCGTCCACCAGCGCGTACAGCGGGCCGGTGAAGGCGATATCGTCGTTCCCGAACAAGCCGCTGCCCGCCTGCACCGCCAGCAGCGCCAGCAATGCGAATACCGAGAGGGCGCCCAGCGGATTGTGGCCGTGTCCCTTCCAGCGTCCGCGCAGATAGGTCCGCAGCTTGGCGGCGGTCGGCGCAAAGTTGATGAAGCGCGCGTTGCTGGAGCCGATCAAGCCCCAGACCAGGCGGAACACCACCAGGCCTACGATGGCCAGGCCGGCCTTGCCGTGTATTTCCATCAGGCTGCCGCCAAGCTCTCCGGTGACGATGGCCACGGTCACCGCCGCCACCAGCGCCCAGTGGAACACGCGCAGCGGCAGATCCCACACATGGATGCGCTTAAGCGGCGCGCTCGTGGCGTCAACAGCGGCCTGGTGCAGATGGCTGGCGCGCCTCGCCTTGGCTACGTTTGCGCGGGAGATGCGCAGCTCACCGCGCGTCTTGGCTTCGCTCTCCAGGAAAATCTTGCTGTTCATGCTGGGCTCCTTTGCCGCAAAGTCTCTGCTTACTTCTGCACTGCGGTTGCCGTATCGGCGGCAGCGACTTGGCGTGGTGGCGGCGGCAGTACCTTGGTGATCGTTCCGCCCTGGTCCACGTAGTCATCGGAACCCGCCGCGCCGGCCACCTTGAAGCCTTTGCTGGTCAGCAGATCGCCCGCCGCGCCGGCACGGTGGGCGCGGTTGGAAACGGTGATGATCACGCGATCCTTTGGAATGTAGGCCAAGTTGTTTTCCAGTTCCTTGGCCTGGATGTTCAGGTAGACCGGGAAGCTGCCCTTGACCACTAGCTCGTCCGGGCGGCGCACGTCGATGACGACCACTTTTTCCGGCTTGGCCAGCAGCGTGTCGATTTGCACGCGGTCCAGCTGTTTGGTTTTATAGATCCAGGGCTGGGCGGCTGGTGCCGGCTGCTGGGCAAATGCCATGGATGCGCTCAGGCCCAGGATGACGGCGAGGAGGCGGGTGAAGTTTTTCATGTCAAGGCTTTCATGTGGTTGAGGTATGAAACCGAAGTGTGCAACTATCGTGCCCGCAGCGCCGCAGTGAAGCGCGGGCCCAGGGGGCAAGCGGGTCCCGGCTGGATTTCGCGCTACCCCTGTTACCAAAAAATCCTTCCCGGCTGCTGATGCGGCAGCAGCCGCTGAATCTGGACTGCTGATTTTTCAACAGTGCTGAACGCTGCCTGTTTTGCCGCACCTGTGTTTCCGTTTCAGCAAAATCGGGGGCGTTTCATGAGCTAAAAAATTCCCGGGAAAAATTAGAGAAAATTAAATAAATTCTTTATGGTGCTGGGTTTGTGCAAATTGATATAAACGGTTTATCTTGTTTTGATGAGGAGCTGGCACGCTATTTGCGCTAGAGGACAGTAGCAGGATCAACCACCTTCATCGAGAGAACAAGCTAATGAGAAATTCAAATATCGCCATCCCATCCGCACTGGCACTAAGTTTGCTGGCAACAGGAACGGCCTATGCCGCAGACGCGCCGACGCCCTCCTTGGCCGAGCTGCAGGCGCAGCTGGCGCGGGTGCAAGCGGAGAACGCGCAGCTCAAACAGGTCCTGGCGGCGCAAGGCGTCACGGCTGCGCCCGTGCGGCAGGCCGCCGCCGTGACGCCCGCAGTGCAGGAAGAGGAGCCGCAGGCGCTGGGCGACGTCACCGTGCGCGGCAAGAAGAGGATCGAAACCCTCAAGGACGTGCCGCTGTCGGTTTCGGTGGTCAGCGGGGCGGAACTGGAACGCGAGCTGTCGCAGGATTTGAGCGCCATCACCAAGCGCGGCGCCAACATCCAGTTCAACCAGAACAACACGCGCGGCGCCTCGCTGTCGATACGCGGCCTGGGAAAACGCTCGTTTACCGAGACGCAGGATCCCAGCGTGGGCGTAGTCGTCGATGGCGTCAGCTACGGCCTGTCGCAGCTGGCCAACTTCGATTTCTACGACGTCGATTCGGTCGACATCGTGCGTGGACCGCAGGGTACGCTGGGTGGGAAGGGCGCCAGTTCGGGCGTGGTCGCCATCAACACCAGGCGTCCCGACTTCTATCCCAGCGCCGATTATCAGCTGACCTACGGCCAGCGCGACACCGTGCTGGCCAAGGCCAACCTGGGCGGCCCGGTGATCGAAGACCTACTGGCCTGGCGCGGCTCCTTCGTGGTCGATCGCAGCCGCGGCTTCTACACCAATAACTTCGACACCAACTACAGCCTGTATAACAAGAACCGCGTCAGCGGCCGGACCCAGTTCCTGTTTACCCCCACGTCCGACTTCAATGCCCGCCTCAGCTTCGACCTGGAGCCGCACGCTCCGCAATTGCAGAACGGCCTGACCTTCTACAAGGATCAGCCGGAGCGCTTCGCCGACGGTAGCCTGACCGATCCAAGCGGCACCACGGCGCGCGCCAAACTGGTGGGCTATAACAATGCCGCCGGCGTGTTCACGCCGGGGCGTGCCTGGTTTCAGGGGCGTGATTTCAACGGCACACCCTACACCTACCAGGCCAACTACATTGGCGACAACAACCTGAACTTCAATGAAAACCAGGGCCAGACGGTCTCCAACAAGGGCGCATCGGTGGAGCTGACCTGGAAGCTGCCCAGCCACACCTTCAGCTCCCTGACGGCCACGCGTAAATACAGCTTCGACGCCCACAACGACGATCCGACGCCATTCGATATCAGCCGCAACGGCGGCGGTGGTGTGTTCTACCAGCAGTTCAGCCAGGAGTTCAAGCTGCAATCCAAGCCGGGCGGCACGGTGGATTACGTGGCCGGCCTGTTCTACCTGCAGACCAAGGACGATATCGTCTCCAAAACTGGCTGGGGTTCGGACGCGGGTGCCTGGTTCGCCACCACCGCTCAATACAACACGCTGGACCGCAACGCGGGCGCCAACCGGGGCGCCGGCCTGGCGCTGCTCAGCGACAGCCTGAACGACGCTTTCACCAAGGGCGACACCTATGTCGACACCAAGAGCACGGCCTTGTACGGAAATACCCAATGGCATATCAACGATGCCGTCACCCTGACCAGCGGCCTGCGCGTGACCAATGAAAACCGCAGCACCACCGATACCAAGTTTCTGGCAGCGAACGGCGCCGGCCTGGCCTTCAACCCGGTGTCGGTGCGCGGCGTACCGTTGGGCGGCTTCGCCAGCGGCAGCAACGGCGCTCTGCTGGTCGGGAATACAGCGGCCCAGTTGCGGCTGGCCGATGCAGTGGCCAACCGCTATTTCGGCGTCAACGCGGGCGCCAGGCCGGGCGACGCCTACAACAGCCTGAGCGCGGCCCAGTTGGCGCAGGTGGCGGCTGCCAAGGCGCTGCGCGCGGGCCAGATCGGCCAGTTGATCAGCGGCGTGACCAGCTACTACAACGACAACCTGTACACCGCCGTGCTGAGTCCCTCCTGGCGCATCAGCGAGCGCTATACCGCCTACACTTCGTGGCAATATGGAGAGAAGTCCGGTTCCGCGCTCAACGTCAATGGCGTGTCGGCCAATGTGCGGCCGGAGAAGACCAACGCCTTCGAGGTCGGCCTCAAATCCAGCTTGCTGGACAACACTCTGATCGTCAACACCGACCTGTTCCTGATGAATATCCGCGACTACCAGTCCACCGTGCGCGTGATCGACGACTTCACCACCCAGACCAACATCGCCAACGGCCAGGCTAATCCGCTGGCCTATGTGACGGCACAGGGTAATGTGCCCAAGGTGCGCGCGCGCGGGTGGGAATTCGATGGCGTGTACAGCGGCATCGACAACTGGAACATCCGCTTCTCCGGCGCCTACAATGATGCGCGCTACATCAGCTTCCCGCTGGCAGCCAAGCCGGACGAACTGGCTTACCTGCCGGGGAATTACGTCGACCAGAGCGGCATGACCTTGCCCGGTGCGGCCCGTTGGACCGGCAACCTGGGGGCGGAATACCGCGTTCCGGTCTGGAATGGCAAGACCTTCCACGCCAGCTTCAATACCGCCTTCACCAGCCGCTACAACAATACCGACACCTTGTCCGATTATGGCTGGGTACCGGGCAGCAGCAGCACCGATCTGTCGGTCGGCCTGGGCACCAGGACCAACTTCGACCTGACTCTGGTGGTCAAGAACGCCACCAACAGCCTGGCGCACGAACCGGCTTGGAGCAGCTATGCGCCCAATCCATATCCACGCTGGTTTGGCCTGGTCTTCAGCGGCAAGCTCTAAGCAAGACGGCTGCGCGGTTTTCAACAGCACTGCGTGAAACGAGCCGCTGCGCTGCTGCACCGGTAACAGCGCGGCGGCGAGCATCCGCACGCAGGGGCTGTATCTGTGCGGTTTGCGTGCTTTTTGCAAGTTGGTACGCTACTTGCTGAGTAAAGGTTTTCTTCCTCGTTCCAGAAAGCCTTGCAATGACTAATAAGATTACCGCAACGTCGTTCCGCCTTGCTCCCATCGCCGCCGTGCTGGCCGGTGCTGCCTTGTTCAGCGCACCGCTGCACGCGGCCGAAGCCACGCCCACCGTGGCAGAACTGCAAGCTGAGATCGTGCGCCTGAAGCAGATCATCGCCGGCCAAGGCGGGGGCACCGCGGCCAATACGCCTGCGGCGGCATCCACCGGCGCCGCCACTGCTGACGCCAGGCCCGCCGCTCCGGCGGACGAAGAGCCGCAAGCGCTGGGCGAGGTGACGGTCCACAGCCGCAACCGCCTGGAACGCCTGCAGGACGTGCCGCTGTCGGTGTCCGTCGTAACCGGCAAGGAGCTGGAGCGGCTGGACGCCACCGACATCAAGGCGCTGACCCAACGCGCCGCGAACGTCTCCTGGAACCAGGGGAACCAGCGCACCGCCAGCCTGTCCATCCGTGGCATCGGCAAGCAGGGCCAGACTGAGGCGCAGGATCCCAGTGTCGGGCTGATCGTCGACGGCGTCAATTATGCCTATAACGCGCTGTCCTCCAGCTTCGACTTCACCGACGTCGATACCGTGGAAGTGACGCGCGGCCCGCAAGGCACGCTCCTGGGCAAGAACACCAGCGTCGGCGTCATCGCGGTCAACACGCGCCGGCCGTCGTTCACGCCGGATGCCTCCTACTCGCTGACCCTGGGCCAGCAGGATACGGTGCAAGCCAACTACGCCGCCGGCGGCCCCGTGGTAGAGGACCTGCTGGCCTACCGCGTCGCGCTCAGCGTCAGCAAGGGACAGGGCGACATCAAGAACGTCTATAACCCGGACATCACCTACACCAACAAGGACCGCGTCTCCGGCCGCGTGCAGTTCCTGCTGACACCGACCCAGGATTTCAGCGCCCGCATCGCGCTGGACGCCCAGCCGCGCGGCAGCGAGACCACCAATGGCCGCACCATCAACACGCCGACGCCGGCGGTCTATTCCAACGGCACGCCCAATCTGCTGGCCACCGACGCCGCCACCCGCCTGGCGCGCAGCTGGTTCACCCAGCAGGCCAGCTACAGCTACGCCAACACCTTCCTGTACGGCGCAGGCCAGAACGTAGTCGACAATGACAACCAGCGGGGACTGGTCACCGGCAGCAACGGCGCCACTGCGGAACTGAACTGGAACCTGGGTACTCATAACCTGACCTCGATCACCGCCTTCAAGAACTACCACTTCGACGCCAGCAATGATGAAGGCACGCCGTTCGATATCAACCGTAACTCCGGCGGTTTCTGGAACGATTACCGCCAGGTCAGCCAGGAATTCCGCCTCAGTTCCAAGCAGGGCGGCCTGGTCGACTACCAGACCGGCCTATATCTGATGGAAGTGCACAACAACGCCACGTACCGAAAAATTTGGGGCAGCGATGCCGGCGCCTGGTTCGCCAGCTCCGCACAGTACGGCCGTCTGGACGCGGACGGCAACGGCCGCACCCTGCTGCAAAATTCGCTCGACGGGTTAGCCATGGCGTTTAACTCGCCGGCCGGCACCCAGGCTATTGTCAACAAGAGCGAAGCGGTGTTCGCACAGGCCAACTGGCACCTCTCCGAGCCGCTGACCTTGACCACTGGCGTGCGCGTCACCCACGAACACCGCACCAATACTGGCAGCTCGGGCATCACCGACAATGGCTTTGCACCGGAACTCAATCCGGCCGTCGTTGGCAATGTGCTGCTGAACGGTTTCGACTCGGACGGCAAGGGTGGCCTCAAGGCCGGTAATAGCACGGCGCAACTGAGCCTGGCTGACAGCGTAGCTAAAAAATACTTCAACACGGCCGTCAGCAGTGTGCCCGGCGCTGCCTACAACAGCCTGACGCTCGCACAGAAACAGCAGGTGGCCGACGCCAAGGCCATCCGCGCTTCGCAGGTCGGCGTGCTGTTTAATAGCACCGATGCCCAGCCGTTTGTCGGCACGCTACCGTCGTTTGTGCTGAGTCCATCGTATAAATTCAACCCTGACCTGACCGGCTACACCTCGTGGCAGTACGGTGAAAAGGCCGGCATCTCGCAGCTGACCAATGGCGTTTCCAATCTGGTCAAGAAGGAACGTACCAGCGCCTTTGAGGTTGGCCTGAAATCGGCCTTCTTCAACCGCACGTTGTTGGTCAATGCCGACCTGTTCCTGATGAACATCAAGGACTATCAGCAGGCGGTGAGAGTGCTGGACGTCTATACCACGCAGCTCAACAACGACGGCACCAACTACTACACCACCGCAACCGGCAATGTGCCCAAAGTGCAGGCCAAGGGGCTGGAGGTCGACGGTGCCTACACCGGCATCAAGAACGTCACGCTACGCTTCGCCGGTGCCTATACCGACGCGGTCTACAAGCAGTTCACCAATTCGGCCCAGCCAGTGGAGAACGGCTACCTGGGCGCCGCGCCTTATCAGGACGTGACGGGGCAGACCTTGCCTGGCGCTTCCAAGTTCAGCTTCAACATCGGCGGTGACTACCATGTGCCGGTGCTGAGCAACCAGGAATTCCACGCCACCTTCAACACGGCCTACAACAGCCGCTATAACTCGGACGTGTCCCTGTCCAACTACGCCTGGGTGGGCGCGTCCAGCATCACCGACCTGGGTATCGGCATCGGTACCCGCACCCAGTCCTTCGACGTCAGCCTGATCGCCAAGAACGTCTTTAACAACCATGCGCCGCTGCTGGCGACCTGGAACACCTATACCCCGGCCACGCCTCGCTGGCTTGGCCTGGTCGTCAGCGGCAAGCTGTAAACCCCGGTGGTACCCAATGCAGGCCGGGCACCACAAGCGCCGGCCTGCTGCGCTTCAAACAGCACTGGCTGCGCGGCTGTTTGTAAACCAGCAGACCGCTGCTGATAGCTGCGCTCCCATCTTCGCAGTGTGCGCTGCGGGATAAATTTAGTTCATATAAATCAAGTAGTTAATTGCCATTTCACGCAATCACACGGGCTGGCCCGGTAGTTGCTATTACTTGTACATCAACCCATCCACGTAGAGGAGCTAGTCCGTGAAAAAGCCTGCCCCCGTTTTAGGAGCAAACCTATGAAGCTGAAAACTATCGCCGTCGCCGTGCTGCTGTTCTCTTCCGCCGCGCTGACCGTGGCCGCCGACGACAAGGCCGCCGCCGACACCAAGGCGCCCGCCGCCAACGCCGCTGCCAAGTCCTGGGCCTACACGCCTGTTCAGCGTCCTACCGTCCCCACCGTCAAGCAAAAGAACTGGGTACGCACGCCCATCGACGCCTTCATCCTGGCCAAGCTGGAAGCCCAGGGGCTGAAGCCGTCGCCGGACGCCGACCGCGCCACCTTCATCCGCCGCGCGACGCTGGACACCTGGGGCATCATCCCCACCCCAGAAGAGGTCAAAGCCTTCGTCGACGACAAGTCGCCTGACGCCTATGAAAAGCTGGCCGATCGCCTGCTGGCATCACCCCACTACGGCGAACGCCAGGCGCGCCGCTGGCTGGACCTGGCGCGCTACGCCGACAGCGCCGGCTTCCAGAACGACCAGACACGCCCTAACAATTACCGCTACCGCGACTACGTAATCAGCGGCTTTAATAACGACAAGCCGTTCGACCGCTTCATCAAAGAGCAGGTGGCGGGCGATGAACTGTGGCCGGATAGCCAGGAAGCCCATGTGGCGACTGGCTTTCTGGGCGGTTACCCGGACAACTACAACTCGCGCGACCTGGTGCAGCGTAAATACCAGATCGCCACCGACATGACCGACATGGTGGGCGAGACCTTCCTGGCCGCCACCATCGGCTGCGCGCGCTGCCACAACCACAAGGCGGATAAGGTCAGCCAGAAGGAATACTTCCAGCTACAGGCATTCTTCGCCAACACAAGCTTCGATGAAAAATCGCCCGCCGCCAAAGGCCCGGAAGAACTGGCCTTCGAGAAGCAGCAGGCCGCCTACCGCGAAGCCACCAAGGACATCCGCGCCAAGCAGAAGGCCATCCTCGACTCCGTGCGCGAAGCGGGCTACAAGTACCACAAGGAGCGTTACCTGACTGACAGCCGCGAATCCATCTTCAAGCCGGAAGCAGAATGGACCGCGCTGGACCGCTGGGTCAACTTCCGCCTGAAGTCCGTCACCACCGATCAGGACATCGTGGCTTACCTGAAGCTCACCGCCGAGGACAAGGATAGCAGCGACTACAAGCCGGAGAACGTCCCGAAATACAAGGACTACCAGAAGCTCACCGCCGAGCTGAAAAAGTTCGACAAGCTGAAACCAGAAAAGGGGAGCCTTACCCTGACCACCGCCACGGAGTTGGGCCACCCGGATTCGCCACCGACCTTCGTCCGCTTTGGTGGCGTGCATGAACGTCCGACCGATGAAGTACAGCCGGCCCTGCCAGCGCTGTGGGCCGGCGCCAACGCCAAGCTGGAAATCAAGCCGACCGCCACCTCGTCCGGCCGCCGCACGGCACTGGCCAATTGGCTGGCCAGCGCCGACAATCCCCTGACGGCGCGCGTCTACGTCAACCGCGTGTGGAGCCAGTATTTCGCCAGCGGTATCGTCAGCACGGTGGCCGACTTTGGCCGCGCCGGACAGAAACCGACCAACCCGGAACTGCTGGACTACCTGGCGGCTGACTTTGTGCAGAACGGCTGGAGCGTGAAGAAGTTGCACCGCGAAATCCTGCTGTCCAGCGTCTACCGCGAATCCTCGGCGCAGCGTGCCGACGTGCTGAAGGCCGATCCGGACAACAAGCTGCTGGCGGTCTATCCACGCAAGCGCCTGGAAGCCGAAGAAATCCGTGACTCGCTGCTGGCCGCGTCCGGCCAGCTGGAAGACAAGATTGGCGGTCCCGCCGTGTTCCCGCCGGTGCCGGGTAACTTCAACGCTGGCAATCTTTGGACCGAGTCCAAGGATCCGCATGATCAGAACCGTCGCAGCATCTACGTGTTCGTGCGCCGCAGCGTGCCGTATCCGCTGATGCAGAACTTCGATTTGGCCGATCCATCGCATGCCCACCACAAGCGTGACGTCACCACCACGCCATTGCAGGCCCTGACGCTGTTCAACAGCGATGTGGTGTTCGGCTGGTCGCAGGCGCTGGCGGGGCGGGTGATCCGCGAAGCCGGCAAGGATGAAACGGCGCAGTTGAACCGCCTGTACGAAATCCTGTTCTCGCGTGATCCAAGCAAGTCGGAGAAATTGGTGCTGAAGGACTTCCTCGACAAGCAAGAAAAAATCATCCAGGCCAAAAACGCCGACGGCAAATTCGCTATCGCCGTGCCCACTGGCCTGAAGGAAAACCAGCAATCGAATCCAATCCGGGAGGCGGCTTTTGTCGACCTGGTTCACACGGTCGCCAACTCGAACGACTTTGCCTACCGCTTCTAAACATCCACAATTAAAGGAACAGCATCATGAGCACCAATTCTCGTCGCGACTTTCTGCTGAAATCCAGCCAGGGGCTAGGTGTGGCCGCGCTCACCGGCCTGCTGCCGGGAGGCGGCCTGCTGCATGCGGCCAGCGCCGCAGATCTGGCCAACGTCGCTAACCCTGCGGCCGATCCGCTGGCGCCCAAGTCGCCGCAATTCCCTGCCAAGGTCAAATCCGTCATCTGGCTGCACATGAACGGCGCGCCCAGCACGCTCGACCTGTACGACTACAAGCCGGACCTGATCAAGCTGGCAGGCCAGGACGTGCCTGCCTCCTTCCTGAAAGGGATCAAGACCAGCACCCAGGGCGGCGTAGGCAAGCTGTATGCCTCCAAACGCACTTGGAAGCAGCATGGCGACAGCGGCTCCTGGTTCTCCGACCTGGTGCCGAATATCGCCACCCAATCCGACAAGATCGCCTTCATCAAATCCAGCGTGACCATCGGCGCCACCCATGACATCTCGATCCTCAAGCTCAACACGGGCGACCTGAATCCGGGCCGCCCGTCGTTGGGGGCGTGGGTCAGCTATGCGCTGGGTTCGGCCAACCCCGATCTGCCGCCGTACGTGGTGCTGTACAACGGAAAATCGGAGCCGAGCGCCGGTTCGGTCAACTGGAACTCGGGCTTCCTGCCGGCGGTGTATCAGGGCACGGCCTTCCGTCCAGGCCCGTCGCCGATCCTGTACCTGGAACGTCCTGAGTTGCGTACCGCTTCGCAGCAGCGCGCGTCGCTGGATCTTCTCAAACGCCTTAACAACGACGGCGCGGCGCGCTATTCGGCCGACACCGAACTGAAAGCCCGCCTGCGCTCCTACGACCTGGCTGACCGCATGCAGACGGCCGCGCCGGAAGCGGTGGATCTGAGCAAGGAAAGCGACGCCACCAAGGAGCTGTATGGTCTGAATGATGAAACCAGCGCAAGCTACGGCACCACGCTGCTGCGTGCCCGCCGTCTGGTGGAGCGCGGCGTGCGCTTCATTCAGGTGGTGTCGGGTGCGCCAGATGGCCAGACCGAAATCACCAGCTGGGACGCCCACAGCGACCTGGAAAAGAACCACAGCGTCAATGCCCGCATGATCGACAAGCCGATCGCTGGTCTGCTGGCCGACCTGGAGTCGCGTGGCCTGCTGCAATCGACGCTGGTGGTGTGGACGTCGGAATTTGGCCGTACTTCCTACGGCCAGAGCGGTAATGGCCGGGACCACAACCCATGGGGCTACACGCAGTGGGTGGCGGGCGGCGGCATCAAGGCCGGCACCACCTACGGCGCCACCGATGAAATCGGCCTGCAGGTGGCCGACAAGGACAAGGCCGTCGATACCTATGACCTGCACGCTACCGTGCTGCAGCTGCTAGGCCTGGACCATCTGAAAACCACCTTCCTCAACAACGGCCGCTCGGAACGTCCGACCGTCGTCTACGGCAAGGTCATCAAGGATCTGCTGGTGTAACAGCGCTGGCGCACTTCGCTCCCGCGCCGTGCGGGAGCGTCACACCCCCATCAAGGAAAACAAGAAAGCCTATGAAAACTCAGAAAAAACTCCACCGCACCCGCCAACTGGCGCTGGCAGCCGCGCTGCTGATGGGCGCCACGCTGGCGCAGGCCACCGAGACCAAGGTGCTGCTGAGCGGCGCGGAGGAGACCCCGGCGGTGGACACCGCCGCCAGCGGCGCGGGCACGATCACTGTGGGTGCCGACCATAGCGTCAGTGGCAGCATCACCGTCAAGGACCTGCAGGCGACGGCGGCCCATATCCACGCTGGCGCGGCAGGCAAGAGCGGGCCGCCGGTGATCACGCTGACCAAGAGCGGCGACAACATCTGGTCGGTGCCGGCCGGCTCCAGCCTGAACGACGAACAGTACGCCAGCTATCTGGCCGGGAACCTGTACATCAACGTCCACAGCGCCGACCATAAACCGGGCGAAATCCGTGGCCAGCTGCGTCCATAAGAAGACTCTATGCGTAAAGTATTTTTGCTACTCACTGTGACTTTGGCAGTATCCGCCGGCGTCAAATCGGCGGAAATCGAACTCAGTACCGATTTGATGCAGAACATCGAGGACACCAACAAAAGCCTGTCCTCCAATATCGCGCTCAGTAACAAGCAGGCCGCGACTGCGGACGCCAAGGAGCTGACGCAGATGTTCGCCGAGGTGGAAAATTTCTTCGACCACAAGGGCGACGCCGCCAACGCCGTCGAACTGGCCAGGCAGAGCAAAACCCTGTCGAATGACATCGTCGGCTATGTCGCCGCCAACAACTTTGAATCGGCCACCACGGCGGCCACCACGTTGTCGCGCACCTGCCGTACCTGCCACACCTTCTACAAGAAGGAGTAGGCGCTTGAGTGTATTGCGCGCCGCCGTCCTTGCCATGTCCGTGCTGACCTTTGCCTCGACCATCGCAGCCCCACCAAACGGTATTCCGCCTGCCGCGCTGGCGGGTGACGCGCAGGTCGGGCGCGACAAGGCCGACGATAGCCGCTGCCTGGAGTGCCACGGCGCCAGCGGCGCGGGCCAGGGGTACAGCAACGGCAGCGAGGGAAGGTTCGCCAGGCTGGCTGGCCAGTATCCAGACTATATCGTCAAGCAGGTGCTGGATTTTCGCAGCGGCCGGCGCAAGCATGAGTTCATGGCGATGATGGCCAACAGTATCAGCGATGCCGACCTGGCCGATATCGCCGCTTACTTCGCTGCGGAGCCGGCGATGACGGCCGGTGCGCACGTCGCAGGTGAAGGCGAGGGCGCTGGCGAGGCCCGGCAGTTGTACCTGCACGGCGATCCGGCGCGCCAGGTAATTGCCTGCGCCAGCTGTCATGGCGCAGATGGACGCGGCCTGGCGGGCGCTGTTCCCGTCATCGGCGGCCAGGGCTTGCGCTATCTGGCGCAGCAGTTGGAAGGCTGGCGCAGCGGCGCGCGCAACAACAGCGCGGGCGGCGCAATGAACCTGCAAGCCAGTCCTCTGAGTGATGAGGAAATCGAGGCGCTGGCGCACTACATCTCCGCCATGTGACATCGAATAACAACGACCATTAACTGGAGCTTTACCATGAAAAGTCTTTTGATCGCATCATTGCTCGCTGGCGCCATCGCCCTGCCAGCCAGCGCCGCCCTGAAGGAAGGTGACGCGGCCCCGGAATTTCAGGCCCAGGCTTCTCTGGCCGGGAAGTCCTTCGCCTTTTCTCTCAAGGAGGCGTTGAAGAAAGGGCCGGTGGTGGTCTACTTCTACCCATCCGCCTTTACCGGAGGCTGCAATATCCAGGCTCACACCTTCGCCGTCAACCATGAAAAATTCAGCGCGGCCGGCGCCAGCATCATCGGCGTCTCGCTCGACAGCATCACCCGCCTGAATGACTTCTCCGCCGACCCGAACTACTGCGCCGGAAAATTCCCCGTGGCGGCCGACGCCGATGGCAAGATCGCCAAGTCCTACGACCTGGCGATCAAGGACATCGCCCCGGGTAAGAAGGACACGCGCGGCGTCGATATTGACCACGCCACCACCGAGCGTACCACCTTCATCGTCACCCCGGACGGCAAGATCGCCGCCACCGTGGGTGGCCTCACACCGGCAGCCAACGTTGACAAGGCGCTGGAGACGGTACAGCAGCTGTCAGCCAAATGGTCCACTAAAAAATCCTGAGAGGAGTAATACCCCATGCCGCACATTATCTCGAAACGACAACTGGCCTTGGCTGCAGCGGTAGCGGCGCTGATCGCGGGCGCTGGCGCACGGGCGCAATCCGTCCCCGGGCCAGTGGGGCAGACGCCTGCCATACCGGGCGTGTCAAGCGCAGGCACCGCCATTGAATTGATCAAGGAGGGATTCACCGGCACGGAAGGCCCGGTGGTGCTGGCTGACGGCAGCCTGATTTTCACCGAGACCAATGCCAATCGCATCACTCGCATCGCCGCCGACGGCAGCACTTCCACCTTCATGGAGAACAGCAACGGCGCCAACGGCCTTGGCTTCAGCGGCAGCGGTGACCTATATGCCGTGCAGGTACTCGAGCCGCGCGTGGGTATCGTATTCCCGCCCTCGCACGCGCGTACGCTGGCCGACCGGTTTGAGGGTAAGCCCTTTGGTCGGCCCAATGACCTGGTAGTGGATCATCAGGGCGGGGTCTGGTTCACCGATTCGGGCGCCAATCCCCGCCCGGCCAACGCGCCGGCTCCGGCCGGGCCGCCGCCCGTCACTGCCAAACCGGCGGTCTACCACATTACTCCGGGGGGGGAATTGCAGCGCATTGCCGCCGACATCGAGCGTCCCAACGGCATCCAGCTGAGCCCCGACGAGAAGGTTCTGTACGTGGCCAACACCAACGGCGAGCATGTGCTGGCCTACGACATCCACGTCGACGGCAGCATCGGCGCGCGGCGCAACTTCGCCACGCTGGCCGGCATTCGCAAGACCGACACCGGCATTACCAGCGGCGCCGACGGTTTGGCGGTCGACGCGGGTGGGCGCCTGTACGTGGCTTCCAACATCGGCATCCAGGTTTTCTCCAGCAGGGGCGAGGCGCTGGGCGTGATTGCCCTGCCCAAGCAGCCACAGAACCTGGCCTTCGCCGGGCCTGACAAGAAAACCCTGTACGTGGTCGGCCGAGGCGCCGCCTACAAGATCGCCCTGCTGGCCGAAGGTTATGGCGGTCGGGCCAAGTAAGTAGCAACCCTGCATATCTCAATCAAGGAGAACCGATGAAACAACGCTTTAATAAAGTCCTTGGCGCCACGCTGGCCATCACCTTCCTGGCCACTTCCGCCGGCGTGCTGGCGCAGCAGGCGCCCAAGCCAGAATCGCTGATCAAATGGCGCCAGTCCGCCTTCCAGGTGGTGGCATGGAATTCCGGCCGCATCAAAGCCTCGCTGGAAGGGCAGTACAACAAGGAAGAAGTGCAGCGCGCCGCCAACGCCATTGCGGCCATCGCCAATTCTGGGCTGGGCGGCCTGTTCGCGGCCGGCACGGAGCAGGGCAAGGGCTGGCACGACACCAGCGCCAAGCCTGAGCTGTTCAAGGACGCCAAGCACTTTGGTGAACTGGGCGCCGCCTTCGGCAAGGAGGCGACCGAACTGGCCAGCGTGGCCAACGGTGGCGACGTCACCGCCATCAAGGCGCAATTCGGCAAGGTGCAGCGCACCTGCAAGGCTTGCCATGACGATTTCAAATCCAAAGACTGACGCCATTCGCATCCAATTGAAATGAGAGCCATAATGTTCCTGTCCAAACGTCACGCCCTTTCCCTGATCTGCAGTGCCGGCGCGCTGGCCCTTGCCGGCATCACCTACGCCCAGGCACAAGCACCTGCGCCCGCCGGTCCGTCCACCGCCCGCTCCACCGATCCCGCCAAACCATTGAGCTTCTTCGTCACCAGTGAAGGTCTGGGCAAGGGCGCCGATTTGGGCGGCCTGGAAGGCGCCGACTCCCACTGCCAGGCGCTGGCCGCTTCGGTCGGTGCGGGCGCCAAGACCTGGCACGCCTACCTGAGCACCCAGGCCAGCGACGGCAAGCCTGCCGTCAACGCGCGTGACCGCATCGGCAACGGTCCATGGTACAACACGCGCGGCGCCGTGGTGGCGCGCGACGTCGCCCACCTGCATGGCGACACGCTGGACGCGGCCCGCCTGGGTAACAACCTGACCAAGGCCACCGCATTCACCGAGAAAAACGAGGCGGTCAAGGGGGCGGGCGATAGCCCCAACCAGCACGACATCATCACCGGCTCGCAGCCGGACGGCCGCGCCTTCGCGGACGCCGCCGACCATACCTGCAAAAACTACACCAGCAGCGCGGCCGACGGCTCGACCCAGCTGGGCCACTTTGACCGCACCGGCGGCGGCAATACGTCGTGGAACTCAACCCACCCAAGCCGTGGCTGCGGCCAGGCCAACCTGGTGAGCACGGGCGGCGCTGGTCTGCTGTACTGCTTCGCCGTCAACTAAAGAAGCGAAACGCGGGCGGCCGCAGCTTTAGGCGGCAGCCCGGACTTCCCGCAGAAAGAACATCATGAAGCCAGCCCAATTTCCTACCTTACTCGCCCTGACGGCTGCGCTGACGCTGAGCGGCGTGGTCATGCCGTTGGCGCCTGTACAAGCCGCACCGCTGCCGCAGGCCGCGTTGCCAAACTTTGCCGACCTGGTGGAAAAATCCGCCCCGGCCGTGGTCAATATCCGCACCACGGAAAAGGCCAGCGCCGAACACGCGGCGGAGGCCGAACTGGATGAGCAGCTGCAGGAATTCCTGCGCCGCTATTTCGGTGGACGTCCCGGACAGAAGCCGCCGCCCAAGGCGCCCCCTGGCGCTGAGGAAGAGCCGCAGCAGCGCGGCGTCGGCTCCGGCTTCATCATCGCCCAGGATGGCTACGTACTCACCAACGCTCACGTAGTGCAGGGCGCCGAGGAGATCTTCGTCACCCTTAACGACAAGCGCGAGTTCCCGGCAAAGGTGATCGGCATCGACAGCCGTACCGATGTGGCGCTGGTGAAGATCGATGCGACCCAGCTGCCGCAGGCCCGCATTGGCTCGGCCACCACCAGCCGCGTGGGCGAATGGGTGATCGCCATCGGATCGCCGTTTGATCTGGATAACACTGTTACTGCCGGCATCATCTCGGCCAAGGCGCGCGAGACCGGCGATTTCCTGCCGTTGCTGCAGACCGACGTCGCCGTCAATCCTGGCAACTCGGGCGGCCCGCTGATCAATATGCGCGGTGAAGTGGTTGGCATCAATTCGCAGATCTACAGCCGCTCTGGCGGCTACATGGGCATCTCCTTTGCCATCCCGATCGACGAGGCGATACGGGTGGCCGAGCAGCTCAAGGCCAGCGGCCACGTGTCGCGTGGACGCATCGGTGTCTACCTGGGAGACGTCAGCAAGGAAGTGGCCGAGTCGCTGGGCCTGCCCAAGGCGCAGGGCAGCCTGGTGGGACGCATTGAAAAGGGCGGCCCGGCCGACAAGGCCGGTCTGCAAGGCGGCGACATCATCCTCGACTTCAATGGCGTGGCGGTACAGCGGAGCGCCGAACTGCGGCGCATGGCCGCCGACACCCGGCCGGGCACCAAGGTGAAGGTCAAGCTGTGGCGCAAAGGCGCGGCGCAAGACGCCACGCTGACGGTGGCCGAACTGGAGCCGGAACTGGCCAAGGCTACCGCATTCAAGGTGCAGGAGCAAACGCCGCAGCTGCTCGGCTTGCAGATCGAGAATCTACCGCCGGCGCAGAAAAAAGAGCTGGGCCTGAGCACAGGTATCGTCATTACTGACGCCGATGGCGTAGCTGCACGCGCGGGTCTTCAGCCTGGCGACATTATCCTGACGCTGAACAACCAAGACGTTACCGATACCAAGCAGTTTGCCGCCGCCGTGGGCAAGGCGGACAGAAAGAAACCGATATTGCTGTTGGCTCGCCGGGGCGACATATCGCAATACATCACCCTGCGTCCCAACGCTTGACTGTCGAGGAACTCCAAGCATGTCTGCGAAAGAAGTTGTATTTGGTGGCAGTGCGCGCAGGCGTCTGGCCGAAGGTGTCGATCTGCTGGTCAACGCTGTCAAGGTGACCCTGGGACCGAAAGGCCGCTACGCGGTGCTGGAGCGTGGATTGGGCGCACCCGACATCACCAAGGACGGGGTGTCGATAGCGCAGGCCATTGAGGCTAAAGACCAGCTGCACAACATCGGCGCGCAGCTGGTGAAGGAGGCGGCCTCCCGCACCAGCGACGTGGCGGGCGATGGCAGCACCACTGCCGCCGTGATGGCGCAGGCCATCGTGCGTGAAGGCTTGAAGTACGTGGCGTCCGGCTTCAATCCCATCGGAATCAAGCGCGGGATTGATAGGGCCACCGCCGCCGTTGTGGACGAAATGAATGCTCTGGCGCGGCCCATCGTTACCAGTCAGGAGATCGCGCATGTCGGCGCTATTTCGGCCAACTTGGACAAGGATGTCGGCGCCCTCGTCGCCGACGCCTTTGACAAGGCGGGGCGGGATGGCGTCATCACGGTGGAAGACGGCCCGTCGCTGCACAATGAGCTGACAGTGGCGGAAGGACTGCGGTTTGACCGTGGCTACCTGTCGTCCTATTTCATCAATGACCAGGAACGCCTGCTGGTGGAATTGGAACAGCCGCTGCTTCTGCTGGCCGATAGAAAAATCACCAACGCCCGCGAGCTATTGCCGGCGCTGGAGGTGGTGGCAAAGACCGGCCGCCCGTTGGTGATTGTCGCCGAAGAGGTCGAGGGTGAAGCGCTGGCCGCGCTGGTGGTCAATAATCTGCGTGGTCTGCTCAAATCCGTTGCGGTGAAGGCGCCTGGCTTCGGCGAGCGCCGCCGTGCCAGTCTGGAAGACTTGGCGGTTCTGACTGGCGCCCGCGTGCTGGCGGACGATACCGGCTTGACACTCGATACGCTGGCGCTAGGTGATCTGGGGCAGGCGCGGCGCGTGGAGGTGGGCAAGGAATACACACTCATCATCGCAGGTGACGGTGACGCACGGCAGATCGCGGCGCGTGTCAGCCAGATCAAGGGTCAGATCGCCGTCACGGACAATGATTACGACCGCGACAAACTGCGGGAGCGTGCGGCGCGGCTGTCGGGCGGCGTGGCGATCATCAGGATCGGCGGGGCCACCGAGGTGGAAGTGAAAGAGAAAAAGGCTCGCGTGCAGGATGCCTTGCACGCCACCCGCGCGGCGCTGGAAGAGGGCGTCGTTCCCGGCGGTGGGATCGCCCTTTTGCGCGCACGGCAGGCGGTGAATGGGCTGAAGGGCGATAACGCAGACCAGGATGCCGGTATCGCCATTCTTCTGCGTGCGCTGGAAGAACCGCTGCGCCAGATCGTCAGCAATGCTGGCGCCGTGGCAGCGGTGGTGCTGGCGCGGGTACTTGAAGGAAATGGTAATTTCGGCTACAACGCGGCCGATGGCAGCTATGGCGACCTGATGGAACTGGGTGTGCTCGATCCGGTCAAAGTTCCTCGCACGGCGCTGCGGAGCGCAGCCTCCATCGCTGGCCTGCTGTTGACCACCGAGGTGGGCGTCTACGCGTTGCCGCTAGCTCCCGCTGCGCACGACGACCATCATGATCCGGAGCAGGAGGGGGAGCACTTCTGATGAATAAGTGCTGGCGGCTAGCGGCTGCCGGCCTGCTGTTCCGCCTTGGCGATGCTGTTGGCGATTGAATGGCCGATGTCGGAATCGATTGGCACCAGCGCCAAGATTTTCTTCCATGGCTTGACTGCATTGGCCACGTCGCCGCGTTCCAATGCCGCGCTGCCTTCCAGCGCCAGTGCCTGCACGTTATTGGGATCGAGTGCCAACGCTTTTTCTATCAACGCCTGCGGTGCGCCGGAAAGGTGATGGTCCAGCGTCATCCCCAGCACTACCGCGTAGTCGACCAGCAGATCGGGGTTGTTGGGTTCCAGCGCCACCAGCTGCCGATAGGCGTCCGCAGCGGCGTCAAAGCGGCCCAAGGTTTCGTAAGAACGCGCCAGCATGCGCCAGCCATCCGCATCGCCGGGCTGTTGCTTCAATCGGCCGGCGAGCCGCGCCACCATCTGTTCCGGGTTGATATCTGCCCCTGCTTGCGTTGCCAGAACCTCCGGTCCGGGTTGCAGTCCTTTGGGATTCCCCAGCAGCAGATACAGACTGGTGACCAGCAGAGGCAGTGCCAGCACCAGTACCACGATCGGCCAGCGCCGGCACGGCGTCTGCCTCCAGCCGCTGTCGGTCGCGGTTTGACGCAGCAGAAGTGGGGGCAGAACAAACGACATAGCCAATGCCAGCATGAGGCCAGCAGACGCGATAAAAGCACTCATATTCCATCCTTTAAGGCAGCGGTGCCGGACAAGCTGTCGTCTTCCGAAAAAATATCGCCCGCGCGGCTGCGCTTGCGCAGCGTAAGCAGCAGGGCGCTTAATCCTCCAAACAGCAGCGCGAAGGGGCCAAACCACAGCAGCCACGTCACCGGCTTGACGGATGGTCGGTAAAGCACAAAGTCGCCGTAGCGTTGCACCATGAAGTCGATCACGTCCTGTTCGGACTTGCCCTGCGCGAGCTGTATACGCACTTGCTTCTTCAGGTCCAGCGCAAGCTGGGCCTGCGAATCGGCAATGGTCTGGTTCTGGCATACCAGGCAGCGCAATTGCTGCGCCAGCTGCGTCACGCGTAAGTCTAGCGCGGTATCCGTTTCAGCCATCGCTGCGCCGCCAACTAGCAGCAGGGAACACAACAGCAGCACCCGCAAGCGTTCAGGCATGATTCAGCTCCCGTATCAGCGGCAACAGCTTGTCGCGGATGATTTCCTGCGTGATCGGGCCGATGTGCTTCAGGCGGATTACGCCGCGTTTATCGATGACGAAGGTTTCCGGCGCGCCGTACACGCCGTAGTCCAGGCTGACCTTGCCATCGCCGTCGAAGGCGGATACCTGATAAGGGTTACCGTACTCCTGCAGCCACTTCTGGCTATCTTCGCGTTTATCGGTGTAATTCAAGCCGACCATAGGCACGGCCGCCAGCTTGGAGAATTCCAGCAACACGGGATGTTCGGCGCGGCACGGTGCGCACCAGGACGCCCATACATTCAGCAGCCATACCTTGCCGCGCATGTCCTGCGATTGGAACATCTTGCCGGAATCCTCCAATTGCGGCAGTGTAAAGCCGGGCGCCGGCTTGTCGATCAGCGGCGATGGAATCTCTTGCGGCTTCAAACGCAGTCCTAGGCCGAGGAACAGCGATAGCAGCAAAAATATTCCCAATGGTAGTAAAGAGCGTTTCATGACAAACTCCTCATGCGGTGGTGTGCACAGCGTTGATGGGCGGCGCCGCAGCTGCAGAAGACACCTGCTTGCGCGCGGCCTGGCGGTAGCGGCGGTCGATGGCAGCCAGCAGCCCGCCTGCCGCGACGATCAGGCACCCGGCCCAGATCCAGCCCACAAATGGCTTGTATTGCAGCCGCACGACCCAGGCGCCGTCTTTGGAGGGTTCGCCCAGTGAAACGTAGATGTCGCGCCGCCAACCGCGATCGATTGCCGCCTCCGTCATTGGCATCTGCTGGACGGTGAAGTAGCGCTTTTCCGGGTACAGAATGGTGACTTTTTCGTCACCGCGCCACACTTCGAAGGTGGCGCGGGCGGCAATGTAGTTGGGACCATCGACGCGCTGCAAGGCCAGGAAGCTGTAGCGATAATCACCGCTGTTGATGCTGTCGCCTACGCGCATGCTGGCGTCGTCCGCCGTCTCCCAACCCTTGACCAGCGTGACACCAACCACGAACACGGCGATGCCCGCGTGCGCCGTCAGCATGCCCCAGTAGCTGCGAGGCTGGCGTCCCAGGCGCCGCAGCAGCGATGCGCCGCCCTCTGCGCTAGCCAGGCGTTGGGCCAGGTGCAGCGCGGTGCCCAGAAAAATCCATACAGCCAGCAGCAGGCCGCCTGCCATCAGTGGCGTCACCTTCCAACTGAACCAGATCACCAAACCGGCCAGCAGCGTGGCCTGGGCCGGTAAGGAAACGCGCCGTAGCACCTGCCGCAGTGAGGCGTTCTTCCATTCGAGGAACGGCCCGGCCGCCATTAGCAGTAGCACTGGCAGCATCAGCGGCACGAACACCGCCTCGAAATACGGTGGCCCGACCGAGATCTTTCCCAGGTTCAGCGCATCGAGGATCAGCGGATACAAGGTGCCTAGCAGGACTGTCGCTGCTGCCACCAGTAGCAGTACATTATTCACCAGCAGCAGCGACTCGCGCGAAAACAGCGCGAAGCGTCCGCCTGATCCCACGCCCGGTGCGCGCCACGCATACAGCGTCAGCGCGCCACCGATGACGATCACCAGGAACATCAGGATGAACAAGCCACGCCGCGGGTCGGTAGAAAAGGCGTGCACGGACGTCAGTACCCCGGAGCGCACCAGGAAGGTACCCAGCAGCGAGAGTGAGAACGCGACGATGGCCAGTAATACGGTCCAGTTCTTGAAGCTGCCGCGCTTTTCCGTCACGGCCAGCGAATGGATCAGCGCCGTGCCAACCAGCCAGGGCATGAAGGACGCGTTTTCTACCGCGTCCCAGAACCACCAGCCGCCCCAGCCCAATTCATAGTAGGCCCAGAAGCTGCCCATGAAGATGCCCAGCGTGAGAAAGGACCACGCCACCAGCGTCCACGGGCGTGACCAGCGCGCCCAGGCGGCATCCAGCTGTCCGCCCAGCAGTGCCGCGATGGCGAATGCGAACGCCACTGAGAATCCTACATAGCCCATGTACAGCAAGGGCGGATGGATGATCATACCCAGGTCTTGCAGCAGCGGGTTGAGGTCATGTCCGTCGCGCGCGGCAGGTAGCAGGCGCTCGAAGGGATTGGAGGTGAACAGCATGAAGGCCAGGAAACCGATGCTGATCAGGCCCATTACGGCTAACACCCGTGCCGCCGTGGCGGGCGGCAGCTGACGGCTGAAGCCCGCCACCGCCACTGTCCACAGCGCCAGAATCTGCACCCACAAGAGCAGCGAGCCTTCGTGACCGCCCCAGGCCGCAGCGACGCGGTAGTGCAGCGGCAGCATGGAATTGGAATTGGACGCCACGTAGGCGACCGAGAAGTCATTGGTGACCAGGGCATACACCAGGCAGCCGAAAGCGAATGTCACGAACGCGCACTGTCCTGCCGCCGCTGGCCGCGCCAGAGCGATCCACCGCGCTTGCTGCCGCCAGGCACCCAGCAGCGGCAGCACCGCCTGCACCAACGCCAGGCACAAGGCCAGGATCAGCGCGAAATTACCTAGTTCAGGGATCACTTGCCGCCTCCTGTCCAGACTGCAGTTGCGGTCGTTGTCAGCGGCTCCGCGCCGCCGTTGCCGCCGCCTTCGCGTCCTTTTTTGAGCGCATAGGCGGCATCGGGTGGCATGTAATTTTCATCATGTTTGGCCAGTACTTCGTCGGCTATGAAGCGGTGGTCGCTGCCCAGCCGTCCCTGCGCCACTACGCCCTGGCCTTCCTTAAACAGATCGGGTAGGATGCCGTGGTAGCGCACTGTCAGGCGCTGCGCCAAGTCGGTGACGACAAAGGTGACGGTGACGCCGTCGGCCTCGCGGTGCAGGCTATGCTTCTCCACTAGTCCACCCATGCGGAAGCTGCGATTGCGCGGCGCTTCGCCCGCCGCCACCTGGCTCGGCGTGAAGAAGAACACCAGGTTGCGGCGAAAGGCCGACAGGATCAACCACACCGCAACAGCCAGCGTGGCCAGTGAGGCGGCGAGCAGCAGCAGACGTTGCTGGCGGCGCGTCATACCGATGACTCCTTGCTAGACGCGTGCTGAAGCTCATTGGCCAGCGGTGCCAGACGCGCTTCCATCAAGGCGTCATGCCGTTGCAGGCGCAGCAGCAACTGTTCCACTGCAAGCGCAGCTAGCACCGTGCCGAACGCGCCCCACACGTAGCGTGCATAGCCGCCCATGGCGAGGAACTGATTCCAGTCATCCCAGATCATGCTGCACCTCCTTCAGGTAAGCCCGCGCCCAGGCGGCGTGCCGCTCGCGTTTCAGCACGATGTTACGCAGGCGCTGCAGCACGGCGGCGATGGCGTAGGCCCATAGAGCCAGGGTCATCACCAGCATGGCCTGCAGCATGACGGGCGCCATCGATGCGCCGCGCGAAGACAGCGTGGCGCCCTGGTGCAGCGTGTTCCACCACTGGACTGAAAAATAGATCACCGGGACGTTGACCACGCCGGCCAGGGCCAGCAGCGCACTGGCACGGTCGGCGCGGCGGGCATCGTCCAGCGCCGCCTGCAGTGCCATGAAGCCGAGGTATAGGAACAGCAGCAGCAACTCGGAGGTCAGGCGCGCGTCCCATACCCACCAGGCGCCCCAGGTCGGCCGCCCCCACAAGGCGCCGGTCCACAGGGCCAGGAAGGTGAACAGGGCGCCGCTGGGCGCCAGCGCGCTGGCCATCATGGCGGACAAGCGGGTGTTGAAGACCAGGCCGATGGTAGCCCAGAAGGCCATCGCCACATAGATCAGCATCGACAGCCAGGCTGCTGGCACATGCACGAAGATGATGCGATAGGCGTCGCCCTGCTGGCGGTCCGGCGGCGCGGCCAGCAGGCCCAGATACAGGCCAAACGCGGCCAGCAGCAGCGCGATGCCCAGCAGCCAGGGGATCAGCTTTCCGGCCACGGGAAAAAAGGCTTGCGGTGCGGCGTAGCGCAGCCAGTACCGTGCGAACGGCACGCCGATGCGGGTGCCAACGGGGAGTGTGGAAGTGGTGGGCATAGAAGATTCCTGAGGCAGTCAATTCATATCAATTTAATCAATTCATTCCAGGGCAATGCGCAGGGCCGCCGCGCTTGCCCAGGGTGCAAGCGCAAGAGAGCAGCCCAACAGTCCGCCCAGCAGGAGCAGGCTGGTCATGGCGGTGCTGCCTGCATCGCCTGCGTCACTGGCAGCCGCGCCGACGCCAAAGATCAGTACCGGCACCGACAGCGGCAGTACCAGTAGTGACAGTAGGACGCCGCCGCCACGCGCGCCCAAGGTCAGCGCCGCGCCCAGCGCACCGACAAGGCTCAGGGCCGGTGTGCCAAGCAGCAGGCTTAGTCCCAACGGTAGCGCTTCGTCCGCCGCCAGGCCAAACTGCAGGGCCAGTACGGGCGCCAGCAGCACCAGCGGCAGCCCCACCACCAGCCAGTGTGCTGCCACCTTGCCTAGCACAATCACCGACAGCGGCATGCCGGACAGAGCCAGCTGCTCCAGCGTGCCGTCGACGTGGTCGTGGGCGAACAGCCGACCCAGGGCCAAGGTGCTGGCCAGCAGCGCCGCCACCCACAGCACGCCGGGGGCGATGGTGTGCAACAGTTCAGCTTCCGGCCCCACGCCGAACGGAAACAGTGCGCACACCAGCACAAAAAAGGCCAACGTGGAGGCCAGATCGGCGCGCCGGCGCAAGGCCAGCAGCAGATCGCGCCGCAGCACACGCCACCACATCCTCAGCATGGCAGCAGCTGCCGGGTGTCGAGGTTGAGCAGCGTGTGGCGGCGTGCGGCCATTGCCTGCGGTTGGTGCGTGGTGTAGACCAGCATCCCGCCTTGCTCCAGGTGGCTTTCCAGCTTGGCGCATAACGCGTGTGAGGACGCGTCGTCGAGTGCCACGAACGGCTCGTCCAGCAGCAGCAGGGGCGGCAGCATGGGGAGGGCTAGTTGCGCCAGCGCGACCCGGCGCCGTTGGCCTTGCGACAGCAGGCGTGTCGGCTGCTGCGCATGCGCCGCCAGGTCTACGCCGGCCAGGGCTTGCAGCGCTTGCGCGGGAGTGCAGGGGCGCCCCGCCAGCGCGCTGGTGATGGCGACGTTTTCCGATGCCGTCAGTTCATCCTTGATGGCGCCCGCGTGGCCGCAGTACAGCAGCTCGCGGTGATAGTCCTCACGCAGCTGGTGGATTGGGCGGCCGCGCCAGCGGATTTCACCCGCTAGGGGCACGCCCAGACCGCACAGCAGCCGTAGCAGGCTGGTTTTTCCGCTGCCGTTACGGCCCTGCAGCCACAGGGCTTCACCGCGCTGCAGCTCGAAGCTGACATCGAAGAATAGTTGGCGGTCGCCGCGCGCGCACGCAAGTTGCGATACCTGTAGCTCCATCATACGTTCCGGTAGTGTGGTTGCAGTCCGCCTGGCTGCCGCGATAACGCGTCCAGCGGTTGCTCGAAGCCGATCAGGCCAAAGCGTTTGAGGTGGGTACGCAGTATGTTACGGCTGATGCCCAGCACGCGCGCGGTCTGCACTTGATTACGGTTGCAGGCCTCGAAGGCGGTGCGTACTAGGCCTTCTTCCACGCTGTCGAACAGGTCGGGTAGTTCGGCCTCGATCATGCAGTTGAGCAGCTCCACCAGGCGCTGGCGAAAGGCGGCGTCGTTGGCGGCCGCTGACGGTGCGTACGCCGGCGTTGCCGCAGTATTGGCAGCCGTATTCGCTGTAGCATTGGCCGATATTGCTGCGGGCGCTGCGGGCCGGTGGCGATGGGTCAGACCGGTCAGCTTCAGGTCTTCCACCTGTATCACGCTGTCGCGGCAGACGATCAGCGCAAAGTGGATCACGTTTTCCAACTCGCGGATATTGCCCGGCCATTCGTAGCCTAGCAATGCCAGCTGCGCGCCGGGTGCCAGGTTCACATTGTGCTGTTTCAGCTTGTCGCTGTAGACGCCGATGAAGTGGCGCGCTAGTGGCAGGATATCGCCGGGACGCTCGCACAGCGGCGCCAGGTGAACGGTGGCTACGCTCAGGCGGTAGTACAGGTCGGAGCGGAAGCGGTCGGCCGTGATGGCGTGGTGCAGGTCGACGTTGGTGGCCGCTACCAGTCGCACATTGAGCGGAATCGGCTGGCGCGCACCCAGCCGCACCACCTGGCGTTCCTGCAGCACGCGTAGAAGCTTGACTTGGAGGGCCGGCGACAGGTCTCCGATCTCGTCGAGAAACAAGGTGCCGCCGTTGGCCGCCTCGAACCAGCCGGAGCGCGCCTGAGTGGCGCCGGTAAAGGCACCCGCCTCGTGGCCGAACAGTTCCGCATCGATCAGCGATTCGCTGAAGGCGCCGCAGTTGACCGCCACGAAAGGCCCGCGTCGTTCGCTCTGGGTGTGGATGTGTCGCGCGATCAGTTCCTTGCCGGTACCAGTTTCGCCGATGATTAGGGTGGTGGCGTCGCTGCGGGCGATGCGTTCGACCTGTTGCAGCAGTTCGGCGGAGCGCGGATCGTGAAACAGCAGCGCCTTGGCGCGGATCGACAACGCCATGCCGGAAGCATCGGGGAAGGTCAGTAGTTTATCCACGGCGGGCTTTCTTGTTATTTAGGAGTTATCCCAGCGTAGCGACAGTTTGCTGCACTGCACACGAATGATTTCGCGTTAATAAATTCACATTCTGGATATGGCGTGCCGGTTCAGAAGGCGGAGGTGGTAAGACCACGTTGCTGAATTGCACTGAAAACTGATAGTCATCTAGCCATCCTGCACTAAGGAGATCGCACAGGCTTGGCTGTTCCGCCTTACACCTTCAAATTTTTTTGGGGCAGAGGCATACAGGCCAGGCGTACACATCGGGACCCTGTTCATGTACACATATATGCCCATCGCCGAAATTCCAGACGACGAGAGGCGTTCGGTCCTTGGGAGCAGCGCGGAGTTTCGTGCTGCGATAAGTTGATTTTTCCCTGCCGTCGGTTGGGCTGACAGCGCCGGTCACCGTTGTTTTTTTAACGTCCTTATGTGGCCAGCATCGGTTATTGTTACTGGTTACAAAATATGCTTACAGCAACAATTGGAACTGGCGTACGATTGATTTGCATATTGATCTTCCTGTTCACAGTAATGTAAATAGGGCATCTTGGATCACGCTCGTATTCTTGGAGGATGAGGCTAATGTTATGAATCATTCGAGGATGAGACCGGTACACAGATCAGCGCCAAACCATCAAGAGCAGGCGACTCTTCTTCTCTATGAGCTGGTAGAGATAAGCATCAAACTTGTCGCTACTAGTGCTACTTTATTGGAGCAGGTAGTCCACATCTCCACCAAACAGGCCGAAGTATCAAACTTGTTTGCTGTTGAAGCTCACTCTTTGGCCATGGAACGCAGAATGACGGAAGGGTTGTGTAGGACACCCTCGGACGAAGCGGAGTTTCAATTTGTATTACGGCTCGCCTATGCTGCAGCACAAAGTTCCGCCAAATCCGCAGAATCCATGCGTGCATTAGTTGGCAACGTGTCCATCCCTGTGTCTGGAAAGATTCAATTCGCTGACGATCAGGTTTTTACCTTATTGGATATCCATTCCAATCTTCAGCAAATAGAGCAGTGCTTTGAAAATGTTTCACTTTGTTCACCTCTCTCACCTGAACATATACAAACTATGCGCCTTGGAGTGACAGAAATGGTGGCCACTACAAGGCAAAATGCTCACGCAGCAATCCGCGCAGCAGAAGCAGCAGATTATATTCATCTTCACGCAGTGAGTTTGATTCAAACTTTGGAGAGATCAGTTAGCCCTTCGCGTTGAGATCCCAATCTTGTGTTTTGGACGTCGTGACACACCTATGAGAGGAGAAGTTGCTATGACCGTCGTGCAACGATTAACTATGCTGATTTCGATTGTTGTGGTGGGGCTGTTTTCAGTGGCTGGCGTTGGCCTATACCAGATGGGCAATGTCTTCAAGGCCGCCAACTATACCAACGTGAACGTGGTGCCAAGCATCCTGGAACTGGACAAAGGGTTTTCCGCGCTGGCACTGCTCCGTACCCAGGTATGGCAATACATTGCCATCACAGACAAGGGGCAGATGGCAGAGTGGGAAAATAAGATGAACAACAATTTGCAGGCTATTCAGTCCGCTTTAAACACATACGAAAAAGAAGACATCTCAGATAGCAAGGATAAGGAACTGCTAGTTGCAGACCGAACTGCACTGGGCGACTACGAGACCTTACGAGCAAAGGTACTTGCATTGGCGCGCGAGAATAAGAACAACGAAGCTCGGGACTTATTGCTGGGGAATCAGGCTGTTCTGGCCAAGGTCTGGGACGCCTTTGAAGCACACCGCCAATACAATGCTGAGGTCGGTAAGCACTCTGCTGAAGAGGCCCTCTCTATCAAGTCGAGTGCGTTCATCCAGTCGATGGCGATATCGTTGCTGACGCTCGCCGTGGTGATTTCTGTTGGAGTTCTGATTACACGTCGCATTTTGCGACAACTCGGCGGTGAGCCCGACTATGCTGCCAGTATTGTCCAGGAAGTAGCGAGAGGCAATTACACGGTCGACGTTCAGCTAAAACAAGGAGACCAGTCCAGTTTGCTGTATTCGATGAAGCAGATGGTGGATCAACTTTTAGCGCAGATTGGAGGCGAGCCAGCGTATGCCTCACGCATTGTTGGCGAGATTGCGCAGGGTGATCTGACGGTCGAGGTCAATCTACGCCCCGGCGATCAATCCAGTATTTTGTTTGCTATGAAAACCATGGTGGACAAGCTTGCATCGGTCATGAGCGAAGTCAGCGCCAATGCCATCTCTTTAACCAGCGCCTCCGAGGAAATCAGCGCGACGGCGCAGTCGCTGTCCCAAGCAGCCAGTGAACAAGCCGCCGGAGTGGAAGAAACCAGCGCGTCAATGGAGCAAATGACTGCCTCCATCGGTCAAAATACGGAAAACGCGAAAGTCACTGATGGGATTGCCAGCAAGGCGGCAGTGGAAGCGGCCGAAGGCGGTGATGCGGTGCGTTCTACCGTGGCTGCGATGCAGCAGATCGCCAAGAAGATCAGCATCATTGATGATATCGCTTACCAGACCAACCTCCTGGCGCTCAATGCGGCCATTGAGGCTGCCCGCGCGGGCGAACATGGAAAGGGATTCGCTGTAGTGGCAGCCGAGGTGCGTAAGCTGGCGGAACGTAGCCAAGTGGCAGCCCAGGAAATCGAGGAAGTAGCCTCCAGCAGTGTCGATTTGGCGGAGAAGGCAGGTACTCTGCTTGATGAAATGGTGCCTAACATCCGCCGCACTTCCAATCTGGTGCAGGAGATCACCGCCGCATCCGAAGAGCAAACCGCTGGCGTCGGTCAGATCAATGCTGCTGTCACACAGCTTAGCCAAACTACGCAGCAAAATGCCTCGAGCTCTGAGGAGCTGGCGGCGACTGCGGAGGAGATGAGTAGCCAAGCTGAACAACTACAACAAATAGTTTCCTTTTTCCGCCTGAATGGAACTGAATATCACAAGCCTGTACGCGTAAGTCCGGCAAAGATGCAGCAAAAGGGTGTGGTAGGCCGAGTCATGTCGATCCCTGTTGAACCGAACGACGAGAATTTCGTTCGTTTTTAGACACTGGGTTCTTTGAGGATATTGATCAATGTACTGATACCCGGACACTTGAGTGGATGCAGGCCCCTTACATTCGCTGGGCTGGCCTAGCGCGTCTTATGCGGTTTTCACGTTTGCGAAGTTGTTTTTATTCGTTTTATCCCTCATCAAGCGGCCTTATGCTGGTGCCTATCGCCATCATGTGACAAAGGTTGATTATGTCGGAAGAAGTACTGGAATTGCCTGAGCAACTGACTGAGGCACAGGCCGGAGTGCCGCCCGCCACCGCATGGGAGCTATTCTCCAGCGGCCGGGCGCTGCTGGTGGACGTACGTACTGCGGAAGAGCGCAAGTTTGTGGGCCATGTGCCGGAGTCGCTGCATGTGCCCTGGGCCACCGGTACAGCGCTGACGCGCAATCCCCGCTTCGTGCGCGAACTGGAAGCCAGGATAGGCGGCAAGGACGCCGTCGCGCTGCTGCTGTGCCGCAGCGGCAAGCGCTCCGCGCTGGCTGCGGAAGCGGCGGCCCAGGCCGGATTCCGCGCCGTTTTCAATGTGCTGGAGGGATTTGAAGGCGAGCTCGATGCACTGCAGCAGCGCGGCAAGTCTGACGGCTGGCGTTTCCAAGGCCTGCCTTGGGTGCAGGACTGAACCATGGCCAGCTTTGATATCACCAGCGTGGTGCAGGCGCTGCATGATGCGCGCCATAACTGGCGCCGCATGCAAAGCCGCCACATTGAAGCGGGCAATCGTGAATTTCCTTCGCGCGATGCGCTGTCAGGCATCGTTGAGAGCCTGAAGGGCGTATTGTTCCCGATGCGGCTGGGGCCAGCGGACCTGCGCCAGGAAAGTGAGAACTTCCACGTGGCGCACGCTCTGGATGCAGCTCTGCACGGCCTGCTCAAGCAAGTGCGGCGCGAACTGGCCTATAACGCCTCGCTGGCGTCCGATGGCGGTCTCGATATCGACGCCGAAGCGCTGGCTGCGGTGCGCAGATTTGCCGCAGCCTTGCCAAGTATCCGCACCCTGCTCGACAGCGACGTGCTGGCCGCCTACCAGGGCGACCCGGCCGCGCGCAGCGTCGATGAAGTGCTGCTTTGCTATCCGGGCGTGCTGGCCTTGATCCATTACCGCCTGGCGCACCAGCTCTATCAGCTTGGTTTGCCGCTGCTGGCGCGCATCGTAGCCGAACTGGCGCATGGCGCCACCGGCATCGACATCCATCCCGGCGCGCAAATCGGCGCCGGCTTTTTCATCGACCACGGCACCGGTGTGGTGATCGGCGAAACCGCCGTCATTGGCGAGCGGGTTCGGGTGTATCAGGCGGTCACCTTGGGCGCCAAGCGCTTTCCCACCGACGGCGAGGGCCATCTGCAGAAAGGTCTGCCGCGCCATCCGGTGGTCGAAGACGACGTGGTGATCTACGCCGGTGCCACTATTCTGGGGCGCATTACCCTGGGCAAGGGCGCTGTGATCGGCGGGAATGTATGGCTCACCCATGATGTGCCAGCGGGGGGCAGGGTGGCGCAAGCCGCATCGCGCGAAGGGGCGCTGGCCAACGGCATCGGTGCCGCATGAGTGCGGCGGCGGTGGAGGCGTGCGCCCTGGTGCGCAGTTTCGGGCTGGGCGTACGCCAGCTGCGCGAAGCGCTGGGCTGGTCGCAGGAACGCCTGGCCGAGAATTCCAATCTGAACCGTTCGTATATCGGCGAGATCGAGCGCGGCGTGGTCATCGCTTCGCTGCTGACCGTGGAGAAGCTGGCAGGCGCGCTGCAGGTCACGCCGGCCGCGCTCTTGCACCATGGCGAAGAGCTGCGGCAGGCCCGGTCATGATGGCTATAGCCTGTTGAGGCGGGGCTGCCCGTCCCGCAAACTGTCATTGTTCATAAACCAAACTGTATGGGAGTCAAGATGTCGGCAACTGTAGGCGGAACCACGGCGTTGGGCGATAACGCGGCAAGGCAATTAGCGAATGCAACCAAGACCGCGCCACAACTGGACACGATCAGCCCGCGCTGGCTGACGCATCTGCTGCAATGGGTGCCGGTGGAGGCTGGCATCTACCGCCTCAACAAGGTGAAGAACCCGCAGGCGATCAAGGTCACCTGCACCGCTCGCGAGGTGGAAAACCAGCTGCCGCGCACCTTTGTCGATTATGAAGAACAGCCGCGCGAATACTTCCTCAACGCGGTGTCCACCGTGCTGGATGTGCACACCCGGGTCTCCGATCTGTACAGCAGCCCGCATGACCAGATCAAGGAGCAGCTGCGCCTGACCATTGAAACCATCAAGGAAAACCAGGAATCGGAGCTGATCAACAATCCTGATTATGGGCTGCTGGCGCAGGTGACGGACGAACAGCGCATCTTTCCGCTGACGGGCGCGCCGACGCCGGATGATCTGGATGAGTTGCTGACCAAGGTCTGGAAAGAACCAGCTTTCTTCCTGACCCACCCGCTGGCGATCGCCGCCTTTGGGCGTGAAGCGACGCGGCGCGGTACGCCGCCGCCTACCGTCAGCCTGTTCGGCTCCCAGTTCATCACCTGGCGCGGTATTCCGCTGATCCCGTCCGATAAGGTGCCGGTGGCCGATGGCAAGTCCAAGATCCTGTTGCTGCGCGTGGGCGACAAGCGTCAGGGCGTGGTCGGCCTGTACCAGCCCGGACTGCCGGGCGAGCAGAGCCCGGGCCTGTCGGTGCGTTTTATGGGCATCAACAACCATGCGATTTCGTCCTACCTGATTTCGCTATATTGTTCGCTGGCCGTGTTGACCAGCGACGCCCTGGCTGTGCTCGACGACGTTGAAATTGGCAAGTACCACGACTACCCAGATACCTATAAATGAGCCAGCCCACGTCCACTTTGCCGGAATCGTCCGGCGCTCCTTTTGATACGGCGGCGCTGGCCCGGCTGGCCAATGAATTGTTCAGCGCAGCGCCGTTCAAGACACCGCTGGGGGTGCCGGGCGTGCAAGCGCCGGCCAATCTGGCGCCCGCAGGCTCGCCACTGGCCAGTCCCGCCGGTCTGGGCCCCTCGGTGCCGGGTACACCAATTCCGCAGGGGCAGGTACCCGGCAGTAATCTGATTCCCGCTTCGCCCACGCAGCTATCGTCGCTGGCCAACCGGATTCCGGCCGTGGCGCCGGCTGCGCCGGCCGGGAATGGCGTGCCGGACAAGGTGTTCAGCACCTGGCCTGCTTACGAACCGCGCAGCGGCAGCGCGGTGCTGGGCGTGCCGACGCTGGATATGGGCGAGCCGCGGCAGCACGATGCGCCGGCCTACTATTTTCTGTATGACTGGGCCAGTCCCGGCGCCGGGGCGGCGGCTGCCCCGGATGCGGCAGCACCCTTGCGTCATGCGGTGCGCAGCCAGCCGCCGTTTGACGTGCATGCCGTGCGGCGCGACTTCCCGATTCTGCAGGAACGCGTCAATGGCCGCCAGCTGGTGTGGTTCGACAATGCCGCCACCACGCAGAAGCCGCAGTCGGTGATCGACCGGATCAGCTACTTTTACGAGCACGAAAACTCGAATATCCACCGCGCCGCGCACGAGCTGGCGGCGCGTGCCACCGACGCCTACGAAGGCGCCCGCGAACGGGTGCGCGGCTTCCTGAATGCGCCGGACGTCAGGGAAGTGATTTTCGTGCGCGGCACCACCGAGGCCATCAATCTGGTCGCGAAAAGCTGGGGGGCGCAGAACATCGGCGAGGGCGACGAGATTATCGTCTCGCACCTGGAACACCACGCCAACATCGTGCCTTGGCAGCAACTGGCGGCGGCCAAAGGCGCAAAGCTGCGGGTGATTCCGGTCGATGACAGCGGCCAGGTGCTGCTGGACGAATACCGCAAGCTGCTCAATGGCCGCACCAAACTGGTGGCGGTGACGCAGGTGTCGAACGCGCTAGGTACGGTGACGCCGGCCCGGGAAATTGTGGCGCTGGCGCACAGTGTGGGTGCCAAAGCGCTGATCGACGGCGCCCAGTCAGTGTCGCACATGAAGGTCGATGTGCAGGATCTCGACGCCGACTTTTTTGTCTTTTCCGGACACAAGGTGTTTGGTCCGACTGGGATCGGCGTGCTGTGGGCCAGGGGCGAGATACTGGATGCGATGCCACCCTGGCAGGGGGGCGGTAACATGATCGCCGACGTCACGTTTGAAAAGACCGTTTATCAGCCGATACCGAACAAGTTTGAGGCGGGGACGGGCAATATCGCCGATGCCGTGGGGCTGGGGGCGGCCATCGACTACGTGCAGCGCATTGGTCTCGACAATATCGCGCGCTACGAGCACGAATTGCTGGTCTACGGCACCCATCAACTGAAGCAGATCGGTGGCCTAAGCCTGATTGGCACGGCGAAGGACAAGGCCAGTGTGATGTCGTTTGTACTTGATGGCTATACCACCGAGCAGGTGGGCAAGGCACTGAATCAGGAGGGGATTGCGGTGCGTACCGGCCATCATTGTGCGCAACCGATCCTGCGGCGCTTTGGCGTCGAGGCCACGGTCAGGCCCTCATTGGCGTTCTACAACACGTACGAAGAGATCGACCGGCTGGCGGCGGTGATCCGTGCGCTGGCAGCATAAAGCCGATTCCGGAGCTGTTCTCGACTGCTTTAATATGTAGTAGTTCCGATTTGATCTGACAGTATTGCCTTGCCAAAGGGTGGGGTTACCCGGTTTGATAGAGGTGCGAATCTTTATTAAACCAGCGCGCAAGCGCCAAGGAGTAACCCCATGAGCAGTGTTCCTCAAAGCGTCATCAAACACAAGGTCGGCCTGCTAAATTTAGCGACCGAGCTCGGTAACGTATCCCGCGCCTGCAAGGTGATGGGCTTTTCCCGCGATACGTTTTATCGCTATCAGTCGGCGGTTGAGGCCGGCGGTATTGATGCTCTGATCGATGCCAACCGCAAGAAACCAAATCTCAAGAACCGTGTCGAAGATGCGACGGAGGCGGCCATCGTCGCTTTCTCGCTGGAGCAACCTGCGTTCGGCCAGGTCAGAGCCTCCAACGAGCTGCGTAAGCGCGGCGTTTTCATTTCCCCGTCCGGGGTGCGTTCTGTCTGGCTGCGCGGGGATCTGGAATCATTCAAAAAGCGCCTGGCAGCGCTTGAGCGCCATGTCGCGCAAACGGGTGATGTGCTGACTGAAGCCCAGGTCGCCGCACTGGAGCGCAAGCAGGAGGACGATGTGGCCTGTGGTGAAATCGAAACCGCCCATCCTGGCTATCTCGGTAGCCAGGACACCTTCTACGTCGGAACGATCAAAGGCGTCGGGCGCATCTACCAGCAGACCTACGTGGACACTTATTCGAAGTGGACTGCAGCCAAGCTTTACAGCACAAAGACACCGATCACGGCCGCCGATCTGCTAAACGACCGGGTGCTGCCATTCATGGACGAGCAAGGCATGGGCGTCATTCGCATATTGACGGATCGCGGCACCGAGTTCTGTGGCAAGCCTGAATCGCACGACTACCAGCTCTACCTGGCCCTCAACGACATCGAGCACACAAAGACCAAAGTCCGGCATCCCCAGACCAACGGCATTTGCGAGCGCTTCCACAAGACGATACTGCAAGAGTTCTATCAGGTTGCATTCCGCCGCAAGATCTACCGCAGCATCGAAGAGCTTCAGCGTGACCTTGACGACTGGATCGCCTACTACAACAACGAGCGCACGCATCAGGGCAAGATGTGCTGCGGAAGGACACCGATGCAAACCCTAATTGACGGAAAGGAGGCGTGGCGCGATAAAATCACCACATTGAACGACTGAATCTGACCTGACAGTCGCAGGCTTCAAACCGGGTAACTGTCAGATACTGTCTCGATTTTCAAGTCCTGTACTGAACTTGCATACTTCCTCATGGTCGAGCTGAAGTGCATTCTTGGAGAAGTTCTAGCATGAAGTGCTCCTGGAGCGACATTTCCAAGCCCTTCGTGGTGACAAATTGACCTAGCCGCAGTCGCAGCGCAGAAATTGAAGCTACAATCGCAGGATGCGTAAATTTGTTAAACAGCAACAAAGGCATATCTGGATCGCCCTTTTGGCCATTCTGTTTAACGCGCTTGCCCCAACCGTTTCTTACGCACTGGCCTGGTCCAGCAGCGCTCCTTATTCTGGCGACATCTGTTCGGCAAGTACGCCACGGGCTGATACGAACCTGAGCCAGAAGACTCCCGCGCAATTGCCGCATGCCATGAAGCACTGCCTGATGTGTGCAATTCATGGTGGCGCGGACGGTTTGCCGCCGGCTTCTTCGACACCGTTGATTGGTGAAAACCAGCTGCTGCCACCCGCAGTGATGCCCTACCAAGTTCAATGCATGCCCCAGCTCTGGAGCGATGCCGCGCCTCGGGCACCTCCTTCCGCCATCTGAGCCAGCTACTCTGCGAGGCCGCATGTGTTTTTTTTAAAATTCCCATGTGATTTTATTGTTGCCCGCATAGCCGCCATCAGCCTAAATCGTTCCGCACGTGTCAACTCCGCAGCCCAGTCTGGCGCACCTGCTTGAGATTCGTGCCGAGCGTACTTATTCCAGGCTGTGCGACTAGAGTGCCCGGCACATTAGGGTTTGAAAGAAAATTTCTTCCCTCAAAATAAAGAATCATTTAAAATACTTGTTATTACCTGGCCTTATTCGTTCACCATGCGACTGCGCAAAGACACATTCGTAGCTATTGTCTGGATTGCACTTTGTGCGATCCTGATGGCTGCGCTTGCGCCTTCGGTTTCGCACATGATGGCGTCTCAGCGCCAGGAAGCATCGCCAGCCTGTCATCTGGCCGTGCATCAGTCGCAGCATCTTCACTCAGATACGAACAAGACGACCGCAACGCTCGCCTTGGATGACTGTGGCTATTGCTCAATGCAGGCCCAATTGCCGATACTTCCGACGCTATTGCACAACGCCGGCACCGTCATCGACCTGATTCGGTTTGTCCCACCGCTGTTCCTCTTCTCACCTCAGCCACTCTTTGCCTGGCTGCATGCCCAGCCACGGGCGCCGCCTGCACGTTGATTAAACCGGCGCCTTGGCGTCCGCTTCGCTGCCCATGCCAGGGCAGCCCCCGCAATGCCGTCGAGCATATGGCACAACCCCTGTCGATATCGACGGGATGGCGCTTGCTCGCCGATATGGCGGCTTGCTCCCAATATATTCCAGGACTACATCATGAAATCGTCGTACCCGATTCCGGCATCCCTTGCCCCTTTGCGCTTTGGCGCCACCGTGCTGCTGGCGAGCTGCATGGCTCTATCAGTGCAGCAGGCATGGGCCGCAGCTGAGGATGAAACCGATGGCAACCAGCCACTGCCTGTTGTGGTTGTTGCCGGCAGTACGCCAGCGTCTGCCGACGTGCGCTCGCCCGCCACCACGGCTTCCATCACTGCGCGCCAGCTGGAGGAAGGCAATAACGTCATGAACGTCGAAGACGCGCTGAAATACCTGCCTAGCGTACTGGTGCGCAAACGCTTCGACGGTGACACCCAAGCCCCCATGGCCACCCGGACCACCGGCATCAATGCCAGCGCCCGCAGCCTGATTCTGGCGGACGGCGTGATGCTGTCCGCGCTGGTGAACAATAACAACGGCAACGGCTCGCCGCGCTGGTTCATGGTCGCGCCGGAGGAGATCGAGAGCATCGACGTAATGTATGGCCCTTACTCGGCGGCCTATGCGGGCAATTCCTATGGCGCTGTCGTCAAGCTCAACACCCGGATGCCGAAGCAGTTCGAAGCCAGCGTGAAGGTCAACGCCGCTTCGCAGAAATTCAGTGAGTACGGCACCCATGACCGCTACCGCACCCAGGATATCAGCACCACGGTGGGCAATCGCAGCGGCGCCCTGTCCTGGTTCGTCAGCGCCACCCACCTGGACAGTCACAGCCAGCCCATCACCTTCGGCACGCTGACCCAGTCGGCCAAGGCGGCGGTCGCCACCGATCCGACCATCAGCGGCGCCTATCCCGACCTGAACCGCACCAATGGCGCGATCCAGGTAATCGGTGCGGGCAACATCACCCATACCGTTCAGGACAGTGCCAAGCTCAAGCTAGCCTATGATTTCTCGCCTGAACTGAGCGCCGTCTATACGCTGGGCTACTGGCATAACGACGCCCATACCAGCGCCAATTCCTACTTGAGCACGGCCGGCGGCACACCGTACTACGGCGCCGCCAGCGGCAACGTCAATATCAATGGCAAGTCCTATGCCGCCAGCAGCATTGCGGGCCAGTTCTCCGCCAACAGCACCGACCAGCAGCATCTGATGCAAAGCCTGGACTTCAAGGGCCGCAGTGGCGCTGCCTGGGACTGGGATCTGGTGGCCAGCAACTATCGCTACGGGACCGACCTGACCCGCACCTCGACCGGCTTGTTTCCCGCTGCCCAGGCGGGCGGCGCTGGCCGCACGGCCGACGCCAGCGGCACCGGCTGGTCGACCCTGGACCTGAATGGCACCTGGCATCCAGACGGCCCCGCAGGGATGCACGTATTGAGCTTCGGCCTGCACGGCGACCAGTTCAAGCTGGTAAGCCCGACTTACAACAGCGTCAACTGGACGGCGGGCGACCAGGCCAGCCTGTACAGCAACTCGCTGGGCAAGACCCGCACCGTGGCGCTGTGGCTGCAGGACCAATGGCGCATCGCCCCAGCGCTGACGGCCACTCTCGGCGCGCGCTATGAGCAGTGGCGCGCCTTCGATGGCTACAACTACGCCATCGCCAGCAGCGGCAAGGGCTACGCCGTGTATCAACCGGAAGTCGAGCGCAAGGGGTTGTCGCCCAAAGCCACGCTGGCCTGGAAGTTCGATCCGCAATGGCAGGCTACGGCCTCGTTCGGCAAGGCGCTGCGCTTCCCGACTGTCGGCGAGCTGTATCAGAACGTGCAGACCGGCGCCACCTACACCCAGGCCAATCCCTTCCTGAAGCCGGAAAACGTCAAGTCCGGCGAGCTGGCCATCGAACGCTCCGCCCCCGAGGGCAAGCTGCGCGCCTCGCTGTTCGAGGAACACGTGAGCGACGCCCTGATTTCGCAAACCTCTTTCATTCCCGGCTATGCCACGCCGGTGTCGTTCACCCAGAATGTCGATAAGACGCGCCAGCGCGGCATCGAGCTGGTCGGCGAGCGCCAGAACGCCCTGATTGCCGGCCTGGACCTGAGCGGCTCGGTGACCTGGGTCGATGCGCGCATCACCGCCAACAGCGGCTACGTCGCCACCGTCGCCGGCGCCACCTCGGCCGGCGCCCGCACACCCTACGTACCCGAGTGGCGCGCCACCGCCATGGCGACTTATCGTCCTGCCGACAAATGGGCCATCACCCTGGCGGCCCGCTACAGCGGCAAGCAGTATGGCGCGGTCGACAACACCGACGTCAATGGCCATACCTACACCGGCTTCGAGGGCTTCATGGTGGCCGACCTGCGTGTGCACTACCAGCTCAGCCGCCAGTGGAGCCTAGCTGGCGGTGTCGACAACCTCAACAACCGCAACTATTACCTGTATCACCCGTTCCCGCAGCGGACCGTGTTTACCGAGCTGAAGTTCAACTACTAAGGGGGCCATGCGCATGGACTCCAATATGTCAACCAGTTCGACGGCTCCTGCCTCGGTGCTGTATCGCCGGGTATGGCGCTGGCATTTCTACGCGGGGTTGCTGTGCCTGCCGTTCATTTTTTCGCTGGCCGTGACAGGTGCGCTCTACCTGTTCCACCAGCAGATCGATGAGCTGGTGTATGGCAGCGTGCTGCTGCGCGCGCCCGCTGCGACGCAAGGTCCCGTCTTGCGGCCCACGCAGCTCATTCGCGGCGCGCTCGCTGCAGTACCGGGCCAGCCCAAGGCGCTGTTCTGGCCTGCCGATGCCCGCCACACGGCGCAGATCGACGTGATCACGGCGTCGGGCGAGGTGCGCCAGGTCTTTGTCGATCCGGTCAGCGGTGTGGTCCGGGGCGTCTTGGCCGAGGCGGGCCGCTTGATGACCACCATCAAGCACATCCACTCCCTGGCGATTGCCGGCGACGGCGGCAAGGCGCTGATCGAAATCGTGGCGGGCTGGATTATCGTGCTGCTGCTGTCCGGGGCTTACCTGTGGTGGCCGCGCGGCCGCAGTGCCGGCGTGGTGTCGATCCGGTCCGGCGCCCGGGGGCGCACATGGTGGCGCGACCTGCACGCGGTCAGCGGGGCGTTTGCGGGACTGATTGTGCTGTTCCTGGCGTTGACCGGCATGCCCTGGTCTGTGTTCTGGGGCGCGAACGTCAACACCTGGCTGACCGAGCACAATCTGGGCGTGCCCAAGGGGATGTGGCGCGGCATTCCGAAGTCCACGCTACCCGCCGCTGCGCTGGGCGATTTGCCCTGGGCACAGCAGCAGGATGCCGTGCCGGCCTCTGTTGACCCGCATGCGGAGCATCAGGCCGGGGCACATCACCATGCGCCAGCTGCCTACCGCCTGCTCGATAACCCTGTGGTGCGCGACCCCGACGACATCACCACCCGTATCTCTTCCCTCGGCCTGGCAGGCAACTACCGGCTGGCGCTGCCGCGCGATGGACGTGGTGTCTACAGCGCGATCTGCATGAGTGGACGGCGCGCTGACCAGCGCGTGATCCACCTCGACCAGTACAGCGGCAAAGTGCTGATGGACATCGGCCCGGAGCAGACTGGGGCGGTCGGCCGCATCACCGAATGGGGTGTCAGCGTGCATCAGGGCGGGGAATATGGCACGCCCAATCTGCTGGCGATGCTGGCCGGTTGCCTGACCCTGATAACCCTCTGCATCAGCGGCGTGGCGATGTGGTGGCTACGGCGGCCCGCCGGACGCCTGGCCGCGCCCGCGCGCAAAGCCGATGACCGCCTGGCGCGCGGCGTGCTGCTGATTGCCGTCGTTCTTGGCTGCGTCTTCCCTTTGCTGGGCGCCTCGATGCTGGTCCTGCTGCTGGGCGATGCGCTGACCGGCGCGCTGCGCCGGGGAGCGGCTCCCCATAACAATATCTAAGGAACTCTCATGAAACCACTTCAATGGATGCTTTACCTGGCCGCTGCCAGCACAGCCTTTGGCGCGCAAGCGCAAACCGACTCCGGCACAAGCACTGAGCCGCGTCTGAAAGTGATCGTCTCGGCAGTGAGCGATAGCCTGCCCCCACGTCAGCCAGGCGCCAGCGACACCAGCCAGTTGCTGAGCGCCACGCCAGGCTATAGCGTGGCCCAGGGCGGCGGCGTTTCCGGCCTGCCTTTCGTCAACGGTCTCGGCGACGACCGGCTGAAAATCCGCATCGACGGCATGGAAATCACTTCGGCCTGCGCCAACCACATGAACGCGCCGCTGTCCTATATCGATCCGGTTCAGGTAGGGCACATCGAGGTGCTGGCTGGCGTCACGCCGGTCAGCGCGGGCGGCGACAGCATTGGCGGCACCATCACTGTCAAGTCCGCAGCGCCAGTGTTTGCCAATAGTGCGGACGGCCTGCGCACCAGCGGCAAGCTGTCGCTGAATGGCCGTAGTAATGGTGAGGCACTCAGCAGCGGTGTCAGCGCTAACGTTGCCAGCGACCGCATGAGCCTGGGCTACAACGCCGCCTATACGCAGGGCCACAGCTATGATGACGGCAACGGCCGTAAGGTGCTGGATAGCCTGTATGAGAGCATCAACCAGGCTGCGGTGCTGGCGTTTCGTGGCACGGGCCAGCAAGTGACGCTGCGTGCCGGTGTGCAGCATATTCCCTACCAGGGCTTCCCCAACGAATATATGGACATGACCGATAATGACGGCAAGTTCGCTAATGCCGCCTACAACGGCAGATTCCACTGGGGGGAGCTGGATGCGGCCGCATATTGGGAGCGCACCAGCCATGAGATGGGCTTTTTCTCGCCGGAGCGGCCCGGCATGATGCCGATGGTGACCCATGGCCGCAATGCCGGCTACACACTGAAAGCCAGTTTGCCACTGACTGAGGCGGCGACGGTGCGGCTGGGGCAGGAATATCACACTTTCCGCCTGGACGATTACTGGCCGGGCATGGCTGATTCAATGATGATGGGGCCGCTGACCTATGTGAACATCAACGGCGGCCAGCGCGACCGGGGGGCGCTGTTCGGCGAGGCGGAAACCCACCACAATGCGCAGTGGACTTCGCTGCTGGGCGCGCGCTGGGAGTCGGTGCGCATGGATACCGGCGCCGTCCAGCCCTATGCCTACAATATGATGAACGGCGACGATGCGATGGCGGCCACCGCCTTCAACGCACGCGATCACCACAAGCGCGACAGCAATCTGGACCTGACCGCGCTGGCCCACTTCGAGGCCGACGCCAACACCAGCTATGAGCTGGCGGCGGCGCGCAAGACCCGTTCGCCCAATTTGTACGAGCGCTACTCCTGGGGGCGTGGCGTTATGTCCATGACCATGACGAATTGGTTTGGCGATGGAAACGGCTATGTCGGCAACATCGATCTCAAGCCCGAGACTGCCTATACGCTGGCTTTCACCGCGCACTGGCATGGCGGTAGCGGAGCGGACAGCTGGTTCGTCAAGCTCAATCCTTATTACAACCGGGTACAGGACTACATCGACGTCGATGTGCTGGGTCAGTTCAATCCCTACATGCTGATGGGCGCCAAGGGCGCTTTGCTGCAGTTCGCCAACCATGACGCCCGGCTGTATGGCGCCAACCTGTCCTGGGAGATGCCGCTGGCGCAGCACAGCGCATTGGGCGCACTGCGCTTCAGCGGCAACGCGGCCTATACGCGCGGCAAGCGCATGGACGGCGGCGATCTGTACCACATCATGCCGTTCAACGCCTTGCTGGTCCTGGAGCAGAGTAGTGGCGCCTGGAGCAATCGGATTGAGGCCAAAGTGGTGGCGCGCAAAGACGAGGTTGACCAGCGCCGCCTGGAGCTGGTCACCGCCGGCTATGCCTTGCTAAATGTCCGCAGTACATACCAGCTGCGCAAGAACCTTCAGCTCAGCGCTGGCGTGAGCAATCTGCTGGATCGGGCGTATGCTGACCCGATGGGCGGGATTTACCTGTCTGGAGTGCGCTCGGAGGGCGAGCGGCTGCAGCCGTTGCCGGGCTACGGACGCTCGCTTGATCTGGGACTGAGCTTGTCCTTTTGAGTCCTTATAGACGCTCTTTGTACTGACATTTGATTGGATTGAATATGAAACGCATTGCTTTTGCCACGCTGCTCTCTCTTCCCTATGTTTCCGCGCTGGCCTGCGCCACTTGTGGCTGCTCATTGTCGGCCGATGCCGCCACCGGCTATACCGCCAGTGCCGGCTGGTATGCCAATGTGGAATACGACTACCTGAACCAAAACCAATTGCGCTTTGGCCTCCATGCGATTTCGGCAGGCCAGGTCGCAGCGATCAACGACGCCGGCGGCGACCAGGAGGTGGAGCGGGGCACGATCAACCGCTACACCACGCTGAGCCTGACCTATGCCGCGAATGCCAACTGGAACATCAAGCTGATGCTGCCCTATGTCGACCGCAGCCATTCGACCTACGCCTCGGCGACCAACCCGATCACGCCGGACCAGCTCAGCGGCGCGACCGTGCACGGCATTGGCGATGCCAAGCTGCTGCTCAGTTACCAGGGCCTGCTGCCGACGCACAACCTGGGGCTGCAGGCCGGCATCAAGCTACCCACCGGGCACTACGGCGGCGCCAATGCCGATGGCAGCAATATCGTGGGGCGCAATCCGGTGGCGTTTTCCAGCGGCCCACTGTCACGCAATCCTGCGCCGGATAATCTGCTCGACACCAGCTTGCAGGCGGGAACCGGCAGCACCGACCTGATCGTGGGAGCCTACTACTACCAGGCGGTCAGCCAAAACTTTGATGCATTCATCAATGGTCAATTCCAGGCTGCGGTGAAGCAGAAGCTCAGCCAGGCTGGCGAGGACTTCCGTCCCGGCAACCAGGGCACGGTAAGCCTGGGCTTGCGCTACCAAGCCCGCCCCGACATCACGCCCCAGTTGCAGCTCAACCTGAGCCGTAAAAATCACGACCAAGGCGCGCTTGCTGACACCGCCAACACGGCGGGCACGGTCGCTTATCTGAGTCCCGGCATCGCGGTGAGCGTGCGGAGAAACGTGCAACTGTATAGCTTCATCCAAGTTCCGGTGTACAGCAAACTTGAGGGCTACCAGGTCTTCCCGCGCTGGACTGCTACAGTCGGGGCCAGCTATGCGTTCTAATGCCCGAAAAAATGTGAGCCTTGGAAAACGAGCCACTTTGCTGTGTCTAGCGGTACTGTTGGCGTGCTCATTGTCTGCCTCGGCCCATGCCGCCAGTCTTGTACTGGGACAGCCGGCTCCGATGCTGGCACTACACACGCTGGATGGCAATCAGATTTCCACCAACGATCTGATCGGAGACGTAGTTATCGTGACATTTTGGGCGACCTGGTGCGGGCCATGCGCGGAGGAGTTACCCCTTCTATCGAACTACGCTGCTGCCCACGCACAGCAGGGTCTGAAGGTTTTGGCATTTAGCTTGGACAGTCCCGACGCGTTGGCGGACGTCCAAGCAATAGCGGCAAAGCTTAGCTTTCCGGTTGGTTTCCTGGGCAATTCCTGGGCTGGCGATTACGGACGTATTTGGCGCGTTCCAGTCAGCTTCATCATTGGGCGAGATGGAAAGTTGGTCTACAACGGATGGGAAGATCGAGAGCCAACCTGGACAAAGGCGCGATTGGAAAAAATTGTCACCCCATTGCTGTCGCTCAACAATTGAGTAGGCGCTGTCCGGGCGAGAAGTCGGGGCCGATGCACCTGTTCGGCTGCCCGCTCTCGGCCTTTCAATTTACGCCTAAAGTCGTTGCACGCGGCGGCTTATAGCCATGATCGCTCATCGGTAATTTAGTTTATTTGACAGCCTCGCGGAAAATCAGGGTGGAAGGCGACACCAGATCGAACTACCGCAAACATCAAATGCACCAGCTTGCGCATGACCGCCCCAATCACTGCTTTCTTTGGTAGTCCATTTGCATGAAGGCGCTCTGCAAAGCCTCTGAGTACAGGGTTGTGGCGACTGGCAACGACGGCCGGCATATAGAGCGCGCTTCGAATTGCCCGGTTTCCAGTTCGACACATCGACGTTCGACCTCGAATGGATGTACCTGAAATGCGCTGGCGTGGGCTTACACCAAGATGTGCCGCCAAAGCTTTTGCACTATCAAAGCGCTGCATATCGCCCACATGGCCAAGCACCATGGCAGCGGTCGTCTTGCCAATTCCAGGGATGCTGGCTTGATGGTTCGTTCGTGAGTGATTTGGTTCACGATGATCAAATCGAACTGCCTCCTGCCAGTTGCCAGTCTGGTGCCAGAGTACCATCGACCGCACCGTAGAACGCCTGAGTTTTATCGTGAACGAACATTTGCGCAATTCCAGGGGGAGCACATGCCGCTACAAATAAAAGGCGGCCTCCCCAGTTGGGCTCAAGATTCACACTGTCACGCGCAGCCTTCAAGGCTTTTAGAACTCTGCTATCGTGATTTATTTGAAGTATTTCAACGCCTGTTAAAAGCAGAGCGATATGACAGGGTGAATGGCTCGCGCAGGTATAAACCGCGCTGGCTATCGTTGGTGCTCCTACTGTATTGCACCGCTCGTGATGGCCTGCGAATCTCATGAGCAGCCGTCTTGCAAAGTTCGCGAGCCCATCTTCTGAAACTAGTTCGTTTGCATGTACCGTCTCAACGCAAACCTTTCGCGCCTCCAGCGTAGTAGCCAGATCTTCAATAAATTTTTGTGATGCCCCCTCAGAGGGCGTTTGAACAAATACGCCAGAGTGCATTGGTGCGTCAAGTAGCTCAGGGCATAGGAGGCGATCGGCTAATTTTCGTGCGCTAAATTCGGAGATGTTTTGCATTTCTTGTGATTGTTGCGGCAGATGCTCCTTCGAGGTCGAGAGTGTGAAGGCAGCTTACTACCCGCGCGTGAACGCCTTGGCGGCTGCAAGAACTCTCGAGAGCTCCCCCAGCTTAAGTGCCTGGACTGCAGTTTTCCTGCCTAAGGAGAGGCGCGGGGTTGTAAAAAATTGCCACTTACTTGTGCCGGGGAGTGAGCTAAGAGCGGCACATACAGCGCCTACGTCCTAATGCCGTTCAGTTAAGGTCTCGTTTGAGAACGCGAACGGTATAGCGCTGAGGTCTGGCTTTGACGGCCCGGTCGAATTTTCGACCGGGCCGTTGTTCATTCAGGAGCGTTACCAGGCGGGTGC
>Ga0213872_10000111_pt1 | contig 75008 bp, 58 predicted proteins | sample VelepicomBERX_R2_FD_160071 | JGI IMG/M metagenome (GOLD analysis project Ga0213872, IMG submission 160071) | Rhizosphere microbial communities from Vellozia epidendroides in rupestrian grasslands, the National Park of Serra do Cipo, Brazil - RX_R2 | ecosystem: Host-associated > Plants > Roots >... | reverse complement strand
TTTTGCCCGTCTCCGTTGCTATCTCGTCGATCGCATCGACGACTTGGTAAACATATTCGTCGGGAACCGGCGGACCCAACTCGGCTGTCTTGTGCAGGCGGCTGACTTCAGGAAGCGAGCGGCCACGGCGAATTTTACCCGTCAGACGGCCCCAGCCAAGCGGGCTCCAAACCAGCGCAGAGACCCTCTGATCCAAGGCCAAAGGCATCAACTCCCACTCATAATCGCGCCCTATCAAGGAATAGTAGACCTGGTGCGCCACGTACCGCGTCCATCCGTATTTCTCGGACAGCGCAAGCGATTTCATCAGGTGCCAACCGGAAAAGTTTGAGCAGGCGATGTAACGCACCTTGCCGCTCTTCACCAACGTGTCGAGCACTTCCAGCGTTTCCTCGATCGGGGTCGTCGCGTCGAAGGCATGCATGTGGTAGATGTCGACGCAATCGGTGTTCAGGCGGCGCAAACTGCCTTCGACGGAACGGACTAGGTGATAGCGTGACGAGCCGACATCGTTTGGTTCATCGCTCATGCGAAAGGTCGCTTTGGTGGAAATAAGGAGTCTGTCGCGCTTGCCGGCGATGGCTTTCCCCAGGATCTCCTCGGAAAGCCCCTTCGAATAAATATCCGCTGTATCGAACAAATTGACTCCGGCGTCGAGGCAGATGTCGACGAGCCGTTTGGCTTCGTCGACGTCTGTTGCGCCCCAGGCGCGAAAGAACTCGCTGCCGCCGCCAAAAGTGCCGGCTCCAAAGCTGAGAGACGACACCTTGAGGCCGGAGTAGCCAAGTTGCCTGTAATCCATACAAAACTTGGATGCGTTACCGCGGCTGGGGGGTTCGCTTGTCTAGTCCGGATAGGGCTCGTATGGGACGACGCAAAGTTTTGTGACCGGCTGGCTTGCTTAGCGATTATGATGCTCGGCGGTCTGGTCCACTATGAGGCCCGTTATTCCGCCGATAATTCCGCCGATGACGGCGCCCTGCCCGTGTCCGGCGGCGCCTCCGATGAGGGCTCCGGCGGCAGCGCTGCCCGCGACGATTGCAACATCGCGACCGGTATGGCTATCGCGGTAATTGCCGTCGTTGGGATAAGGCGCGGCATAGTCGCCGTCGTAATAGCGGCCGTCGTCACGTTGCCAACCGTTACCGCGATATGCGCGGTCACGGTCGCGCGGGCCGCCCTCATCATGCCAGGACACAGTTTGGACGCGGGCCCCTTCGACAGCCGGGTATGCGGCAGGACCCGCCGCGGATGCGGCCCTGGTTAAAGTGGAAAAACTGAGAATGCTGACCGCTGCGATTTGAAGAGTGCGTTTCATGACTGCCTCCGCCCGTAGAGATGGCCGGGCGAAGACGCAAGTTGCCCATCTGTACGGCATTTAATAGACCCTCACGAAAGGACAGGATGCGCGCTCACCTTGGCAGGGGATAGCTGGCGTTTTGCGCTTCTTGAACCGTCCCGACCGATACTAAAGACAATGCGAATCGGGATTACCTGCTATCCCACCTACGGTGGAAGCGGCATTGTGGCAACTGAACTCGGCCTTGAACTGGCCAATCGCGGCCACGAGGTCCATTTCATCAGCTACGCGAACCCGATCCGGCTGGATCCGGATACCCCGGGCATCTTCTATCACGAAGTAGAGGTGTCCACTTATCCGCTCTTTCAGTACCCGCCGTATTGTCTGGCGCTTGCTTCGCGTATGGCGGAGGTAGCCGAACGGCACCACCTGGATCTGTTGCACGTGCATTATGCCATTCCGCACTCGATTTCGGCGCTGCTCGCGCAGGAGATGATCACGAACCGCCGGCTGCCGTTCATTACCACGCTGCATGGCACCGACATTACGCTCGTTGGCACGGACCGTTCTTACTTTCCCATCACGAAATTCTCCATCGAGCGCTCCGACGGTGTCACCACGATCAGCGAGTTCATGCGGAAGCGCACGGTCGATTTCTTCGGAATCAAAGAGCCGATCAGAGTCATTCACAATTTTGTGAACTGCTCGCTTTACAAGCCGGACGAAGAAGCACGGCAGAGGGGGCCGAAGCGGATTCTGCACATCTCCAACTTCAGGCCGGTAAAGCGGGTGACGGATTGCATCCGGGCATTTGCGATCGTGCGCAGGGAAGTGGAGGCGGAACTGGTAATGGCGGGCGATGGCCCGGACCGCGGACCCGCCGAAGATCTTGCATACGAGTTGGGCATCGATTCGCATGTTCGGTTCCTCGGGAAGCAGGACCACATCGAACGGCTCATTCCGCGTATGCACGCTTTGCATTTGCCGAGCGAGACGGAGGCATTCGGCCTGGCGGCACTCGAGGCGATGGCGTGCGGGGTGCCTCCGGTAGCCACCCGCGCGGGCGGTGTTCCCGACCTCATCACTCACGGGGTGGACGGCTTTATGGAAGAAGTAGGAGATGTGGAAGGGCAGGCGGGGCGGCTGGCAGAACTACTCACAGACAGTGCTTTGCATCGGCGCATGGCAGATGCCGCACGCAATACTGCCCTGAGCCGTTTCTGCACGGATCTCATTATTCCGCAATATGAGGCCTACTATAAAGAGGTGTGTGAGGCTAGCGGAACTTCTAACGCTAGCGTGGTGTCTAATTTTATAGCTGGCACGTAAGAGGCCGGTAGGGGTAAAATTCTGGCGATGGCGCAACCCTTGTTAGGGAATTCGGGTGCCCTTTCTATTTTGGCGGGCGCCCAGACTGGAGTCTCCGAGGAAGATGCTCGCATTTTGCGAGGGCTCCGGGCAGGCATAGAGGACGCATACGAAGAGTTGATCGCGCGGTATGAGCAGCCGGTGTACGGTCTGGTGTACCGCCTTCTGGGCAGTCAGCCCGATGCCTGCGATGTGGTGCAGGAGGTCTTCCTCAAGGTGTTTCGAGCGGTAAATTCGTTTCGCGGGCAGAGCAGCTTACGCACTTGGATCTACCGGATCGCAATCAACGAAGCGCATAATCACCGGCGCTGGTTCGTGCGGCACTGCCGGCATGAGGTTTCGTTCGAAAGCGACCACGAGGAGCGAGGTCATTCGCTTGAGTATGCTCTGGACCCGGGCCGCTCGCCCTTCGATCAGGCGCTGGATAACGAAAACCGTACGCTCATCGAGCGGGCGCTGACGAGAATTAATCCGGTGTTTCGCACCGCCGTGGTGCTACGCGACATCCAGAACCTCAGCTATGAGGAAATCGCCGAGATTTTGCAGGTCTCTCTAGGCACTGTGAAATCGAGGATCTTGCGCGGCCGTGAAGCGCTGCGCCGTGAACTGACGCAACAACCGGGCGCGGGCCTTGCCGAAGCTATGGCCTAGAGACGGATGCAGCGCCGGTTCGGCAGGCGCTGGTGCAGTGAAGGAAGTTCCGAAGAATGGAAACCTATGACCTGTTGGAGTGTTAAGCGCAAGAGTACAGATTACGTCGATGGTAGGCTGCGCGCGCGCGAGCAAGCCAGAATCGAAGCGCACTTGCGTAAGTGCGAGACCTGCGAATGCTCAATCGACCAGCTCCGCACCGTGCGCTCATCGCTCAACGCCCTGTCGGATCCACTTCCCCCAACGTCCTTACAGACCCGTTTGCGCGTAGTTGCATCGCGCGAACGGAAGTTGCTTTATGAAACGAACGGATCGCGGTTGCTGCGGGTCTGGAATAGCTGGAAGTTCCGGTTAAACCAGATCATGCGCCCCCTCACTATTCCCGCAACCGGCGGCGTGCTCTCGAGCATTTTGCTTTTCGGCGCATTGGCATTCACCATCAGCACCACAACACGGCAGGTTGGATACGAGGTGCCGGTGATCTACGCCGATCACATGGACGCGAACCTGGTGCCGACCGAACTGCGGTCTTCCGTGGTCCTGACCCTGAGCCTCGATGGAAAGGGAAGAATTACCGACTATGCGTTCCACGACGACACCGGTTCGTTTGTCGGCAACGTCTCACGCCTGCAGTACAACAACATCGCCCTTCCGCAATTTCCGAGCGTTCTGGGGCTCGCGCGGCCGACCACCCGCGATATCAGCATTTCGTTCATCCCCATGGTTTTCCGGCCTTAGCCGGGTGCCTCTTCTACTCCTCGATTTCAGCTAGAGCGCGGCGGGCGCCAGTTGACCTGCGTCCGGCAGCGTGCGAGATTGCAGCAATGAACAGTTTTGTGAGACTGGGATTCCTGCCGTCCGCCACGGATTTCGCGTTACTTGTCTTACGTGTCTGGCTGGGCTTCGCGCTGTTCCTGAGGCACGGATGGGAGAAGATCCATGAATTCGGTGCTATGTCGGCTCATTTCCCAAATCCGCTCCATATCGGTTCGGTGCCAAGCCTGGCCTTTGCGCTTTTGTCGGATGGTATTTGCTCGATTCTCGTAATGATCGGCTTCGCTACGCGCTGGGCAACTTTGATCATCATGATCAACACGGGCGTAGCGTTCGTACTGGTCCACAAGATGGCGTTCTTCGGGCCGCACCAGGGCGAGCTGCCGTGGATCTACTTCGGCTGGGCGTTTACCCTCTTTCTGGCAGGTCCCGGCCGGTACAGCTTCGACGGCCGGAGTTAACGCGACATCAGCTGCGCGTTCGCAGCGAGTAGTCTTCGTCGTTTCTTGTGAGATTCGGACTGTAGAACGGGTCGGCTGTAATGACCTTTTCCCATTTCAGCCGCATGCCCTCCACTTCCAGCGGATGCGGCACCAGGTCCTTTGATGTCTTGGAGAAGGCCTCATGGTGGTAGAGCAGAGCGTGCGGCGTATAAAGCACACGGTAGCCGATGTCGCCGATTTTGAGCGCGAGGTCGATGTCGTTGAACGCGACAGCAAACTCGGTCTCATCAAAGCCGCCCACTTGCCAGAAAACGTCGGCTTTCGCCATGAAACAGGCGCCGGTGATGGCGCTGACATTGCGGATCACGTCAGGGAAATCGAAGTAATGGCTTAGGCTGCCATCCAGTCCCTTGAACGCATGGCCGCAATTGTCATACAAGCCCATTGCGACACCGGCATGCTGGATGCGGCCATCCGGGTAAAGCAGTTTCGCGCCGACCGCGCCTACTTCGGGCCGCATCACCAGTTCCACCATCGCTTCCAGCCAGCCCGGCTCGATCACCGAAGTGTCGTCATTGAGGAACAACAGCACGGGTGAATCGCATTGCCGGGCCGCGGTGTTGTTGATCGCCGAATAGTTGAACGGCTTGTTGCGCCAATCGATATAGCGCAGGTTTGGGTGCTGCGGCTGAAGGCCCAGCACGAGCTGTTCGATGGCGGCGCCTTGTTTGGAGTTATCGATCACCACGACTTCGTAGTGCGGATAAGTCGTCTTGGCAAACAGCGTCTCGAGGTTGGTCCGTAGCACGTCCACCTTGCCGCCCGAAGCGATGATGATGCTGACGCGAGCGCCTTCCGGTATGGGATAGCGCACCCGCCAGCGCCCGGTTACGCGGCCAGGTTCTACCGTCAGCGGCTGGCCCGAGCGCCGGCAGTGAGCTTCGAGCGCCCTTTGCGCGGCGTCGAGCGCATACTGCTTGTTCTCGATGGTAGTCGCGGTGGACCCTACTGTCGCGCGCCAGTGATATAGCACCTTAGGGATGTGAACGATGCGGTTGGCCTCCGTGGTCGCGCGCAGAATCAGGTCGTAATCCTGGCTGCCGTCGCATTCGGGATTGAACCGGCCCACTCTCTCCGCAAGATCGCGCCGCAGCACCAGCAAATGGCAGATGTAATTCTCAGAGAGGAGCAAGTCCGGTGACCAGTCCGGCTTGAAAAAGGGTTCGAATCGCCGCCCGCGCTGGTCGATTTTGTCTTCGTCGCTGTAGACCAGGTCGGCTTCGCTTTCGCGGTTCAGCGCTTCACAGACATAAGCAAGCGCGTGGGGAGCGAGTGTATCGTCATGATCGAGGAAACAGACGAAGTCTCCGGTGGCGCTCTCCCAGGCCGCATTACAGTTGCGCGAAATGCCTCCCCGCTGCGGTTGGTACCTGACGTTGATTCTCTCGTCGTGCGCGGCAAAGCGTTCCAGAATCTCGCGCACTTCCGGCACCGAGGAGCAGTCATCCGCGATACAGAGCTGCCAGTTGCTGTATGACTGCTGCAGTACCGATTCGATGGCTGCCGTAAGCTCCGCCGGGTTGGTGTTGAACACCGGCATGACAATGCTGATCAGCGGACGATAGGCAAGGTTGAGCAGCTTGAGCTCAATGATCTCGTCGTCTGGTTTCTCGAATTCCTGAATCCAGCGGTCATAGTCAGAGGAGTAACCCTTCTGGTGATCGATGCTGATTGCAGTCTTGAAATCGGCGACCACCTGACCCCTCGAGATCACGCGCACGGCTACGGTATGGCGGCCGTTGCGGAGCGGAGCTGAATCGAACTCGAGAGCAAAGCCGGCACGCCCCGTAGGGTCCAGATCCGGATGCTGTTTCTTGACGTCGGGGCGGGGAATGGAGGGCTTCGTTTCAAGCGGCGGCAACCCGGGAATCTCCACTTGCACGGCATCCACGCCGTGTTCGGCGAGGCACCAGCCGCGAACTGTGATCACGCCGCTGCGCGGCTTCTGATCAGCCGCCTTGGGCTCATCGCAGACCAGAAAAGAGTTGTCGCGCCCGCGCACGATCGGGCCTTCGCCGGAGCGCGAGGGCATGAATCGCGAAACCACCTGTCCGGCGCTGCGAAGCGTGCGCCAGACGCGGCTGGTGATCATCTCCATCTGGATGCGGTCAAGCCGCGCGAGTGACGTATCGTGCTGCCCAAGCTGGTCCTGCTGGCGCTCCAGCATGTCGAGCGCCCGGCTAAGCTGCCGCTGCACGACACGCATCTCCGCCCGAAGCTGGCGCAGTGCGTCATTCGCTGCTTCCAGTTGCGCTTCGAGAGAGTCCTGCTGCTTCATCTTTTTCTTTTTAGACGATAGCAACACGCTGGCTCATGATAGGAGTACAAAGCCTGCATGATCCGGCGAACAAAACGAGAACTAGTTCGAAGATTGAAGGGTACACTCCGACGCCATGCGGACACTTTCTTCCCCAGTCGGGAGGTGCAAGAGTACGCGCGCTGGCGGGAGCAGCGGCTGCAATTCCGCCACAGGTTCTACTCTCAGGCGGTTGAACCGGGCCTGCTTTCCATCCTGACGCCTGTCTGGAACGGAAGTCCGACAGGCTATTTAAAGGAATTGGCCCAAAGCCTAGCCGCGCAGAATGAGGGCGACGGCAGCGAGTGGGTCATCCTGGCGAACGGCGTCACGAACCGGCCGTTGCTGGCGTATCTCGAGGAACTCAGCCGGTATCGGTGGGTGAAACTTTGCCGCACCGAGACAAACGTCGGCATCACGCGAGGCCTCCGCCTGTGCCTCGAGAAGGCCAGCGGACGTTATGTTCTGCCGGTCGATGGCGATGATTGGCTCTATCCGGATGCGCTGCGCGTCGTCACGTGGGGCATTGTGAATGCGGGTTATCCACCGCTGCTCTACACCGACGAAGACAAGATCATCGGCCGCAACCGCTTCTACCAGCCGTACCTCAAACCATCTTGGGATCCGGTTCTGCTTTTGAATTCCGCCTACATCGCGCACCTGGGTGTCATCGACCGCGAAAAGGCCTTAGCCCTCGGTGCATATACCGATTCCACTGCGGAAGCGAGTCCGGATTGGGATCTGTTCCTACGCTTTCTCGCTGCCGGCATCGGCGCGGTGCATATCCCGGAGGTCGTTTACAGTTGGCGCGTACACGCAGAGTCGACAGCCGATGACGCGGCTTCTAAGCCGTACGTCCACGCGTCGCAGAAGGCCGTGCTGCAGCGCTATTTGGATTCACGGCCGGATGGCGCCAGTTTTGGCATCCGCAACAGTCCCCTGCTCGCTGGCGGCGCGCACTGGCACTTTGTGAGCGCGCAGAAGCGCGACTTGCCGATCCACACTGTTCTTCTAACGCTTGAGAGAGCCAAAGAAAGCGCGTGCTCCATCCTCGATGTCGCCCGCGAGGCGGCCGGACGGGACGCGTTTCTCCACTTCCGCAGCGAAGACCTGAAGCTGGACGAGTCGGATTGGATCTCGGAAGTGGCAACGCTCTGGCAGCTCTATCCCGATGCTGTCATGATTGGCGGACGCATTCGCAACAGCCAGGGAGTCATTACCGAGGCAGGCCGGTACTTCGGGATCTGCGGGTTCTGCGGATGCCCGCATCGGGGCCGGCCCGCGACCGATCCGGGTTATTTCACGCACATCTGGAAGCAGCGCTGCGTTTCGGCCGTCACGACACAACTCAGCGTGGTGAACGCCAGGTTCCTGGTTGACGTGGCGCAGAGAATCCCGCAAGAAGCTTCGCTTGCCTTTCTCGGCGCTTGGGCGGGCGCGCAAGCGCTCCGGGAGAAGAAAAGAGTCCTTTATACCCCATTCCTGAGCGGGGTTTCTGATCTCGATTGGGATGCTCTTGTCCCGGCGGACGAACACCAGATCTTCGCGCAGGAAAACGCCGGTCTCCTTTTTCCTGACTATCGCTTTTATTCGCGGGGGCTCTCAACCGCCAGGGGCTTTGAATTCGGTAATCCGGAGTACTCGCCGGAGCCCGTTGCGCCTTACTGCTCGCTGTAGTTCCAGAGCAAGCCGCCATCGACGAAGATGGAGGCGCCGGTGACGTAATCGGCGTCGCTCGAAGCGAGAAACACCGCTATTCCTGCCACATCTTCCGGCTTTCCGATCCGTTTGAGCGGAATGTTTTCCATGAGCGCATCGAGCAGTTCCTTATTTTCGAACAATTTGCGGTTGATGGGCGTCTCAATCGCGCCCGGTGCGATGTTGTTCACCGTGATGCCCAGAGGCGCGAGCTCGATCGCAAGATTCCTCATCATCAGCTTCATGCCGGCCTTGCTCATGACGTAGGCGGTGAAGTGCGGGAATGGCAGCTCTTCGTGCACGGAACTGATGTTGATGACTCTTCCGGGCCGCTTCTCCTCCCGTCGGTGCCGGGCAAACTCCTGTGTCAGGAAGAACGCGCTGGTCATGTTGGTATCGATCACACGCCGGTAATCTTCCTCGGTCACATCGACAAAGTCCGCGTTAATCTCCATGCCAGCGTTGTTCACGAGAATATCCACCGGTCCAAGGGCCTTTATGCCGTCCCGGAGCAACCGCCGCGTCTCGGCGACCTGGCTCACGTCGGCCTGAACGATGGCAGCGTGCCGGCCGAGTTGCTCGATCCGGGTTTTTGTCTCCTCCGCGCCTTTTTCGTTCCGGCGATAGTTCACGACGACATTCGCCCCTTCTTGCGCGAAACGGATCGCAATTCCTTGTCCGATGCCCTGATCGGAGCCAGTGATGAGAGCTGTTTTTCCTTCGAGCCGCATAGCAGAGTAGATATATCAAATCGGGAAAGAGTGACTGGCAAAGAATTCGCCTCCGGTCCGTGATCCGTTCGCGTTCTACACTGAGGTTTGCCGCGAAAACTGGGACAGCACTTTCTTGTGCGGGATGCGGTTCTGGAGCGACTCGCAGTGGCGGCCTGCGGCGAGCACGCAGACCGTGTTATCGAAATTGGTCCAGGCCGCGGCGCGCTAACCAGGCACCTTCTGCCGCGAACGGATGAGTTGCACGCGATTGAGCTTGATTCCGCCCTGTTTTCCTACCTAAACGGAAAATTCGACGGCGAGCCAAAGCTTCACGTGCACGCCGCCAACGTACTGGAGACAAATCTGGCGCAATGGGGCCCGGCGGTCATTGCCGGCAATTTGCCGTATTACATTACGTCGCCCATCATCGAGAAATTTCTGTCTCTCGACGACCGCTTTCGCGTCGCGGTCTTCCTGATGCAATGGGAAGTCGCGGAGCGGCTGCTGGCGAAGCCCGGCACGCGCGACTACGGCTATCTGACCGTGGCGACTCAGCTCGTTTGCAATCTGGAACTGGTCTCGAAGGTGCCGCCAAGCGCCTTCATTCCGCCACCTAAAGTCGATTCGGGCGCCGTGCGGTTCGAACGTAAAGTGCATGCGCCGCCGAACCTGCCTGACCTGCTGCGGCTGGTCAGCCGTTGTTTCGCTCAAAAGCGCAAGACCCTGCGCAATAACTTGCGCCCCTATTACGGTGATCGCGCCGATACACTGCCCGAGGCCGGATTGCGCGCCGAGCAGCTATCCATCGATCAGTTTGTCGATCTCTACACGCGCCTGGCAGGTAATCCCGAGCTTCGCGGATAGAGCTTTTTTCCTAGCTCTCGTACACTGAAATTTCATGATTCGGGCTCGCTTTGCGCCATCGCCGACCGGATATCTGCACATCGGCAGCGCGCGCACCTTTATTTTCAACTGGCTATATACGAGAAAGCACCACGGCACAATGGTGCTGCGCATCGATGACACCGATATCGATCGCAACACTTCCGCCTCCTTGCAATCGATTTACGACGGCTTGAACTGGCTTGGCCTGGGCTGGGACGAATTTTACCGCCAGTCCGAACGGCTGGATCTGCACCGCCAACTGGCTTACGATCTGCTCGCAAAGGGGCTAGCCTATCGCGATTTCACTCCTGCCTCGGCTGATTTGGAAGATAAGCCGCGTGGCGAGGGTCCGTGGTTGTGTAACCCCGAAATGCGCGGCCTCTCGCGGGAAGAGAGTGACCGTCGCGCCGCTGCCGGTGAGCCGTTTGTCATTCGGTTTCGGGTGGACCGCGATCCGGGCTACGAAGTTGCGTTTCAGGACGAGGTCTACGGCGCGCAATCGAAGCTCACCGCCGACATCGAGGATTTCGCTTTGCTGCGCAGTAACACGATGCCGACGTACCACCTCGCTTCCTGCGCGGACGACATCGACCTGCGCATCACGCATATCATTCGCGGGCAGGATCACCTCTCGAATACGTTCAAGCATATTCTGCTCTTCCAGGCCGCGGGCGCGCCGATACCCCGCTTCGCGCACCTGCCGCTGCTCATCGCGCCCGACGGCTCGAAGTTGTCAAAACGCCGGCATGGCCCGGTGGTCAGCGTGACCACCTATCGCGACTATGGTTTCCTGCCGCTGGGATACATCAATTTCCTGTGCCTGCTCGGCTGGTCGCCCAAGGACAACCGCGAGCAGATGACGCTGTATGAGCTCGAGAGTGCCTTCAGCTTTGAAGGCGTCAATCGCAGCAACGCGGTGGTGAACTTCAGCGACAGCGACCCTATCGATCCTAAGGCGCTTTGGCTCAATTCCCAGCATCTCCGCAGCATCGGGGTAGCCGCGCTTGCCCCGCTCGTGCGCCAATCGCTCGCTGAAAACGGCCTTCAGCCTTACCGGGATGAGGACTTCTTCAAGCACGTCGTGGATACGATTCGCACACGCTTCTCCACGCTGGTCGATTTTTCCACCAAAGGCCGCGCCTATTTCAGCGACGATTTCGATATCGATCCGAAGGCCCAGGAAAAGCTCGATGTGCCGGGCGCCCGCGAACTGCTGCACGAACTCGCGGAACGGATTGCTGCGAACCCCGAGTTCACGGAAGCAAGCGTCGAAAGGGATCTGCGCAAACTGGCCGACGAGCGCGGCGTGAAAGCCGGTGTTCTGATCAATGCCAGCCGGGCCGCACTGACCGGCCAACCGGTTGGTCCAAGCGCCTTTGCGGTCTTCACGTGCATCGGACGCGAGCGCGTCATCCAAAGACTGAGAAAGGTTTAACATGCCGCGAGTTCTGGTTGGGCTGGGTGGCCTGCTGAGCGATCCGTCTGTTTGCGTTATCAAGGACGGCCGCATCGCCGCCGCTATTGAACAAGCGAAAGTTTCGAGGTCCGATCGCCCCGGCGCCTTTCCGGATGAAGCTTTCAATCTGGCACTCCAGGTGGCGGGCATCGATGCCGACGAGATTGGTTGCCTGGCCGTCGCCCGGCCCTTCGCCACGGGCGCCGAGAGCCAGGCGCAACTTGCTCTCCGCGCGCGCTTCTCTCAGAGCGAAATCGTGGTTGTCGAGCACCATCATGCGCATGCCGCTGCCGCTTACTACCTCTCCGGATTTCAGGAGGGCGCCGCGCTCAGCATCGACCGCGCCGGCGATTTTCGTTCGGCTGTTCTGTTCCGTGCACAAGGAAATGAGCTAACCCCAGTCCGCGAGCTGTACTTCCCCGATTCGCTTGGCGACCTGTACAATCGCGTCACAGACCTGCTCGGCTTCGAGCCGCGCGCCGATGAACACAAAGTCCAGTGGCTCTCGGCTTCCGGCGAGCCGGCATGTCTCGAAGCTTTTCGCAAGATTCTGCACCGAGCCCAGCCTGCCTGGCCGAAGATGGACCGCAGTTACTTCGACGCGGATCATCTGACGCAGGGCGGTTTCAGCGCGCGATTCTACGAAGAGACCGGTCTGCGTTCGAAGGAGCCGCTCACTCCAAAAGAAAAGGCCGACCTCGCCAGCAGCCTGCAAGCGGCTATCGAGGAAACGGTGATCGCCACCCTTGCATCGGCCGAGAGTGTCTCCATCGGCGGAGGTCTGGCGCTGAACGCGCTGCTCATCCGTGCGCTGGAACAGCGGTTCACGAAAGTCTTCGTCCAGCCCGTAGCCGGCAACGCGGGCACCTCGCTGGGCGCGGTTTTATATGCCTGGCACAACTTTTATCGCGAAAAAGCGCGCGTTCCCTTCGAGACTCTGTGTCTCGGGCCGGCCTATTCGGCGGAAGAGATCAAGAAAGTCGTGGAAAACTGCAAGCTCCGCTTCCGTTTTCTTCTGACCGAGGGCGAGCTCATCGACCAGGCCATCCGCGCTTTGAATGACAATAAAATCGTCGCGTGGATGCAAGGCCGCATGGAGTTCGGCCCGCGCGCGCTTGGCAATCGCAGCATCCTCGCCTCACCGCTCAACCCGTTTTCTACGGAGAATCTGAACGTCTACATCAAGCATCGCGAGAGCTTTCGCAAGTTTGCCGCTTCGGTTCCTGAAGAAGTGGCGAGCGAGTACTTCGAGGCAGGTCCCAGCGCGCGGTATCTCGCGACTGTCGCGCGAGTAAAGCCTGCCCATCGCGAAACGTTTTCCGCGGCGCTTCTCGGCCGCGATCTGATTCGCGTCCATACCGTGCGCCAAGAAGCCAACCCGCTTTACCACTCGCTGCTGACGGCCGCGGGCGCCTCGACCGGCTTGCCTGTGCTTTACAACACGAGCTTCAACCTGTTCGGCGATCCGCTGGTCTGCACGCCTCGTGACGCCGTTCGCAGCTTCTATTCGTCGGGCATCGATGCGCTCTTTGCAGGCAGCTTCTATCTGGAAAAATAGGGCCGGCGGCCGAGCCTTTCACGGTTTTTTGTAGCTGAAGTAGGTCTTCATGTTCTCTTCCGCGACGCCTAACGCACGTGCGAGGGAGACTTTGGCGATGTTGTACTGATATTCCGCAGAAATGAAATTTTCATTCGCATCTGCGACGGACTGCTGTGCCTGCACCACTTCCACAGTGTTCGTTACGCCGGCAGAAAAACGATCGCGTGATTGTTTCAGCGTTTCATTCGCGAGCTCGAGGTTGCTTTGCGCTACATCCACCTGCCGGCTGGACGATTCCAAATCGAGCAGCGCGTTGTGGACCTCATAATCCACTTCTGCGCGCAGGTTCTCATACTCATTGCGCCGGTTCCTCAGCTCTGCCGTGCCCGTCTCGATATCTGCGCGGATCCGGCCGCCATCGAAGATATTGAAGTTGATGGATCCCGTCGCGTTGAACACGCCGTGCGAATTCGAGAACCAGTGTAGACCTTCGTCGCCATAGTAACCGGAAGCGGTTAAAGTAGGATACCGTTCCGCCCGTGCTGCCGCTACCGTGAATTCCGCAGCTTTCACACGCGCTTCCGCGGCCTGCAGGTCAGGACGAGTGGCCTCAGCTTTCTTCATCGCGTCGTTGAGCGACATGGCTTCAAGCGGGGCCGACGGCGATGGATCCGTGACCGTGAAATCCTGTCCGGTCGGCAGGCCGATGACCCGGCCCAGCGTGAGCTTGTCTTTTTGGAACTGGTTGGTCACCGCCACCAGTTGCTGCTGCCGCTGCTTCAGCTCCACCTGCGAACGCAGTACATCGATGGCGATTGCCGTGCCCGCGTCATGGCGTGCCCGTGCGTTCACATACACCGCCTGATCCGCGTCAATTTCGGCCTGCGTGGCCGAAATGCGCGCTTCATCCGTGATGATCTGCAGATAGGCGTCACCGACCGCCTGTACGACCAGGTCGCGCGCGTTCTTCACCGAAAGCGCTGACGCCTTCAGGTTCTGTTTGGCGGAACGAAAATTGTTGATCGAAGTGAAGTCAACCAGCGGGACGGTGGCGTTTGCCTGAGCCGATTGATACGAGTACGGCCCCACGATCCTAGGAACCTGAAAACCCGCGCTCGGCGGAATTGGAACAATGAACCCGAGAGCCTGCAAGTTGATCTGTTGCTCGGTCATGCTGAGCTGCCCGTTTACTGTCGGCAGCAAGGCCGCCAGCGCTCGCAGGCGCTGTGCGCGGACCTCCGCATCCGACTGCTCGTTAGTCAGTAAGCCGAGGTTTGCTTTCAACCCCTTGTCAACCGCATCCGCCAGCGTCAAAGGAATCGGCGTGGGAGAAGCTTTGCCCTGCGGCACGCTGCCCAAATACGCCTGATCGCCCGTCTGTGGCGCGGGTGTGACCTCCAGGCTTGCTGTACTGCCACTGTAACCTGATTGCACTCCTCCCGCCTGCGCGAAAGCCGTTTGGCCAACGCCCGCTGTACAGAAACAGAGCAGAATGGCAGCGTACTTTGATTTAGTCATGCGTTCCCATGAAGCTACAGGGCCAAAAATATTTAAGACGTTAATTTCTTCAGAATACCGGAGGCAGGCTTACAGGTTTCGTTTTAAGAAGGAGCAGATCTCATACCCGGTGACATACTTGAATGGGAATTCGCCCATCGTGTAGTGGCCGCAGGGCAGCACAGTCACGTCGTGATCCCAGTTATGGGCGCGCGCTCCCTCAATCACCTGGCGTGAGAGGTGTACCGGGAACGTTGTGTCATATCGCGTGTAGATGAACTTCGATCGTTTCTTCTTTGAAGTGAAGAGATGCCAGAAATTTGGCGGGCTGATGCATGCCCATAGCTGCCGCAGCATCGGAAGGTCGATCTCGCCTTCCAGGCTCTCGCGGATATGGCGGGTTGAGAGGCCTTCCCAGACAACATCGGCGAAATACGTCGAGCAATGATTGAACATGTTTACGCGAATTCGCTCGTCGTGCGCGCTGGCGAGAAAGGCGTAACACGAGCCGAGACTGGTCCCCACGATCCCGAAGTCTTCAAAACCCCGCTGCTCGAGCCAGTCAAAGCAGGCGCGCGTATCGATGACAGCCTGCCGCGTCGCGTCAAGTGTGCGACCGACGTTCGAGGAAACGGCGTAGTCCGCGCGCCCCAGATGGGACGGCATGCGCGAGTCATGATACGGCAGGCTCAGGCGCAGCGTGGAAATGCCGAGTCGCTGCAGACCGGCACACAGCGCGTTGTGCTGCGGCAGTTTCGAGTTCCAATGGGGCAGCAGGACAACGGCTTTGCGGTTTCCTCCGCCGCGCGCCGGAAACCATAGCGCTCGCACGGTGTTGTTTTCGGGATGGGGTGTCTGAACCGGCGAGGTGAATTCCAGCCACTCCCCGTCCATTCTGAAATCCGACGGTTTCGCGTAGCCGTAAAATTCGCGGCTGTGTGCAATTACGTGCTCATTGACGCGCCTGAGGTATTCAATCGGATCGGAACCGTCCGGCTTGACCGCATCGATCCCGGGCCAATTGGATATCCAATCCAGGCCCAATTCGAAGGGACGCACTATCCGGTCGTTCGAGCGAAAACACAACTCGTTTTCCCAACGATCCATCCAGCTTCTGTATCTGTGAGCAACCGGGCGGAGAAGAAACTTCATGCGACGAGGAAACTCTCGGCTCGATTGCACTTCGGTGCAAAGAGCATGCAGTTACAAGTTTAACGGGCCGGTGTATGCGAGTTGCCTGCGATCCTGAGGATGTGCTGGTCATCAGAGAAGTGAGCATTGACGATGCGGGAGCCGCGGCGCAACTCAGCGGGGAACTTGGATATCCGGCGTCGACGGAGGTCATGGAGCAGCGTATCCGAGACCTGGCTAACCGGCCGGACCACACGGTCTATGTTGCGTGCCTGGAAGACATGATCGTTGGCTGGATCGATGTCGGACTCGCTTACCATTTTCAGGCTGAACCGTATGCCGAGATCGGCGGATTGGTTGTATCCAGTAATGCACGAAGCAACGGCATCGGACGCCGGCTTGTGGCGCAAGCCGAGCGTTGGGCGAGAGAGCGCGGCGTAAGCCGAGTGGTGGTGCGATCGCGGATCAACCGCGAGGGCGCGCATCGGTTTTATGAGCGGGAAGGCTATTCGCGGGTTAAGACCTCGGCTGTGTTTTCGAAGATTCTCTAATAATGCCGGCGCGGCTAACTATTCCCACTCAATCGTGCCGGGCGGTTTATGCGTAAGATCGTAGAACACGGCGCAGATTTGCGGGATGGCAAGCAGCTTCCCGGTGAGCTGCTGCAAAGCGCTCTCCTTCATCAAAACGACATCAGCCGTCATGCCGTCCACGGAATTAATGGGCCGCAGAATGACGGATTCGCCGGCGTCATCGGTGCCGAGCGGGATCAGCACGACGGGAAACTGCCATACCTGCTGTTCGAAGCCTGTCTGCTCGCAGAACTCGCGGACAATGGCGTCGGCCTCGCGAAGGATATCGAGACGCGCTTTTGTAATCGCTGCGGCTGAGACATGCAGGCTCGCGAGCGGCGATTTTGTGCCGCAGAGCGCAATTACGCGGTTGATATCCGCCCGCTTGTTAGCAAGCGCTGGGGCGGTCTTCTCGATGTGCTCGCGAGTGGGTAGCTCCGGGATGGCGAGCACGTTCCGATAGCTGCGGGCGTCGCCCTGCACGCCGACAGAGCGAATCGGCAAAATCACGCCGTCAAAGGTTTGGGTGCCGGATCCTCCGTGTTCGGAGCACAGGCAGCGAATCGCGAGACCCGGGCCGGGGAACGGATGACGTTCGAGGAACTTTTCGGGAACGCCGAGCTCGCGGCCGATTGCGCGCACCTCGTCCTTGTAGAACGACGTCAGCGGCTCAATGATGCGGCCGGAATCAATCAGGGCCTGAATGCCGGCCACGCGATTATGGTGTGTCTTGATGAGGTCGGCTTTGGCAGTGCCGCCCGATTCGATGGTGTCCGGATAAATAGTTCCCTGGCCGAGAATCCAGTGGCCATCGAGGAAGTGTTCGGTAGCGAGAATGCGCTCCTGCACCTTCACGAACTGCTCGCCGATGATGCGGCGCTTCTGTTCGGGATCCACGACACCGCTGAGAGCGCTCATGAACTCTTGCTCGGCTTCGTCAACCAGGAAGTTCTTTGCGCCGAGTTCACGAAAAATTTCGCGGACAAAGCCGGTCTCACTGCTGCGCATCAGGCCGGTGTCGACATAGATGCCATAGACGCGGTCAGGGCCGAGGGCGCGCAGGCAAAGAGTGTAAGCGACCGTGGAATCTACGCCGCCACTGACGAAGAAGAAGATGTTCCGATCGCCGGCGGCCGCGCGGATCTGGTCCTCAACAATCGGCACGCGCTGCGAGATGTCCCAATCCTTGTTCGCGCCGCAGATCTGGAAAACGAAGTTCTCGAGAATCTGCCTGCCCGCCTGTGTGTGGACCACTTCGGGATGGAACTGGATGCCGAAGAGCTTGCGCTGCGGGTCCGACATGGCGGCGACGCCCGAGACCTCGGAAGAGCCGATGACCCGGAAGCCGGCAGGAACGGCGGCGACGCTGTCGAAGTGACTCATCCAGATCTGCGAATCTTGCACCCCGTTCCAGAGGGCGTCATCGCAGGCCAGTGTCAGATGCGCCGGGCCATATTCGCCGCGCTCGCCCTTGTGCACCTTTCCGCCGAGGTGGCGCGCCATCAATTGATGGCCATAGCAGATGCCAAGCACCGGTATGCCGGTGTGAAGTACGCCGGCATCAATATCGGGGCTGCCTTTTTCGAGCACGCTCGCCGGGCCGCCGGAAATGATAATTCCTTTCCGGGTACGGAGCTCTGCAGCCGGCGTGTCGCTAGGCGCTACGTCGGCGTAGACGCCCAACTCACGGACGCGGCGCGCGATGAGATGCGTGTACTGGCCGCCGGTATCGAGCACCGTGATCTGCGGAGCGCAGTACGGAGCCGAAATCTGGCAGGAGGAAGAAGACGTTAACGATGCAGTCAAATCGGGTAGTGGAGCGAGCCGTTAGTGCTGCAGGCTCGCTCGTTGTTTCTCAAAACGGGCTTTCGATTCAGCCAGCAGGTTGGATGCCTTCGCCATCGCGTCAATAGCCAACTGAACCTCAGGATCCTGCTCTACGCCCACGCGCTGCGACGCTTCGTAGCTGAAGGCGGTGATGTACATCTGCGCGCGGAGTTGGTCGCGTATCCAGCTATGATCGCGAGTCCAATCGGCTTCGGTAAACTGCACGCCCTGCTTCATCAGGAAATCGTGCAGGTCTTCGAGCACCGGCTCGCCGGGAGCCCAGCCCTGAGGTAGCTGGGTGGTGTGATTCGAAAAGTAATAGGCGGAGAAATCGAAGAAGGCGTTTTTGCGGACGACATTGAGCTCAAACGCGTCCATCTTGGGCGCTTCGTATTTCTGGTCGGGCGTGATACCGCCGCCGCCATACACGGTGCGGCCGAGATCGGTCTGCTTTACGTCGGCCGGATCTTTCGCGTCAGTGCGTCTGCCGTAGTAATAGTCGAGAAACGAAATATTCGAGTAGTTGCGCTGAATCAGGCGGCCGCTTGGCGTGTAGTAGTGCTGGGTGGTCAGCGCCAGGCCCGTGTTGTCGCTTAGCGGATACACTGTCTGAACCAAGCCCTTGCCGAACGTGGTATCGCCGAGAATCCAGGCACGATCATGATCCTGCAGCGCGCCGGCGACAATCTCCGCAGCGGAAGCCGAGTAACGGTTCACCAGCACGACGATCGGATAGCTTTCGCCATATTGGCTGCCGCGGGCGAGATACGGTTTTTCCGAATAGGCACGGCCGCGATGCGAAACCACAACCTGACCGCGATCGAGCCAGTGGCCCGCGACCGCGACACCTTCCTGCAGCAGCCCGCCGGGATTCTCGCGCAGATCGAGGATCAACCCGTGAATGTTCTGCTCGCCGAGCGCTTTCAGGTTGTCTTCCAGCTCCTTGCCGGTAGTTTCAGTGAACGATTCAATGCGGATATAAGCGATGCCGGGGCGAATCCAGAATGCCTTCCACACACTGTTGCGCGGGATCTCGTCGCGAACGAGGTTGAACGTGATCGGCTTGGCGGATCCTTCCCGTGTGACGACAACTTGAACCTTTGTGCCTTTGGGGCCCTTCAGCATTTCGGCCACCTGGCTGGTGGTGAGATTGTCGACGCGCTTGTCGTTTACTTCGAGCAGCATGTCGCCGGGCCGGATGCCGGCTTTATATGCCGGGGTTCCGCCGAAGGGGTGTACCACGATGGGCTTGCCTGTGCGCGGCTGCTGGCCGATCATCATGCCGATTCCGTAATAGCTGCCGTGCTGCTCTTCCCGCAGGCCTGCAAATTCCTTGGGATCGAAAAAGTTCGAGTGCGGATCGAGTGTCCGCAACATGCCCGGAATCGCGCCTGAGTAAAGAGCTTTATCCGGGGAAAGCTTGTCGGCGTAGTTTTCGTCAACGACGTCGTAAACTTTCGTGAACTCCTGGATGCTGGCTTTCAGGTCATCGTCGGAGGTGGGAGCTCTCTGCGAACTCTGCGGGCCGGCAGCGGCAACCGGCAGGGCACCGGGGCCGAATAAGCCGCCTAGCATGGCGCAAGTTGCCAAGAAAAGAGGAACAAATAAGAAATAACGCCGCTGGGACGACAATTCTACCTCCAGGGTCTGTCTCCAGTATAGACGTTAAAAGCGATGTTTCGAGATTTGGGGAAACGGCTATCCGGCGATTCTGGCGCGTTTTGCGATAGACGATTCGCCGCGGGCGCCCTTCTTGGGCAGTTCGTCGAGGCGCCGGACCTGATCGCTCACACAAACCAGAAACATGGGCTGGCGGGCGTTCTTCAGAAGATCGATGATGCGATCTTGTTGATCCTCCAGGTAAATCGACTTGCCGTCGGTAAGGAGGTGCAGTTTCGAATCGGAAGAAAGGAAATCCGCGAGTCGGCGGCCCATCTCGCGCTGCAGGAACCGGAGAACACGCCGAATCTTCTGGAGCGAAAAACCCTTGCGCCGGAGCTCCGCGATGAGGGTGATCTCGATCACCTCTTCGGGCAGGTAAATCCGCTTATGGCCCTCGTGGCGCGGCGAGACGACCTTGCGCTCATCCCACCACTGAAGCTGCCGCAAACTAACCTGAGCGATACGTGCCACATCCGTACTGGTGTAAGTTCGCTGGGGGACGGTTTTGTCGCTGCGTGTGACCGCCGACTGCCCTTTCTCATTGCGGACCGATCCCGGATCGGCGGGTAAATCAGGACGGACTTTCCGTGTTTTGAACATGACGCCCCGTTTGCGTTTTGGTTTGAGAACGGCTCCACAGATTGTACTAGACCTGGGTCGAGAGTCAAGCCGGAAAATGCAGGGGCCGGACTGAGGTCCGCTGCCGCACGCGGATTCTCGCTTATCCGCCGCCGACGAACTCGACAATTTCAATCTGCGAGCCGGGTGTGACGATGATGTTCGACCAATCACGCTTGCGCACGATGGCCTTGTCCATTTCTACGGCGACGCGATCAACTGGAACTTTCAGGAAATCGAGAAGAGCCTCGACGGACTGATCGGAGGGTACGTCGGTTGCCTCTCCATTTACGCGAATCGGGATAAGTTTGGGGTGCACTTCCAGGGTGTGTTCCTGCCCTGATTATAGAAAGATTTCGGTTGGTACTCTGGTATTTAAGCGCGATGCCTACAACTTACGCGGACACGTGGTTTCCCGTACTGGTCCAGATTCTGATCGCAATTGCCGTGGCGGGAGCGATGATCGGGCTTTCTGCCATACTCGGGCGGCGGGTGAAGGACCCCCAGAAGTTCTCGCCGTATGAATCCGGAATGAAGCCTATTGGAAGCGCCCGGGAACGGTTTTCGGTCAAGTTCTACCTCGTCGCGATGATATTCATCGTTTTCGATATTGAAGCGATCTTTCTCTATCCCTGGGCGGTGATCTACCGGCAGTTGAAGCTGTTCGCGTTTTTCGAAATGCTGTTATTTATCGTGCTGGTTCTCTGCGGCTTTTACTACATGTGGAAGAAAGGCGTGCTGAACTGGTCGGCGGATGAGCAGCATGCCGGGGAGCGCAGAGTAAAAGGAGCGGGGAAGCGTGCTGCCTGAATCTGTAGCGGAGAATTCGACCGCGCTGGCCATCAACCATCAAATGCCCGGAGCCATTGTGGACGCTGTAAACGCGGCGGACGGACCGGTGCTTTATATCGACCCGGTGCAAATCGTCCCGGTATGCCGGTTCCTCAAGGACACGGTAGGCTTCGAGCAGGTCATCGGCATCACGGGCGTGGACTGGTGGCCGCGAGCGCCGCGGTTCGAAGTGGTGTACTTGCTGCGTTCCTATAGGCACAATCAGCGGCTGCGGATGAGTGTGCGGCTGGGCGAACGCGAGGAGATAGATTCCGTCACCTCGGTATGGCTCGGCGCAAACTGGTATGAGCGCGAGGCATTCGACCTGTTCGGCATCGTGTTCCGCAACCATCCGAACCTGGAGCGCATCATGATGCCGGCCGATTGGGAAGGCCATCCGCTTCGCAAAGATTATCCCGTGCACGGGCACAAATACTCGTACCGGGATGAGTAAGGTTCGGTTACTGGTCGCACAACGACAAAGCGTTGCGCGACGGCGCGGCAAAGAGTGCGGGGATTGTTCGCGAGAACATGCACCGCTTGGCTGACAGGCTGGCTCTAAGGCATAAGCGAGCCGACAGATAGTAGAAGGAACCAGGAATGAAAGACAGGGAAGGCTACACGCACGTTGCGTCTCTGGACGCCGAGCACGAGTTAGCGGTAGAAGACCCCTCAGGGTTGGAGTATCCGAAGCCGGCGACGGCGCGGCGGATGATCCTCAATATGGGTCCGCAGCACCCGTCTACGCATGGGGTGTTGCGGGTGGTGCTGGAGCTTGATGGTGAAACGATTCTGAGCGCGCGGCCCGAGATCGGGTATCTGCACACCGGCATTGAGAAGCAGTGTGAGCACGAGAAGTATCAGCAGGTGGTTCCGCTCACGGACCGCGTCGACTATCTTTCCAATCTGAACAACAACCAGGCTTATGCACTGGCGGTTGAGAAGCTGCTGAAGCTGGAGATTCCGGCGTTTGCGGCATGGCAGCGCGTCATGCTGTGCGAGCTGCAGCGGATTTCAAGCCACCTGGTCTGGCTGGGCACCCACGCGCTCGATATCGGCGCGATGAGCGTTTACTTCTATTGTTTCCGCGAACGCGAAGATATCCTGAAGCTCTTCGAAATGTACTCGGGGCAGCGGATGATGACGAGTTACATCCGCCCCGGCGGACTGGCGCTGGAGCCGCCCCGCGGATGGCACAAGGTTACCTCGAGGCTGGTGGAGCGGCTGGCGCGCGGCGTCGACGAATATCAAAATCTGCTGATGACGAACCCGCTCTGGTGCCAGCGGACGCAGGGAGTCGGGGGGCTGGATCTGGACACCTTGGTCGAGCTAGGGGTGACCGGCCCAATGCTCCGGGCTGCCGGAATGAAGGTGGACGCGCGCAAAGACCAGCCGTACGGCGCTTATCCCGAGTTCGATTTCGACATCCCGACGCGCACCACGAACGATGTGTACGGCCGCTTTGAAGTCCGCATGGACGAGATGCGCCAAAGCATAAAGATCGTGCGGCAGGCGCTGGAGGGCATGCCGTCAGGGCCTTGGCAGGCGGACGCGCCGAATATTCTCCTGCCCGATCGCGAAAAGATGAAGACCCAAATGGAGGCGCTGATTTACCACTTCAAGATTGTGACCGAGGGGTATCGCGTACCGGAGGGTTCCGTCTATGCGGTGGTGGAATCGCCGCGCGGAGAACTGGGCTATTACATAGTGAGCGACGGGACCGCGAAGCCGCACCGGGTGTTCATGCGGACGCCGAGTTTCGGGAATCTGCAATCGCTCGGCGCAATGCTTGAAGGCGTGCTGATCGCGGATTCGATTGCAGCGATGGGAAGTATGGATTTTGTGCTCGGAGACGTGGATCGATAACCATGACTTTTTCACCCGAGCTCGAAGCCCGATTTGCAAAGCTCTTGAAAAGCTATCCTCCGGGGCGGACCCGGTCCGCCGTAGTGCCGATGCTGCTGTACGCACAGGACGAGGTGGGCTGCGTGTCCCAGGAACTGATAGAGGAAGTGGCCCGGCGGTGCGGTGTAACAACGCTGCAAGTGGATGAAGTGATCGGCTACTACTCGATGCTTCATCGCAAGCCGCTTGGAAAGTATCACGTTCAGGTATGCACGAACATTGCCTGCCAGGCGCTGGGCGGCGAAGAGCTGTACGAACATGCCAGCCGGACCCTCGGCCTCGGCAATAAAGAGGCTACGCCGGACGGCCTGATTTCGCTCGAAGAAGTGGAATGCATGGGCGCCTGCTCCTGGGCGCCGGCAATCCAGATCAACTACGACTTCCATCACCTCGTTACGCCGGAGCGCTTCGACCGCTTGATCGAGGCCTTGCGCGACGGCAGTTACGGGAAGAAGGCTTCCTAGAATTCGATGCGCTACAACGAACCGAGTCCATTAGAAGTAAGGGTAATTTCGCAGCGATTCGATCTGCCGAATTCGGCTTCGATCGATACGTATCTGGCAAACGAAGGATACGTGGCCATCAAGAAGGCTCTCGACATGACGCCCGAGGCGATTATCGAGGAACTCAAGCGCTCTTCGCTGCGCGGGCGCGGCGGCGCCGGTTTCCCCACCGGCATGAAGTGGAGTTTCGTGCCGCGAAACACCGGCAAGCCGACCTACGTGATCTGCAACTCGGACGAAAGCGAACCGGGCACCTGCAAAGACCGCCTGCTGATGGAGAACGACCCGCATCAGCTTATTGAAGGCATGATGATCGCGGCGTGGACGATCAAATCCAATAAAGGATACATTTTCATCCGCGGCGAATACCGGTATTTAATCGAGATTGTCGATCGCGCTATTGCCGAAGCCTATGAGCGCGGGTACCTGGGCAAGAACCTTTTCGGCTCGGGTTGGGATTTCGATCTATATACCCATACGGGTGCTGGTGCGTACGAGTGCGGAGAAGAATCTGCGCTGCTTGAATCGCTGGAGGGCAGGCGTGGCGTGCCGCGGCTCAAGCCGCCGTTCCCGGCCGTAGTGGGAGCCTTTCAGTCGCCTACGATTCTGAACAACTGCGAGACATTCGCGTCGGTTCCGGTCATCATTCGCAATGGCGGAATATGGTTTGCAGAACTTGGGACACCTAGAAACGGTGGCACCCGACTGGTGTGTGTCTCCGGGCATGTCAACAAACCGGGCGTGTACGAGCTGCCGATGGGTTTCCCCGTGATGCGGCTGATTAACGAAGTGTGCGGCGGCATGCGTAACGGGAAGAAGCTGAAAGCCGTGATTCCGGGCGGGTCTTCAGCGCCGGTGCTGCGCGCCGAAGAATGCGAGAATCTGCCGTACGATTACGATTCGCTCGCGAAGCTGAAGACCATGGCGGGCTCCGGCGGGCTGGTTGTGCTCGATGAAGACACAGATATCGTGGCCGTCGCGCTGCGCACCATCAAGTTCTACGCGCATGAAAGCTGCGGGTGGTGCATCCCTTGCCGTGAAGGCACGACGTGGCTGAAGAAGATTCTGACACGCTTCCATGAAGGCGGCGGACAAAAGAGCGATATCGATCTGATTGGCGATCTCGCAGACAACATGCTGGGGCGCACGTTTTGCGCGCTCGGTGATGCTGCGGCTATGCCGACCACCGGATTTATCACGAAGTTCCGGGATGAGTTCGAGGCGTACTTGAAAAAATCGCAAACGACGGCGCCGGTTCCGGAACTCGTCAACATTTAGGACTGATTTGAACTAGATATTATGGCTGACCCAGTCAAATTCATGGTCGACGGCCAGCACTTGCAGGCACCGGCTGGAACGCTGCTCATCAACGCAGCGAAGGAAGCGGGTATCGCTATTCCTGCGTTCTGTTACTACGACGGGATTTCCTTGCAGGCGGCCTGCCGTATGTGCCTTGTAGAGGTGGAGAAGACGCCTAAGCTGCAGGTAGCGTGCACGCTGCCCGTGGCCGAGGGCATGGTGGTGCACACCGATTCGCCCCAGGTGCGAAAGGCACGCAAGGGCACTCTCGAGTTTCTGCTTACCAACCATCCGCTTGACTGTCCTGTGTGTGACAAGGGTGGTGAGTGCGAGCTGCAGGACATGGTTTTCCGATATGGAGCGGGCGAGAGCCGGTACCGCGAAACCAAGTTGCACGTCGATGAGAAGCAGTGGTCGCCAATTGTGTTTTACGACGCGCCGCGCTGCATCCTTTGCTACCGCTGCGTGCGAATCTGTGGCGAAGGCCTGGGCGTGGCCGCGCTGGGTATCGGTAATCGCGGCGCCGCAGCCGAGATCGTTCCGAACAAGGGCGACCATCTGGAGTGCGATGAGTGCGGAGCCTGCATCGACATCTGCCCCGTGGGCGCGCTGACATCGGGCACCTATCGTTACAAAACGCGCCCGTGGGAAATGGAGCATGTCGGGACGATCTGTACGCATTGCTCCGACGGCTGCAAAACGACGCTCGGGGTCCGCAACGGCGACATCATGCGCGCGAATAATCGCGATCGCTCCGGTGTAAACGACGAGTTCCTGTGCGTCAAGGGACGCTACGCCTTCGACTTTAACGAGAATCCGGATCGCCTGACCGCGCCGCTGGTGCGGACGAACGGCGAACTGAAGCCGGTCTCCTGGGCGATTGCGCTGGCGACGGTCGCGAAGAAGTTCTCCGAGGTCAAGGCCAAGGGCGGAACGTTCGGGGTGATCGGCTCTAATCACACGAGCAACGAAGAGAATTATCTGCTGCAAAAATTCGCGCGGCAGGTACTGGGCACTTCGAATATCGATCACCACCGCACCGGCGACGTAGCCACGCTGCTGGATGCGCTGAGTGGACGAACAAATGCGCTGGCGGCGACGGCCGACCTCTACACGACAAAGGCGGCGCTGGTGGTGGACAGCGACCTGGCGCAGGAGCATCCGTTCCTCGCCTATCAGTTGCGAGCGAACTGGCGGCATCACAAGGCACGTGTTTACGCCGTCACGCCGGGACCCGTACGCGAAGACAACTATGGCACGGGCGTCCGTGCTGAGCCGGGACGTGAGTTTGAAGCATTGGACGGCCTGCGGAGCAAACTGGCCGCGGAACCGGAACTGCTGATCCTGTTCGGCGCGGCTGTCAAGGGCGAAGCGATCCGTCAGTTGGTCGCCTTCGGTGATTCACTGGGCATTCCTGTCAAGTACGTTTGCCTGGTGGACTACTCGAATTCGCGCGGAGCCTCGGATATGGGCGTTCTGCCCGACCTGCTGCCCGGATACCACCATGTTTCCGAGGCTGGCCTCGAGCCGGGTATGAATTGCGACCAGATCCTCAGTGCGCCGAATCTGGATGTGCTCTGGGTGGTTGGTGCAAATCCGCTCGCACGGCAACCACTGGCGGCGGCAAATGCATTCGTTGTTGTAAACGAAATGTTCCTCTCAACTGAGACGGCGCGCCGCGCGGACGTGGTGTTCCCCGCGATGTCGGCCTATGAGAAGAACGGTACGGTAACGAACGTCTGCGGCGACGTCCAGAAGCTGACCAAGGGCGCAAAAACGATGGGCACGAAGTCGGATCTCGACATCATTGCTCTGCTGGCAAAAGAAATGCGCGCCGACCTGGGTGCGACGACGCCTGAGCAGGTGTTCGAGGAGATCCGGACGGCAGTCCCGGGATATCAGAAATTGCCCTTCGGTGTGATCGAGACCGGCGGCGCTGCGGCAACCTCGCCGCTGAATGGCCGCGTGCAGTTCGACCCGCGGCCGGAACTGATTCGTCCGGCCGGCAACACTTTGTTTACTTCGGGCACGCTCGGGCGCTTCTCCCCCATGCTGAACAGCGTCATCGAATCGCCCGGTGCCCTCTATCACGACCCGCACCATCGGCCATTCATTGAGAAAGGAAGCGGGCAAATAGTGACGGTGCAAGATAAATGAACTTCATCGTTATCAGTCTCATCAAGATCGTTATTGTCTTTGCCGTCTTCATGACGACGCTCGCGTACCTGCAATGGGTGGAGCGGAAAGTATTGGCGCACATTCAATCTCGGACGGGCCCGCTTCGTGTGGGCCCGCATGGCTTGCTGCAGCCTATGGCGGACGTCGTCAAGTTACTTACGAAGGAAGACCTGCTGCCGCCCTACGTAAACAGGTTTTTCTATGTGCTGGCGCCGTTCCTCGCGGTGTCGCTGGCGCTGATTTCGATAGCCATCATTCCGTTCGGCCCGGAGGTCGAGGTCCACGGAATACGTACTAACATGCAGATCAGCGATCTGAATGTAGGCATTCTGTTAGTTCTCGCGATCAGTGCAGTGAGCGTATACGGCAATGCGCTGGCGGGTTGGTCCTCGAATAACAAGTATTCGCTGATGGGAGGATTGCGCAGCAGCGCGCAGATGATCAGCTACGAGTTGCCGCTGACGTTGGCGATCGTCTCACCGCTGCTGCTGGCGAATCATCTAAGCTTCCGCGCAATCGGCGACAGCCAGGCGGGCTATTATCTGGGATTCATTCCACGCTGGAACATCTTCCAGATGCCTTTCCCGCAGATCTTCGGCTTCATTCTATTTATGATTGCCGCGTTTGCCGAAACCAATCGCGTGCCGTTCGATCTGCCGGAAGCCGAGAACGAACTGGTTGCGGGCTTCCATACTGAGTACAGCAGCATGAAGTTCGCGTCGTTTTTCATGTCTGAGTACGCCAACATGATCACGATTACCAGCGTCGCCTCCGTGCTGTTCCTCGGAGCATGGCACCCGCTGTTCCCGGCGCCTTATTCGAACTGGGTGCCGACGATCGTCTTCCTGTTCGCGGCAATCGTGTGCTTCTTCCAGGCAGCCCAGCCGAGGCGCAGGCGGGACAACATTACGTTCCCCATTTTCGGTATCGTTTTTTTGGTGCTCGCAGCGATCTGGGCTGTGCCGTTCCTCCAAACCTTCCTGGTTCCGGCGTGGTGGTTTGCGAGCAAGGTCGGCTTCCTGCTCTTTACCTATATCTGGGTTCGCGGTACGCTGCCGCGCTTCCGGTATGACCAACTCATGAAATTCGCGTGGACGTTTCTGTTCCCGTGCACGCTTCTTAACCTGCTGATCACCGCGCTACTCGTCGCGGTGTTCTAAAAGCGAAACGGCGATTTCAATGGTAGACACAGTTCTCTTTATTATTTGCGCCATTGTGGCGATTGTTTGCGGCTTCAACGTGGTTCTGCAGCGGCACCCGATTTCGAGTGCGCTCTCACTCATCGGAGTGATGAGCTCGCTGGCAGTCCTATATCTATTGCTGGGCGCCGAATTCATTGCAATGGCGCAGATGATTGTCTACGGCGGCGCGGTCATGGTGTTGTTCACCTTCGTCATCATGCTGCTGAACGCCGGCACGGAGAAAGCGAGCAGCAAATCCTGGTTCGCGCAGATTGCCGGCCTGCCGCTTCTGCTTGCCTTCGTCGGTGTGCTGGCGTTTCTGATCCGCGCCGTTCTGCCGCCGCTCGCGGCGGTTGCCTTCGGAAGCTGGGTCGGCGGAACCGCCGAGCACATCGGTCAATTGCTGTTTACGACATACCTGCTGCCCTTTGAGGTGATCTCAGTGCTGATTCTGATTGCCATCCTCGGTGCGGTAGCGCTGGCGCAGAAGGAGATTGACTAATATGGGCCACGTCCCGCTTTCCTGGTATCTCATCCTGAGTGTCATTCTGTTCGCCCTTGGCGTAGCAGGCTTCGTGTACCGCAAGAGCGTCATCACCGTATTCCTGTCGATAGAACTGATGCTGAATGCGGTGAACCTCAGCTTTGTGGCGTTCTCTTACCAGATGCACCGCATTGACGGGCACATTTATTCGTTTTTCGTGATGGTCGTAGCCGCCGCCGAAGCCGCAGTCGGCCTGGCCATCATCCTCACAATATTTAAGAACCGTGGGACGCTTCAGATCGATGAAGTTGACTCGATGAAGCTGTAACGGCCACATAACTTCAGACGATGAATCTCTGGCTTATACCTTTTTTCCCGCTGATCGGGTTTTTCCTGAACGGCCTGCTAGGCAGGCGCTTGTCGAAGCCCTTGGTGAACCTCATCGCCGTTGGCTCGGTTGCGGCGTCGTTCGTTTGCGTACTGGTTGTTCTCTCTAAGCTTTGGCCGATCGACAACACCTACACAGAGCACTACTTCACCTGGATACAGAGCGGCTTCCTGCAGATCGGATTCGACCAGATGCTCGACCGGCTGACGGCTGTCATGCTCCTGATCGTGACGGGTGTCGGCCTCATCATTCACATCTATTCCATCGGCTACATGGCGCATGAAGGCGGTTACTACCGCTTCTTCAGCTACCTGAATCTCTTCATGTTCTTCATGCTGCTTCTGGTGCTGGCGGCCAACCTGCTGGTGGTTTTCGTGGGGTGGGAAGGCGTCGGCCTCTGCAGTTATCTGCTGGTTGGTTTCTACTTCCGTGAAGATTGGGCGACCAACGCGGGAAACAAAGCATTCATCGTCAACCGCGTCGGCGACTTCGGCTTCTCGCTCGGTATCTTTCTCGCGGTTGCCACCTTCCACACATTGGATTTCGGGAAGATGGCTGCAGCACTCCAGGGTATGCCGGCAGAAGTCGGTTTCGGCGCACTTACTCTCATCGCGCTGCTGTTGTTTGTCGGCGCTACCGGCAAATCGGCACAGATACCTTTGTATGTCTGGCTGCCGGACGCCATGGCCGGTCCTACGCCGGTTTCGGCCCTGATCCACGCGGCCACCATGGTGACGGCGGGCGTGTACATGATCGCGCGCATGTCCTTCCTTTACAATCACGCACCGGCGGCAAGTGAAGTTGTGGCGGTTATTGGGGTAGCGACGGCGGTGTTCGCCGCAACCATCGGTCTCACGCAGAACGACATTAAGAAGGTTTACGCCTACTCGACGATTTCGCAGCTCGGCTACATGTTCCTGGGCGTTGGCGTTGGCGCGTATTCCACCGGCATCTTCCACCTGATGACGCATGCCTTCTTCAAGGCGCTGCTGTTCCTCGGAGCCGGCAGTGTCATTCACGGTCTCGGCGGCGAACAGGACTTGCGCCACATGGGCGGCCTCAGAAAGGCAATGCCGATCACGTTCGTAACGCTGCTATGCGGAAGCCTCTCCATTTCGGGCTTCCCGGGATTTGCAGGCTTCTTCAGTAAGGACTCAATTCTACTGGCAGCCTATGGTCATGCCCCCTGGATGTTCTGGGTGGGCGCCATTACGGCCGGGATGACTGCGTTTTATGTGTTTCGTGCATTCTTCCTCGCGTTCTTCGGTACGTATCGCGGCCATCATCACCCGCATGAATCGCCGGCAGTGATGACACTGCCACTGGTGGTTCTTGCGCTGCTTGCAACTTTCGGCGGTTTCATCAATATCCCCGAGTTCCTTTCGCGTTCTTACCCGCTGGGATACCAGGAGAATGTCGGCAGAATGGCCATTTCGGCTGGGTTTGGCATTCTCGGCATACTCCTTGCCTACGTGATGTACGTCGCGAAGCCCGCCTTGGCGGACACTGTCAAGAATGCTTTTGGTGCGGTCTACACGCTGATTTTCAATAAGTACTACATAGACGAGATCTACCAGGCGGCGATCGTCAAACCGCTCGAAGGCATCTCGCGGTTCGTACTTTGGCACGGCGTCGATGAAGGCGTGATTGACTTCGGCATGGTAAACGGCATGGCGCATCTTGTACGCGGATGGGGGTCGCTGTTCCGGCGCATGCAATCCGGCAGCATCCGGAACTATGCGACATGGGTGCTGGCAGGGTCGCTGCTGGTGATTTTCGTTCTCGGCCTCGTCGGAGGTGGACGATGAACCTCTTGCTCGCGACTTTACTCCTCCCGCTCATCGGGTTTTTCGTTCTTCTCTTAACCCCGCGTGATTCCAAGGCTCCTTTCGGTGTTGCGCTGCTGACCACGCTGGTGACTTTCATAGCCTCGCTGGGCCTCATTGCTCCGGCTGCCGAGAACGGCGCTCAGTTCCGCTCGGCTTATGACGCGCTGTGGGTCGACGCGCCGGGATTGCAAATCCATTTCCACGTCGGAGTGGACGGCCTGAGTTTGTGGCTGGTGCTGCTGACGACGCTGCTGCTGCCGATCGCGGTGTGGGTTTCTCAGACCATGATTACGGAACGGCACAAGAGTTTCTACGCCTTCCTGCTGCTGTTTGAATTCGGCATCATCGGCGTTTTCACGGCGCTCGATCTGTTCGTGTTCTACGTCTTCTGGGAAGTCGCACTCGTGCCGATGTACCTGATGGTTGGTGGCTGGGGCGGACGCCGGAGCGGACCGGCTGCCGTGAAGTTCTTCGTCTATACGTTCCTGGGCTCCGCATTTATGCTCTCCGCGATTCTGTACCTGCGAAGCCAGGCCGGAACGTTCGATTATCTGGAAATCATGAGTCGGCTCAACGCCGGTCAGTTTGTGCTGTCTCCCACCCAGCAGCTATGGATTTTCCTCGGCTTCTTCGCTGCGTTTGCGGTGAAAGTGCCGATTTTCCCGTTCCACACCTGGCTGCCGAACGCCTACACCGAGGCGGCCACTCCCGCAACGTTTGTGCTGGCGGCAGCGATGTCAAAAATGGGCACTTACGGCCTGATTCGGTATTGCCTGACCCTCACCTCGGCGGGAGCGCATCGATGCGCGAGTTGGGTGGTCGTACTGGCGATCATTGGAATCATCTATGGCGCGCTCATTGCGCTTATACAGCCGAACATCAAGCGCTTGATCGCTTACTCTTCGGTGAGCCATCTCGGCTTCGTCGTGCTCGGAATCTTCAGCTTCAGCCACCAAGGCGCAGACGGCGCAGTCTATCAGATGATCGCGCACGGGCTCTCCACCGGGGCGCTCTTCCTCCTCGTGGGCTATCTCGAACAGCGTCGCGGTTCGCTCGAAATTGGCGATTTTGGGGGCGTCGCGACCCCTGCCCCCGGCCTGGCCACGGCGTTCATGATTGCGCTGCTGGCCGCGATCGGCCTCCCCCTGCTGTGCAACTTTATCGGCGAATTCCTGGTTCTGCAGGGTGCAGCGCTGACTCGCTTCTCATGGGCTGCCTGGGCTGCAGTCGGTGTGATTCTTTCCGCAGCCTATATGTTTTGGATGTATCAACGAACGTTCCTGGGCAAGACCAACGAACGCACCGCTTCTTTCGTGGACCTCAGCACGCGCGACTGGGTTCCGCTGCTGCCGCTCATCGTTTTGATGGTATGGCTGGGCGTCTACACGCAGTCGTTTATGCCGCCGATTACATCGGCCACCTCGCACATTCTGGATCAGACGAACATGAACAATCAGTACCAGGTGAAGCTGGTGCTTCCTGCTGCGGGAAAACTCACGGAGCTCGCCCATGCCCATTAATATCGACGTGAGCAGCACCGATTATCTGCGGTTCCTGCCTGAGACTCTCCTGACGGTTTTCGGAATCATCGTCATGATGGTGGAGGCCGCCCTGCCGGCGGCCAGCAAGCGTACATCGCTCGGCGTGCTAAGTCTCATCGGCATTGCGGCGGCCTTTGCTGCAAATATCGCGGCGAACGAGAGCAGCGGACCGGCGTTCTCCAACATGATTATGGTCGACGGGTATGGCACCTTCTTCCGCGCGGTGGTTCTGGTGGTCGGATTCCTGTGCATCCTGGCGTCGCTCGGTTATCTGGAGCGAGAACAATCACAGAAGGGCGAATATTACGCGTTAATGCTGTTTTCTATGGTCGGCCAGTGTATTCTCGCAACCTCGAGCGACCTGATCATGGTTTTCATCGGCCTCGAGATTTCGTCCATCGCGACATATATTCTCGCCGGGTTCCTGCGCGATGACCGGCGAAACAACGAAGCGGCCCTGAAATACTTTCTGCTCGGCTCTTTTGCCACCGCGTTTTTGCTGTACGGTATCGCATGGATCTACGGGCTGATTGGGTCTACGAATCTTATTGAGATCCGGCGGGCGCTCGACCAGGGAACGCAGCCGGGCGTGTTGGCGGGGCTCGCGGCGGCTCTTATGTTCGTTGGCTTCGCGTTCAAGGTGTCGGCGGTCCCCTTCCAGATGTGGGCGCCTGATGTGTACCAGGGCGCAGCGGCTCCGGTCAGCGCCTTCATGTCGACCGGGCCCAAAGCGGCGGCCTTTGCAATTTTCTTCCGCGTGTTCCTGGTGTCTTTCCGTCCACTGAATGCACGCTGGATCTGGCTCGTTTGGGGCTGTGCGCTGGCGACGATGATCGTCGGCAATTTTGCGGCGCTGCTGCAGACAAACGTGAAGCGGCTGCTTGGATACAGTTCCATCGCGCACGCAGGATATGTGCTCGTTGCGCTGACCGCAAGCTCGCAGGTAGGTGTTGCGGCCGCAATGTTCTATCTTGCCGCCTACGCGCTGATGAACATCGGCGCGTTTGCAGTAATCAGCCACATCGCGCAACGCCACGAGCAGTACGTCCGGATCGAAGACCTCGCCGGTCTCGGGCGTCGCGAACCGGTTACCGCCGCTTTGCTCGCGATCTTTGTTTTCTCTCTGATCGGTATTCCTTTGACCGGCGGATTCTTCGGCAAGTTCTATATCTTCCAGGCGGCGCTTAACTCGCACCTGATCTGGCTGACCGTGCTCGGATTAATGAATAGCGGCATCGCGGCGTACTACTACCTGAAGATCATCGTCGCCATCTACATGCAGGAGCCGGGCACCGCAACTGCCCAGTTGCCGCCTCCATCGATGAGCCTGCGCATCGCCATCTGGGCGAGCGCCATCGGCGTCCTCTTTCTCGGCATCTTCCCGGGGGCGGTGCTCAATTTTGCGAACTTTTCCGCTGCCGCGCTTCGCTAAAGATAGCTCTCAGTCATCAGCATTCAGCGATCAGCTTGGCTGACGGCTCTCTTCCGAAACTGCTTTTCGGGCGTGGGACGAGAGATGGGTTTTAAGTTGCGGGCACAAGCTGGTATCCCATCGTGCGGCCAGGCGCTGAAGCGTTTGCTGTTGGCGCGCGTTGCGCCGCTTCTGGAATTCTTCGGCGCCGCGATCGACCCACAGTTGGCCCCTGGTCAGCATGCGGTAAATCAGCCGTGCCAGGTAGGCAGCCATGGCTTTGATGGCGCGGTGCTCTCCCAAGCGGGCACGTAGCGAGCGGAAGCGTGCCCCCAGATAACTGTCGCTTTCCCGCAGGGTGCTCGCCGCCATGCGTAAGGCAGCAGCCGCCCGGTTCGTGTTGGTTACCCGTTCGTGCTTGAGCAGTTTGCCGCAGCTGAGCTTGCGCTTCGGGGAGAGATTCAACCAGGAGACCAGATGGTCCTCGCTGGCAAAAGGCGCCATATCGACGCCCACTTCGCTGACGAAGGTTTGTACAGTCATCACTTTGATGCCCTCGAGGCGGGTTAAATCGACTCCGCAGATGCGTTTCAGTTCCGCCTCCAGATCGAAGCCTGCCGGCTGGTTTTTGCGCGCTTCCCGCTGAGGCGGCTGCCAGGCTGGCCCTCCTGACTGGTGTCCGGGCTAGGCGCTCTCTCCGGCCCATCCGGTATAGCCGCCAGCAGAAGCTGCAAGCGGCGGTCGCATTCGGCCATCTGCCGCTGGCAAAAGTCGTAGCGGTCTACTGCCTGCTGCAACTCGAACAGCAGATCCTCACTCCAGGTGCCCTCCAGGCTGCGCGCGATCTCCTCGCGCGTGGCGCGCACCCGGTAGTCCCTTAGATCGGCAAGTTGGTAGGGATCGCGCTCGCCCTGCAGAATCGCGCGGATAATTGCCTGTCCGCTGGTCCCGCTAATATCGCTGATCGCGTTGGCCAATTTCACGTTCATCTGCGTCAGCGCTTTTTGCATGTGCTGGATCTCTTCGGCGGCCTCCTTCACATGGCGATCTCTGAGCCGCCATAGGCGGCGCAGCGAACGGATCTGTTCCGGCGGCCGGAAAGAATTGCGCAACAGCCCGTAGCTGTACAACCTTCTCAGCCACTGGGCTTCGGCCACATCGCTCTTGCGTCCGGGCAGGTTCTTCGTGTCGCGGGCATTGCTCAGGCAAACTCGGAACCCGCGCTTTCCCAATACCTCGTCGGCACCGATACCATGTGGCTTTCGTTGCCCACATCAATACCCGCCGCATTCCGGTAGACGATCTCTAGCCCCGGGTCTTCCGCCTCGATCCTACGAATCAGTTCCTTACGCTGTTTGCGGTTCAGCTTCCCGCTGCTTAAGCGCTCAAAGGTGGATTGCTCCTTGCGTCTGGCCATGCCTGCTCTCTCCCAAGTTGAACTCGGCCAGACGCTCGGCTCGATTGGCGATCCACTTACAAACTCTCCCGCGGAGACCAGACCTCCGGGAACTCGGAGCGCCTGCCACCAAACCCAGAACCGCTCGAACCGAAGGCAGGCCGACGGGCGGACACAGAGGCACCAAAGTAACAACGACCATAGCTTGCCGCGCCTGGCCTTCTCTTACTGTGCACCACCGCGCACCCTTCCGACGGCAGTTTCTCTTACCCAGAACGCGCCCAAAGCGCGCCCCCGCTGACGGCTGAAAGCTGATAGCTGATAGCTGAAAGCTGATAGCTGAAAGCTGATAGCTGATAGCTGAAAGCTGATAGCTCTTAAGTATCCTTAGCTAGAAATAGGTCGTCAGTTCGCGGATACTAGTCACACGCAGGAGCCGCGGATGGCTCTCCGGCACCTTTTCGTGCTCGAGAGCCCAGGTGCGCGGATGCGGCACGTAAACGGCACTCAGGCCCGCCGCCAGAGCCGGATTGATGTCTGATCTTGGTGAATTCCCGATCATCCACGTATGCTCCAGCCGGAACCGGCGATCTTCCGCCAGTCTGCGATACGCTTGCTCGTTCTTCTCTCTTACGATCTCCGCGTGCTCGAAAAACGGAGCGAGGCCGGAACGGTCGATTTTGGCTTGCTGCTCTTCCGGATCGCCTTTCGTGAAAATTGTCAGCTCATGCCGTCCGGAGAGATGCGCGACGGTTTCCGCCACCCCTTCCAGCAGCTCGAGCGGCCTTTCCAGAATCGCGTGTGCGAATTCCATCACAGCCGCCAGATCGCCCGGGGAAATGTCGCGCTCGGAGACATGCTGGTAGCAGGCCGCGAGATTGCGGGCGAAGCTGCGCGAACCGTAGCCGTGAATCTTCGAGTTCGCGATTTCGATCTCGTCGAGGACACCACGGATTTCGGTGGGCGACATCGACGAGTGAGACAGGTACTCACAGAACTGATCGAAGGCACTCTCGAAGTAGATGTTGTTTTCCCAGAGCGTATCGTCAGCGTCAAAAATTAAATGCTGCCGTGCCAAACTACTACTTTAAACTGCCGGCCACGTGACCATTGAGCGGCCCCACGCGTTTGGCAAGCATAACTCGCTGGCGCTGCGCGGTATATTCCGGCGTGACACGCACCAGAAACTCCAGCCGCTCGATTTCGGATCGCAGGGCCAGCACCGTTTGGCGCTTGTCCAGATCTGCCATGAACTGAGCGAGCCGGAAACTCATCCGGTTAAGCTCGAACTTCGGTTCTTCCGGCGTGCTGCCCGGTTCTTCCAGCTCCGCCAGCACCCGGTAAGCCCTGGCCGCGCGCTGCCCGAGCTCAGCCGGTACTTCCCTCGCGTCGTCGTCGTTGAAGAACTCCACCTCGGCGCGCAGATACGACTTTTCTTCATCGAGCGCGACAATCCGGAACCGCCGCTGGCCGACCGCGAGCAGATCGAGCCGGCCGTCGGGATATTGCCGCACGACGCGCTCCACGCGAGCCGTGCAACCGATGTTCACGATGCCGTTGTCCTTTGCCCGTACCACTCCGAACTCGCCGTCTACCGGCATCACGTCGCCAATCATCTCCTTGTAGCGCTCCTCAAAGATGTGCAGTGGCAGCGGCATGCCGGGCAGCAGTACGAGCGACAACGGAAAAAGGGGAATGAGCTCGTACTGCGGCATCCCCTAATATTATTAGCGCCGGAAAGGCTACCCCTACCGGCGGCGCTATACTGTTGCCATTAAAAACAATCTGCGGGACGAGGCAAGTGACGAGGGAATGACGTTGAAGTTGAAGCGGACGCCGGGTTTGTATCTTGTCGGGTTCATGGCCAGTGGAAAATCGACCATCGGCCGGCGCCTGGCCGAAGAGCTCGGCTGGTCTTTTGCGGACATCGATGCAGAGGTCGAGCGGCATCACGGGAAGACGATTTCACAGATCTTCCTGGAGCACGGTGAGAATTTCTTCAGAGACGTGGAAACGAAAACTCTGCGCGCGCACGTGACGGGCATCGAAGCCGGGGACCCCTGTGTAGTGGCCCTTGGCGGCGGCACGTTCGTGCAGCCCAGAAACTGGGAGCTGATTGAAAACAACGGCGTTACGGTCTGGCTGGATTGCCCCATCGAAACAGTACTGCGGCGTCTTGGCGATGACACTACACGGCCGCTTGCAGCGGACCGCAGTAGTTTGTCGAAACTATTCGAGGATCGGCGCCCGCTTTACGCTCGCGCAGATTACCGCGTCGCGGTTGAAACCGACGATATAGGCGAGGTCGTCCAGCAGATCTTGCACCTGCCGATTTTCTGAAGCGCGTAAACTCACTCTCTCGCCGGCTGCGGAGCGATGCGCTGGCTATCTTCCGAGGCGCATTGGAGGCCGCCGACGCCGGTAACGCCATTTACAGGCATTTGACGGTAACCGCCGGCTATCTGAAGACGAGTCGTCTCCGGTTGCCGCTATCCGGATTCGATCGAATCTTCCTCCTCGGCGTCGGAAAAGCTGCCCCGCAAATGGCGGCAGCGGTCGAAAAGATCCTCGGCCGCATGCTCACGGGCGGCATCGTCATTACAAAGCACGGGCACGCCAGGGTACGGCTGCGTCGCTGTGTCACGCGCGAGGCCGGACACCCGGTGCCGGATCAGGCCGGTGTCTCCGCGGCCGAGGAAGTGCACGCACTGTTGCGCGAGTTGAACGCGCGCGATCTGCTGATCGTAGCGATTTCCGGAGGCGCATCGGCGCTGCAGTGCGCGCCCCCGGAACAAATCCCGCTGCGCGCGAAGCAGGTGACCACTGACGCTCTACTGCGAGCCGGTGCCACCATTACGGAATTAAATGCAGTTCGGAAGCATCTTTCGACGTTAAAGGGCGGCCGGCTGGCCGCGCACGCATATCCCGCGACCGTAGTCAGTCTTCTGCTTTCCGATGTCATCGGCGATCCGCTCGACGTGATCGGCTCCGGCCCCACCGCGCCGGATTCCTCCACTTTTGGCGACGCTCTTCACGTGCTGGAAAAGTACCGCTTAATTGACGGCGTACCGGTGGAAGTTAGAAAGCACCTGCAAGCTGGCGCCGCGGGCGCGGTTCCAGAAACGCCCAAAGCTGGCGATCCATTGTTTGCTAACGTGCACAACATTGTTGTCGGCAGCAACCAGATCGCGCTCGGAGCAGCCGCGGCAAAGGCGAAAGAATTGGGCTACCGGCCGCTGATTCTTTCGAGCACCATGCAGGGCGAGACGCGCGAATTGGCCCGCGTCCATGCGCAGATTTTAAGAGAGGTGCTCCGCACCGGGTACCCCATTGGCCGTCCGGCCTGCATTCTTTCAGGTGGCGAAACCACGGTGACGGTGAAGGGCAACGGCACAGGCGGCAGAAACCAGGAATTTGCGTTGGCTGCCGCAATCGAGATAGCCGGTTTGCCGGATGCGCTTGTTTTAAGCGGCGGTACGGACGGAACAGATGGGCCGACAGATGCCGCCGGTGCGATTGCCGCCGGCGATACGGTAGCTCGCGCCGGCCGTATCGGTCTTGATGCGCTGCAGCATCTCGTTGCAAATAATTCGTATCCGCTCTTCGCCGCCCTCGGCGATCTGATCAAAACCGGTCCGACCGGTACGAACGTGATGGACATTCACGTTCTACTCGCCCGCTGATTTCTCCGCCGTGCGTTCGTAAAACGAAATCGAATTGTCTCCCTGCCGCAGCACACGCGTTTTCTGGAGATTCCCATAGCGATCTTCGAGCGTCAAACGCGACGGATGCTGGGCGACAACCAGAGTGCAGCGCGTGTCTGCGAGCGCGGCCATCGAGTTTGCATACTCCGCGGTGTGCTCGTACGGAGGATCCACAAATGCAATATCGCAGGGGTAATTTCGCAGTAGAACGGTGGCGCTGCCGCGCACCGTCGTGACCTTGTCACCGATTCCTAGCGAAGCGATGTTCTCGCGGATGATAGCGAGGGCCTGCCCGTTCCGCTCGATCAGGACCACGTGCTTCGCGCCGCGGCTCAGCGCTTCAATTCCAACCGCTCCGCTTCCGGCGTACGCGTCCAGAAAGACAGCTCCTGCGATACGTGGCGCAAGAATGTTGAAGAGCGCTTCGCGTAAGCGGTCCGGCGTGGGGCGAACAGCCAGCCCGGGCACGCTCTTGATCTTCCGGCTTCGGAATTGGCCTGCAATGATGCGCATCTCAACCCACCTGCACAAAACCGTAGCGGCGCTGCCAGTGCTCCTGAATGTACCGGACCGCAGCACGCAGTTCGTTGTCGTCTTTACTTTCGATCAGACGCTGTGCTTCATCGCGCGCCCTCTCGAGCACTTCGGTATCGCGTATGAGATCCGCAAGCCGTAGCCCGGGGATGCCGGATTGCTTCGTGCCGAAGAATTCGCCCGGCCCGCGCAGCTTCATATCCATCTCCGCGATATAGAATCCGTCGATCGATTCCACCAGTGTGCGAATGCGCTGCCGTGAAATATCGTTGAGCTTGCCGGTGACCAGTATGCAGTAGCTCTGATGGGCCCCGCGCCCAACGCGCCCGCGAAGCTGGTGAATCTGTGCGAGGCCAAAGCGTTCCGCTTCCTCCACCACCATCACGGATGCGTTTGGTACATCCACCCCCACCTCTATCACCGTCGTCGATACCAAAATCTTGCTCTCGCCGCTCTTGAACGCCTGCATGGCTGTTTCCTTGTCTTCCGCGCTGAGCTTGCCATGCAACAAACCGACAGGGATGTCCGGGAACACTTCCTCCGACAGGTGCTGGTACATCTTCTCCGCCGCTTTCGCCGCAGTGGTCTCCGACTCTTCGACCAGCGGATACACCACGTAAGCCTGCCTTCCGGCCTTGATCTCCTGTGCCACGAAGCTGTACACCCGCTCGACGGACGAGCCAGGAACATGTTTGGTGATGATTGGCTTCCGGCCAGGCGGCAATTCGTCGATCACGGAAACATCCAGGTCACCATAGAGAGTCAGGGCAAGCGTGCGTGGAATCGGAGTGGCCGTCATCACCAGCACGTCCGGCTGCTCGCCCTTACGCATCAACTCCAGCCGCTGGCGGACACCGAAGCGATGCTGCTCATCGACAATCGCCAGCCCGAGCCGGTGAAAGGTGACGTCTTCCTGAATCAGGGCGTGGGTGCCGACGGCGACATGGACAAGCCCTTCGGAGATCAGCTTTTTGATCTGCTGTTTTTCGCGCGCGCTTGCCGAGCCGGTCAACAGCACTACCACGTATCCAAGCTTCTCCAGCAGCCGCTTGAAATAGGCATAGTGCTGGGTGGCAAGGATCTCGGTCGGGGCCAGCACGGCCACCTGGTACGCGTTCTCCATCGCAAGTACGGCCGCCTGCGCCGCGACAATCGTCTTACCGCTGCCGACGTCGCCCTGCAACAGGCGGTTCATCGGATGCGGACGCTTCATATCGTCCGCAATCTCTTGCATCACCCGGCGCTGCGCCGGCGTCGGTTTGAACGGCAGCATGCGCTTGATCTGCTCGCGAGCCCGCTCCGTGACAGAGAAGGAAATCCCCGGTGCAAGCCGCGCATTTGTCTTCTTCAAGGCCAGACCGCACTCGAGCCAGAAGAATTCATCGAAGATCAGTCGCACTTGCGCAGGCGAGCGGAAGTCATTCAGCAGCCGCAGATCGGCGTCGCTGGGAGGGGAATGCACGTAGCGGATCGCAGCCGCCAGATCCGGCAGCTTGACGCGCTCCCGGACACTCTCGGGCAGCGCGTCTTCCGGAAGCGCAACCTGCTTGAGCACGCGGTCAATCAGGCTGCGGAACACCCGTGTTGAGATCTTGCCCGCGGCCTCATACACGGCAACGATCCGGCCGGTATGCAGCGCTTCTTCTTCGCCCTGTTCGTCGGAAAGAATCTCGATTTCGGGCTGTACCATCAGTCGCTGGCCGCTTCCCCTGTCCAACTCCACTTTGCCGAACAGCGCCACGCGCGTGCCGGGAACCAGTGACTCGGCATAGCGCTCGCCATGGAACCAGCGGGCGAGCATACTGGCGCCGCTGCCGTCCTGGAAAATTGCTTCAAACAACCCCAGTGCGCGCCGCCGGAACCCGGAAAGCTTCGCCGAGTGTACTTGTGCCATGGCGACCGCCTTCTCGCCGGGTGCGAGTTCGCGGATGGCTTTGATGTTGGTGCGGTCTTCGTACCGGAATGGGGCGTAATAGAGGAGGTCGGCTACCGTGAAAAGGCCCTTTGCCGCCAGCATATTGGCGCGCGCAGGGCCGATTCCTTTCACGTACTGTAGCGAGGTGGCGAGGTCCAATTAATTAGACTAGCGTTGGGCTTCGCGGTCCTCGACGTCGGCGCGAATATCAGTGCGTCGCGGCGATCACCGGGCGCGCTAGCAGGAGCACGGCTCGTGCCGGGCTTGCTCCCGCAGGAGGAGCCGCCTGTGGCATGCTGGCCGAGGCCTTACGCACTGTGATGCTGCCGCGCCCTGTCATCAGATTCAAATCCGGGCCGGTGCCCGCGGAGCCCTCGAGCCGCGCGCCTTTGCCGGACGACTGCTCTTTCAGGCCGTCGCCATATTCGTTATCGATATCGCCGTGGTCGGTGGTGGCCGTAAGTTGAAAGGTTGCCGTTTCCGGCAGAGCCAGCTCAATGTTGCCCGATCGCGTGTGTGCCACCATGTTGCCCAGCGGCAGGTGTCCGGGCCGCAGATCGATATCTCCACGGTCCAGCGTCAGATCGAGCCCGTTCTGTACGCCGTCAATGTTCACATCGGTCGATCGTGCGGTCAACTTCACCGGCCCGATCACGTTCTCCGCGGTCAAGCTGCCGCGATCCAGCCGAACCTCGCCCGGCACGCGTTCGATGCTCAGTATCGTGTGCAGGTTTTCGACGCGCACCGGCTTTGCCAGTTCGCGAAGCGCGACGGTGCCCGAGTAATCGCCGCTGATCGTCACCTCGCCATTGGCATTCGTTACTTCTATGTCTGTGCCGTGGCCTCGCAGGTCCACTGTTCCCTTCACATTCGTGCAGCGCACGATATCGCTGTGCCGAGTGTCCACCGTGACGTTCCCACCGATGTCGTCCAGGTGTACTCCTGCGTTGGCGCTACTGACGGTTACATTGCCGGTGAGCGATGAGACATCGAAATCCCCATACGTCCCGGTGGCTTCCAGACTGGCGCCACGGGGAACCGAGATCTCGAGATCTGTAGTCACCAGGGCCCGCGATCCCGAACGATCCTGGTGACAACGAATGGTAACAGTGTTGCCGTCGACAAGCACTTCGACGGGTGTCTGCTGGTTCGCCCGATCCGCTTCGCGCAAGTCCACGCTCTTGACGCTTTTCTGCCCCGAGACACTGACCTCCTTGGCGTCTCCGCCGCTGATTTTTGCGTCCCCGCGAAAGCTTTCAATTACGATATGCGGCGCTGCCCCGGTGGTCTTCTGCACGGTTTCAACCGTGTACGCATGATCCTCGCCGAGGAACGCTTCGTTGAATCCATGGCCCCAGTCCATGTTGCTCCACCAGTGCCCCGGTTTCTGAAGTTCGAAAAGACTGACACCGGCAAGGCAAATCAGCACGATCGCGAACCACGCTCCGCCGGAAATACCGTTGACGGGTATGGCCGCGCCACGCACGAATCGCACCGTGACTTCGAGAAATGCGAGCACGCCCCACGCAATTAGCACATACGGCCAATACAGGCCGATATAGTCGACGATGCGCATCCCTGGCTGGATGGCGTGGACCAGGAAAATGATGCCGATCGCTATGATAACGATCGGGCCAGTGACGGAACCGCGCGGTCTCATTGGGCTTGACCTCCTGGCGGCGGGTACGGGGCCCGCGGCATGGCCAGCCGTTCAACCAGTTTCAGCAGCCCGACAATGATGATCAGCAACGGCCAGGTGCGCGAGAGGGGCAGCATACCGGCCTGTTGCACCGCGAACAGGATTCCTATGGTGACCAGCAGAACCGGCCCGCGAATCGCTTGCGCGTAGAGCGCCCTTCTACTGTTCACGGCGACTCTCCATCAGGTCGTCGCGCGAATCCTCGGCAGGAGGCCGCGAGGCCGGCGAACTGACCCGGTTGTACAGCATCCACGCGCCGATCACGATCAGGATTACCGGCCAGTAACGGCCGATCTCGTGAAAATCGAGCAGGTTCAGCGTGTTGAGAAGGTAAATCACGCCGATTGCGATAAGCACAATAGGCCCGATCGGCGCGCCGGAGCGGTACCGCGAAGCCGGCAGAATGCTCGACCATTCGTCCGGCTTCAGGCCTCGATTGCGTGCCGTAGCCGTGTGCAGGGCTTCAAAAGGCATGTAAAAACAAAATGCAGCAATCAAAATGCCGATGAGCGGTTCGGCGGAACTGGGTGAGCTGTCCGCCAGGCTGATCAGCAGGCCGAAGATCAGCGCATGCACCAGGCCTTTCAGATACTGCCCGTTATAGATGGCTCCCACTCCCGGTATCCAGCCGAGAATGAAGGCTAGCGTGGGAGAGCTGTGGGCCGGCGGTGGCGCCGCCGCAGGTTGCGCATATGGGTTCGAGGCAGCCGAGGCATTAGCGTCGGCCGGGTTGGCATAGGCAGTCATGGGCACGTGATCCTGGCAATAGATAGTTCCTTCATGGGGACGCTGGCACACCGCACAAAGCGGTCTCCCGCACGACCGGCAGAAAGCACTCGCCGGTGTCTCTGGATGTAAATAACAATTCATTTCTTGTCCCCCTGCTTCGTCCCCGGCGAGCGCGTGCCGCCCGGGTTCTTGTTGGCGTTATTCGACCCGCCCTGCTGCGGGCGCTGTGCCGAACGGCTTCGCCGCAGCGCTTGCTGGTCGGCTGCTTCCTGCTGCTCCTGCAGGTCGTTCAGCCGGGTCTCCACTTCGTACACCACTCGCAGGTTCTCGTATGACTTCATTACGCGGTCCCGCACCCGCAGTGCCTTGTCTTCTACCCCATCCCAGATGCGTACCGGGCTCAGGTCTGCCGCCTGGATATGCTGCACGCGAATGCCCGTGCAGCGCTCCAGCATGGCGAAAGAAAGCAGCGTCATCGCCATGCCCATGGCGATCCGAGGCTGCAATATTGGCTGCAGCCACTTCGCCGCCAGCCGGCTCAGAAAGCTCCGGTGCTCAGCGGGATGCCGCACGCGTCCAACCGGTGCCTGATAGGCAATCCGCGTAATCAGTTCCGCGGGCGGTTCCACCTGTGGCATGCGCTGCAGAACTCCTATTGCGCCCGCTACATCGGCCATGAATTCGCGGCAAGCCGGGCATGTCTCGGCATGCTGGTCCACCGCAGCGCGCTGGCTCGCCGCCAGCGTGCCGTCGATGTAATCGGCCAATATGCTCTCAAACTCGACGCAATTCATGACTACTTCCGAGGAGCCCCCTTTTTGCCTGGTGCTCCACTACACCGTCACCTTGTTCCGCTTCAAAATTCTCGCCAGCTCGGCGCGTCCTCGATTCAGGCGCGACTTCACCGTCCCTTCAGGTACGGCGAGAACGCGCGCGATCTCCCGATATTCCAGCTCCTGCAAATCCCGCAGAATGACTGCTTCGCGCAATTCCGGCGAGAGCTTCGCCAGCGCTGCCTGCAACAATTCGCCTGCCTCGCGGCCGGCCAGCATACCATCGGCCCGAGCCTCCTGCGCGGTGCTTTCCTCAAGCACCGGGAGTTTGTCTTCTAGGGCGTCCGTCATCCGGTCGTTCTTCGTGCGGCGGTAATGGTCTACCAGCAAATTGCGGGTAAGGCGTGTAAGCCAGACCACAAAAGAACCCTCGCCAGCCCGGAAACTGCCCAATGTACGAAAGATCCGCAGAAAGACCTCCTGTGTGAGGTCCCGTGCTTCGTCATCGGAGCCGGTGAATCGGTAGCAGATTGCATAGACACGCCTGGTGTAGGTTTTCACCAGCTCGTCCCACGCGCCCTGCTCCCCAGCCAGGCAGCGCCCTACCAGAATCGTTTCGGTATCCAAGCAATGCGGAGCTCGAGCTCCCGCTACGCCTCCCCATTTCCACGGCGCGGCGGATGTCTTTGAGCTTGACGAAGCTTTCCAGTTTAACGAAATTCCAGCAACCGCCGCAGCCGACATGTTATCCCTTAGAGAGCCTCCGCGGCCAGTTCGGACGGTCGGGTTGTCCGCTTCGCTCCATCCGCATCGGCTTTCAAGCAGATAAACGAGTTATGAGACCGAAAAGTTCGCAGGAACTGCAGGCTTTCAGGCGCGAAGGAGCCGGCCGCTTCCGTGCGGCTGGACGCTGTTTTTCATAAAATTGTCTCGGCGTTGAAAGCGGCCTGTCCGCGGTCACGGACGCCTTTTTTTCCAATGACTTGTCCATTCTGCGGCCACCGCGAAGACAAAGTAATCGACTCCCGCGAAAGCAAAGAGGGCGATTCCATCCGCCGCCGGCGCCAGTGCCTCGCCTGCGAACGCCGCTTTACCACCTACGAACGTTGCGACGAAGTGCCTTATATGGTCATCAAAAAAGACGGGCGACGGGAGAAGTTCGACCGCCAGAAGGTGCTCAACGGTCTCCTTCGGGCCTGCGAAAAGCGGCCCGTAAGCATGGGGACTCTCGCAAACCTCGTCGATGAGGTCGAATCGGTGCTGCTCGAAAGCCCCGACCGTGAATTGGCAACTACTCTGATCGGTGAGCGTCTGATGGAGCGTCTCAAGGCGCTCGACAAAATTGCGTACGTTCGGTTCGCTTCCGTCTATCGAGACTTCCAGGACGTGGAAGAATTCTTAAGCGAATTGAAAAACGTTATGTTGAGCAGGAAAGTCTAACAGACAGGCGCGGTTGGAAAAAATTTCACGGTCGGAGGCTTCGAAAGAGGGCTGAATCGCAGCTAAGTTTCTTGTAACCAATCACTTTCCAGAACATCTTCATAAGTAGGTATTAACTTCCAGGCCGAATCAAGCTATAATTAGGGCGCGCAATACAGACTAGGTTCGACACTTGCATCCTCCCCTGAATGGGTTCGCAAAAGGTCCCCACACGAGAGCGGCGCGTTTCCAGTATAGTTGGCGGCTGATGGTAGCTGACCGGTAATAGCCGGAGCAGACCTGCCCGAAGAGGGCTGGCAAAGGAGTAGACCGCGACAACGAGTTTTCAGGGCGTGCAAGTAGGAGTGATTAAGTAAGGTGGATCAATTCGAGGATCAATATTTAGCCGAAGGACGCGAGCCGTTGGGGCTGCCCTTCGACGAGGATGCCAATTTCTTTCATCCGGAAGAAGTGCAGGATGAGGATTTTCACGGCGCACAGCAGGTAGAGGAGTCGATCTATACCGATGATCCCGTGCGGGTGTACCTGCGCGAAATGGGATCGGTGCCGCTGCTTACTCGTGAGGGCGAGGTGACGCTTGCGCGCAAGATGGAGCGCGGCAAGTTGCGGATGCAGAAGGCTATCAGCCGCTCGCCGCTCATCCAAAGCGTTATCAGCGAATTCTCCGAGCTGATCCGCAAGGGCGCCGAAGATGTGGATAGCTACGTTGATTTGGGCCCGGCTGACATCGAAGAAGGCAGTGCGGCCGATGTGAAGCGGCGCAGTGAAATCAGCGAGCTGTTTGCCAATTACCTCGTGGCCTTCAAGAAGCTGCCGCAAACCGTCGAAAAGCATGCTGCGGTTCCTCCTGCCAACAAAAAACTGCGCAAAAAGTGGGCCGGAAAGGTGATGCGGGCCAAAGTAGAGCTCTCCAGGGCTCTACGCGCCATCCCGTTTAATCTGGCACGTTGGAAGGAGTTCGTTCGGACTATCGAGAGGGCCGTCGAGGAGATGTCTCTCCTCGATGCCGAAGTCAAGAAACTCGAAGCGCGCAATACGCCGCAAGCACAGTTGCGCGTCAAGGAACTCAAGCGGGATCTCAAAAAGAGGGAGACCGAAGCCGGCGCTTCCCTGCCGGATCTGCGGCACAGCCTTTCCGTGATTCGCCACGGCGAAATCGAAGCGGAGCGGGCGAAGAAAGATCTGGTAGAAGCTAACCTCCGGCTGGTCGTCTCGGTCGCCAAGAAGTACGTCAACCGCGGCTTACATCTGCTCGATCTGATCCAGGAAGGCAATATCGGTCTGATGCGCGCTGCCGACAAATTTGAATACCGCCGCGGCTACAAGTTCTCTACCTATGCAACGTGGTGGATCCGGCAGGCCATCACCCGCGCTATTGCCGACCAGTCGCGCACCATCCGTATTCCCGTTCATATGAACGAGAGCATGAACAAGTTCCTTCGGGCCAATCGCGAGCTTGAAAAGGAGCTTGGACGTGTTCCCACGAACGAGGAAATCGGCCGGCGCATGGATATTCCGGTCGAAAAGGTGCAAAAGCTGAAGACCATTTCGCGTGACCCGGTTTCTCTCGAGACGCCCGTCGGCCGCGACGGAGAATCCGCGCTCGGTGATCTGATCGAGGATCGCTGGGTCGGCTCGCCGGTTGATGCCGTAATCGACTCGAATGTCCGCGACGAAACGGCCAACATTCTCAAAACCCTTTCGCCCAAGGAAGAGAAGGTGATCCGACTGCGTTTCGGTATCGGGTGCGAACGCGAGCACACGCTTGAAGAGATCGGGCAGGAGTTCGATGTCACCCGCGAGCGCATCCGCCAGATTGAGGCGAAGGCGCTCCGGCAATTGCGTTCGCCCGAACGGGCCCGCCACCTCAGGGCGCTGCTCGCCGCGCGCTAACCGCTTCTTCACTGTTCCAAACACCGCAAAGGCCAGGCCCGAAAGGGATCTGGCCTTTTCTGCTTCTCGCTTACCGACCGATTAGCAACTTCGGCCTGATAGAGCTTGCCCTCAAGCTGACCTCCTAAAACTAGCCAAGGATACTTGAAATCTATTTTGCTGAGCAGAGCTTTCAGCCATCGCAAGAGCTTTCAGGAGAGGTTTCAGCTCATCCAAGGTGCTCACCCGACCCCAACACTTAGCTGATAGCTGAACGCTGAAGCCTGAAAGCTATCTGAGAGAGAAGTTCTCAGACAAGCTGGCCAAGAATCTAAGCTGTTCCTGCCGTAAAGTACCGGGGGAGCCACCCAGGCCCCTCGGTATTTGTTCCATATAACGGGAATCTTGCCTGATTGCAATTCCATAAACAGAAGCTAACGCGGTGTTGGCCTAACCCGTGATCCCTCCTATTATCAATCAATTACCCGGTTATCCTGCGTTGGCTCAAAGATTGCTAATGGAAGCACACTATTGCCCGGCTGCCACGCCAGGCAGCGGCAATCAGGGAGGCTACATGAGTCAACTCCGTACCCGGGTGAGCGCTCTGTTTCGCCCGGCCGTCCTATCCCTTGCCATCGCGTGCGTGATTTGGGCGCAGGCGGAAACCGGCCAAATAACAGGTACAGTAACTGACCCGTCCGGCGCAATTGTTCCCACTGCTTCCGTAAAAATACGGAGCACCAGTACGGGCGCCGAACGGTTAACCACGGGCTCGGGCGCTGGGGACTTTGTCGTCTCCAATCTGCTCCCGGGTGAGTACGAGGTGACCGTGCAATCAGCGGGATTCACCCCATTCGAGCGAAAGGTAATCGTAAGTGCCGGCGCCAAAGTGGGACTCGACGTGAGACTGCAAGTCGGGCAGACCGGCACCACCGTCCAGGTCTCTGAGGCTGCAGTTCAAGTCGACACCGTAACTCAGACTCTGGTCACTACGGTAAACACCACCCAATTGAGCCAGTTGCCGACCCTCACCCGTAATCCATACGACCTCGTCGCGATTTCGGGCAACGTCTCAGATGCCGGCTCCACCTCAAACGGTGGCCAGCAGCGTGGCGTGAATTATGCCATCAACGGCCAACGCCCCAGCGATTCGAATGTGCTTCTCGACGGCGCCGCCAACAACAATGAGTTCGATACGACCGTCGGGCAGACCGTTCCGCTGGACTCGATTCAGGAGTTCAGCCTCCTGACCAGCAACTTCACGGCGGAATACGGCCGTGCGGGCGGCGGTATTGTCAACGTGGTCACGAAGTCCGGCACGAATGGCTTCCACGGCACGGCCTATGAGTTCAACCGTGTTTCGGACCTCTCATCCAACAGCTTCGATAACAATGCAAGAGGTCTGCCGAAGACCGTCTTTACCCGGAACCAGTTCGGTTATAGCGTCGGCGGTCCCATTGTAAAGAACAAGCTGTTCTTTTTCAGCAGCACGGAATGGACACGTATCCGCAGCCTGGCAACCCAAACCGTCTGGGTGCCTACGCCCCAGTTGATCGCCACCTCGTCTCCCAATACCCAAAGCTTCTTTGATGCCTACGGCAAGCTGAAGTCGAACAACGTGCTCATTCAATCTGAGACAATCAACCAGTTTGCCGCGCAAGGAACCGATATTTGCGGCACTTCAGCAGGTTGTCTCGCCTTCAATCCCAATACGCCGATATTCAACCAGATCGCCTATACCTACGCGGGGGATGCTGGCGGCGGGGTGCCGGGGAACTCTTACGCGAACGTCGAGCGCATTGACTACAACCTGACGGACAGGACGCAAATGTATTTCCGCTATGCGCTCGAAAGCATCGCGCAGCCCCCGGGAGTCGTATCCAATAGCCCGTACGTCGGGTTCGACTCGGCGAACACGAATTTCAACAACAACGCGCTGTACTCCATCATTCACACATTTGCGCCGAATTTTGTCTCCCAGTCGAAGGCGGTGTTCAACCGGCTGAACAACCAGCAGCCGTTCGGCCAGCAGCCTCCCGTCCCGACGCTTTACGTCAACGGCAACGGAGCATACGCTCTTGGCGGCATAAATGTAATCTTCCCTGGCTATGACCCATTCACGCCCGGTAACGGCATCCCGTTCGGCGGTCCGCAGAACTTCGTTCAGTTGTATGAAGACCTTACCTGGACCCACGGCAAACACGATATCCGCTTCGGCGGCAGCTTCCAATACCTGCGAGACAACCGAACCTTCGGCGCATACGAGACTGCTGGAGACTATCTGAGTTCCGCCGGTATCGGGCCGGCGGTTTCAAACTTCCTCGCAGGCCAGTTGTACGAAATTAACGTGGCTATCAATCCGCAGGGAAAATATCCGGGCGAGACCGTTTCTCTTCCGCTCGGACCACCGAACTTCAGCCGGAGCAACCGCTATAAGGAAGGCGCCGTCTACGTGCAGGATTCCTGGAAGATCCTTCCGCGCTTCACGGCCAACATCGGTGTGCGCTGGGAACACTTCGGCGTGCAGCACAACAAAAATCCGCAGCTTGATTCGAATTTCTATGATCCGGCAAATCAAATCAACACGCCGGCCGGAATCGCGCAAGGTCAGGTCTTCATCGCGCCGCAAAGCCCGGTCGGCGGGCTCTGGAAGCCCGAATGGCACGATTTCGCGCCGCGTCTCGGGTTTGCCTGGGACGTCTTCGGCAACGGCAAGACCTCGGTGCGTGGCGGCTATGGCATCGGATACATACGAAACTTCGGAAACGTCACGTTTAACGTAATCCAGAACCCGCCGAACTACGAAACGGTTCAAAGCGTTTCCAGCGCGACGAACATCATTCCGATTTCGCCCAACAACTTCGGACCGCTTTCCGGAACGTCCGGGACGATTAAGTTGCCCAGAGCCTCGCTCCGCAACGTGGACGCGAATATTCTCACTGCATACGCTAACTTCTGGGACTTCTCGATTCAGCAGCAGCTCACGAACAATCTGCTGGTTGAGGCAGACTATACCGGTTCGCGGGGTGTCCATCTCTATGACATCGAGAGCGTCAACCAGCAGGGATTCGGTAACGTGTACCTGGGAGACCCCTGCAGCTACGCTGCCGGCGATTGCTTGAACCGGTCGAATACGCAATACAGCAACATCAACCGCCGCGGTTCCCGGGGCTTTTCAAACTACAACGCGGTGAACCTCAAAGCCACCGCCCGTGGCGCATACGGTTTGACATTCACGGCCAATTACACCTGGTCGCATGCCATTGATGACCTGAGCAGCACGTTCAGCGATGCGAACGGCCTCGGTGCTAACAACGGCCAGTTCATGCTTGGCTATCTCAATCCTTACGACCCGAAGATGGATACAGGCAGCGCGGATTTCGATATCCGGCAGCGTGTCACCATATCGGCCGTATGGGAAATCCCATATAAAGGCGGCAGCGGGATTCGCAGGCAGCTCTTCGGAGGTTGGTCGCTTGACCCGATCTTCACTGCCGAGACAGGCGCCCCGTATTCGATTTTCGATTGCTCGAATACCGCGCTGTATTGCCCGCGCGCGGACTTCACGGTGCAAGTTCCCAATGCCGGCCCCAGCAATCCGCCGCCGGTGGGCGGACTGCCGAACACGTTTAACTATTTCAACTTCCCGGCAAATGGCGTCAATGTCGGCTACACAAACCCGACTTACTTCTATACCAACCTGCCGCCCTGGCCCATCGGCATGAGCGGACGGAACGCGTTCACGGCTCCGGGAACATGGTTCCTGAACCTCGGACTGTACAAGACGTTCGCCTTGACCGAGCGGATCGGCCTGCAATTGCGCGGTGAGGCGTACAACATTTTCAACCACGCCAATCTGTATGTAGTGGGGACGGCGGCCGATGTCTCCTCCAGCGCCTATATCCCCGCCTGTCGTGGCTGCACCGGGACAACCAGTGATCGCCGCAATCTGCAACTGGCCGCGAAAATCACTTTTTGAGCCCACCTTCGCCTGATAGAGGGAGCCTTAACGGCTCCCTCTTCCTCCTGAGCAGAGCGCTACAAATCACCCTCGCCTTTTTTCATAAACTAAAGTACTAGGCCTGGGAAATTCCATAATCGGAAAACGGTAGGCCACCTTGCTTCGGTCCGCCGAGTAATATTAACGACTTACGGGCTTTTCTGAGGTTGGCCTAGCGATTGCTCTGTCCCCGGATCTAAGTACAACTACGTGCCATTAGCTTCCCCCGGGGGAGAAGGCGCTATAGGGGACACAGAGAAATGAATCCTTTCCGAATGCGGGTGGGGACCATCCTTACCTTGCTCTTAGTGCTGGCAATGCCGCTCCTGTCTCAATCGACAAGCGGCAACCTGACCGGCACAGTGTATGATCCGAGCGGGGCGACAGTGCCCGGTGCGACCGTTGTCGCGAGGAATGCCGCTACGGGTCTCGAAAACACCACCGCCTCCACGTCTGCTGGCGAATACCGATTTGAAAATCTTCCGGTTGGTACGTACGGCGTGACGGTCAACGCCACCGGCTTTCAGAAGTCGGAAATCCAGGGCATAAATGTTCAACTGAACGTCACCGCGACCCAGAACATCACGCTCGCGGTCGGCCAGGCTGCGACGACGGTCGAAGTTGCTGAAAGTGCCGTGGCCATCGATACGACCACCGCGCAGATCCAGACCACGGTTGACGCTAAGCAGATCGCCGATCTGCCGGTTACCGCCAACGGTTCCGGCGTATTGAACCTTGCGCTGCTGGCCCCGGGCGTGGCCACCAGCGGAGCCATCGGCGTGGGCACGGGCCCCTCGGTCGGCGGCCAGCGCCCTCGCAACAATAACTTCACCATCGAGGGAATCGACAACAACAGCGGCAGCGTAACGGGCCCACTGGTCTCGGTGCCGAACGATGCGGTCGCAGAGTTCGCGATGCTCCAGAATCAGTATTCACCCGATTTCGGTCACTCGTCCGGCGGCCAGTTCAACACCATTATTAAGGGCGGTACGAACCAGTTCAACGGCACTCTGTATGAGTATTTCCAGAATCGCAACCTCAACGCCGCCGACAACCTCGCTGCGGTGAGCGGCACGCCGCTGCATCCGCGCTATGACAACAATCGGTTCGGCGGCAATGTGGGTGGTCCCATCAAGCGCAACAAGCTGTTCTTTTTTGTCGACTACGAGTACAACCCCATTGGCCAGGCAGGGACTCCCGGCCTGCTCTTCGCTCCGACCTCCAAGGGCTTGTCTCAGATTGCATCCGTTCCGGGAATCAATCAGAACAACTTCAACATATTTAAGAAGTATGTTCCGTTAGCCTCGTCGTCCTGCGCTGGGTCAGCGACCTGCCCGACGACGATTATTAGTTCGCTCGCCGCAGGCCCCGAGTACGGCCAGAAGACTATTAGCGGTACGGCTATCGACATGGGACAAATCGCCGTTTCCGCCCCAAGCTACACCAATAACGAAGCGGGAGTCGGCGCCATCGACTACAATCCCTCCGACAAGGACGCGCTCCGCGGACGTTTCGTGCTCAACCGCCAGGGCAGTATCGACACGTCGGCCAACCTTCCGGTTTTCTTCCAGACACAACCAACCAATAATTACCTGGCGGCGTTGTCTGAATATCACAACTTCTCGCCGACCCTGATCAACGAGTTTCGCTTTGGCTATAACCGCTACTCGAACACGCTCCCGGCCGGCAATTTTTCGTTCCCCGGCCTCGATCAGTTTCCGAACCTCTATTTCAATGATCTTGGCCTACAGGTCGGACCGGACGGCAATGCTCCGCAGTACACCTATCAAAACACCTATCAGCTCACCGACAACGTGTCATGGACCAAGGGTGCCCACAGCTTCAAGTTTGGCTTTGACGGCGAACGGAATATCTCGCCCCAGAGCTTTACCCAGCGCGCTCGCGGCGATTATGAGTACAATTTCCTGAACGATTATCTGTTCGATTTCACACCCGATATCATTGCCCAGCGCTCGGCCGGTGACCCGGTCTATTGGGGCAACCGCTGGCTGTTTGGCTGGTACGGCAATGACACCTGGAAGCTGCGTCCGAACCTGACCGTGAATCTCGGTCTGCGCTACGAATATGAAACGGTCCCGGCTGCCGAAAACCAGCAAAGCCTGAACTCCATTGCCAGCGTGCCCGGTCTGATCACCTTCGGTCAGCCGCAGCCCCAGACAAACAACATCATGCCTCGCATCGGCATTGCGTATTCTCCTGGAACGAGCGGCAAAACCTCGATCCGCGCCGGCTTCGGCATCAACTACGATGTTCTGTTCGACAACCTGGGCCTCCTGACGCTTCCGCCCCAGCTTTCCACCACCCAGGATGTCACCGGTAACGGCGGCAGCAACTTCCTGGCAAGTGGTGGATTGCCTCCCACCGGTCCGAGTGCGAATTTCACTGCAGCCCAGGCCCGCAAAGCCACATCCGGCTTCGTCCTGAACGTCCAGCGTCCGGAATCTTATCAGTGGAACTTTGGCATCCAGCACGAATTCGCCAACAATTACGTTTTCGAATCGCGTTATCTCGGCACTCGCGGCACGGACCTCGATATTCAGGATCAGCTCAATCGGCAGCCAGTGGTAAACGCGTCGAATGCGCTGCCCGTGTACTGGTCGATGCCGAGCCAGGCTACACTAAACTCGCTCACCAGCACGCTTAAAACCCTCACTGCGGCTTACAACGCTCACGGCAACATCGTTCCGGCTTATCTGTCTGCGGGCTTTATATCGCCCATCACGTCCTATCAGCCCTACGGCAACTCCATTTATCACGGCTGGGCAAACAGCCTGACCCGGCGGTTTAACAACGGCTTGCAGTTCAACGCAGCCTATACCTGGAGCCACGCCATCGATGATTCCACGGCCGATGTCTTCAGCACCTACTCCACCCCGCGCCGTCCGCAGGACTCGCAGGATCTCCGGGCGGATCGCTCCAGTTCTGCTCTCGACCATCGCAACCGCTTCACGTTTGAAGTACTCTACGATGTGCCGTTCTTCAAGCGCTCCAACTGGTTCCTTAAGAATGTCGTCGGAAACTGGGAAATCGCTCCCATCTACACCTACCAGACCGGAACTCTCTACACCGTACAGAGCGGTGTCGACTCCAACCTGAACGGCGACTCGGCTCCGGACCGCGCCGTTTCCAATCCGAACGGCGGCAATCCGGCCATCGGCTCAGGCGTGACCGCCTTGACTAATTCCACGGGCGCTGTGGTCGGATACCTCGTGAACAACCCCGCTGCCGGCTACGCCCAGGCGCCTAAAGGAACCATCGCAACCGCCGGCCGCAACACCAAAATGCTGAATCCCATCGAAGACATCGATCTCACGCTCGCCAAACGCTTTAACTTCACCGAGCGGACCAACCTCGAGTTTTCCGTCCGGGCGTTTAACATCTTCAATCACGCCCAGTACACCGGCGGCAACATCAGTGATGTGGCGCCGGTCGGTGCAACGAATGGCAACCAGCGGGCGTTCATGGAGCCGCAGAGCGCGCTTTTCAACCAGATCACCCAGGTCTGGTCCAGCAATCCGCGAACCCTCACCCTGGCGCTCAAGCTCAACTTCTGAGCTTAGGAGCGACAAACCAACTTTGAAAGGGAGCTGAATAAGCTCCCTTTTTTCTATTAGTTACGGCTTAACATCGCATATGTGAAATGGAATATGTGGGCAGCCCGGCATCTGAAAATTAGTAGCCTCCCTAGTCGCTCCTCAGAAGCCCTCCAGCATTATCAGTAGCTTATAGATTGGCAAAGAAATTGCCTACAACGTGTAACACGCACGTTACGGACTCCTGTCAGTTCAGGGCGACCACGCCGATGCCCTGACCGAACACGCGCGTGCTTTACTACAACGCTATTCATTTTGAGGAGACCAGGCATTGCCAGGCAGTAGAGGAATATTTTGTCTTCCTAGAGGTAGAACGCTAAAGTTCGTCGCTCTTACCGCTTTCTTTTTTTCTTTAATTAGCACTCTTTGCGCCCAGAGCTTAACCACGGGTGGCGTGTCCGGAACTGTGAAAGATCAGTCGGGTGCGGCCGTTCCCGGCGAAACAGTCACGCTGAACAACGCCGATACGGGCAGTACCCAAAACACCACCACCAATCAAACCGGCGCCTTTCAGTTCACCCTGCTGCCGCCCGGTAACTACATCGTGCAGGCGGCAGGCAGCGGGCTGAGCTCGGATTTGACGAAACTCACGGTCCAGCTTGGAACCACCGCGAACATTGATCTCATCGCCAAGGTTCAATCGACGAAGGAAGTGGTCGAAGTGAGCACTACCGGCGCGATTGTCGACGCCGAAAACGCCAACCTGAGCACCACGTTCACGTCGAAGCAGGTCCTGGAGCTTCCCATGCCGGGCGGCGACATCACAACCGTCGCTTTTACGGTTCCTGGAGTCGCGGTCAGCACCGGGGCGGGATACGGAAATTTCAGTTCTCACGGTCTTCCCGGTATTTCGAACCTGTTCACCATGAACGGCGACGATTACAACGACGCTTACCTGAACTTGAACAACTCCGGCGCCAGCAACCTGTTGCTCGGCCAGAACGAGGTGTCCGAGGCCTCCGTGACCCAGAACGGGTACAGTGTCCAGTACGGCCGGGAGGCTGGCGCGCAGGTCAACTACGTAACCAAATCCGGTGCGAACCAGTTCCACGGTGACCTGCTATTCAACTTCAACAACCACCTCATGAACGCCAATGACTTCTTTGCCAACGAACAGGGGGTGGCTCGGCCATACTCCGTTTCGAGGCAATGGGGTGCGGATATCGGCGGTCCCATCCTCAGGAACAAACTGTTCTTCTATTCCGACAGCGAAGGCCTGTACTATACGCTGCCCAGCGTAGCGACGGTCGTCATTCCGTCACCCCAGTTGCAGAACTACATTCTGACGAACGTGCACGGTGCGTCCGTTCCTCTCTACCAGCAGGCGTTTAATGTGTATAACAACGCCAAAGGCGCGGTGCCCGTCACCAACGGGAACGGGCCGCTGCAGGACTCGAGCGGCAACCTAGGCTGCGGTGCCGCGAGCGATGGCGGGTTGGCCGGAACGGCCGCTCCTGGTGGCGGCAAATTCGGCGTAAACGTCCCCTGCGCCAATGCGTTCGCCGCCAGCGGTTCCAACACCAACAAAGAATGGCTCGAGACACACCGCATCGACTGGAACATCAACGATAAGCAGAAGATTTTCTTCCGTTTCAAGGGAGATCACGGCTTCCAGCCCACCGGCACGAACCTGCTGTCGCCTGCTCTGAACCAACAGAGCATCCAGCCGCAGTACGAAGGCCAGATCAATCACACCTACGTGGTTTCGCCCACCCAGGTCAACACGTTCATCGCGTCCGTTCTCTGGTACAGCGCCATCTTCGGTCCGGCCAGCGTCAGTCAGTCGACCGCTGTTTTTCCGAGCTACTTCTCGATCGGAGGATCGGGCGGAGCCAACAACGCGGGTTTCTATCCGCTCGGCGTCAACTGGACCACGTTCCCGCAAGGGCGCAACGTGGGCCAGGGCCAGATCATCGATGATTACTCCTGGGTAAAGGGAAATCACACCTTCAAATTCGGCGTGAACTTCCGCAAGAACCAGGTCAGCGATTTCAGCGACGAGAAAGGTAAGATCGGGTCGTATTTCTTCAACAACCTGGCCGACTTTGCGAACGGTGTCACCAACGCGGAGACCGGCAGCTACTACACCCAGACGTTCAGCCCGCTCGAAGATACCCATCTTCGGATGTACAACATCGGCATCTATGCGCAGGATGAATGGGCCGCCAAGCCGAACCTGAAGATCACCCTCGGTCTCCGGCTCGACCGCACGGCCAACCCGGAGTGTCTGGATAACTGCTTCTCCCGCCTGAATCAGCCGTTCACGTCCTCTGCATTCCAGATGGGCGCCAACATCCCGTACAACTCGTCCATCACAACCGGCCTCTCGCACGCCTACTACGGCGTCGATTCCATCGTGCCCGACCCGCGTCTGGGCATTGTCTGGACCCCGAAGGGCACAACCAACGGCCCCGTGATTCGCGGCGGCATCGGCCTCTTCTCAGACCTCGCCCCCGCCGGCCTGGTCGCAAACATATTCAGGAACGCCCCCTACCCATATACCGCCCAGATCTCCGACGGATCCTTCGTGGGAGCGGCAGGTTCTCCTGGAAGTTCGGCGGCTGCGGCCCTGGCCCAGTTCAATGCCTTCCAGACTGGGTTTTTCGGCGGCCAGACCCTCGGCGAACTGAACAACAGCGTGCCGGGTGGGTTTAGCGCGTTTCCCTATTTCTCAGTGCCCTCCAAGCTCCTGACCCCCAGCGTGCTTGAGTGGAGCTTCGAAATCCAGCAGCCCATCGGTCAGAAGAACGTGATCGTGGCCACCTACAGCGGGAATCACGGCTATAACCTGCTGCTGCAGAACGGCTTCCCGAATGCCTACGTCAACACGGCAAACTTCCCGAACGGCTTCGGCGGCCTGCCCACTTCGGCGCCCGATCCGAGGTTCGCTGCCATCACGCAGCTGACCAACGGCGGCATATCGAACTATGACGGCGTGTCCGTCCAGTTCCGCCGCTCCTTCGCCTATGGCTTCCAGGGGGAAGCATCCTACACCTGGAGTCATGCTCTCGATGATCTTTCGAATGGCGGTTCCGGAGAGTATTATGCAAGCTGCTCCGGCTGCTCGTTCACCACACTCGCCAATCCGAATGTCGCCTCTAATTACGCCAGCTCGGATTACGACGTCCGCCACAATTTCACCGCTGATTTCACTTGGGATACGCCGTGGAAATTCAGCAACAAGCTGCTCGGCGGTGTACTCGATAACTGGACTGTTTCCGGCAAGTTCTTCTGGCGGTCCGGAACACCGTTCAGCATTTACGACAGCACGCTTGCGGGCTTGGTTGCCGGAACGAACATAAATACCGGGATCAACTACAACAACTCCGCACTGCTGGCTTCGACTGTTGCGCCTCGCCTGCCGGCCAGTTGCAGTGCAGGTGCGGTGAACACGCCTTGCTTCGGTCTCAATGAGTTTGTCGCGGCGGGTCAGGAAACGGGCTTCGGCAATCTCGGCCGCAATTCGATCTATGGACCCGGTTACGCCGACATCGACGCGACCTTGTTCAAAAACTTCACCGTCAAGGAGCGCCTGCGCTTCCAGTTGGGCGCCAGTGCTTACAACCTGATGAACCACCCGAACTTCCAGAACCCCAACGCGAACGTCGCGGCAACCAGTTCGTTCGGGACCATCAGCTCGACGGCAATTCCTCCCACTTCGGCCTACGGATCTTTCCAGGGCTCGGCTGTTTCCGGCCGCGTCTTGGTCGTCACCGGCCGCCTGCAGTTCTAACCTCGATCAAACCAGACAAAAAGGGCGCCGGATCGCAGGATCCGGCGCCCTTTGCGTTCTGGGAATGGGAATGTCCTAGAAGAATCCTCCCAAAAATAGTATTTTGCTTGTACGTGCGAAGTCGTATCCTTCGTCTTTTCATGGTGCTGCGCGTCTGGCTAACGAGTTGCTGACCAGCATGTCGCGCGCGTAACGGACAGATTACTTTTTTCTGCAGCGCGGCTCAACTCGCTGCTCTGGACCGGAACGGGCGGAACGACGAGGTGAGGCATGCTAGGCAACGCTCCGACATCCTGCAATCGAAGAAGTGCAGTCCTGAGTTTCATTTCTCTGGCGCTTCTGATTTCTCTCTCAATCGGTTCTCTTTTCGCCCAAACCCTGACAACGGGCGATTTGGCCGGCACCGTCAAAGACGTAACGGGTGCAGTCATCCCGACTGCAACGGTAACCCTGAAAAGCCTTGATACCGGTCAAACCCGGACTGTCACCCCGAACGGGGCTGGTGAATACCGGTTCACCACCTTACAGCCCGGCAATTATGAGGTCTCTGCAACGAGCGCCGGCCTGAAATCGGATACGGACAACGTGCTGATCTCGATCGGCCAGGTAATCACCGTTGATCTCACGATGAAGCCGGCGAGCGCGACAACAGTAGTTCAGGTCACTGAAGCCGTTCCGCTGCTGCAGAACGAGAATGCCAATCTGGCGACCAGTTATGACCAGAACCAGCTCCAGAATCTGCCCGCGCCCGGCAACGACATGACCGCCTATGCGTTCACTGCTCCAGGTGTGACTATCAGCACTGGCGGCGGCTATGGAAACTTCTCGGTATTCGGCCTTCCTGGCGTGTCGAACCTGTTCACGATTAACGGAAACGACAACATGGATCCGTACCTGAACCTGAACAACTCAGGCGCGAGCAACCTGACGCTCGGCTCCAATGAAATTTCGGAAGCCGCCGTCGTGGTCAACGGCTACACGGGTCAGTACGGCCGCCAGGCTGGCGCCAACGTGAATTACGTCACCAAGTCGGGAACAAATGAATTTCACGGGAACCTGGCGTGGTATTACAACGGCCGCTACTTGAACGCGAATGACTGGTTCAATAACGCAACCGGTACCCCGCGTCCTTTTTCGATTTCCAACGAATGGGCGGATTCGCTCGGTGGGCCAATTCTCAAGAACAAACTATTCTTCTTCATCGACAACGAGGGAATCCGCTACTCTCTGCCTGCGGGAGGACCGGTATACATTCCGACCACCGATTTTGCCAATTTCGTTATGGGCAATCTGACGGCGACTAATTCGACCGCCGTGCCGTTCTATCAACAGGCGTTTAATCTCTATGCGGGTGCATCGGGTGCTGCGAGGGCCACCCCGGTAACGCCTTCCATCGATGCATACCTCGGCTGCGGAGATATTGCTAGCGGTGGCGCTCCTACAGATCCTAGTGCTCTTTCCGCTTACAACGCCGGCTTCGGTACCACTCGCCCCTGTGCCCGAACATTCCAGAACACAGTGAACGGCCAGAACACGGAATGGCTGCTGGCTGTGCGAGGTGATTACAACATTAGCAGCAACGACCGTATTTACTTGCGCTATAACACCGACCATGGAGTTCAGCCGACGTATTTGGACCCGATCAGCCCCGTGTTCAATGCAATCAGCAATCAGCCGTCTTACGGCGGTCAATTCGGCTACACCAAGACGATAGGCGCAAGCATGGTGAATCAATTGCTGCTTTCCGCTTCGTATTATTCGGCCTTCTTCAGCCCGAATCTGCAAGCGGCCCTGACAGCGTTTCCCACCACCTGGGCATTCAACGATGGTCTATATAGCTCCAACAGTTTCGGCACCTCCATGGGAGGCGAGGACACCCGCTACCCTCAGGGCCGCAAGGTCAGGCAGTGGCAACTGATTGACGATTACTCCTGGACGCGTGGCAAGCACACTCTTAAGTTCGGTACCAACATTCGCAAGAACTGGGTAAGCGACTACTCGTATGGCGCGAATACCAGCGGCTTGTTTACGTTCAACTCGATGACAGATTTCTTGGACGGTGCACTCGCGAATGGTTCAACTTATGCCCAAAACTTCAGCACTATCGGGGCTGAGGGCGTAAATATGTACAGTGCCGGCTTCTATGGGCAGGATGAGTGGCGGGTTAATCCCAATCTTATCTTGACCTTGGCCTTGCGTTTAGATCGCAACAGCAATATTCAATGCGCGGGAGGGTGCTTCAACGAACTCGCTGGTCAACCGTTCGGGCAGGTCAACCATGACCCGACGGTGCCTTACAACGCGGTCATTCGAACCAATCTGCACGAAGCCTTTCCAGCCGTCGAACCGATTGTGCCGGAGCCGCGTGTGGGCTTCGCATACAACGCCCCAAACAACGTAGTGGTTCGCGGTGGGTTCGGGATCTTCACCGACCTGTACCAGGGGTTGATCGCCTCGCGCCTCTTTACGAATGCGCCTTCGGTAACGTCGTTCACCACAAGTGCTGGCCTTGTTGCAACTAACGACCCGCACAGTGCCTTTGCCGTCGTGGCGGATTCTAATAGCGCCTTCCAGAGCGGTTTCGCCAGCGGCGCAACCGTAGCGCAATTGAAGAAGACGCTTCCTGTATTCTCGCCGCCGAATTTCAACACGGTTGCCAATGAGCTGTATAACCCCAAGTACTACGAATGGAACTTTGAAGTGCAGAAGGGTTTCGGTAACAACTACCTGCTGTCGGTCAATTACGTCGGCAATAGTGGCTACCAGGGGATCAACCAGACCCTGTTTGCAAACCAATACTCTAAGAAGGGATTCCAGGCTCTGCCAACTTCCGCCCCCGATGCGCGTTTCGGCGAGATTCGTGAGCTGAATAGCCAGGGGTGGTCGAAGTACGACGGCATGGTCACTTCATTCAAGTGGCGCGTGGGCTCGCAGTTCTCAGGCAATTTCTCCTACACCTGGAGCCACGCGCTGGATACCTGCTCGAACGATTGCCTTGAACCGTTTAACGCTCTGACCGCAGTCAGTCTCCGCTATCAGGTCAGCCCCATTAGCCTCAGGACTCTCAACTACGGCAATGCCGACTATGACGTCCGGCACTCTTTAAACGCGAATTACGTTTACACAGTGCCCACTTCCTACTTCCATAACTCGATCGTGAAGGCAATTCTCAGTAATTGGACTGTTGCCGGCACGTTCTTCTACCACAGTGGCTATCCGTTTAGCATCGTCAATTCCGGCGTACGCAGTGCGGGTGGAGTTAAGAACGCTACGGGTATCGCAACGCAACCGTTCATTGCCGACTACATCGGTGCCCCCACGGGTGCGAGTTGCACCACGCCTAATATTTCCTGTTTCGATACCTCGCTGTTTGCCACCGCGGCTGAACAGCGCAACTACGGTATCACTGGGCGGAACTCCTTCCGCGGCCCCGGCTACTTCGACACCGACCTGAACCTGAACAAAGTGATCCCGATTCACGAACGCTTCCGCCTTCTAATCGGCGCTTACTTCTTCAACATACTGAATCACCCGAATTTTGACCTGCCGGTGAATAACCTGGCTCTTGGAAACTTCGGGACTATTAACAGTACCGTTTCGGCCCCCACCAGCGCCTATGGCTCATTCCAAGGCTCGGCTGTTTCCGGTCGAGTAATTCAGACTCTGGTCAAATTAACGTTCTAACCCGATTTCAGTCTCGCTTGAGAAGAGGGGCGCCGGATCACTTGATCCCGCGCCCTTTTTTCGTGTAATTGAAGCGGGCTAGACGCCGCCTTCCAAAAACAGTATCGAAGTACTAGTGTATTTATTCTAGTAGTCCGTATGTATCAATCACTTACGGGGTTGGCTAACCATTTGCTAACGAGTCCGTCAACACGCGCGTTACGGACTCGTTACGTGACCGGTGCGCAGCTCCGGACCTAACGGGCGCCTTACTCGAAGACGCTCTACGTGTTGAGGAGCAGCTGATGTCACACAAGACATGCGGGTTTCGCTGCGCGGGCAGCAGGACGTTGGTTTCCATCCTTTTCTCGACTTTCATTTTCTCCGCTATCCCCAACCTTTTCGGCCAGACGCTAACCACCGGGGCCATAGCCGGAACAGTCAAAGATCAATCAGGTGCCGCGGTTCCTGGAGCAACCGTCACCCTGAACGACACGGACACGGGTGCCAGCCAAAACACCACCACGAACCAGTCCGGCACGTATCAGTTCACCCTTCTTCAGCCGCATAACTACACCCTTCAGGCCAAAGCGAACGGCTTGAACTCGGATACAGAGAAAGTGACGGTACAAGTAGGCCAGAATACAGAGATTGATCTTTTGGCCAAGGTTCAATCGACGAAGGAAGTGGTCGAAGTGAGCACAACCGGCGCCGCCGTCCAGACGGAAAACGCCAACCTGAGCACCACGTTTACCACTAAACAAGTACTCGAAATGCCGGCGCCCGGCGGCGATATCACGTCGGTAGCGTTCACGGTCCCGGGTATTGCGGTCAGCACCGGTGCGGGCTATGGAAATTTCAGTTCTCACGGCCTTCCTGGAACCTCGAACCTCTTTACCATCAACGGCGACGACTACAACGACGCGTATCTGAACCTGAATAACTCCGGCGCCAGCAATCTGCTGCTCGGGCAGAACGAAATATCCGAGGCGTCGGTTACGCAGAATGGCTACAGCGTTCAGTACGGCCGCCAGGCAGGCGCGCAGGCCAATTACGTCACCAAGTCCGGAACAAACCAGTTCCATGCCGATCTGCTGTTCAATTTCAACAACCACCTGATGAACGCGAATGACTTCTTCGCCAACTCGACAGGAACGCCCCGGCCATACGCCGTATCCAGGCAGTGGGGCGCGGACATCGGCGGTCCGGTCCTCAAGAACAAGCTCTTTTTCTACACCGACAGTGAGGGGTTGTATTACACGCTTCCTAGCGTGAAGACAGTCGTCATCCCGTCTCCCCAACTGGAGACCTACATTCTCGGCAATGTAAACGCCGCATCCGTTCCGACATACACCCAGGCCTTCAACGTGTACAACCTCGCGAAAGGAGCCGTACCTGTCACCAACGGCAGCGGGCCGCTGCAGGATTCCACGGGAACCCTGGGCTGCGGTGCTGCGAGCGGTGGCGGGTTGGCGGGAATTGCCGCTCCCGGCGGCGGAACCTTTGGCGTAAACATTCCTTGCGCGTATGCCTATGGCTCCAGCGGTCTGAATACAAACAAAGAATGGCTGATGACCGATCGCGTGGACTGGAACATAAACGACAAGCAGAAAATCTTCTTCCGCTTTAAGACCGACCACGGTTTCCAGCCGACCGGCACAAACCTCCTCACGCCGTCTCTCAACGAGCAAAGCATTCAGCCGCAATACGAAGGCCAGATCAACCACACCTACGTGGTCTCGCCAACCCAGGTCAATAGTTTTATCTTCTCGATTCTCTGGTATAGCGCGATCTTCGGCCCGGCCAGCGTAACGCAGGCATCGAACACGTTCCCGACGTACTTTCAGATCTTCGGTCCGGGCGGGGTCAACACTAATGATGCGCCCTACACGTTCTATCCGCTGGGCGTCAACTGGGCCGTGTTCCCGCAGGGCCGTGACGTGGGCCAGGGGCAGATCATCGACGATTACTCTTGGATAAAAGGCAATCACACCTTCAAGTTCGGGGTTAACTTCCGCAAAAACCAGGTTTCCGACTTCACGTATCTGCAGGGCAAGATCGGCTCATACACCTTCAACAACTTGACTGATTTTGCCAACGGCGTGACGAATGCGAGCACCGGCAGCAACTACTTCCAGGTCTTCAGTCCGCTTCAGGACGCTCACATCCGCGTGTACAATATCGGGTTCTACGCTCAAGACGAATGGGCCGCCAAGCCGAATCTGAAGATTACTCTCGGCCTCCGGCTTGATCGCACGGCGAATCCGCTCTGCCTCGACAACTGCTTCTCCCGCCTTAATCAGCCGTTCACCTCCCCGTCATTCCAGACCGGCGTGGACATTCCCTACAACGCATCCATCCAGACGGGTCTCTCGCATGCCTACTACAACACGAATGCCATCGTTCCGGATCCCCGCCTGGGCGTGGTTTGGACGCCGAACGGTAATAGCAGCAGCGGGCCGACCATTCGCGGTGGTGTCGGTGTCTTTTCCGATCTGGCGCCGGCATTCCTCGTCACCAACGTCTTCACCAATGCTCCATTCCCATATTCGGCCACCCTCGCGGACGGCTCTTTCGTCGGAGCGGCAAACGTTCCCGGCAGTTCGCCCTACGGAGCGCAAGCGCAATATAACGCTTTCAAGACCGGGTTCTTCAACGGGCAGACGCTCGCTCAGTTGAACGCCAGCGTGCCCGGCGGCTTTAGTCCCTTCAAGTACTACTCGGTTCCGTCGACGTTTCAAACCCCGACCGTCATTGAGTGGAGCTTCGAGGTGCAGCAGCCGATCGGGCAGAAAAATGTCGTCGTGGCCACCTACAGCGGAAATCACAGCTACAACCTTCTGGCCATGAACGGATTCACAAATGCCTTCCTGAGCAACACCACCCAGTTCCCGAATGGTTTCGGCGGTCTACCAACGGTCGCGCGGGATCCCAGGTTCGCTGCCGTAACGCAACTGACAAATGGCGCCATTTCGAACTACAACGGTTTGTCGGTTCAGTACCGCCGTACGTTCGGCTACGGGTTCCAGGGCCAAGCCTCTTACACCTGGAGCCACGCACAGGATGACATCTCTAACGGTGGCGCCAACGAGGCTTACGCCGGTTGCCCGGGTTGCTCGTTCAACACCCTGGCCAATCCGGTTCTTGCCGCCAATTATGGGAATGCGGATTACGACATTCGAAACAACTTTGTTGCCGACTTCGTCTGGGACACGCCTTGGAAGCTTCACAATGCGATCTTGAATAACATTCTCGGCAACTGGACGCTCTCCGGCAAGTTCTACTGGCGATCCGGAACCCCCTTCACAATCATCGATAGCACCCTTGCCGGCGCGGTGGCCGGAACGAACATCAACGCCAATTTGGGCCCCGGCGACAGTTCTGGTATGCCGGCTACCTCGATCGTCGCCCAGCTACCCCATAGCTGCGGAGCAAGCGCCGTCAATACGCCTTGTTTCAATTCCAGCCAGTTTTTTGCGGCGGGCACTGAACCGGGCTTTGGCAACATTGGGCGCAACTCCATCTACGGGCCGCATTACTCCGATATCGACGTAACGCTGTTCAAGAACTTCACGATCAAGGAGCACTACCGGTTGCAGTTCGGCGCCAGCGCCTATAACATCGTGAACCATCCGAACTTCCAAAACCCCGGCGCCGACGTTGCTTCTCCCGGCTCGCTGGGGACAATCGCCTCCACCGCTATTCCTCCGACCTCGGCTTACGGATCCTTCCAGGGCTCGGCTGTCTCCGGCCGCGTTCTGGTTGTGACCGGCCGCTTCCAGTTCTAGTCTCGCCGAAACGGAAAAAGGGCGCCGGCTTTCCAAAGCCGGCGCCCTTTTTCGAATCCGTCACCCAAAAAGGGGAACCTGCCGTCTCGCGGTCGGCAGGCCCCAATTCGCAGACTCGGAGGTATGTCTGCGATTTCTTTTTTAGATCAAAGTTTTAAGTAAACGTTTCCGTTTGGCCATTGAGAGGGTGTCACCCTGGTAAAATAAGGGTAAATTGAGCGCTAAGAATGGTGACTACCCTCACACTTACCGAGGAGATCCTGGAGCTGAAACAGCAGCGTAAGGCTATTCTCCTTGCGCATCATTACCAGGACCCCGAGATCCAGGAAATCGCCGATTCCATCGGTGACAGTTTGGAGTTGGCGCGGGCTGCTCAGAAATTTGATGGGGAGGTCATCGCCTTCTGCGGTGTCCGATTTATGGCCGAGACTGCCAAGGCTCTCAACCCTCACCGCACAGTGGTGCTGCCGGATATGAATGCGGGTTGCAGCCTGGTCGACAGTTGTCCGGTCGAGGGCGTCCGTGCATTCAAGCGGCGCAACCCGGAGTACGTCGTGGTCTCGTACGTCAATACATCGCTTGAAGTGAAAGCCGAGAGCGACCTTATTTGTACGTCACGTAACGCTGTCGCTGTGGTCAATTCCATTCCCGCCGACAAGCCGATCCTGTTCCTTCCCGATATCAATCTGGGTAACTACGTTCAGCAGCAGACCGGCCGCAAGAACATGAAGATCTGGCAGGGTGCCTGCATCGTACATGCGACCTTCCCCGGGCGGCGCCTCGCGGCGGCCCGCTCTGAGCATCCGAATGCACTGGTCGCGGCCCATCCCGAGTGCCCGCGTGAGGTCCTCCACATGGCGGACTTCATCGGCTCGACTTCAGCCATCATCGACTGGTGCGCCCATCAGCAGGCGGACGAGTTCATCATCATGACCGAGAGCGGAGTCCGCTACTCGCTTGAAAAACTTGCGCCCGGCAAGAAGTTCTACTTTGTCGCGAACGAGAATTGCAACTGCAGCGAGTGCCCGTACATGAAGTTGAACACGCTCGAAAAACTGCGGGATGCACTAATTAATCTCAATCCTCGCATTGAGTTACCGGCGGAGCTCATGGAGCGCGCGCGGCTGCCCATCGAGCGCATGCTCGCCGTGAAATAGTTCGTTTGGCAGTTTTGGCGTGAGTTCTCTTGTCCAACTCGCCGCCCCCGCTTCGGCCTCACCCGCGCCGGTCGCCGGACTACTGCTCGATACCTTCGGGCGAATTCATTCCGATCTGCGCATCAGCGTCACCGATCGCTGTAACATTCGCTGCTTCTATTGCATGCCTGAAACCGGTGCTGAGTTCGCGCCGGTTTCCTCTCTTCTCACCTTCCCCGAGATAGTTCGTTTCGCAAAAACGGCCCTCCCGCTCGGAATCGACAAAATACGCATTACGGGCGGCGAACCGCTGCTGCGGCCCAAACTGCCGAACCTGATCTCGGCCCTCAGCGTTTTGCCCGGTGTTCGCGACCTCGCGGTCACCACAAATGGAGTCCTGCTGGCCGAAACGGCTCAGGCGCTCTACGACGCGGGTCTGCGGCGTTTGAACGTCCATCTGGACACGCTCGACCGGGAACGCTTCCGCCGTATCACGCGACGTGATGACCTGCTGCGGGTTCTAGCGGGAATCGACGCGGCCGTGAGGATCGGCTTTGATGTCATCAAGATCAATGCCGTGGCAATCAAGGGACTGACCGAGCCCGATATCGTCTCCCTGGTTCGTTTCGCAAAGGAACGCGATATAGAAGTGCGGTTCATCGAGTTTATGCCGCTCGATGGCCAGCACCTCTGGTCGCTCGATCGTGTGCTGACCGCCGATGACATGATTGCCGCGCTCACTGAGGAATTCGGGCCGCTGGCGCCGGTCGCCGACGCCGATCCGCGCGCGCCTGCAACCGAATATGAGTTCGCCGATGGCTACCGCGTCGGTTTCATCGCCTCGGTCAGCCGGCCTTTCTGTCTCAACTGCAATCGCCTGCGGCTCACGGCGGACGGAAAACTGCGCTATTGTCTGTTTGCCCGGGAAGAGACCGACATTCGGCCGCTGCTGCGAAAGGAAGGTGCAGACGAGGCCTTGGAAGCAGTAATTCGTTCGACCGTCTGGCAGAAGTGGGTGGGACACGAAATCAACCGCGCCTCCTTCGCGCCGCCCCAGCGGCCGATGTACTCGATCGGTGGTTAATCCGGGTGATTAATCAGGGTGGTTAATCCGGGTCTGTGACGCGTCCTGCGCCGTCTGCGGGCTTGCAGTCATAAAACACCGGTGTCTTGCCGAAACGCTCCTCATAGGCTTTGGTGAGTTGCCGGCGGAAATTCTCTACCGCGTTCGGCGCGACAAGGTTCACCGTGCAGCCGCCAAAACCGCCGCCGGTCATGCGCGCGCCGTGTACACCGGGTAGCTTGATTGCGGTATCGACCAGAAAATCGATCTCTTCGCAGCTAATCTCGTAGTCGTATTGCATGCTGCGGTGGGAAGCAATGAACAAACGGCCCATCACTTCCAGGTTGTGCGCGTTTGCAGCCGCGGCGAAGTCGATCACGCGCTGGTTCTCGGTGACGACGTGGCGCGCGCGGCGCCGCGGCGTGGGCGACACGCTGTCCTGAATCCTCTCGAACAACGCGACCGGAACATCGCGCAGGCTCTCCACATCCGGAGTAATCTCGTGGATCGCGGCTACCGCCCGCTGGCATTCGGCGACCCGCTCACGATACGCAGAGGTGCCGAGCTCATGCTTCACCATCGAGTTCACCGCGATGATGCGGACATCGTGCGGCAGGGGGACGTACTCGTGCTCCAGACTGCGGCAATCGATCTGGATCGCGGCCCACTCCTGGCCGAACACGGAAGCGTACTGGTCCATGATTCCGCACGGCATGCCGACAAACTGAGACTCGGCGCGCTGGCCCAGCAGGGCAATGTCGATGGGGTCCATATGACGAGGACCGAGCAATGCGTAAGCGGTCGAGATCTCGAGAGCCGCGGAGGAACTCAGGCCGGAACCGAGCGGCACGTCGCTCGCGATATAAAGGTTCCCGCCCTCGATTCGAACTCCCGCCGCAAGCAGCTCGCGCGCCACTCCGAGGACGTAGTCGCTCCACTTCCCGGCTGCTTTCGCCGCAGGCAGATCATCGACCGCGATGGAGAACTCCTCATCGAAGTCGCGGGAGTACGCCCGCAGCTTTCCATCACCGCCCGGGCCGGCCGCCACATAGCAGGCCATTTCAAGAGCGATTGGGAAAACGAATCCTAGATTGTAGTCGGTATGTTCACCAATGAGGTTTACGCGGCCCGGTGCGCGGTACAGCTCCGGCTTCGTTTGAGATCCGAAATGTTCGCGGAAAGCATTTATGATTTCGCGCGGAATGATAGCCAAAGTAAGCATCCCCCAAAAATCAGCAGCACCGTGCCGCACCACAAATTCACGTTGATTTGAGCATCAAGCGGCGCCCGAACTGAAGGACTGATAAGCCCGTACAGAAGGAGTATCAGGCCGAGGAGTGCAAAGAGAAAACCGGTTGGCCGGCGTAAGTCGTCCATAGCTTCCTACCAGTAGATGATGTTCATGACGATCAGCACTGCCATCACGACAACGGCAAGCGGGCCGGGCCGCTTAAACCATGGCACGCCGTGCTCCTCTGGCATCTTGGTGAAGCCCCACACCAGGCCTTGGAGTTCTTTGCCCGGCTTTGGCTGGGTGAAAAGGCTGATTAAGATCGTGACAATGAGGCACGCGGACCACGAAATGATCGCGATCCAGTAATTCTGAGCCATGCTGGACGGAAAAGTGTGCAGATTCGTGATCCACCCGCCCTTGCCCTCGGCAACCGTCATGCCGTGCGTCATTGCGGCGGCGATGGTTCCGGTGATCAGGCCGGTGAACGCAGCATGTCCGGTAGTCCGCTTCCAAAACATACCCAGCAGGAAGGTTGCAAATAGCGGCGCGTTCACAAAGGCAAAGACAAGTTGCAGGAAATCCATCATATTGTTGAATTTCGTTGCAAGAAACGCTGTACCGATGGAGAGCGCCACGCCGGCAACTGTCGTCACGCGCCCCACCCAAAGATAGTGGCTGTCCGGTGCGCTCCTCCTTATATAGCTTTGGTAGATGTCATAGGTGAACACCGTGTTGAAGGCCGTGACATTGCCCGCCATGCCGGACATGAACGACGCCATGAGGGCGGTCAGGCCGATTCCGAGCATACCGGACGGATAAAACTTCGCCATCAGCGTGGTGAGCACCTGGTTGTAGTCATAGCCGCCGCCCGCGAGCAGCGGCAGCGTGTAGCCGTTCGACTGGCTCATTAGAGCGACAGCCGCCACGCCCGGGAGAATCACGACGAAGGGCATGAAGATTTTTGGAAATGCTGCAAATAGCGGCGTCTGCCGAGCTCCCGCCATGCTATCCGCCGCCATGGCGCGCTGCACAACCAGAAAATTCGTGCACCAGTAGCCGAACGACAAGACAAAACCCAGTCCGGCAACCAGGCTGAATATCTCAACACCCATGGGATTTTCGGTGGCATGCGCGGCGTATTTCCAGGAGTGCGTCATCACCGGCTGCAGGTGAGCCTTGATGCCGCTCCAGCCGCCGGCTTTCTGGACGGCAAAGAACGACAGAGGCGCGAAGCCGAGCACGATGAGGAAGAACTGCACCACTTCGTTGTAGATCGCGCTCGTGAGGCCTCCGAGCAGTGTGTAAATCAGAACAATAGCTGCTGATAGAAGGATCGAATTAGTGAAGCTCCAGCCGAGGACGAGTTCGAACAGCAGGCCCAGGGCATACATGCTGATGCCAGAAGAGAAAATCGTCATCACCGCGAAGGTGATGGCATTCAGCCCGCGCGTCTTTTCATCGAACCGGAGCTTCAGGTATTCAGGAACGCTGCGCGCGCGGCTTCCGTAGTAGAAGGGCATCATAAATACGCCCACAAACACCATCGCGGGCACTGCGCCCAGCCAATAGAAATGCGCAGTCATGATGCCGTACTTGGCGCCGGACGCGCACATGCCGATCATTTCCTGCGCGCCCAGGTTGGCCGCGATGAAGGCCAGACTGGTAATCCAGACCGGAACAGAATGCCGGGAGGTCAGAAAGTCTTCGCTCGTTGCTACCTTCCGTTTTGCAAGCCACCCGATTCCCAGAACGAAGGCGAAGTAGATGATTAGACTGACGTAGTCGATTGGTCGAAGTGTCAAGGAGCAATTCCGTCCCGCGTAATTGTATCGCAGGAGGGTAAACGTTTAAATATTTTCGCGTGCATCCTCTGAACAGATTAGAATCCGCGCCTCCCCGGGCCTCAGACAGCCGTAGCTTCCCGCCATCAGGAACTTGAGCTCATAACCGCGCATCGAATAACCAAGAAGTAGAGATAGATAGAAGCGGCTCGCAAGGGCCGGCCAAAGGAGTTGGAAGAGAAATGAACCGTGTATGGCGGGTAGGGGCAAAGGTTCTGGCAGGACTCTTTGTCACGGCCATGTACGCAATGCCACAGGCCAACACGATCTCCGCGAGGCCTGGAGTAATCAACTATATCGAAGGGAACGCAACTTTCGACGGGCGTCCTCTTGCTCCAAACAATCAGCAGCAACCCATCATGAGCGTGAACGACACGCTCTCAACGACGGACGGAAAGGCAGAAGTTCTGCTCACTCCGGGCGTCTTTCTTCGCATTGGCGACAACAGCGAAATCCGCATGGTTTCGCCTTCGCTTATTAATACGCAAGTAGAGTTGACTCACGGCGAAGCGATGCTCGAAGTGGATCAACTCGTCAAAGACAACCATATCGCCGTTTTGGTGGACGGTGGGTCCATCACGGCTGAGAAGACGGGTTTGTACAGGGTCACGGCTGATCAGGCGCCTACGGCGGCCGTGATCGACGGCAAGGCGGAAGTCGTGTCCGGCGATAAGAAAGTCGAGCTGGGCAAAGGTCATGAAACGGCGCTGGGCCCGGTTCTGAAGGCGCAGAAGTTCGACAGCAAGAAGGAAGACGACCTCTACGCCTGGAGCAATGTGCGGTCTGAATACGACGCCCAGGCCAGCTATCAGGCGGCAAAAAACGTCTATGTGAACAACTACTACGACGGCTTGTGGGGTGGTTGGGGCGCCGGTTGGGGTCCTGGCTGGTTCTGGGATGGTGGTTTCGATAGCTGGGCCTGGCTGCCGTTTGATGGGGCATTCTATAGCCCGTTCGGCTGGGGATTCTATTCACCATCGCTGGTCTGGTACGCATCCGTTGTACCGGGGCACGGCTGGCACGGTCACCACGGCATGGTTCCGGTAGACCCCAGAGCACCGGGAGTGGGAACCGCAACGCGATCAGTTCACGCGAACCAGGTGGCGCGTGCCCAACTGGCGCGTACATTCGCTGGCAGCGGCTTTAGAAGCGCAAGCGGTGCGCACATCGCCGCGAGCCGGGCAGGCGGATTCGCCGGTGGCGAAGGGTTCCACGGCGGCGGATTTGCAGGCGGCGGATTCCATGGTGGGGGTGGCGGCGGTCATCGCTGACTCCAACTCTTCCTAACCTAAACGTTGATTGGGCTCGGGCTTTGGCTCGGGCCTTTTTTTATTGGTAAACGATATCCGGCCGATTAGAGATAAGATGAGCGAACACATGCCCTACCTCCTTAAGACTGAGCCGGAAGCGTATTCCTTTGACAATCTGGAACGCGAGGGCGAGACCCTGTGGGATGGAGTGACGAACCCAGCCGCGGTGAAAAATCTGCGCGAGATGAAGCCGGGCGAGCACCTCATCATCTATCACACGGGCGACGAGCGCCAGGCCGTCGGAGAAGCGACGGTGGCGCGCGTCGACGTGTCCGATCCGAAAGTGCCAAAGGTGTGGATCAAAGCAGGGAAGCGCCTTGCGAAGCCGCGCACGCTGGCCGAGATCAAGGAGCACAAACTCTTCGCGGATTCGCCGCTTGTGAAGCAAGGCCGGTTATCAGTTGTGCCGTTGACGAAACAGCAGTACGAGTGGGTCACAGGCGGCCACTAACGGCCGGCCGCGCTCATTTCGGATAAAGCCTGGTGAATGCGCGATAAGGCTTCCGACAAGATGCCTGTCTCCCCGCCGAGGCCGATGCGAATTCGTTCAGGCGCATCGAAGAATTGACCGGGTGTGACCACGGTGTCATACCGCTCGCGAAGGAACCTGCAGAACTCTGCTACCGGCAGTTTGACGCGCGGAAAGAGAACCGTGCCGGCCGTCAACGGCTGGCCGTCAAGCTGCGGAGTGGCGGCAAGAAATTCATGCGCCAGCGCGCGATTGCGGTCGAGAAGGTCGCGCGACCATTGCGCTATATGTTTCAGATGGGCCAGCGCTAGGCAACTGATCTGATCTGTCACGTACGGGTTATTCACGCCGAACAGATCGTTCAATCGGTAGATCTTGCGAATCAGCTCCGGGTCGGCAAGGATCCATCCGCAGCGCAGTCCGTTGAGGCCATACACCTTGCTGAGGCTGTTTGTAACGACGAAATGGGGGCCGAGTTTGAAGCTGGTTTCGGGGGCGTCTTCGAACAGAACATCCAGGTACGCTTCGTCCACGAGCACGCGCGCGCCAGCCGAGGCCGCCAGCTCTCCTATTTGCCGCAGAACGGAATCGGGCGTCAGCGCACCGCTCGGGTTGTGCAGATTCGTCAGTACGATGAGTCGCGTGTTGGGTGTGATCGAGCGTTTCAATATGCTCAAATCAATTGCGAAATCACGTGACTCGGGACGCTCAAAGGATTTGACCCTGGCGCCGAGATATTCCGCGGTTTCCCGGAGGAGCGGGTAGCCGGGACGTTCTATCAGCACCTTATCGCCGGATTTGAGAATGGCTGCCATGGCGAGATGATTTGCCATTGACGTGCCCTGTGCAGTTGCGACACACTCCTCAGGCACCCTATACTTGCCTGCAATTGCCTTCACCAGCGGCGCATAGCCGTAAGCTCCCGGGCCGCTTAGGGGCTGCTAAACAATAATCTGTACAAGACAGAAGAAGTTAGTTATGTTTTATTCAGTGCGGAGCTACGGTCCAGCCCACGGTATCGTGACTACTCCATCCGAGAAAACATGGCTGCGTG
>Ga0213872_10000110_pt1 | contig 75510 bp, 60 predicted proteins | sample VelepicomBERX_R2_FD_160071 | JGI IMG/M metagenome (GOLD analysis project Ga0213872, IMG submission 160071) | Rhizosphere microbial communities from Vellozia epidendroides in rupestrian grasslands, the National Park of Serra do Cipo, Brazil - RX_R2 | ecosystem: Host-associated > Plants > Roots >... | reverse complement strand
ACCAGGCCATCGTTCATGGTCTTCAGCGCTTGCAGCAGGCGGCCGGTTTCGCAATGGGTATCGACCACGATGTCGTTGCACAGGTTTTTGTCTGCCACGGCGACGGCAACGTCCACCGCGCGGTTCAGCGGCACGACGATGCCGCGGGTCAGCCACCACGAGCACAGGGCGCCAAAAGCCAGCATGGCCAGCGCAAAGCCGATCATGAAGTGGCGGCTGCTCAGGTAGCGCTCTTCGATCTGGGCGGCCTGGTTGTCGATGGTCTTGCGCTGCATGGTCAGCAGCTGGTTCAGCGACTCCAGGTAGACCTTGGACATCGGCACAAAGGTCTCGTTCAGAATCGCTTCGGCTTCATCCAGCTTGCCTTCTTTTTTCAGCTTGGCGATGGTGTCGCGCGCGCCCAGGTAGCGCTTGCGCTGGTCCAGCATCTTGTCGTAGAGGGCTTTTTCATCGCCTTCCGCGATCAGTGGAACGACCTGCTTCTGCAGCGCTTCCACTTCCTTGGTGCCCAGCGCGGTGTCTTCGGCAAAAAAGGCCGCCAGGGTCGGGTCGCTGCTCTTGACGATCGCGGTGGTGCGGCGCACGCCGGTATGAATGACGCGGTACCAGTCGCTGATCAGGCGTTCCTTGGCCAGCGGCTGCTGCATCATGTCGCGCGTGGCTTCCGCCACCGTTTGCATATGGCCGATGCCGATCGCTGTCACGATCGCCATGAACAGCAAAATGAGCCCAAAGCCCACCGCCAGGCGGGTACCGATTTTCAAATTTTTCATGATTGAATGGCCCGGCATTGACGGGCGGAGGAGGTTGCGAATTAGATAAGATGTATTGCGACAAATGTTATTGCCTTATGTAAAGAAGTTTACCATGAATAATAAATTGCTGTTGAGGAACGCTCACTTTCGGGATAAGTACTTTCCGATGGAGAACTGATTTAGATCAAGTTATAGAATGCAATGAGCCCGCAGCGCTGACGGGCTCAAGAATAAAACGCACAAGGATGACACCATGAACGAGACCGACCCCAAAAACGTCCCTCCAAGCGCTGAAGCGCCCTCCGGCGAGCCCGTGCCGTCGCGCCGCAGTTTTCTGAAAGCTTCCGGCCTGCTGGCCGCCGGCGCCGCGTCGGTGGGTGTGGCGGGACAGGCTGCCGCCGCTGCGAAGGAAGCCGCTGGCCAGCCTTTGCCGCTGCCGCCGGCTTTTGGCATCGCCGCCAAAACCCCGCCCGAAGCGCCCAAGCTGCCCATGAATGGCGCGACCCTGTTCGCCAAAGCCTGCCAATCCGAAGGTCTGGCGGCGCTGTTCTGCTGCCCGGGTAACTACACCGTCACCCATGCGATGGCGGCCATCGGCATCCCGGTCTATACGGGCCGCGACGAGCGCTCCATGGCCCACGCGGCGGATGCCTTCACCCGCGTCACCGGTGAGGTATCGGCGACCTCCGGTACCGAAGGCCCGGGCTTTACCAATCTGATTTCCGGCCTGGCCAATGCCAAGGCGGCGCGTACGCCGGTGCTGTTCATGTCCTCGAATAAGAGCGTGCGTGAAGAAGACACCGAGGCTGCCATCCAGCTGATGGAGCAGCAGAGCGTCACCAAGAATATGGTCAAGTGGCAGAAGCGCCTGGTCAATGCGCGCCGCAATCACGAGTACGCGGCGTATGCCTTCCGCCAGCTGAAGACGGGCGTGCCAAGCCCTGTGCATCTGGACTTTGCGGCGGAAGCGGCCGACGGCAAGCTGACCAAGCCGGGCGATATCGCCTACAACTTCGACAAGAGCCTGTACCGCACCGACGCCAAGCCGAATCCGTCGCCGGCCCACGTGGCCAAGGCGATCGCCTTGCTGCAGCAGGCCAAGCGGCCGATCATCGTATCGAGCACCGGGGTGTTCTACTCCAAGGCCTGGGACGCGCTGCGCGCCTTCGCCGAGAAGACCCAGATTCCGGTGGTGGAATCGGGCGCCATGCGCGGCCAGTTTTCGGACGACCATCCGCTCTCGGCGACCTGCTCGCCGGATGCGCTGGCCAGTGCCGACGTGGTGATGCTGGTGGGGCAGTACTGCATGCCGAATATCGGCGAATACGCCTTCGGCCCCGATGCGCGCTATATCCGCATCGATCCGGCGGCGGAAGACATCGGCCGCAATCTGCCGATCGAAGTGGGCATGGTCAGCGACGAGAAGGCAGCGCTGGAAGTGCTGACCCGCGAAGCGCCGGCCATGAAGCATGACGAATGGCTGGCCGAGATCCGTACCGCGCGCAAGAAGTTCGAGGACGAGAACGAGGAAATCTACAAGCAGGTGCTGGCTTACAAGGACGCGGTGCATCCGGCGGTGATCGCCAAGGAGCTGGCGGACTTCCTCTACAAGGGCAATATCCCGAAAGAGCAAACCCTGGTGGGCTCGGGCGGCTTTGGCGTGGCGCGCTATACGCGGCGCTGGCTGCGCGCCTATCGCCCGGCGCAGATCATGAATGGCCAGTACCAGTTCGGCACCGTGGGTGCGGACGTCGGCTATGCGGTCGGCGCGGGCGTGGCGGTGAAGGAGGGCATCGGTGCCCAGGCAGCGTACAAGGGCCATCCGACCGTCACCATCATGGGCGACGCTTCGTTCGGCTACTCGGGAATGGAAGTGGAGACGCTGGCCAAGCACCGCATCCCGGCCATCATCATCGTCTACAACAACAATGCCTGGGGTACCTGGTATCTGCAGGACGATGAACCGAAGATCCTGCCGATGCACCTGTTCCAGGAGAATATCCGCTACGACAAAATGGCGGAGGCGCTGGGCGGCCATGGCATGTACATCTCCAAGCCGGAGGAATTCACCCCTGCGCTGAAGAAGGCATACAAGCTGGCTTCCGAAACCAGCATGCCGGTGGTGCTGAACGTGCAGGGCAAGAAGGAATTCTGGCAGCGTGAGAAGTATCCACCGGGCTTCCTCGGCAAGGTGGAGCCAGGCGTCACTTCTTACTACCACTGATTTTCATTGATGATGAATGACCAATCCGTGGCCGCGGCCGACGCAGTACTGAAGGAATACGCCACCCGTGGCGTATTCCAGGACTACCGCGTGGAGCCGCGCAAGAGCGGGGTCGACTTCCACTTCGGCTGGCTGTACGGCCAGCCGTTCACCCTGAGCTGCGAGCCAAAGCAGCGCCGCCTGGCGCTACTGGACTTGCTACCCAACGTGGAAGCCAACTCGCTGATGCACAAGGAGATCAAGGCCTGGCTCAAGGGCCGGGCTGCCGACGATGTGCCGGAACACCGGCGTGTCGATCCTTTGCGTGCGCGCGCCGCCGTGCGCCTGCGCGAAGGCACTTTGTCGCTGACGCTGGAAGCGGAAAGCGACGCCGATTACGAATACTGCACCCGCAAGATCATTAATCTGACCCACGAGTTTTTCCTCTTCATGAACGAATACTGGGCGGATTACATGTGGGAGAACTTCCAGATGAATATGGAGTGAACATGAAAACTACCAAGTACATTATCGCAGCGCTGCTGGCCATGGGCGCGACGCAGTTCAGCTACGCTGCTGACGAAGCGGGCGATCCTTCGCCATTCCCGCCTGGCCCGAACGCCATGCTGGTCAAGCAGACCTGCTCGAAATGCCATTCGCCGAACGTGATCGTGACGCAGACCTTCAGCGAGAAGACCGCGCGCAAGCTGTATCAGAAGATGATGGGGGAAAGCCCCGACACGGAGCGTGGCAAGAAAATCGTGGAGTACCTGTCGACGGTACTGGGCGAGAAGACCGAGTAGTCTTCCCGCCCTCATCACCGCTGGCGATTAACGCCAGTGGCGGTGTTCCCAGCGCTCTTCGCGGTACTCGCGCTCACGCCAGTGTTCGCGGTAGTAAGGGCGCGGTTCCACGTAGACTACGCGTGGGGCCGGATTGTAGTAGACCGGTGGCGGCGCGTAGTAGACCGGCGCAGGCTGTGCATAGACACGGGTCTCTACATAGCCGCCGCGATGATAACGGTCGCCGGTGCTGATGCTGTTACCCACCGCAGCACCCAGGACGCCGCCGACGATGGCGCCGTCGCGGCCACCCGCGCTATTGCCGATTGCCGCGCCGACCACGGCGCCGGCCACGGTATTCAGGCCACGATCGTCAGCCATGGCTGCAGTCGAAGACAGGGCAGCGGTAGCCAACACGACAACGCTTACGAGTTTTTTGTTCCACATGGTGATTCTCCTTCCGGTGGCTTCGATCAGAATGATCGTTTAGCTGCGGTATGACTTCATCATATCGGCCGCCGTAAAAATCTCCATTGGTAATACAGAAACTTACAAAGCACCTTCGCTGGTAATGGCTTGTAACATTTGGATGCAGTTCCTAAGCAGATCAGCGCTGGCGCCGTTCCCACTCGGGGCGCAGCAGGCTGCATACGACAACGTCGCAATAGCGCCCGCCGATAAAGAAGGATTCGCGCAGCGTGCCTTCCGGCGTGAAGCCGCATTTTTCCGCGACCCGCAGCGAGGCCTTGTTCTCCGGCGCGGACAGCAGCTCCAGCCGGTGGTACTGGTAGACGTTGAACAGGTGGTCGACCACCAGGCTGCAGGCTTCCGACACATAGCCTTGTCCCGTCAGCGAGCGGTCGAACAGGCGGTAGCCGATTTCGCGGGTGACCGGCGTGCGGCTCTTGAAGTGGGTAATGACGCCGACGATGTGGTGGGTATGGTCCTCGATGACGAACAGCTCGCTGTCCTCGCCAACAAATCCGTTCTGGACAAACTCCTTGCGCATGGTCTCCGGCGACTTGAAATGGGTCGAGAAGTAGTCGCCGCGCGAGGGCAGGTCGTTCACCAGCGCGATAAAGGTGTTCAGGTCGGCCGTGAGCAGGTGGCGGACGGTGCAGAGCTGGCCTTTAAGCATAGCTGCTTTCACGAAGTTGGATGGTCCATGGTAGTGCAACAGCGATAGCAAATCAATATGGATGACAACTCCGCCACGATGCGCTATCGTCTTGGACTTCGCTGGACCTTCCTCTCATTACAAATAATAGGAACCGCATGAAAGCCGTCATCCCCCCCCTGACCGCCATCGCCGCCGCCCTGATCTGCGCCGGCGCTATCGCAGCACCCAACGACCCCGCCAACCTGGCACGCATTCGAGACAGTGCGATGCAGGACAACTATGCCTTCGAGCGTCTGTCAGATCTGACTGACCTGGTGGGCCCGCGCCTGTCCGGTTCTCCCGGCGCCGCCGCCGCTGTCGAGCAGGTGGCGGAAGCGATGCGCAAGCTGGGCGCCAAGGTGACGCTGCAGCCGGTCAAAGTGCCGCACTGGGTGCGTGGTGAAGAGAAGGGCGAGCTGGTGGACTATGCCGGCCGTCCTGCGGGTCTGAGCCAGCGCGTGGTACTGACCGCGCTGGGCGGCTCCGGTGCGACGCCGGCCGCTGGTCTGACCGCGCCGGTGCTGGTGGTCAAGGACTTTGCCGACCTGAAGGCGCATGCCGCCGAAGTCAAAGGCCGCATCGTACTGTTCAACGTACCGTTCGACCAGGAGATGGCCGATCGTGGACTGGCTGGCCAGGCTTACGGCCACGGCGCCGCTTACCGTTTCGCCGGTCCGAAGATGGCTGCTGAAATGGGCGCGGCCGCTGCGCTGGTGCGTTCGGTCGGCGGTGCGGACTACCGCATCCAGCACACCGGTGCTTCCGGCCTGGTGGATGGCGCGCGCATTCCTGCCGCCGCCGTCACCGCGGAAGATGCGATGCTGATGGCGCGCCTGTCCGCACGCGGCCCGCTGAAGATGCACCTGACCCTGACGCCGCAGATTCTGCCGGATGCCGACAGTTTCAACGTGATCGCCGATCTGCCCGGCACCGACAAGCCGGATGAAGTGGTGATCGTGTCGGGCCACCTGGATTCGTGGGATCTGGCCACCGGCGCCAACGACGACGGCACCGGCGTGGCTGGCGCCATGGGTGTGCTGGAGACGCTGAAGAAACTGAATCTGCAGCCGCGCCGCACCATCCGCATGATCGCCTGGATGAATGAGGAAAACGGCACCCGTGGCGGCAAGGCTTACCACGCTGCCAACAAGGACAAGGCAGAGAAGCACATCGCCGGTATCGAGAGCGATTCGGGCGGCGGCCGTCCGTTCGGCCTGATCACCAGCGTGTCGCCGCAGACGGTGGGCTTGCTCAAGCCGGTGCAGGATGCGCTGGAGCCGATCGGCGCCAACGTCATCATGCGCCGCGACAGCGCCGCCGGTGCGGACCTGAGCCTGATGGAGAAGGAAGGTGTGCCGATGTTCGAGCCGCTGGTGAATGGCCACAGCTACTTCCACTATCACCATACTCCGGCTGATACGCTGGACAAGGTGAATCCGTATGAGCTGCAGCGCCACGTTGCGGTGCTGACCTCGCTGAGCTGGTATCTGGCCAACCTGGACCAGCCGCTGGGCCGCGTCACCGTTCACGGCGGCGACGACGACTAAGCTCTGCGGCGGACCTGCCGTGCGCTGAAGGGGGCGGCTTCGTGCTAGTCTGTTCATGAACCATCAGACGGGAGCGGTAATGAGGAAAATTCATTACAAGGGCTGGGAGATCATCCCGGTGGTGCTGCCCACCACAGACGGCAAATGGACGGCCGGTTGCGACCTCGCCCACGCAGGCGCGGATGGCGTGGAAGTGTTTGAAGGCGCGACCATGCAGTTCGTGCGCGAGCATGAGGACGATGCGGTCAATGCCGCCTGCGAGGAAGCAGTGCGGCAGATCGACAACCTGATCGCAAATCCGGACGTACGGCTGGCTTAAGAATCGGCTCAGGCCCGCCGTGCGCAGTGTGATAGCATAGACGGATGGCTAATCTGTTCCGTTCCAGTATTGTGTGGCTGATGTTGCTGGCGCTGTCAGTACAGGGTTTTGCATCCGTGACGATGATGGCCTGCGCCGATGGAACTCCGGCTTCATCGCATCATGACCATGCTGCCATGATGGCCAAGGCCGCAGGCTCCGCAATCGCCGCGGCGCACGGCGGCGATCATCATTCCGGCCACGGCACGCTCAAATGCGGCGGTGCGGCCTGCTGTACAGGCGCTGCCTTGGCGCCTTGCCTCCCTGTTGTACTGCCGGCGCTGCCGCTGGCTGCCGCTCCTGTCTCCCTTTATAGCGGCTTCCTGCCCGCTGTCGATCTCGCTCATCCAGAACGTCCCCCTCAAGGCCAGCGCGCCTGATTTCTGCATTTCCTTCCAATTCAATTAAAGGTGTAAGACATGAATTGTCTGCATAAACTCGCCGCTGGCGCTGCAGCGGCGGTGCTGCTGTCCGGCTGCGCTTCGCTGTCCGGTGACGGCGGCTTTAGCGGTGTGGCCCGCATCAGCCAGGAACGGCTGGGGCCCGCCGCCAGCGATATGCGTCTGCTGCGCAATGACGATGATGCGCGCGCGCTGCAAGCCCTGATCGCCAAAGAACTCGAGGCCACGTTGACGGTGGACGATGCGGTGCAGATCGCGCTGCTCAACAATCGTTCGCTGCAAGCCACTTACTGGTCGCTCGGCCTGGCCGAAGCGGATCTGGTGCAGGCGGGCCGTCTGCAAAATCCCGTACTGGACTTCAAGCGTACCCACGAGGGCGGGGAAGTAGGTATTGAACGCACGCTGACCTTCAATCTGCTGAACGTGCTGACGGCGCCGCTGGCCAGCCGTCTGGAAGCGCGCCGCTACGAGTCGACCAGGCTGCTGGTGGCGGAAGAAGCCCTGAAAGTCGCCGCCGATACGCGCCGCGCCTGGGTGGAAGCCGTTGCCGCAGCCCAGTCGGCGGACTATGCGAAGCAGATCCAGGACTCGGCCGCAGCCAGCGCCGAACTGGCTGAACGCATGCGCAAGGCGGGCAACTGGAGCCAGCTCGATCTGGCGCGCGAGCAGGCGTATCACGCGCAGGCGAAGGCTGACGCCGGCCGGGCGGCCATTGCCGCCGTGGCCGCGCGCGAGAAGCTGGCGCGCTTGCTGGGTTTGAGCGGTGAGCAGGCCTCGCGCCAGCTGGCCGAGCGCCTGCCGGAGCATCTGCCCGAACTGCCGCCGGAGGCGCGCACGCTGGCCGATGTCGAGCAGACCGCGCTGCGCGAACGTCTGGATATCCAGGCTGCACAGCTCGATACGCAGCACACCGCCGATGCGCTGGGATTGACCCGCAGCACGCGCTTTATCAATGTGCTCGATCTGGGAGCGGTGCGTAACAGCAGCGGAAGTAGTGGAGCGACCCGCAGCGCGCCCGGTTACGAGCTGACACTCGAAGTGCCGCTGTTCGACTGGGGCGATGCCCGCGTGGCGCGCGCGGAAGCGAGCTATATGCAGTCGGTGAACCGGCTTTCCGCAGTCGCCACCAATGCCCGCAGCGAGGCGCGCGAACACTATACGGCCTATCGCGCCACTTACGATCTGGCGCGCCACTACCGCGACGACGTCATCCCGGTGCGTAAGCAGATCTCCGATCAGACCCTGCTGCGCTATAACGGCATGCTGATGAGCGTCTTCGAACTGCTGGCCGACGCCCGCGAACAAGCCGCCGCCGTGAATGGCTATATCGGCGCCCTGAAAGACTTTTGGCTGGCGCAGGCCGACCTGGAAGCCGCGCTTGGTGGCCGCCTGCCCGCCGCAACGAATGGAGTACAACCATGACCACCCGTCGATCTTTTCTCAGTGGCGCCGCCTTGATCGGTGCTGGTATGGTCAGCAAGGCCGGTGCGGCATCGCTGCCGGAAGCGCCCATGCAGTCGTCCGCCAGCACCCAAGGCCCGCTGCATCCGCCGAATGGCCGGCCGTATAACCCGGTCGTCACCTTGAACGGCTGGACGCTGCCATGGCGGATGAAGGACGGCGTCAAGGAGTTCCACCTGGTGGCCGAGCCAGTGGTGCGCGAGATCGCACCCGGCATGACGGCCAATCTGTGGGGCTACAACGGCCAGAGTCCCGGTCCGACCATCGAAGTGGTGGAGGGCGATCGGGTGCGCATCTTCGTCACCAACAAGCTGCCGGAGCACACCAGCGTGCATTGGCACGGCCAGCGCCTGCCCAACGGTATGGATGGCGTGACTGGCGTGACGCAGCCCGGTATTGAGCCCGGCAAGACCTTTGTGTATGAGTTCATCGCCAAAAATCCTGGCACCTTCATGTACCATCCGCACGCCGACGAAATGGCGCAGATGGCGATGGGGATGATGGGCTTCTGGGTGACGCACCCCAAGGATCCGGCTCTGCATGCGGTGGACCGCGACTTCGTGTTCCTGCTGAACGCCTACGATATCGATCCGGGCAGCTATACGCCGCGCATCAATACCATGACCGACTTTAACCTGTGGACTTTTAACAGCCGCGCATTCCCGGCCATCGACCCGATGGTGGTGCGCAAGAACGACCGGGTGCGCATCCGTGTCGGCAACCTGACCATGACCAACCATCCGGTGCACCTGCATGGCCATTCGTTTGAAGTGACAGGCACCGATGGCGGCTGGATTCGTCCTTCCGCGCGCTGGCCGGAAGTCACCACCGATATCGCGGTGGGGCAGATGCGTGCCATCGAGTTCCTGGCAGATGAACCGGGCGACTGGTCCTTCCATTGCCATAAATCGCACCACACCATGAACGCCATGGGTCACAACGTGCCGACCATGATCGGCGTGGACCATCGCGGCGTGGCGGAGAAGATCAACAACCTGGTGCCGGGCTATATGGTCATGGGCGACAAGGGCGGCGCGATGAACGGCATGCAGATGCCGCTGCCGGAGAACACCCTGCCGATGATGAGCGGGGAGGGGCCGTTCGGCGGCATCGACATGGGTGGCATGTTCACGCTGGTCAAAGTGCGCGAAGGGCTGGCGCGCAATGACTACAAGGATCCGGGCTGGTATCAGCACCCCAAGGGCACGCTGGCGCACGAGTGGACCGGCGAGCTGCCGCCTGCGCCGCGCGCGCCCGGCGCTCCTGAAACGGCCAAGGATCCGGCGACCATGGACGTCAAGCGCGACGGAGATATGCACCACCATTGAATTGGGTTAGAGTGACGGGCTATGAACCTGTCACGCTATCCCGAGCAAATCTCCCTGCTGCCGTACATCGGTAAGTGGACGCTCATCGCCGGTCTGATTGCGGCGCTGAGCGGCACGGCTTCCGCCTTCTTCCTGTTTGCGCTGGACTGGGCCACAGCCTGGCGCGAGAGCCAGCGCTGGATTATCTGGTTGCTGCCGGTGGCGGGTTTTGTGGTGGGCTGGGTTTACCTCAAGCTGGGCCGCTCGGTGGAGGCGGGGAATAATCTGCTGATCGACGAGATCCATGATCCCAAGAAGGTGATCCCGCTGCGCCTGGCGCCGCTGGTGCTGGGAGGGACGGTGATCTCGCATCTGTTTGGCGCGTCCGTGGGCCGCGAAGGCACGGCAGTGCAGATGGGCGGCGCGCTGGCGGACCAGTTGACGCACGTGTTCCGTCTGAAGCATGAAGACCGGCGCATCCTGCTCATGTCCGGCATCAGCGCGGGCTTTGCTTCCGTGTTTGGTACGCCGCTGGCGGGCGCCATCTTCGGCCTGGAGGTGCTGTCGATCGGACGTTTGCGCTACGACGCCATCTTCCCATGCATGGTGGCGGCCATCGCCGCCGATCAAATCAGCCTGGCCTGGGGCGTGCATCACACACCGTATGCCATGCATGCGGTGGTGCCGGTGACGGTATGGGGTGTGATGGCGGTGCTGGCGGCGGGCATCGCTTTCGGGCTGGTGGGTATGGCGTTTGCCAAGGCGACCCATGCGCTGACGGCGTTCATGAAGCACCGGGTGCCGTACGCGCCGCTGCGTCCCGTGATCGGCGGGGTGGTGGTGGCAGCGGCAGTGTCGCTGGTGGGTACACGCTATATCGGTCTTGGCGTTCCGGTGATGGTGGAGTCTTTCCAGCATCCGCTGGCGTGGTGGGACTTTATCGGGAAATTCGTTTTCACGGTCGGCTCGCTGGGCACCGGCTTTAAAGGCGGGGAGGTGACGCCGCTGTTCTTTATCGGCGCGACCCTGGGCAATGCGCTGGCGCCGCTGCTGCATTTGCCGGTAGCGCTACTGGCGGGGATCGGCTTTGTGGCGGTGTTTGCGGGCGCGGCCAATACGCCGCTGGCCTCGACCATCATGGCGATCGAACTGTTTGGGCCGGAGATCGGTCCCTATGCGGCGCTGGGCTGCGTGGTGGCGTATCTGTTCTCCGGCCACACCGGTATCTACCGCGCGCAGCGGCTGGGGCAGGCCAAGCATGGGCCTACGCCGTCTTCGGAGTGAGGCCGTCCCGAATTTGGTATTCATGCATGATCATGGCATAATGGCGGGCTGTGTGGGCCCCGATGGTGAAACTGGTAGACACAAGGGACTTAAAATCCCTCGGCGAAAGCTGTGCCGGTTCGATTCCGGCTCGGGGCACCACCTTCCAATACCGAGATCAGTGACGAGTCCTCGTCGGCAGCATGCGGTTCAGCGTGCCGTCTTTCAGAATATATTGATGCGCCAGACCGGCTGCGGCGTGCAGGGCCGCCATGATCAGCAGGAGATTGGCGGCGAAGGCATGATAGTCCTCGACGCTGGCGCGCAAAGCCTTATCCCCCGGTGCGAAGGACGGTATCTTGTAGATATTGAACAGGTTATCGCCGCGCACCCAGGTATTGGCGACGCCCAGCGCCACGGTGGCCAGTAGAACGAGGTACAAGGCGATATGCATTGATTTTGCGAGCGACTGCACGGTGCGCGAACCCAGTGGCGCCAGATGCGCGCCTGAAGTAGTTCGCCACCAGATGCGGAACAGCAGGACGAATCCCAGCAGGGCGCCGAGGCCGATGTGGGTGCTGCGGGCAAAGATGCGCGCGCCGCCGCGCGGGAACCAGTCGATGGTCTGGCCCAGGCACCATAGTGCGATGATGAGTCCCGCGGTCAGCCAATGCAGGCAGACGGTCATGAAGTCGTAGCGCTGTGCGGTGCTAAGAATTTGGCGCATCTGGGATCCTCTTTTTTTCATGTATTCTTCGGCCTGCTGGAATTTTAGCTGTTCCGCAAAAAATTAATCACCGTTCAATTTCATTTTTCTTGATATGCCCCGCGAACCGCTACCCGTTGACGACTTCCGCCAGGACTTGGTGCGCTGGCGCCAGCTTGTCTCGCCGGCGTGGCTGGCGGCGCTGGTCGCGGACGCGCAGCCACAGGCGGCGCCGGAGCCGGGATGGCTGCTGTTTGAGGTGGCTTGCGGCGGCGAGGCGGCTTTCGCGCAGGCACATATTCCCGGTGCGGCATATCTGGACAGCTGCCAGTTCGAGCAGAAGCCCTTATGGAACAAGGTGTGCGACGATGCTTTGCTGGCCTTGCTGTTGGCGAGCGGGGTGCGGCACGATACCACGGTCGTTCTTTATGGACGTAATTCGCTGGCGGCCGCGCGGGTGGCGCATCTGATGCTGTATGCGGGCGTGCGCGACGTACGCTTGCTGGATGGCGGCTTCGCCTTGTGGCAGGCGGGAGGGCATCCCTGTGCTGCGGGCGAGGGCCGGGCGCCGCAGGCGGTGGACACGTTCGGCGCCGCATTTCCGGCGCATCCGGAATACTTGATCTGCACCTCGCAGGCGCGTGAGCTGCTGGCAGCGCCGGATGGCGTGCTGGCAAGCATCCGTACCGAGGCGGAGTTTTTGGGCAAGGAATCCGGCTACAGCTACATAAGCGCCAAGGGTGATATCCCCGGCGCACGCTGGGGGCGGGCTGGCGAAGACGGCGATGTTAACAGCATGAGCGCGTATCAGCATGCCGACGGCAGCATGCGCGCTGCGGTGGAGATTTGCGCGCAGTGGGCGGAGGCAGGGATTGTTCCCGAGCAGCGTACGGCTTTCTACTGTGGTACGGGCTGGCGGGCATCGCTGGCGTTTTTCTATGCCTGGCTGATGGGCTGGCCGCGCATCAGCGTCTATGACGGCGGCTGGTGCGAGTGGAGCGGTGATACGTCCAATCCGGTGCTGTGCCGGACCTGAGCTTACCCTGCGTGGCGGACGATGTAGTAGATGGCGGAGGAGAGGACGATGCCGAAGCCGGTAACGTAAGTCACCAGGCGCCAGGTTTGCTTGTTTATTTCGCCCTTTAGTTCGAATAGCGCTCTGTGGAATGTTTGAGATTGGTCGTCGAGTGCTTTGTGGAGCATTTCGGATTGAGCAAGGTGCGTCTTATTGAGCATATTGGTTTGCGCAAGGAGCGTCTCATGCAGCATCTCGGATTGGTCGTGTAACGCTTTGTGAAGCATCTCAGATTGGTCGTGTAGCGCCTTATGGAAGGTGTTGGACTGGTCGTATAGCGCTTTGTAGAACGTAGCGGTCTGGGCCTGCAGCTCGCGGTGCAGGTCGGCTTTGGTTGCGAAGGTCTCGGGGTAGGCTTTTAGCTGCGTCTCAATGCCTGCCAGTCGCTCCCTGACGTCAACCATGTGTTCTTCCAATGTCATGACTCGCTTTTCCATTCGCCGATCATGCGGCGAGGCCTCGGCACAGTCAATTGGAGCACGCGGGAAGGTGGAAGTTCCCTGATGAGCGTCAAGCGGGGAAGGCAGGCTCAGTGCATGAGCCTGCCTTGAGAGGAGAAATTACTTCTCGGCGAAGGCGCGTTCGATCACGAAGTCGCCAGGGGTGGAGGTGTTGCCTTCGTTGAAGCCACGGGCTTCCAGCATTTCCTTCAGGTCGCGCAGCATGTCGGCGCTGCCGCAGATCATGATGCGGTCGTCGGCCGGATTCAGCGCTGGCACGCCCAGGTCTTCGAACAGCTTGCCGCTTTCGATCAGATCGGTGATGCGGCCCATGTTCTTGTACTCTTCACGGGTCACGGTCGGGTAGTAGCGCAGCTTGCTCGATACCATCTCGCCGAGGAATTCGTGGTTCGGCAAGTGTTCCACCAGCAGGTCGTGGTAGGCCAGTTCATCGACCTGGCGCACGCCGTGCACCAGGATCAGCTGGTCGTACTTGTCGTAGATTTCCGGATCGCGCACGATGCTCATGAACGGCGCCAGGCCGGTGCCGGTCGACAGCATGTACAGGCGCTTGCCTGGCAGCAGATAGTCGGACACCAGGGTGCCGGTCGGCTTGCGGCCGACGATCACGGTGTCGCCCACTTGCAGGTGCTGCAGGCGCGAGGTCAGCGGGCCGCCTGGCACCTTGATGCTGAAGAATTCCAGATGGTCTTCGTAGTTGGCGCTGGCGATGCTGTAGGCGCGCAGCAGCGGCTTGCCGTCGACGCGCAGGCCGATCATGGTGAAATGGCCGTTGGAAAAGCGCAGCGCCGGGTCGCGCGTGGTGGTAAAGGAGAACAGGGTGTCGGTCCAGTGGTGCACGCTCAGTACGCGCTCTTCGCTCATCGAACTCATTGCAATTCCATTAATGCGTTATGTTGGCAGGAATGCATCACCGGCCGTAATATCCGGGCCCAGATGCAAGGCAGCCGATATTGTAGCGGATTCGGGCCGTTTCTGCCCTGATAACGCCTATTTCTACCGGCCGACAGATAGTGTAGGATGCTGGACGGCGTTTTTGGCCGCCCAGTTTTCGAGGAAAGAGCATGCAGATCAAGATTAACGATGAACTTCGTGGTTACATCGAGCCGTTAACCGAAAATGAATTCCAGTCGCTGGAACGCAGCCTGCTGACGGAGGGCTGCCGCGACGCGCTGGTGCTGTGGGGCGAGGTGCTGGTGGACGGCCATAACCGTTACCAGATCTGCCAGCAGCACGGCATTCCCTTCAAGGTGATCGAGAATACCGCCTTCCGCAGCGAGGACGATGTCAAGCTGTGGATGATCGAGAATAACCTCGGCCGCCGCAGCATTTCGGATTACCAGCGCGGTGTGCTGGCCCTGCGCAAGAAGGAAATCATGGCCGCCCGCGCCGCCGAACTGGCTGCACAGACCGCCGCCGAAGATGCTGCCATCGCGCCGCCGGAAACCAGCGGCGAAGAGGGCGCGGCCAAGCTGCCGTCGATGGCCCTGTCGCGTGAAGACGTGGCGCGCGCCGCTCGTCTGAGCAGTGCGACCATCAGCCAGATTGAAAAGATCCAGAAGTCGGCCACGCCGGAACTGGTGGAGGCGGTGCGTTCCGGCACCATCTCCATCAACGCGGCAGCCACCGTGGCGTCGCTACCGGAAGAAGCGCAGCAGGCGGCCGTTTTGGGCGGCAAGAAGCAGCTGCAGCAGGCCGCGCGCGAAGTGCGCCAGTTGCGCCAGTCCTCCAAGCCAGCCAAGGAACCCAAGGAAGGCCAGGAAGCCAAAGGCCCGGCGCCATGGGAAGGCGAACGGCAGCTGACCGAGGTCGAAGAACTGCAGGCCGAAGTGAACCGGCTGCGCGAGCGGATCTCTTCGCTACAGTCGGAGAATACGGCGCTGCAGAAGCGCATCTCTGAACTGATTTCCGAAGCCTGATTCATAACCCCGGAGTATCTGCATGCTGAAACTGCGCCCCGCAATAGCTTTACTGAGTTTTGTATCGATGTCCGGGGCAGCAGTTGCCGCCCCTGCCGCCGCGGATGTGGCGAAGTGGCAGAAGGAGGCGCAGCGCGTCTCCATCCTGCGCGACCAGTGGGGCATCCCGCATGTGTATGGGCAGACGGACGCCGACGCGGTCTTTGGCCTGATGTACGCGCAGGCGGAAGATGACTTCAAACGTGTGGAGCTCAACTTCATCAACGCCATGGGGCGCCTGGCGGAAGTGGAGGGCGAGGCCGAACTGTATCGCGACCTGCGCATGAAGCTGTTCATCCAGCCGGAAGAACTCAAGCGCCAGTATGCCGCCAGCCCGGCGTGGCTAAAAAAGCTGATGGTCGCCTGGGCCGATGGCCTGAATTTTTACCTGCATACGCATCCCGAAGTGAAGCCGCGTTTGCTGACGCGCTTTGAGCCGTGGATGGCGCTCAGCTTCAGCGAAGGCAGCATCGGCGGCGATATCGAGTCGGTCAACCTGGCGCAACTGGCCAAGATGTATGGCGCGGATGCTCCCACACTGGCGCTGGCGGATCTGCGCGACGAAGATCCTCTGGCCGAGCCGCGGGGCTCCAATGGTTTTGCCATCGCGCCGCAGCTGAGCAAGGACGGCCACGCGCTGTTGATGATTAATCCGCACACCACGTTCTACTTCCGTCCGGAAGTGGCGGTCCACAGCGAGGAAGGATTGAATGCCTATGGCGCGGTGACCTGGGGACAGTTCTTTATCTACCAGGGCTTCAACAATCGGCTGGGCTGGATGCATACCTCCGGCGGCGGCAATGTGATCAACGAATACCTGGAGACCGTCACGGAGAAAAACGGCAGCTACTTCTACCAGTACGGCAAAGAGCAGCGTCCGCTCAAGGCGGTGAAGGTCACGCTGCCTTACAAGACGGCCAGCGGCATGGCCAGCAAGGTGGTGACGGTGTACTACAGTCATCACGGTCCGGTGGTGCGCCAGCAGGACGGCAAGTGGGTGGCGGTCAGTCTGATGAATACGCCGCTGCCGGCGCTGACGCAGTCCTATATCCGCACCAAGGCGCGCAACTACGCCCAGTTCTACAAGGCGATGGAGCTGCGCGCCAACTCGTCCAACAATACCGTGTACGCGGATGCGGACGGCAATATCGCCTACTTCCACGGCGACTATATTCCGCGCCGCGATCCGCGTTTCGACTGGAACCAGCCGGTCGACGGCAGCGATCCGGCCACCGATCTGCGTGGCCTGCATGAGGTGAAAGATATTATTCAGGTCTTCAATCCGAAGACCGGCTGGATCCAGAACACCAACGCCTGGCCGTTCCAGGTATCCGGCGCGGCCAGCCCGAAACGTGCGGACTATCCGGAATACATGTGGAAGGCGCCGGGCAATCCGCGCGAGACCCATGCGGTGCGCGTGCTGGAACAGGGCAAGGACTTCACGCTGGACAGCATGATCGCAGCGGCTTACGACAGCAAGCTGCCGGCGTTCGAGCAGATGCTGCCGAAGCTATTCGCCGACTACGACGCGCTGCCTGCCGGCGATCCGCTCAAGGCCGCGCTGGCGCAGCAGATCGCCGCGCTGCGCGGATGGGATATGCGCTTTGCGGTCGATTCGGTGCCGACTTCGCTGGCGGTGCTGTGGGCCATGGCGCTGGAAAATGGTTTTGTGCCGCAGACTGCGGGCAAGGACTTTGAAGTGATCGAGCATATCGTCTCGGGCATCCCGGCGCAGGAACGGCTGCAGGCGCTGCAGCGGGTGTCCGACAAGCTGGCGGCCGATTTTGGCAGCTGGCAGACGCCATGGGGCGAAATCAATCGCTTCCAGCGCCTGAGCGGCGATATCGAGCTGGCCTACGACGACAGCAAACCGAGCCTGCCGGTGGCATTTACGTCGTCCCGCTGGGGTTCGCTGGCCGCTTTCGGCCTGGTCAACGAAAGCAAGCAGACGTTCAAGACCAAACGCATTTACGGCGAGCGCGGTAACAGCTTCGTCGCGGCCGTTGAATTTGGTCCGCGCATCAAGGCGCGCAGCATTCTGGCGGGCGGGGAGAGCGGCGATCCGGCATCGCCGCACTTTGACGACCAGGCGGCGATGTATGCGCGCGGCGAGTTCAAGGAGGTGCTGTTCTACAAAGAAGACGTGGAACAGCACCTGGAACGCCGCTACCATCCGGGCGAATAATCAGAAACGCAATTCAATCCCGGACCTGAGCCCAGTCGCGGTCCTCTGTGCGTCAGGCCCGGATTGAATCGGGTACTGTTTGCCTGCCATGTCGGCTCCGATCCTGGGCAGTTTTTTGTTGACTTGCTGGCTATAAACCTTTACATTCGCGCTGTTTTTATTTTATGGAGCCCCTCTCATGGGCAGTTGTTCAAGTGACAGTAGTGTAGCTTGAGCAAGAGACGGCAGAACTCCCGCCATCATCTTGCATCTGGCAGATGATGGTATCCCTCCTTCCGGTGTGATCCCTTCGACACCACTACGCCACAGGTAAATCCTGGCCGTACACCGCTGCGTGTAGGGTCGTTCTTGTTGCGAGCATCAAAATGACCAAAGTAATCGAGGCGCAGGATCGCGCCGTTGCCAAATCCCGCTTCCGCAGCTGGGTCAAGAAACTGGGCCCGGGCCTGATCACGGGCGCCGCCGACGATGACCCAAGCGGTATCGCCACCTATTCCCAGGCCGGCGCGCAGTTCGGCATGAATATCTTGTGGAGCATGTTCTTCACCTATCCGCTGATGGTGGGAATTCAGATCGTCAGCGCGCGCATCGGCCGCGTGACGGGTAAGGGCTTGTCGGGCAATATCCGCGAGCAGTTCCCGGCCTGGCTGCTGTATCTGATCGTGAGCCTGCTGGTGGTGGCCAATACCATCAATATCGCGGCCGACGTGTCGGCCATGGGCGATGCTGTCGGCTTGCTGACGGGCGGCCCAACGCGCCTGTATGCGGCGTTCTTTGGGCTGCTGTCGCTGGTGCTGCAGATCTTCATCCCGTACCGCAGCTATGTGCGCATCCTGAAGTGGCTGACGATGGCGCTGCTGAGCTATGTGGGCGTGATCTTCGCCGTGAAGATCGAGTGGCTGGACGTGCTGCGCGCCGTGGTGTGGCCGCAGCTGGAGTGGAATGCTGCGACGGTGACCACGCTGGTGGCGGTATTCGGCACCACCATCAGTCCCTATCTGTTCTTCTGGCAGGCCTCGCAGGAAGTGGAGGAGCTGGAAGCGGCGCCCGAGCGCAAGCCGCTGGTGGAGGCGCCTGACCAGGCGCGCAACAGCTTCCGCCGCATCAAGATCGACACTTATATCGGCATGGGCTTTTCCAACCTGGTGGCGGCCTTCATCATCCTGACCACGGCGGTGACGCTGCATGCGCATGGCGTGTTGAATATCCAGACTTCGGCGGAGGCGGCGACGGCGCTGCGTCCGATCGCGGGCGAATTCGCCTTCCTGCTGTTCGCGGGCGGGATTGTGGGCACGGGCCTGCTGGCGGTGCCGGTGCTGGCTGGGTCGGCGGCCTACGCCACCGCAGGCGCCTTCGGCTGGAAAAAGGGGCTGGAGCTGAAGCCGATGGTAGCCAAGCGCTTCTACGGCATCATCGCCGTGTCGACCCTGGTGGGGGTGGCGCTGGGCTTTACCGCTCTCGATCCGATCAAGGCGCTTTACTGGAGCGCGGTGATCAACGGTGTGATCTCGGTGCCGATCATGGCGGTGATGATGCTGATGGCGGCCAATGCCAAGGTGATGGGCCGCTTTGTCGTGACGCGCCGTCTGAAGTGGCTGGGCTGGATGGCGACTGGCGCAATGGCCATCGCGGTGATCGCAATGTTTGCGACGCTGGACTTCTCCTGAGTACGTATTAAACCGGACTTCGCGGAAAGAGCAGAGCTGCTATAGTGATTTTGCCGTCTCAGGGGCGGCGTGATCATTATTCGGAGACTGCTCAAGCCATGAAAAAAATACTCCTGCCGGTACTGCTGGCCGCTACCGCTTTGTCCTATGCACCCGCCCAAGCCGCCGACCAGGCGGCGGCCATTGCGATGGTGGACAAGGGCGTGGCCTATATGCAGAAGCATGGAAAAGATGCGCTGATCAAAGAGGTCAACAGCAAAAATCCCGAGTTCGTCAACGATGCCACCTATCTGACCGTGCGTGCGCTGGACGGTACTCAGCTGGCGCATCCGACCAATCCCAAGCTGGTCGGCAAGAACATGGTGGTGCTGCCCGACGCGGACGGCAAGCTGTTCCGCAAGGACATCATCGACCAGGCCAAGACCAAGGGTAAGGGCTGGGTTGATTACCGCTACAACAATCCCACCACGGGCGAGATCGAGAAGAAATCGACCTACTTCCTCAAGAACGGCGATGTGATCCTGGAGGCGGGGATCTACAAGGGCAAATAAGGCAGGGGAATGCCCAATGCCTTCAGCTGCCTGCGTAATTCGTCGGCGCTGTGGAAGTGGATGCCGTGCAGTCCCTGTGCGACAGAGGCTTCGACATTGCGCAGGCTGTCGTCGATGAAGACGGTCGACTCAGGACGCAGCTGGTAGCGCTCAATCAGCAGCTTGAAGATCGCAGGATCGGGCTTGACCAGCCGTTCCTGGCCGGAGACGACGATACCTTCGAACCAGCTCAAAAATGGAAAGCGCCGCTGAGCAATGGGGAAGGTTTCATCCGAAAAATTGGTGAGCGCGAGCAGGCGGACATTCAGCGTGCGCAGCTCTGCGAGGATGTCTACCGCCCCGTCGATAGCGCCGGGGATCATCTCTTCCCAGCGCTCGTAATAGGCCCTGATGTGCGGTTCATGCGCCGGGTGCTGTTTGGCCGCGATAGCGATCCCATCCTCCCATAAGCGGCCACAGTCCTGTTGCTCGTTCCATTCGGTATTGCAGACCGTGGACAGAAAATATTCCATCGCAGCTTCGTCGGTGCCAAAGATCTTTCGGAAGAGGATGCGTGGATTCCATTGAATCAGAACGTTGCCAAGGTCGAAGACGACGGTATCGATAGCGCGCGGCGATTCGGACTCCGGTTCAAAAATGTTCTGGATCATGTTTTTGGCCATTCGGTTTGCGAAGCTGGTTTGGTCGTTGCTAAATTGGTGGCTACCACATCACGCTGACCTGACAAGGATACCCGTATGAGCACCGACTACAAAGATCTCACGCAGACCATCTCGGCCAATCTGGCGCAGCTGCATAAGACGCAACCCGGCGTCATGAAGGGATTTTCCGAGATGGGCAAGGCAGCCATGGCGGGCGGCGCGCTCGATCCCAAGACCAAGGAATTGCTTGCGCTGGCTGTGGGCGTGGCGGGGCGCTGCGACGGCTGCATCGGCTTTCATGCCAAGGCGCTGGCCCGCCTGGGCGCGACGACGGAAGAGGTGCATGAGGCGCTGGGTGTCGCCATCTACATGGGCGGCGGGCCGGTGGCGATGTATGCGGCCAATGCGGTCGCCGCGTTCGAGGAGTTCGCGGCGCCAGCCCGCGCCGCCTGATTGCCACTGCTGGCCGATGGCGGGCGACCTTTCCAACGAGCCATACGTCGTCAAGCGTCCGCTGTAACAACGGGTCAGGTAAGTGGGACTGCTCTGGAGTTTGGCTCAGCGTCCAGCGACCGAAGAGGGCAAGTTCAACCGCTAAGGTTAGACCGCATTTAGCGCCCTTTTGCTTGCCTCCGACGCAACTGCGCACAACGGATCTTTAAGTTCCCGCTGCAGCGCGGTCATGGCCGACTGGGTAAGCGGGGAGTTCGATGCGAGGAGGGTAGTTGGATTCGCGAGGAGCGCGAACCAATCTATACCTTCGGAGGACACGCATTGGAACATGGCTTCTGAGCACGATTCCCAGCTCGATTCACTGGGCCCGTACGAAAAATCATAGCGTTGGCGACCAGGCATTTCGGGATCTTGAATACTGTCAGAATCAGGGCCGTTTAAGTGCGCAGCGGCGAATTCATCGCTTCGAACACGAACACCGAAGTGGATCCTAAATATAGGGCCGAAGGTAAATTTGTGTACGTGCACAAACTCCAAAACATATCGACCTGAACGAGTGAAGAAGGTTGGTTTGGTCCTCTCGAATCCGAGCGGCTTCAACTTTTTCGCCAAGAGCCGCAGCACTTTCTGTGCATCACGTGACTCTTGTTTCTTCTTTTCGGATCCAGGCAGGGCGCTGGGAGGCATCTGCTGCGCATTCATACGATCTATCGTGTTTATATTAACGGGGTGTCCGCAACTGGCCGCCAACTGGCCAGGAATTCCTCAGCAGGGTTTAAATCAATAATCCCTTAATTGCTTTGATAAAACATTATCAAAGATGCGCAGCCGTTTTCGGAAAAAGTCGCGGCTATAGCTCGATTTCTTGGTCCGGGAAACACTCGTTCAAGACTTAGTGGCCCAAAATCTGTTGTGTAAGATCTCTTGGTCGGAGAAAATGTTAGTGAAAATTCCTGCGGTGTAATGCAAAGCTCGTGGATATTTACGTAAAATTGCAGCGTTGCCCTCTGAAAGTTTTCCCCATTCGGTATAAAACCTTGCCAACTCGCGCTTTTAATTGCCCGGGATAGGGGTGTTTTTGTTGTAGTCTTCAAATCTATTTCTTGCGCTACGCCAAGAAGACGCGGACTCTCGACACCTTGCTCAATTGCTGGGTTAGCACGGAAATTTGAATAGGTAAGTCCGAGAATATTTGAAAGCGCTTCGTAGTTTGCGTAGTCATCAACACTCGCCGCCTTGAAAAGCAAGGGAAGTGCCTCCTCTAACGGTGCCGTACCTGCCGTCGTCCCATTCACAACGGCAAGCGCACCCAGACAGACTAGAAACAGGCTCTTCGTCACCACGATGCCCCTCTATTTTATCGATAAATTTACGACGGCCGCTTGCGGCCGTTAGAAGAGCCAGCCATACGGAAATCCGTACCGCCACACGTTGAATAGCTCAGAGGAATTCTCAACCCCACAAATGTGCATTACTTTCGTGAGGTACGCCAAAATTTGATCACGTTCCTCAGATTCTGAAGTATCAAAATCAGCTAATGTAGCTTTCAATGCTCTAAGCACGGTCGAACGTTGTGGCCGCTTGGGCAGCTCCGCAATCAGTGATTGAATCGCCGAATCCACTGCTGCCTGTGCAGCTGACCTTTGCGCCTCATTGGCTGCCCCAGGGTATAACGTGCTGGCATCTGGACCGAACTTATGCTCCAACTGCAAGCTACGCAAACGCTGCATAACCTCAGGGGTTACAATCAATTTCTCATCATTAAAGCCAGTGGGCCAAACATAAAAAGTTAGTCCGTACATCCCGGCAAGTACGATCGTCATTACAAATAAAAGCGCACCTGCAAATATCTTTAAAAACAATTCGCCCCCTATTTGTTAGTTCGCAAAAGCTCAACGATTAGCGGCTTGTGGCCGAACTCGGTCATTTAGCGAGTGGTTTATCCAATTGATAGTACGCTGCTACTCGTTGCTTTGCCTCGCTCCAGGCTGCGTTCCGTTTCGAGTGGTCTAATTCCTGGGGCGGCTTGCAGTTAGTGTGGTCTTGCAAGCACATCATCCGTTCAAGGCCATAGTAGGCTGGCCAATGCCGATCATAGTTCTGCGTTTCGCGCCAAGAGTCGGCGAATGCAAAGCCACTAGCCAACATCGCTCTGGCCTCTGCGGGACGCTTATCGAAATACTGGGCTGCCAAGGTTTGAATATGTGATTTTAATTCCAACGAAAATTGCGGCCTTCCATACGCCAATCCGCATGCTAGCGGGACGGTTGCCCCGGCTTTTTTTCAGCGGAGGCATTTAGCTTAAAGGTGGTGCCGGGACGCAGGGTGATCTCGCTCTTGTCGATAAAACGGATCAAGGCGTAACTCTTCTCTCCAGTTATCAAAGTATCGCCAGGCTCCACCTCTGAGCCGACCTGGAGTGGCTTGACCGAGCCGTCAACCTTCTTTACAGATAGTGGCCCGGACAGCTTGATGATTGTGCCGACCGGTTGGGCCGCAGCAAGGCCAGCGCCCATCCATAGGGCCGCAGTCAGCAGGAGCTGCCTTGCAGGTGCTGCGGGCGTCAATCTTGAGCGGAGTTTCATACGCCCCCCGTTACTTGTTCAGATATTTTGCGGCGAGGGCGGGGAAGAGCTGCGGTAGCTCTGATTCTTCCCATTCGCGTCCCTTGGTCACGGAAAATTCTACGCTGAAGTCACGTTCCAGCTCTCCTGCACCCTTGGCGGCATAGGCCTTCAGGGCAGCATAGCCGAATAACTCGAGTTCAAAATAATCCCGGCGTGGAATGGAAGCCAGTGAGTCCGGGTTTGACACGGCTTGTTTAAATACCGTCTCACCTTCAGAGATCAGCCAGTCGCGGAAGTACTTAAAGCCGTCATCCGAGCATCCATCATTCATGAGGTAAGCCGCGCCCCAAAGATCCCAGCTATCGGCTTCCAGCAGCAGCGACTCATATCTTTTCTGGAAGCGTTGGATCTCTTCGGGTTTGAAGGCTGAAAGGTGCTGCTGTAATACAGCTGGCCTGGATTCGATGTCAGGAGCTTCGTTTTTTACTGTGGCAATTAACTGCCAAAATTCTTTTTCATTCATCGGGGACTGGGCTGCAAAGATGGAAGGCGTCATGCCATATAGCGCGAGGGAAGCAATTGCGATCAGGACGGAGCGGCGCTGAGATGGCATGAATACCTTGGTAATGTTATTAATTTTGCTATTTAAACATATTTAAGGTCAGGCTGCCAATTGCAGGCGGGGCTTGCTGGCTGCGGGAGCGCGTTCCTGCGTAGCGTTGCTGTCACCCTTGAGCTTGAACACCGCCATGGCCTGCGACACGCAGCGGGCCTGCTGCGCCAGGTTGCCCGCTGCCGCGGCGGCTTGTTCGACCAGAGCGGCGTTTTGCTGGGTCAGGTCGTCGATCTGGATCACCGCTTGATTCACCTGGCCGATGCCGGTGCTTTGCTCGCGCGTGGAGTGGGAAATTTCCCCCATCACCTGCGATACGCGGCGGACCGATTCGATCACTTCGCCCATGGTCTGGCCAGCGCTATTGGTCAGCGCGGTGCCGGCCTGGACCTTCTGCAGCGAGTCGTCAATCAGGGCCTTGATTTCCTTGGCGGCGCCGGCGGAGCGCTGCGCCAGGCTGCGGACTTCGGACGCCACTACGGCAAAGCCGCGTCCTTGTTCGCCGGCGCGCGCCGCTTCGACGGAGGCATTGAGCGCCAGGATGTTGGTCTGGAAGGCGATGCCGTCGATGATTCCGATGATGTCGAGGATGCGGCTGGACGAGGCGTTGATGTCGCCCATGGTCGACACCACTTGCGAGACGATGTCGCCGCCATGCGCGGCCACTTGCTGCGCGCGTTCCGCTAGGGCGTTGGCGCTGGCGACGTTCGATGCGCTTTGCTGTACGGTGGAGGTCAGCTCTTCCATGCTGGCGGCGGTCTGCTGCAAGCTGGAGGCCTGCGATTCGGTGCGGCCCGACAGGTCCATATTGCCGTCGGCGATTTCGCCGGTGGCCTGCGAAATCTCTTCGAAGTTGGCGCGGACGTCGCCGATGATGCTGTGCAGGTTGACGTTGGTTTGCCGCAGTGCGCCCAGCAGGCGTCCCACTTCATCGTCGCGGCGGATGTCGATGGCGGCGGTCAGATCGCCGCCCGCCATCATGCGCGCGGCACGCAGCGCCTGGCCCAAGGGCAGGGAGACATTGACATACACATTGCGGGCGAATAGCAGCAGGGCGGCCAATGCCAGCACGGCTGCACCGGCGAGCCAGTTGCGCGCTGCCAGCAGGCCCGCTTCGCTGGCGAACAGCAGGCTCAGTATCATCAAGGCCAGCAGGGTGCCCGCCACTCCCGCCGCGACGGCGATCTGGCTGTTGAGGGAGAGGCGCGTCATGCGCTCCACGCGCGCGGCGATACCGGTTGATTCCACGCGGCCGTGGACGATGCGCAAGCGGCGCGGATTGCCGTCCTTGAATTCACGATACAGCGCGTCCGCTTCGCGCACCTGCACGCGCGAGGGCTTGGTGCGCACGGACAGATAGCCTACGGGTTTGCCGTTCTCGATGATGGGCGTGACATTCGCCAGCACCCAATAGAAGTCGCCATTTTTGCAGCGGTTCTTGACCATGCCGGTCCAGGGTGTGCCGCTGCGGATGGTGTCCCACAAATCGGCAAAGGCTTCGGCTGGCATGTCGGGATGGCGCACGATGTTTTGCGGCGCGCCCAGCAGCTCATCTTCAGTAAAGCCGCTCACTTCGATGAAATAGGGGTTGGCGTAATTGATCTTGCCTTTCAAGTCGGTGCTGGAGACGATGGTGCGGCCGTCCTCCATGACAAACTCGTTTTGGGTGATGGGCGTGTTGATGCGCATGACGGACTCCTTTACTTGCTTTTGTCGGGGAAGCAGGAGAAGGCGAGCCGGGGTCTGGGGAGCGCCGTGGCGCTGACGCAAAATGGGTCAGGCCGGACATCCAGAATAGAAGGATTTTTTCTGCAACAAATTCACACATTGTCGCAGCAGTTAAATTTTTCTCAGTGAAACAACGGCTTAGGACAGTTTTAGTCCTACAGCGATTGATCTAAATCAAAAGTAATGCGTCGGTGTCCGAAAGACAGACCTGACACCGGGGTTAGAACCACTCGAGGTTGGCGACGCTGTTGTTGCGGATGTTGCCGTCCTTGTGGCGCACGCTGGTGCGGCCGGCGGGCTTGGGCAGGTGGGCTTCGGCGACCAGCTCGTGCACCGTGAAAATACCTGTACGGGTGCCGCTGCGCAGCTTGACCAGCATGCCTTCGGCGCTGGCTTTGGCACGCAGGCAGGTCACCCTCTTGCCCTTTGTGAGCAGGATGCGGCCGTCTTTGGAGGCGGAATAGGTGTCGCTGCCGGGGATGGGCTTGGTGGCCGCCACGGTGAAGGAGTAGGCGAAGGCGCCGATCAGCGCCAATGCCACCAGGAGAATGCTGATTTCCATAGTCCGAAAAAAAGTGAGCTCAGGATGGCGATCTTAACAAACCTGCTGCGCCATCCAGGCTCCGATTAAGACGGGTTTATATGGCGTCCAATGCGTTTTGCAGGTCGCGTCGCAGATCCTCAATGTCTTCGATGCCGACCGACAGGCGGATCAGGCCATCGCCAATGCCCAGCTTGGCGCGGGTCTCCGGCGGGATGGTGGCGTGGGTCATCAGGGCCGGATGCTCGATCAGGCTTTCGACCCCGCCCAGGCTTTCGGCCAGAGCAAACACTTCGCAGCGTTCGAGGAAGCGGCGTGCGCCAGGCAGGTCGGTGTTGAGGTCGATCGAGATGATGCCGCCGAAGCCTTCCATCTGGCGCTTGGCCAGCGCGTGCTGGGGATGCGATTCGAGGCCGGGGTAGTAGACCTTGCGGACCTTGGGCTGCTGTTCCAGCCAGCGCGCCAGTTCCAGCGCGCTGGCGCAGTGCTGGCGCATGCGGATGGCCAGGGTCTTGACGCCGCGCAGCATGAGGAAGCTGTCGAAGGGGCCGGCAATCGCGCCGACGGAGTTCTGCAGGAAGCCGACCTGTTCGCGCCAGGCTTGCTGGTGCGGCTCGCCGCCCACCACGGCAATGCCGCCGATGACGTCGGAGTGGCCGTTCAGGTATTTCGTGGCGGAGTGCACCACGATGTCGAAGCCGTGTTCCAGCGGGCGCTGCACCAGCGGGCTGGCGAAGGTGTTGTCGGCCACGGCGATGATGCCGCGCTCGCGGCAGATTTTGGCAATCTCCTGCAGATTTGCCAGCTTGAGCATCGGATTGGTCGGCGTCTCGACCCACACCATTTTGGTATTCGGCCGCAGCGCGGCTAGGAGGTTTTGTGGATTGGTCAGGTTGACGTAGCTGAAGTCGTGGCCGGCGCTGCGGCGGCGCACGCGCTCGAACAGGCGGAAGGTGCCGCCGTACATATCGTCGCCGGCAATGATGTGGGAACCGGCGTCGGCCAGTTCCAGCACCGTCGAAATCGCGGCCAGGCCGGAGGCGAAGGCGAAGCCCGCGGCCCCGCCTTCCAGGTCGGCCACGCAGCGCTCCAGCGCCCAGCGGGTGGGGTTGTGCGAGCGGCCGTAGTCCAGGCCTTTGTGCACGCCGGGGCTGTCCTGCACGAAGGTGGAGGTGGCGTAGATCGGCGGCATGATGGCGCCGGTCGATGGGTCGGGCGCCTGGCCCGCATGGATCACGCGGGTGGCCAGTTTCTGTTTGTGGTCGGAGTGGCTCAAGATAAAGTCCTGCGCAAATGGTTGAGAAGGTCGTAACGGGTAATCAGGCCATAAAACTGGCCGCCATCGGCCACCACGGCGGTCAGGCCGCGGTCCAGCGTGGCGCGCAGCGCCTGCATGGAGGCCGTCGGCGCCAGGGTTTCCAGGCGCGCCGTCATCGTGTCTCCCACCAGGCTGGTGAACTTGCCGGCGTCGTTTTCCACCTTCAGCAGCAGGTCGGATTCGTCGATGATGCCGACCAGCTTACCATTATCGAGCACGGGCAGCTGGGCCAGGTCGGCGCTGCGCATGCGGTTGAAGGCGATCAGCAGGGTGTCGCTGGGGGCGACGCTGACCACTTCCCCTTCATCGAAGCGGCGGCCGATCAGGTCGCGCAGGTCGTTGGTGGCGGGGCGCTTGAGCAGGCCCTGGTCGAACAGCCAGCCGTTGTTGTAGACCTTGGACAGGTAGCGGGTGCCGGTGTCGCAGACGAAGGTGACGACGCGCTTGGGCGTGGTCTGCTCGCGGCAGTATTTGAGGGCGGCGGCGAGCAGGGTGCCGGTGGAGGAACCGGCGAGGATGCCTTCGGCCTGGAGCAGGCCGCGCGCGCTGTCGAAGCTTTCCTGGTCGGTGATGGTGTAGGCCTTGCGCACCGCCGTCATGTCGGCAATCGCGGGGATGAAGTCTTCGCCGATGCCTTCCACCGCCCAGGAACCGCTGGTGTCGGAGACGCGGCCGGTTTCGATGTATTCGGCCAGGATGGAGCCTTTGGGGTCGGCCAGCACGAACTCGGTGGCGGGCGAGGCTTGACGGAAGAAGCGGGTCAGGCCGGTCAGCGTGCCGGAAGAGCCAACGCCGACGACGATGGCGTCGACTTCGTGGCCCATCTGCTCCCAGATCTCTGGGCCGGTGGTGGTCTCGTGCGCACGCGGGTTGGCGGGGTTGTTGAACTGGTCGGCGAAGAAGGCGCCGGGGATTTCCTTGGCGATGCGGGCGGCGTAGTCCTGGTAGTACTCGGGGTGGCCCTTGCCGACGTCGGAGCGGGTGGTGCGCACTTCGGCGCCAAGCGCTTTCAGGTGCAGCACCTTCTCGGTGGACATCTTGTCGGGCACCACCAGCACCACGCGGTAGCCCTTGATGCGGCCGACCAGGGCCAGGCCCAGGCCGGTATTGCCGGCGGTGGCTTCGACGATGGTGCCGCCGGGTTTGAGGCGGCCGTCCGCTTCCGCCGCTTCGATGATGGAGCGGCCGATGCGGTCCTTGATGGAGCCGCCGGGATTCTGCGATTCGAGTTTGATAAAGAGTTGGCAGGGGCCGGTATCGAGACGGGTGATCTCGACCAGCGGGGTGTTACCGATCAGGCTGAATAGAGCAGGGGCTGGCATGGTGTTCTCCTGTGCAGCGGGGCGATTGTGTCGTCCCGGTTTTTCCGAAGCTGCGGATGGTAGGCCGCAGGCGCCGGGCTTGAGAAGGAATGTTTTCGTATGTGCTTATTCTAAAATTGTGCTGAAAAGGCAAGTATGCGCTCTTTTTGGGGACGGCGGTTTATAATCGCCCTCTTCATTCCTATAAAAACAGACAGAAGGCTGCAGTGGCAAAACTCTATTTCCGTTACTCTGCGATGAACGCAGGCAAGTCCACCGCCATGCTGCAAGTGGCGCACAACTACGAAGAGCAGGGCCAGAAGGTGCGCCTGTTCACGGCGGCAATCGATAACCGCTACGGCGTGGGCTATGTGACTTCGCGGCTGGGCCCGCAGCGCGAGACGGAAGTGTTTGATGCCGATACCAACTTCCTGCACGCGATCGACCAGAAGATCGCCTGTCTGCTGATCGACGAGGCGCAGTTCCTGTCCACTGAACAGGTGGTGCAGCTGCACCAGCTGGCCCAGGTGCGTGGCATTCCCGTGATTACCTACGGTCTGCGCACTGACTTCCGCGGCAATCCTTTCCCTGGCTCGGCGCATCTGCTGGGCCTGGCGGACGATATCGAAGAGATCAAGAACATCTGCACTTGCGGCAAAAAAGCCACCATGAATATCCGCGTGGATGAGCACGGCAATCGCATCAAGGAAGGCGAGCAGATCAGCATTGGCGGCAACGAGAGCTACCGCCAGGCCTGCGGCCGCTGCTTCTATTCCGAGCTGTCCTGAACAGCGTTGCTAGTTGACAACTTCAGTTGCTTTAAGCTGGAGTTGTGTGAGTTTTCGTGAGAAACTAAATTCCTCAAATAAAACGAAATAACCAAATAATTTATTTCGTTACATCATTGCACCTATTCCCCGTGCCTCTGCAGTCTTCGAGAGGAATATTGTGAATAAATTATCTGTGCGGACCCAGCTCACGATCGCCTTTGGCGGCATCACCGCTCTGCTGGTGACGATTGCGCTCCTGTCCATCGTCAGCTTTTCTCAGCAATTCGACAAGTTTGAAGATTATGTGAACGGGATCCGGGCCCGTTCCGAAGCCGCCCACCTGGTGCAGGAAGCGGTGGGCCTGCGGGCGATCGCGGCGCGTAACCTGGTGCTGGTCAGCACGGCACGTGACCGCGACGCGGAGGAAAAGCTGGTGCGCCAGGCCCACGCCGACGTGGATAAAAACCTGAATACGCTGGTGGAGCTGGCCAAGGACAAGTCGGTGTCGGCCGAGGTGCGGCGCATGATCGACAAGATCGCCGGCGTGGAGCATGCCTATGCGCCGGTGGCCCTGGGCATCGTCGAGCTGGCGCTGCACGACAAAAAGGACGAGGCGATTGCGCGCATGAATACCGACTGCCGGCCCTTGCTGGCGGCGCTGGTGGCGGCGAGCAATGAGTATGCCCAGTACACTTCGCAGCATTCGGCGGCGCAGATCGCGGAAGCGGAGGCGCACTATACGGCGGCGCGCAATCTGCTGCTGGTGTTCAGCCTGCTGGCGATCGTGCTGGCCGTGTTGGCGGGCGCCTATATTGCCCGTTCGCTGCTGAAGGCGCTGGGCGCCGAGCCGCTGGTGCTGTGCGACGCGATGAGCCAGTTCGCCAGCGGCGACCTGACCGGGGAGCTGGCCGTGGCGGCTGGCGACACCGGCAGCGTGCTGGCGGCAGTGCAGCGCATGCAGCATTCGCTGTCGGCGGTGGTGTCGTCGGTGCTGCAGGATTCGGCCACGGTGTCGTCGGCGGCGGCGGAAATCTCGACCGGTAATAACGACTTGTCGAACCGGACTGAACAGCAGGCCGGTTCGCTGGAAGAGACGGCGTCTTCGATGGAAGAGCTGACCTCGACCGTGAAGCAGAACGCGGACAATGCGCGCCAGGCCAATCAGCTGGCGATCAGCGCCTCCGATATCGCGGCCAAGGGCGGCGCGGTGGTGTCGCAGGTGGTCGGCACGATGGACTCGATCAGCGAAGCGTCGCGCCAGATCGTCGACATCATCGCGGTGATCGACGGCATCGCCTTCCAGACCAATATCCTGGCGCTGAATGCGGCAGTGGAGGCGGCGCGCGCGGGCGACCAGGGCCGTGGTTTTGCGGTGGTGGCGAGCGAGGTGCGCAGCCTGGCCCAGCGCAGCGCCAGCGCGGCCAAGGAAATCAAGGCGCTGATCGACAATTCGGTGGAGCGGGTCGAGCAGGGCAGCCTTCTGGCCAGCGAGGCCGGCGCGACCATGGCAGAAGTGGTCAGCAGCGTGCAGCGTGTGACGGATGTGATAGGCGAGATCGTGAACGCCAGCCACGAGCAGTCGGCCGGCATCGAACAGATCAACCAGGCCATCATCGAGATGGACAACGTCACCCAGATGAATGCTTCGCTGGTGGAGGAAGCGGCGGCTGCGGCGGAAGCGCTGCGCGACAAGGCGGGCAACCTGGTGCAGACGGTCAGCGTGTTCAATATCCGTGGGGATGCCCATGCCGCTGCGGCGCCGGTGGCGCTGCAGGCGCACCGCGCGCGGCGGCCGGCCCAGCTGGCGCGGCTGCCGGCACCGGGGCGCGGATACGGCGGCAGTGCGACGCGGCTGTCGGCCTAACGTTAACCCAACACTTCGCACAATTACTTGCTTGGGCGAAGTCAATCGGTTCTATACTTGGGATAGCCTGTTGGGGGAGATGATCATGAATATCTACGCCACCTTGAACCGCCTGCTGCTATGGCAGAAGTTCTTCATCCTGAGCCTGGTCGGGCTGGTCATGACGGCGATTCCAGCCGTTTTGTATATGACAGAAAGCGGCAAGACGCTCGATGCCTTTGTCGGTGAGCTAAATGCCCGCCCGGCCATGACGGCCATCCTCTCCACTGTGCAGGCGACCCAGCAGCACCGGGGCTTGTCGGCGCTGTACCTGGGCGGGGTGGCAGGTTCGGAAGCCAGCCGGGCCGAGAAGCAGCGCCAGACTGATGCCGACTATGCGGCCATGGATGTCATCGTCAAGCAAATCCACCAGGATGAACTGACCGCCGCCTGGGAGCGTGCCCGGCGCGACTGGGAAGCCTTGCGCAATGGCGTCAGCAGCCGCAGCCTGAGCGTGCCGCAAAGTTATGAGGCGCATGTGCAGCTGCTGGTCAAACTGCTGGTGGTGACCGACCTGGTGGCGGACAACTACGGCCTCAATCTCGATCCCGATTACGACACTTATGAGCTGATCCAGGCCATGTATTACCAGCTGCCCTATCTGACCGAGGAGATGGGCAAGATGCGCGCCAAGGGCGCGGGCCTGCTGGCCACCGGACAGATCACGCCGGAAGGACGCGCCACCATGGCGGCGATTGTGGCGCGGGTGGCGGACCGGCTGTACCAGACCAAGGTCCAGTTCGGCAAGGCGGTGGCGGCCAATCCGCAGGTGGGTACGCGGCTGGATGAGGCGGCCAGTGCGATGAGCAACCAGGCCTCGGCAATGATGGCGTTGGCCAGCGAGAAAGTGATCAAGCCGGAGACGCTGGACTTCTCCGGCGCGGAGTATGTGCGGCAGATGACCGCGGCCATCGACACGCAATACGTGTTTGCCGCCAAGGGCACGGAGATGCTGGAGGAAGTCCTGAACGCCAAGATCGCGGCGCAGCGTAAGGTGCGCTGGATGGCGGCGGGCGCCTTGCTGGTGCTGCTGGCGCTGGGCGGGCTGGCGATGCGGCTGATCGCGCAATCGGTCACGGTGCCGCTGTGCCGCGCGGTGGACGTGGCCGAGCGGGTGGCGGCGGGCGACCTGTGCTCGGCGTTCGAGGCCGACGGCAGCAACGAAACGGCGCGCCTGCTGGCGTCGCTGAAAATCATGAATGGCAGGCTGCGCGAGATCGTCGGCGAGGTGCGCGAGGGCATGCAGACCATCGGCGCGGCGGCCGGCGATATCGCCAGCGGCAATGCCGACCTGTCGGCGCGGACCGAGTCGCAAGCCTCCAGCCTGGAGGAGACGGCAGCGGCGATCGAGCAGATCACTTCGACGGTCAAACAGAACGCCGACAATGCGCAGCAGGCCAGCCAGCTGGCGGTGCAGGTGGCCGGCATGGCGGCCAAGGGCGGCACGGTGGTGGACGAGGTGGTGCAGACCATGGGCGGCATCAACGACAGTTCGCGCAAGGTGGTGGACATCATCGGTGTGATCGATGGCATCGCTTTCCAGACCAATATCCTGGCGCTGAACGCGGCGGTGGAGGCGGCACGCGCGGGCGAGCAGGGACGCGGCTTTGCGGTGGTGGCGTCGGAGGTGCGCAACCTGGCGCAGCGCTCGGCCGCGGCGGCCAAAGAGATCAAGGAGCTGATCAATGAGAGCGTGGAGCAGGTCCACGCGGGCCACTCGCTGGTGGGACAGGCGGGCGAGTCGATGCACGCGATCGTGGCCAGCGTGCAGCAGGTGGCGGCCATCGTGGCGGAAATCGTGACGGCCTCGCGCGAGCAGGCCTCCGGCATCAACCAGGTCAACGACGCGGTGGTGCAGCTGGATGAAACCACCCAGCAGAACGCGGCGCTGGTGGAGCAGGCCGCCGCCAGCGCCGAGAGCCTGGATGAGCAGGTGCAGAAGCTGGCAGTCACCGTGGGCTTCTTCAAAATGGCATAGTTGCTGAGATTGTCCTTGCCTTTCGTCGGGCGCAGTTTAATATTGTTGAGTTCTTTTTCCTGACGAAAGCGAGGCGGCCATGAGCTACGTAGTCAGCATCAACGGTAAGAACCATACGATCGACGTGGATGGCGACACGCCCATGCTGTGGGTGCTGCGCGACGTCCTGCAGATGACGGGAACCAAGTTTGGTTGCGGCATGGCACTGTGCGGCGCCTGCACGGTGCAGCTGGACGGCCAGCCGATCCGCTCCTGCATCACACCCATTTCCGCCATCGGCAAGGGCAAGATCACCACCATCGAAGCCATCGGCAATACTCCGGCCGGGAAGAAGATCCAGGCGGCCTGGGTGGCGCTGGACGTGCCGCAATGCGGCTACTGCCAGTCGGGCCAGATCATGAGCGCCAGCGCGCTGCTGGCGGCCAATCCGCACCCCAGCGACAGCGACATCGAGCAGGCCATGTCGGGCAATATCTGCCGCTGCGGCACCTATCCACGCATCCGCGCCGCCATCAAGAGCGCGGCCCAGAGCTAGGAGGCGGCCATGGATCAGACCATGCTGGATTCGCCTTCGCGGCGCGGCTTCCTGCAAACTTCGGGCGTACTGGCGGGTAGCCTGGTGGTGGGCTTCTGGCAGCGGCCGGGGGCGGCCCAGGCGGCTGCGGCTGCCGGCGGCGCCTACAACGCCAACGCTTTTGTGGCCGTCGGGCCTGACGACAAGGTGATCATCACCGTCGCCAAGGAAGAGATGGGCCAGGGTGTCTACACCTCGCTGCCGATGCTGATCGCCGACGAGCTGGAAGTGGACATGAGCCAGGTGGTGCTGCGCAATGCGCCGCCCGACGCCAAGGTCTACGGCATTCCCTTCGGCGACCAGTTCACCGGCGGCTCGACTTCGATCCGCACCCTGTTCATGCCCATGCGCGAGGCGGGCGCAGCGGCGCGGATGGTGCTGGTGCAGGCCGCCGCCCAGGGCTGGAACGTGGCGCCGGACAGCTGCCATGCCGAGCGCGGCGAAGTGGTGCATGCCGCCTCGGGACGGCGCATCCGCTACGGCAAGCTGGTGCAGGCGGCCTCACAGTTGCCGCTGCCGGCCAAGGTGGTGGTCAAGGATGCCTCGGGGTTCAAGCTGATCGGCAAGCCGCTCAAGCGCACCGATACGCCGGGCAAGGTGAATGGCACGGCCAAGTTCGGCATCGATGCGCTGCCGCCGGGCGTGAAGTTTGCGGCAGTGGCGGCCAGCCCGGTGTATGGCGGCAAGCTGCTGTCGGTGGACGACAGCAAGGCGCGCAAGCTGCGCGGGGTGCGCGCCATCATCAAGCTGGACAACGCGGTGGCGGTGGTGGCGGACAATACCTGGTACGCCAAGCGGGCGCTGGCGGCGCTGGAGATCCGCTGGGATGACGGCGCCAATGCCAACGTCAGCAACGACAGCGTGCGTTCGCTGATGCTGGCGGCGCTGGCGCGCTCGGGCACGGTGGGGCGCAACAATGGCGATGCGCTGAAGGCGCTGGCCGAGGGGCAGGGCAATGGTCAGGGTGGCAGCGTGGTGGAAGTCACTTTCACCAATCCCTACCTGGCCCACGCCACCATGGAGCCGATGAACTGCACGGTGCATGTGAAAGGCGACAGCGCGGAGATCTGGTGCGGCACGCAGGTGCCGGCGCGGGCGCGCGATGCGGCGGCCAGGGTGCTGGGGCTGGCGCCGGAGAAGGTGGTCTACCACGGCTTCCTGCTGGGCGGCGGCTTCGGGCGGCGCCTGTACACGGATTATGTCGAGCAGGCGGCGCTGATCGCCAGGCAGTTCAAGGGGCCGGTCAAGGTGACCTGGAGCCGCGAGGAAGACATCCAGCACTGCGTCTACCGCGGCATCTACGCGCACAGCGTCAAGGCGCGGCTGGACGACAAGGGCTATCCGCTGGCGCTGTTCCACCGCGTGGCCGGGCCGGCCAATGTCGCGGTGTGGGCGCCGGGCTTCATCGGCAAGGATGGCCTGGACTTCGATGCGGTGGATGGCTCGGACCACTATCCCTACGACATTCCGCACATGCGGGTCGAACACGTGCGCGAGGAAGGGCCGATGCCGGTGGCGTTCTGGCGCGGCGTGGGGCCGGTGCGCAATCTGGCGGCGCTGGAATCGTTCATGGATGAGCTGGCCACGCGGGCGGGGCAGGATCCGCTGGCTTACCGGCTGGCGCTGCTGAGCAAGGATGCGCGCGCCGCCGCCGTGCTCAAGCGGGCGGGGGAGATGGGCGGCTGGGGCCAGCCGCTGCCGGCCCGTTCCGGCCGCGGCATCGCCCTGATGCACGCCTGGGATACCTATCTGGCCCAGGTGATCGAGCTGAAGGTGGGCGATGACGGCGAAGTGACGGTGCAGAAGGTCAGCTGCGCGGTGGACTGCGGCGTGGTGGTCAATCCGGACACGGTCAAGGCGCAGATGCAGGGCGGCATCGTGTTCGGCCTCAGCGCGGCGCTGTTCGGCGAGATCACGGTGAAAAACGGCCGGGTGGAGCAGAGCAATTTCCACGACTACCGGGTGCTGCGCCTGAACGAGGCGCCGGTGATCGAGGTGGAGATCATCCCCAGCACGGCGGCGCCGGGCGGCATCGGCGAGCCGGGCACGGCGGGCGTGGCGGCGGCCTTTGCCAATGCCATTTACGCGGCGACGGGCAAGCGCATCCATACCTTGCCGGCGCGGCCGGACGAGCTGAAGAAAGCGTAATGCTCTCCGTGGCAATCCGGGCATATAATGGCCCGCATGAGCCACGGAGAGGAACACAGAGTGTCTCACCTGATTGAATGCAGCACGCTGGCGCCGGACTGGCTTTGCCGCCATGGGCCGATGCTGGTCTACCTGGTGCCATCGGCGCTGCTGGCCCTGCTGATCCGCGCATTGGCGCTGCGCCACCCCATTTTTTTGCTGCTGAGATTGGCGGGCACGATCTGCCATGAGCTGGCCCACTTTGTGGTGGGCTGGCTGACGGTGGCCCGGCCGGTGGCGCTGACGGTGATTCCGCGCCGGGTGGGGCAGGGCTGGGAGCTGGGTTCGGTCAAGCTGACGCGGGTGCGCTGGTATAACGCGGCGCCCAGCGCGCTGGCGCCGTTCCTGGTGGTGCTGCTGCCGTTTTTGGTGGCGGCGTGGCGCACGCGCAGCGGGCTGCAGTTCCAGTGGCTGGACCTGGTGCTGGCGTTTGCCGTGGCGCCGCAATTCCTGGCCTGCTGGCCGTCCAAGCTGGACTGGAAAATCGCGCTGCGCTCATGGCCGTATCTGCTGATCGCGGCCATGCTGTGGTGGGCGGTGCACAAGCTGCGCTAGCCGCGCTGGCAGCGCTGAACCGCCTTGCCGCTTAGAGCTTGAAGATCTGCACGGTCTGCGCCAGTTCGGCGGCCTGGTCCTGCAGGCCGGCCGCTGCGGCGGCGGCTTGTTCCACCAGGGCGGCGTTCTGCTGGGTGACCTGGTCCATCTGCGCCACGGCGGCGTGCACCTGGCCGATGCCGGCGCGCTGTTCTTCGCTGGCCTGGCTGATCTCGCCCATGATGCGGGTGACGCGGCTGACGCTGTCCACCACTTCGCGCATGGTGCTGCCGGCCACTTCGGCCTGCTGGCTGCCGGCCTGCACTTTCTCCACCGAGTCGCCGATCAGTTCCTTGATTTCCTTGGCGGCGGCGGCCGAGCGCTGGGCCAGGCTGCGCACCTCGGTGGCGACCACGGCAAAACCCTTGCCCTGTTCGCCCGCGCGGGCCGCTTCCACGGCGGCGTTCAGCGCCAGGATGTTGGTCTGGAAGGCGATGCCGTCGATCACGCTGATGATGTCGACAATCTTGCGCGAGGAAGCGTTGATCGAGTCCATGGTGCCGACCACCTGGGCCACCACGGCGCCGCCGCGCGCGGCCACGTCGGACGCGGTCTGGGCCAGCTGGTTGGCTTGCAGGGCGTGGTCGGCGTTCTGGCGCACGGTGCCCATCAGCTGCTCCATCGAGGCGGCGGTTTCTTCCAGGCTGGAGGCTTGTTGCTCGGTGCGCGAGGACAGGTCGAGATTACCGCTGGCGATTTCGCTGGAGGCGCTGGCGATTTGCTCGGCGCCGTGGCGCACCTGGCCCACCACCTGCGACAGGTTGCGGCTGATGCCGTTCAGGGCGCGCAGCACCAGGCCGATCTCATCCTTGTTGTCGATGGCGCAGTGCACGTCCAGCTCGCCCTTGGCGATGCGGCTGGCGGCCGCTTCGGCACGGGCCAGCGGCCGGGTCACGTTGATCTGCACCAGCCACCACAGCAGGCCGGCAAACAGGGCCAGTGCCAGCAGGCCCAGCAGGAAGTAGCGGTTGCGCAGTTCGGCCGCTTCGGCGGTGATCTCGTCGGTATAGGTGCCGCCGGCCAGCAGCCAGTTCCATTCCTTGAAGTAGTGGAACATGACCAGCTTTTCCCGCGCGGGCGCGCCGTCGGCGTCGCTCCAGTCGTAGCGCAGGTGGCCGTTTTTGGCTTCCAGCATTTCCTTGATGAAGGCGTGGCCGTCGGCGCTCTGGCTGTCCAGCATGTTCTGGCCTTCCTTGCTCGGGTGGATCACCAGGTTGCCGTAGGCTTTGCCGGGCGCGGCGTTCAGCACATAGATGTAGCCGGTCTGGCCGATCTTGATGGACTTGATCTTTTCCTTCAGCATGGCCAGGTTGTGGCTGATGTCTAGGCCGATGAACAGGGCGCCGATCACCTTGCCGTCGGCATCCTTGATGGGATCGTACTGGGTGATGTACTGCTTGCCGAACAGGGTGGCCAGGCCGGTGTAGCGCTGGCCGGCGCTCAGCAGGGGATAGCTGGGATGGCTGTGGTCGAGCTGGGTGCCGACGGCGCGCTCGCCGTTTTCCTTTTTCAGCGAGGTGCTGACGCGCACGAACTCGTTGCCGCTGGCGGCAAAGATGGTGGCGACCACGCCGGTCTGCTGGGTGAACTGGTCGGGGATGCTGAAGTCCAGGTTGAGCGCCTTGCCGTCGCTCTTCAGGCTTGGGGTGGGCTTGCCGCCGATCTCCACCGTGCTGGCCGGATCGAGGCTGAAGGGGCCGTGGAATTCGGCCGCGAACAGGCTGGCAAAGCTGCCCGCTTCGTTGTTCATGGCGCTGCTGAATACTTCCACCGTGCCGCTGACGGCGCTGATGGCGTTGTCCACGCTGGACTTGGCGCGCTCTTCCAGGATGGCGGCGGTATGGATGTTGATCAGCACCAGCAGGGCGGTCAGGATGGCGCCGATCAGGGCGATGGTAAAGGCAGTGATCTTGCTGCCGAGACCCCAGTTACGGGGATTCAGGAAAGTGTTAAGCATTCGTCTCTTGGCGAAAAAGTGCTGCGGTTTGCAGAGGGGAGCGGCACGGCCAGAGATGATGCGGTTGGCGGGCCTGCGGGACAAAGACCAGTATGATACCAGTATTTTTCCATAAAGCAAGAGGTATGACGACAAAAAAACCTTATAAAACAATGGTTTAAATAAAATCTTGCTTTAAGTGCCAGTCCGCCGGGCAGGTTTCAGGCTCTCTTAAGGCTGGGTGGGGAAACTGCCTGTTCCGCAGCGTGCGCCGGTCCTGCTATCCTGTAGAATGTGCTGACCGGGCATGAGACCCGCGAGACTGTTTTTTATCTAGTTTTTGGAGTGAGCCGATGAAGAAGCAAATGCTGTTGGTGGTCCTGTCTGCGGCCTTGTCCCTGCAAGCGGGCGCCGCGACCCCGGACAAATCGGCTGGCGATGCGCCGATGAAGCCCCAGGCGGGCCAGAGCCAGGCGGCATTGTGGGCCGCGCGCGTGCTGACGCGCTACCACTACAAGGCCACGCCGCTGGACGACGCCATGTCGGAGAAAATCTTCGACCGCTATTTCAAGTCGCTGGATGCGGAAAAGCTGTTCTTCGTGCAGGCCGACCTGGACCAGTTTGCCGGCGCCCGCACCAAGCTGGATGACGCCATCAATAACGAAAACCTGACCATCCCGTTTGCCATCTACAACCTGTACCAGCAGCGCTTCAACGAGCGCATCAGCTATGCGCGCGAGCTGCTGAAGACCAAGTTCGATTTCAACGTGGATGAGAGCTACCAGTACGACCGCGAAAAGGCCGACTGGGCCAAGAGCGATGCCGAGGTCAAGGAACTGTGGCGCAAGCGCGTGAAGAACGACTGGCTGCGCCTGAAGCTGGCGGGCAAGGACGACAAGGGCATCCGCGAGACGCTGGACAAGCGCTACGAGAACTACCTGAGCCGCTCGCGCAAGCTGAACAACGAAGACGTGTTCCAGATCTTCATGAACGCTTACGCCATGTCGATCGAGCCGCATACCAACTACCTGGGCCCGCGCTCGGCCGAGAATTTTGATATTGCCATGCGCCTGTCGCTGGAAGGCATCGGCTGCGTGCTGCAGACCCGCGACGAATACACCGTGGTGCGCGAAGTGGTGCCGGGCAGCCCGGCCGGCCTGTCGGGCAAGATCCACGTGGGCGACCGCATCCTGTCGGTCGGTCAGGATAATTCTGGCCCGATGCAGGAAGTGCTGGGCTGGCGCATCGACGACGTGGTGGCGCTGATTCGCGGCACCAAGGATTCCACCGTGCGCCTGGACGTGCTGCCGGCCGATGCCGGTCCGGACGGCAAGCACCTGACCGTGGCGCTGGTGCGCAAGAAAATCAGCATGGAAGAGCAGTCGGCCAAGAAATCCATCCTGGAGCTGAAGGATGGCACGGCCAAGCGCCGCGTGGGCGTGATCTCGCTGCCGACCTTCTACCAGGACTTCGAGGCGCGCCGCAAGGGCGACAAGGACTTCAAGAGCGCGACCCGCGACGTGGCGCGCCTGCTGGGCGAGCTGAAGAAGGACAAGGTGGACAGCGTGCTGATTGACCTGCGCAACAACGGCGGTGGTTCGCTGAACGAGGCGGTGGAACTGACCGGCCTGTTCATCGACAAGGGTCCGGTGGTGCAGCAGCGTAATGCTGAAGGCAAGATCGAGGTGGAGTCCGATACCGTGGCCGGCCTGGCCTGGGATGGCCCGATGGGCGTGCTGGTGAATCGCGGCTCGGCCTCGGCGTCGGAAATCTTTGCGGCGGCGATCCAGGATTACGGCCGCGGCCTGATCATCGGCGAGCCCAGCTTCGGCAAAGGCACGGTGCAGACCCTGGTCAACCTGGACCGCTTCGGCCAGAACGACAAGGCCCGCTACGGCGAGCTGAAGATGACCATCGCGCAGTTCTTCCGCATCAATGGCGGCACCACCCAGCTGCGCGGCGTGACGCCGGACATCAAGCTGCCGGTGATGGCCGATTCGGATGCGTTTGGCGAGTCGAGCTATGACAATGCGCTGCCATGGACCGCGATCAAGCCGGCGGTGTACTTCCCGGCCGGCGACCTGAAGGAGATCGTGCCGCTGCTGGACAAGAAGCACGAGGCGCGCGTGGCCAAGGACAAGGACTACCAGTACCTGCTGGACGATATCGCCCTGGCCAAGAAGGAACGCAAGGATCACACCATCTCGCTGAACGAGGCGGCGCGCCGCAAGGAGCGCGATGCGCAGGAAGCGCGCGCCAAGCAGCGTGAGGCGCGTCTGGCGGCAAATGTGCCGGGTGCGGATGATCCGGTGCTGATTCCGGATCCGAAAGATGCGCTGAACAAGGCGATTTCGGCCAAGCCGGCGAATGGCAAGACGCCGCCGAAAGTGGCTGCCGTCAAAGGCGCGCTGCGCACCGACGATGGCCTGCAGGCGGATGAGCGTTCGCTGACGGTGGAACTGGATGCGGAAAACGCCGCCAAGGCGGCCAAGGACGTGCTGCTGAACGAGGCGGTGCATATCCTGGCCGACGAGGTCAGCCTGCTCAAGACCGATACCCGCCTGGCTTCGCGCGTGCTGCCTTACGCGGCCGACGTGAACAAGTAAGCGGCCGTCGCCGTACCCCAACAGCCCCGCCAGCGTGCGGGGCTTTTTTATTCCGGCCTGATGTTGTGCATGGGATAATTCCGGCATCTACTATCATTTTGCTATGTCGATGCCTCTTTTCTTGTTGCGCTGCTGTGTGTGGGCGGTTTTGCTGCTGTCCGCTCCGGCCATGGCGCAGAGCCGTCCGGGGCTGGTGTCGTTCCAGCGGCTGGCCATGCCCGACGATGTGCCGGCGCAGCTCAGTACGGCCATGGTGCAGGATGCGCGCGGCATGCTGTGGATCGGCACGCAGGACGGGCTGGTGCGCTATGACGGCTATCACTACAAGGTCTACCATGCGCATCCGGGCGATCCACATGCGCTGAGCGGCAGCTATGTGCGCAGCCTGCTGGTGGCGCGCGATGGGCGGCTGTGGGTGGGAACCATCAGCGGCGGGGTGTCGGTGTTCGACCCGCGCACGGAGCAGTTCACACAGTACCGCCACGACGCCAGCAAGCCGGACAGCCTGGCCAATGACCGCGTTGAAAGCCTGGCGGAAGACGCCGGCGGCAAGGTATGGCTGGCCACGGATGAGGGGCTGGACCGGTTCGACCCCGCCAGTGGCCGCTTCGAGCATTGGCGGCATGAGGACAAGAACGCTGGCAGCCTGGCCAACAACCAGGTGCGCGCGCTGCTGATCGACCATCGCGGCCAACTGCTAGTGGGCACGCGCGACGGCTTGCAGCGCTGGACAACGACAGGTTTCGCCCGCGTGGCGGATGCCCTGGTGGGCGAGCACATCACGCGGCTGTTTGAGGACAGCCACCACCAGCTATGGATCGGCACGGTGGCGCATGGCGCGGCGGTGCTGGATCCTGCCAATGGCTTGTTGCAGCGCCTGCTGCCCGGCGCTTCCGGGCTGAGCCATTTCTGGATCTATGCTTTGACGGAAGCCGCGCCGGGCGAGATGTGGATTGGCACATTCGGCGGTGGCATCGATGTGGTCGATGCCGCCAGCCTGCGCGTGATCGACCGTCTGCGCAACGACGGCGATGCCGCCAGCAGCATCGGCAACGACCGTCTCGGCGCGCTGCTGACCGACCGCTCCGGGCTGGTCTGGGCCGGCACTTGGGGCGGCGGCGTGGCGATGCATGATCCGCATACGCGCGCCTTCCGCAAGCTGCGCCACAGCCCCGCCAATGCCGACGGTATCAGCCATCCCGCCGTGGTGCGCGCCATGGAAGCGGCGGACGGCCACCTGTGGCTGGGCACCAATGGCAACGGCGTCGACATCCTCGATGCCGACGGCCATCTGCGCGACAGCCTGCGGCCCAATCCCGCGCGGCCCGATATGCTGGCCGACGGCGCCGTGACCTGTCTGGCGCAAGCGGCCGATGGCACGATGTGGATCGCCACGCTGGATGGCACGCTGCACAAGCTGCGGCCCGGCAGCCATCAGCTGGAGCGCCTGAGCACGCGCCAGGGCTTGCCCGGCGGCCCCATCCGCACCATGGTGTTCGGCCGCGACGGCGCCTTGTGGGCCGGTTCGCTCAACGGCCTGGCGCGCATCGGCATGGATGGCCGCATCAGCAGCTACCGGCATGTGCCGGAAGACGCCAGCAGCCTGTCGGGCCGTGAAGTGGAGTCGCTGGCCTTTACCCCGGACGGCACGCTGTGGATCGGCATGGATCATGGCTTGAACGCCTTCGATACCGCCAGCGGCAAGGCGGTGCGCATCCTGCCCGAACCGGCCCGCGCCGACAGCCTGCCGGACAACTGGGTGCCCGACCTGATGGTGGCACGCGATGGCCGCCTGTGGCTGGCCACGCAATCGGGCGTCGCCATTCTCAGTCAGTGGGATGGCCGCAAGGCCAGTTTCGACACGCTCAGCACCCGCCTCAAGCTGCCGGCCCATGCACCGGAATCGCTGCTGGAAGACGGGGAAGGGCAGGTCTGGGTGGGCGGCCGCGTGCGCATCAATCCGCGCAACTGGCAGTGGCGCGCGTTCGACCGCGCCGACGGCATGGACTTCCGCACCGTGTTCATTGCCAGCCGCAGCCTGAACCGCAATGGCGACCTGATGTTCGGCTCGCCGGAAGGCTTGCTGCTGGTGCGTCCGGGCCAGCTGTCGCGCTGGGATTACCAGCCGCCGGTCAATGTCAGCAGCCTCAGCATCGACGGCGTCGAGCAGCCCGGCGCGGCCGTGCTGGCGCAGCGCATGCTGGAACCGGGACAGCGCAATCTGCGGCTGGAATTTTCGGCCCAGGATTTCAGCGCGCCGCAAAAGCTGCACTACCGCTACCGCCTGGACGGCTACGACAGCGACTGGGTGCAGGTGGACGCCAGCCAGCGCGTGGCGGCGTATGCGCATCTGCCGCCGGGTGGCTACCAGCTGCGCATCCAGGGCAGCAACCGCAACGGCGAGTGGAACCCGGCCGAGTGGCGCATGCAATTGACCGTGGCGCCGGCTTTCTACCAGACCTGGTGGTTCCGCAGCCTGATGTGGCTGCTGAGCGTGCTGGCCATTGTCGGCCTGTTCCGTCTGCGCCTGCGCCAGCTGCGCCGCCGCAGCGCGCGGCTGGAGCGCACCGTCGCCGAGCGCACCGCCGCGCTGGAAACCGCCTACCGCCGCATCGAACAGGCCAGCCTGACCGATCCGCTGACCCAGCTGCACAACCGCCGCTACCTGGAGCAGGCCATCCAGGCCGACTTTGAACTGGCCACCCGCCGCATGTACGAAGCGCCGCCGCCGGACGATGCCGACCTGATCCTGTTCATGCTGGACCTGGACCACTTCAAGTCGGTCAACGACCAGTACGGCCACGCGGCGGGCGACGCCGTGCTGGTGCAGACCGCCGAAGTGCTCAAGCGCTGCCTGCGCGCCTCCGACCACGTGGTACGCTGGGGCGGCGAAGAATTCCTGCTGGTGGCGCGCTTTGTCAACCGGCGCGATGGGCCGATGCTGGCCGAGAAGATCCGCGCCGCCATCGCCGCCCACCGCTTCCTGCTGCCCTGCGGGACGGTGCTGCACAAGACCACCTCGATCGGCTTTGCCTGCTATCCCTTCGCGCCCGGCCAGCCCACGCCCGCTACCCTGGACACGCTGCAGCGCATGGCCGACACCGCCCTGTACGCGGCCAAGCGCGGCTGGCGCGACGCCTGGGTCGGTGTGGCGCCCGCGCAGGTGCACGACGAGGGCGCCGAGCTGGCCGTGCGGCGCTTCCTGGCCGACGCCCAGGCGGCCGTGGCGGAAGGCCGCATGCAGATCTATGTCGCCGCCGAGAACGAAAGCACGCTGCGCTGGCATTAGTTGTAGCGCTCATTACAAAATTTGTAGCGATCGCATTGGCGCGCTAGGATGAAGGCATGAACGATTCGACCTCATCCTGGCTGCTGCTGATCGTCAGCGTGCCCACCGACGGCGCTTCCGCTCGCATGCGCATCTGGCGCGGCCTGAAAGCCTGCGGCTGCGCGGCCTTGCGCGACGGCGCCTACCTGCTGCCCGATCGCGGCGAGCACAAATACCTGCTGCAGCAGCTGTTGGCCGAGGCCGAGCGCGAAGGCGGCAAGGGCTGGCTGCTGTCGGTGGCCGCCAGATCGGCAGGCGAGCAGCTGCGCCTGCAGGCCCTGTTCGACCGCGCCGGCGAGTACGGCGAGTTCGGCGCCGCTGTGGAGGAGGCGCGCGCCACTTTCGGCACCCTGGGCGGCGCCGAAGCGCAGCGCCAGTTGCGCAAGCTGCGCAAGGAATTCGAGGCCTTGCGCGCGCTCGATTTTTTTCCCAACGACGCCAGCCAGCAGGCCGAAGCGGCCTGGCTGGACTTTGTGCATCTGGCCGAGACCCTGCAGTCGCCGGGCGAACCCAATACGGCTGACGGCGCCATGGCGGGGCTGACGCGCCTGGAGCGCGCCGACTACCAGGGCCGCGTCTGGGCCACGCGGCGGCGCCTGTGGGTGGACCGGGTCGCCAGTGCCTGGCTGATCCGGCGCTTCATCGATCCGCAGGCGCGCTTTCTGTGGCTGGCTGCGCCGGCCGACTGTCCGCCCGACGCGCTGGGTTTCGACTTCGACCAGGCCCGCTTTACCCATGTGGGTGAGTGCGTCAGTTTTGAAGTGCTGGCCGCCAGCTTCGGCCTGGACCGTGATCCGGGCATCCAGCGCCTGGGCGCGATGGTGCATACGCTGGACTTGGGCGGCGGCTTGGTCGCCGAGGCGGCCGGGTTTGAAGCCATGCTGAGCGGCGCCCGGCGCCACGCCAGAAACGACGATCAATTGCTGGCCGAGATGAGCGGGGTGCTCGATGCGCTGTACCTGCATTTCGGCGGCGAGTGCGAAGCCGAGGAGGAGTGAATGATGCCGAACGCTGATCGGGCGCTGTCTGCCAGCACGCCGGGCTACAGCCTGGGGCAGCTGCTGTCATATATGCTGCGGCTGGGCAGCCTGGGTTTTGGCGGCCCGGTGGCGCTGGCGGGCTATATGCACCGCGACCTGGTCGAGCGGCGCGGCTGGATCAGCGAAGCCGATTACAAGGAAGGGCTGGCGCTGGCCCAGCTGGCGCCGGGGCCACTGGCGGCGCAGCTGGCGATCTACCTGGGCTATGTGCATTACCGGATCGTCGGCGCCACGCTGGTGGGGCTTGCCTTCGTGCTGCCGTCCTTCCTGATGGTGCTGGCGCTGGGCTGGGCTTATGTGCGCTTTGGCGGCTTGGCCTGGATGCAGGCGGTGTTCTATGGCGTGGGCGCGGCGGTCACCGGCATCATCGTCATGAGCGCGAAGAAGCTGACCGAGAAGAGTGTCGGCAAGGACAGGCTGCTGTGGGCGCTGTATCTGCTGATTGCCGTCAGCACGGTGCTGACCGAGTCGGAAGTGGCCTGGCTGATGGTGGCCTGCGGCGTACTGGTGTGGCTGCTGCGGGCGCCGCCGCGCTGGCTGGGCGGCGCACGGCTGCATGGCGTGGCGGGAACGGCGGCGTTGCCCTTGGCCGCGCTGGCCGGCGCTCCCGGTACGGCGGGGCTGCTGGCGCAGATCGCCGTGTTCTTCACCAAGGCCGGGGCGTTTGTGTTCGGCTCGGGGCTGGCGATTGTGCCTTTCCTGTACGGCGGGGTGGTGACCGAGCATCACTGGCTCACCGAACACCAGTTTGTCGATGCGGTGGCGGTGGCCATGATCACCCCGGGGCCGGTGGTGATCACGGTGGGCTTCATCGGCTACCTGGTGGCGGGACTGCCGGGCGCCTGCGTGGCGGCGCTGGCGACCTTCCTGCCGTGCTATCTGTTCACCGTGATTCCGGCGCCGTACTTCAAACGCTACGGCAAGCTGCCCGGCGTGATCGCCTTCGTCGACGGCATCACGGCGGCGGCGGTGGGGGCGATTGCCGGTTCGGTCGTGGTGATCGCGCGGCGCTCGCTGGTGGATCTGCCGACCGCCGCCATGGCGCTGGCGGTGATCGTCCTGCTGTGGCGCTTCAAGAAGCTGCAGGAACCGGTGATTGTGGCCGGCGCGGCGGCGCTGGGGCTGCTGCTGTATCCCTTGCTGCATGGGTAGGAACGGACCATGGACCTCTACCTGATGTTCCTGCTGATGGCGACCGCCACGGTGCTGAGTCCGGGGCCGGGCGTGCTGATGACGCTGACCAACGCGCTGCACCAGGGGCGGCGCGAGACCTTTGCCGGCGTGCTGGGCATCGCCTGCGGTGCGGCCGTGGTGGCGGCGCTGTCGGCGACCAGCGTGGGTGTGGTGCTGGCGGCGTCGGAGACGGCTTATTGGCTGCTGAAACTGAGCGGCGCCGGCTACCTGGTCTACCTGGGCCTGCGCCTGTGGCGTGCCCCGGCTGTGGCGCTGGCCGACAGCACGGCCAAGCCGGCCAGCGTGCGGCGGCGTTTTGTGGAAGGCGTGACCCTGCAGTTCACCAATCCCAAGGCGATTTTCTTCTTTCTGTCGGTGTTCCCGCAGTTCATCCGGCCCGGCGCCAGCTTTGCGCCGCAGTTTGCCGCGCTGGTGCTGAGCTACGGCCTGATTGTGGTGCTGATCCATTGCGGCTACGCGGCCTGCGCGCAGTACGCGCGGCGCTGGCTGGCGTCCAGCACGGGCGGACGGCTGCTGCAGCGTGTCGCCGGCACGGTGTTCATCCTGTTCGCGCTGCTGCTGGTGGCCGGGCGCTAGGCAGGCGCGCGGCGGCCTTCCTTGGTGCTTTTGTTTGCGCGGCAGATGGGGTAAGCTGCTTTTTCTGTGGGACAACAATACAGGAATGGCATGAGCCCCAATCAATTCAAACTGGCTCTCGTTGGCCTGGCGCTGGGTGGCGCGGCGGTCGGCGGGTGCGTGGCGTATCTGCTGGTGCATTCGGGCGCCAAGGCGCCGGAGCAGGCGCAGCAGCAGGCGAGCGCGGCGGCCAAGCCGGTGGCGACCGCGCCCGGCTGGACCGGCCGGCTGGAAACGGTGGCGGGCGACGGCCTGCCCGGCAGCAGCAATGGTGCCGGCCGCACGGCGCGCTTTGGCGATCCTTACGGCCTGGTGCTCGATAGCGCAGGCAATCTCTACGTGGCCGACGGCGGCGACAACAACACCATCCGCAAGATCGATACGCAAGGCAAGGTCAGCGTGCTGGCCGGTGATGTGGAAGGCTATGCCGAAGGCACGGGCAAGCTGGCCGCCTTCAACACGCCGTCCGGCATGGCGCTGGACGGCAAGGGCAATCTGCTGGTGGCCGACACCGGCAACAACGCCATCCGCAAGGTAGCGCCGGACGGCAGCGTCAGCACGGTGGCGGGCAACAGCCTGGCGGGCAATCAGGATGGCCGCGCGCCGCAAGCCCAGTTCAACGGCCCGCTGGGCGTGGCGGTGGACGCCGAGAACAATGTTTACGTGGCCGACAGTTACAACGACCGCATCCGCAAGATTTCCTGGGACGGCGTGGTGACCACTTTGGCGGGCAGCACGGCCGGTAACGTCGATGGCGCCGGTGCGCAGGCGCGTTTCGATACGCCGTCGGCGCTGGCGCTGGCGCCCAACGGCGACCTGTATGTGGCCGACACCGGCAACAACGCGGTGCGCAAGATCGCCAAGGATGGCACGGTCAGCACGGTGGCCGCCGTCACCGACGACAAGGAGCGCGACGCGCTGCTGCGCCGCCCGGTGGCGCTGGCGCTGAGCCATGACGGTTATCTCTACGTGGCCAGCGGATCGCACGGCCGCATCGCCCAGATTTCGCCCAAGGGCGAGGTGCTGGCGCTGGCCGATGTCGACCATCCGCCCGCGCCGGGCAATGGCGACGGCAAGCTGCGCCTGTACGCGCCGCGCGGGCTGGCGCTGGCGCGCGACGGTTCGCTCTACCTGAGCGACGCCGCCACTTTCCGCGTGCAGCACTTTGCGCCGCCGGTGGCAGGCGCTTCGGCCGCGCCGGAAGTGACGCCGCCCGTGCCTTCGCACGGCGCCACCATGCTGTGGCCGGTCAAGCCGCAGGACAAGCCGCATGAAGTGGTGGGCCTGCTGGGTGAAGTGCGCGGCAATTACGACCACGAGAGCCGCGACCACTTCCATGCCGGGCTGGACGTGCAGGCCAATGTCGGCACGCCGGTGCTGGCCATGCTTCCGGCCAAGGTGCGCGATCCGCTGGCCACCTGGGGCTTCAACGACCTGGGCGAGGGAATGAACCTGGACGGCTTCAACTACATCCACATGAAGGTGGGCCGCACGCCGAACGACAAGGCGCTGGATCCGCGCTTCCTGCTGTCGGCCGACGACAAGGGCAAGCCCTTCCGTGTGCGGGTCAAGCGCGGCACCCGCTTCCTGGTGGGCGAAACGCTGGGCACCATCAACGCCATGGCCCACGTCCACCTGGACTACAAGCCGAACGGCGATGCGCTCAATCCGCTGACCCTGCCGTTTGTCGACCTGGAGGACACGGTGGCGCCCACCATCGCCGCCATCCAGATCATCGGCCAGGACGGCAAGCCGCTGAAGGACAAGCGCGACGGCCGCCTGCTGGTGCCGCGCGCCACCGGCAATGCGCAGATCGTGGTGGACGCCTACGACCAGATGGAAGGCAACAAGGACAAGCGCCGCCTGGGCTTGTACAAGCTGGGCTACCAGTTGCTGCGGGTCGACGGCAGCGTGCTGCCGGACATGGCCCAGCCCGTCATCACCCAGCTGTACGACCGCCTGCCGCGCGACCGCGAGGCGGTCAAGCTGGCCTATGCGGACGCCAGCGGCATCACGGTGTACGGCAACAAGACCACCCGTTTTGTCTACGACCTCAACACCACCGTGATGCACGGCAAGGTGGCGCCGGGCGCCTGGAAGGTGGATGGCATCGAGCCGGGCAACTACATCCTGCGCATCACGGCGGAAGACTTTGCCGGCAATGCGGCGAACAAGGATCGCGACTTGCTCATCACGGTCGAATAATCAGGTAAAAATCGGGTAGAATCGAATTTGAACGGTCGTGCTTTTCTGCGCAGGCCGCACCAAGGAGACAGCATGGATTTGAATTATTCGGCCGGGGATCTGGCGTTCCGCGACAGCGTGCGCGACTTCCTCGATGCAAACCTGCCCAGCGATCTGCAGAACAAGGTACGCAACCACCTGCGCCTGCAAAAGGACGACTACGTGCGCTGGCACCAGATCGTGGCGCGCCAGGGCTGGGCCGCGCCGGCCTGGCCGGTGGAGTACGGCGGCCCCGGCTGGACTGCCACCCAGCGCCATATCTGGGACGAAGAATGCGCCCGCGCGGGCACGCCGCCGATCCTGCCGTTTGGCGTCAACATGGTGGCGCCGGTCATCATAGCCTTCGGCAGCGAGGCGCAGAAAAGCTATTACCTGCCGCGCATCCTCAGCTGCGAGGACTGGTGGTGCCAGGGCTATTCCGAGCCCGGTTCCGGCTCCGACCTGGCCTCGCTGAAGACCACGGCCGTGCGCGACGGCGACCACTACATCGTCAACGGCCAGAAGACCTGGACCACGCTGGGCCAGCACGCCGACATGATCTTTTGCCTGGTGCGCACCGATCCCAACGTGCGCAAGCAGGAGGGCATTTCCTTCCTGCTGATCGACATGAAGACGCCCGGCATCACGGTGCGCCCGATCATCATGCTGGACGAAGAGCACGAGGTGAATGAAGTCTTCTTCGACAATGTGCGGGTGCCGCTGCAGAACCTGATCGGCCACGAGAACAAGGGCTGGACCTACGCCAAGTACCTGCTGGGCCACGAGCGCACCGGCATCGCGGGTGTGGGCCGCTCCAAGCGCGAGCTGCAGTTCCTCAAGAAGGTGGCCACCGAGCACCTCAAGCACGGCAAGCCGCTGCTGCAGGATCCGCTGTTTGCCGCCAAGGTGGCCAATCTGGAAATCGAGTTGATGGCGCTGGAAACCACCGTGCTGCGGGTGGTCTCGCGCGGCGACCATGCGCCGGGGCCGGAAGCGTCGATGCTGAAGATCCGCGGCTCGGAAATCCAGCAGTGGCTGACCGAGCTGATGATGGAAGCGCTGGGGCCGGGCGCGCTGCCCTTCGACAAATCCTATCTGGAAGGCGAGAGCGACCATGCCGTCACGGGTGACGATGGCGCCGCGCCGCTGGCGGCCTACTACTTCAACTTCCGCAAGACCTCGATCTACGGCGGTTCGAACGAGATTCAGAAGAACATCATTTCCCAGATGATCCTGGGCCTGTAAGGGAGCGGCAATGGATTTCAATTTCAAGGAAGAACAGCAGCAGCTGGCCGATGCGCTGCGCCGCTGGATCGCCAAGGATTACGGCTTCGACGTACGCCACCGCATCATTCATTCCGCCTCGGGCGTGTCGGACGTGGCCTGGAATACGCTGGTGGAACTGGGTATGACGGCGCTGCCGGTACCGGAAGCGCAAGGCGGCTTCGACGGCACGGCGGTGGACATGCTGCTGGTGATGCAGGAACTGGGGCGCGGCCTGGTGGTGGAACCCTACTTCGCCACCGTGCTGGGGGCGCACTTCCTCAAGCTGGCGGGCGGGCAGGAGCACCTGCTGGAGCAGGTCGCCACGGGCGAGCTCAAGCTGGCCTGCGCGCTGGGCGAAAAGCATTCGCGCCACGATCTGTTCGATGTGAAGACCATGGGCACGGTCAATGGCGAAGGCTATCTGATCGACGGCACCAAGACGGTGGTGGTGCATGGCGGCCAGGCGGACGGCTTCATTGTCTCGGCGCGCAGCGGCGGCGGTCAGCGCGACAGCAATGGCATCTCGCTGTTCGTGGTGGATGCGCGCGCGCCGGGCGTGACGGTCAAGGATTACCGCACCATGGACGGCCAGCGCGCCGCCACGGTCAACTTCAGCAATGTGGCGGTGCCGTCCAGCGCGCTGCTGGGGCGGCTGGGCGCGGGCTGGGAGATACTCGACGCGGCCGCCGACTACGGCGCGGCGCTGCTGTGCGCGGAAGCGGTGGGGGCGATGGACGCGATTTTCAGCGCCACGCTGGAGTATCTGAAAACGCGCAGCCAGTTCGGCGCGCCGATCGGCAAGAACCAGGCGCTGCAGCATCGCATGGCCGACATGTTCGTGCACCTGGAGCAGGCCCGTTCGATGGCCATGCTGGCGGCGGCCAAGGTGGACGCCCGTGAGGTGGAAGAGCGGCGCCGTTGCGTGTCGGCGGCCAAGGTGCGGGTTGGGCAGGCAGCCAAGTTCGTCGGCCAGCAGGCGGTGCAGCTGCATGGCGGCATGGGCGTGACCGATGAGCTGCCGGCGGCGCACTATTTCAAGCGCCTCACGATGATCGACCTGAGCCTGGGCGATGCCGAGCATCACCTGGAGCGGTTCATGGCGCAGCCGGGGTTCCTGCAGCATGCGTGAATTTGCCAGCCTGGAGGAGATGCGTGCCTGTGTCGGGCAGGAGGTGGCGGTATCGGACTGGGTGGAGATCAGCCAGCAGCGCATCGGGCTGTTTGCCGAGGCCACCGACGACCACCAGTGGATTCATACCGACCCCGAGCGGGCCGCCAGGGAGTCGCCGTTTGGCGGCACGGTGGCGCACGGCTTCCTGACCCTGTCGCTGCTGCCGGCACTGTTGACGAAGGCGCTGCACATGGTGGACATGAAGATGGGCCTGAACTACGGCCTGAACAAGGTGCGCTTCCCGGCGCCGGTGCCGTCCGGCAGCCGGGTGCGGGCGCGCATCACCCTGGCCGGGATCGAAGACGTGGCCGGCGGCGCCCAGCTGGAATGGCAGATGACGGTGGAGCGCGAAGGCAGCGACAAGCCGGTCTGCATCGCCGAGTTCCTGATGCGCCGCTATTGATAAAACCGGGGTCAGTACCGGCAATCGGACACGGGCTCAGCCGTAATATGCACTACGGCTAAGCCCGTGTCCGATTGCCGGTACTGACCCCGGTTTTTATTCGTCGGGGTAGGCGCAGTAGCGGTTGCGGCCGGTGTGCTTGGCGCGGTAGAGCAGGCCATCGGCGATGCGGATCAGACTGTCCGGGTCGAGGCTTTCCTGCGGCGTCACGCTGGCCAGGCCCATGCTGATCGACACATAGGGCGCCGTGGGCGACACCTGATGCGGCAGGTGCAGGCGGCGCACTTCGTCGAGGATGCGCTGGGCCACCACTTCGGCGCCGTCCAGCCCTTCCTGCGGCAACAGCAGGATGAATTCTTCGCCGCCGTAGCGGGCCAGTAAATCCTGCGGCCGCGAGGCGCAGCGCTTCATGGCGGCCGCCACCTGCTGCAGGCAGGTGTCGCCCATCTGGTGGCCGTAGTGGTCGTTGTACTGCTTGAAGTGGTCGATGTCGATCATGATCACCGCCAGCGGCATGACCAGGCGGCCGCAGCGGCGCCATTCGATCGCCATGGTTTCGTTGAAGTGGCGGCGGTTGGACACCGCCGTCAGCGCATCGGTCATGGTCAGCTCGCGCATGGCGTCGGCCTGGCGCTTGACCGTCAGCTGGGTGCGCACGCGGGCGCGCACCACGGCGACGTTGAAGGGCTTGCTGATGAAGTCGGCCGCACCCGCTTCCAGGGCGCGGGTCTCGTCTTCCGGCTGGCTCAGGGCGGTGACGAAAATGATGGGGATGTCGCGCAGCTGGGGCGAGGCGCGCAGCTCGGCGCACACGGCATAGCCATCCTTGCCGGGCATGATGGCGTCCAGCAGGATCAGGTCGGGCTGGTGCTGCTGCGCCATCTCGATGGCCTTGGCGCCATCCATGGCAAACAGCACTTCATGCTCGTCGCGCAGGGCGTTGTGCAGGATCTGGATGTTCTCCATGGCGTCGTCGACGATGAGAATGCGTCCATTTCTTGCCAAATCGGTCCAGCTCATGCGCTTTCCTTTCGCTGCAACAAATCGTCCACCAGGCGTTCCGCCTCCTTGAAGTTCAGCGTCTCCACCGCATCGGCCAGCGCCTGGCTGGCGGCAGTGGCGGGCAGGGCCGGACGCAGGGACTGGAAATGCGCCAGTGCCTTCAGGTTGTTATTTTGAAGCAATTTCTGCAACTCCGCCAGCTTTTGGGGCAAGTCGTGCACGGCGGCGGCAGGCGCGGACGCGGGTACCGGGGCGGGGGCGCTGGCGCGGACGCCGTCCAGGACAAGGTGCACGGCCTGTTCCAGGGCGGACAGGGCCTGGCGCAGGCTGGGCGCGTCGCCGGGCGTGTCGTTGTCAGGATGCAACTCCGCCTCGACCTGGGCGGTCAGGCGCGCCACCGCCGCCGCGCCCAGGTTGGCGGCCACGCCGCGCAGCCGGTGCAGCAGCTGGCGGGCGGCCGGGCGCTGTTGGGTGGCCAGCAGGGCGCGCACTTCGTCGACGGCGCCGCCGTGCGATTGTTCGAAGCGCTTGAGCAGGCCGAGCAGGGCGTGGTAGTTGCCGCCCATGCGCTGCAGCGCCGCTTCCATGTCAATGCCGGGCAAGGGCGGGTGCAGCGCCTTGGCGGCGCCAGCCGGGGCCAGGGTGGCGCCGGCCTCACCGTCCGCGGCGGGCTCGGCGGGCGCGGCGTCCGGCTGGGCCGGCGCTGCGGCGGCAATGGCATGCGGTGCGGCCGCGCTGAGGGTGGCGATCAAGTCTTCCACATCGATGGGCTTGGCCAGGTGGGCCGACATGCCGGCCTCGGCGGCGCGGCGGCGGTCTTCATCCATGACATTCGCGGTCATGGCAATCACCGGCAGCTCGCGCAGGCCCATGGCACGGATGGCGGCGGTGGCGTCGTAGCCGTTCAGCACCGGCATCTGGATGTCCATCAGCACCACGTCGTAGCGGCTGGGCTGGCTGGCGAGGCGGTCCACCGCCAGCTGGCCGTTGTCCAGAACATCGACGACGGCGCCCGCGTGGGCCAGCAGATAGCGCGCCACTTCCTGGTTGATCTCGTTGTCTTCCACCAGCAGCACGCGCATGCCTTGCAGGCGGCCCGCCAGGGGCGAGGCTTCCGCCGCCGCGGCAGCGTCCGCATGGCCGACATCGGCCGGACGCAGGCGCAGGGAGGTGATGGTGGACAGCAGGCGCGCCGGGCTGAACGGCTTGGGCAGCAGGCCGGCCACGCCTTCGCGCTGGGCCGGCTCGGCGGGCACGGCGCCGCCATGCTCGGGCAGCATCAGCAGCACGGGCGGCAAGGCGGCGCCCAGCGCTGCCTGCAGCTGGGGCAGCTCGGCGGCCTGGCCGTGGCCCAGCAGCAGGAAATCGCAGCGGCTGTCGCTGCGCTGCAAGAGCGATTGCGCCAGCGCGGTACTGGCGGCGCCGGCGGCCTGCCAGCCAAAGGCGTGCGCCGCGCGCAGCAGGGCCTGGCGCAAGCTGGCGTTGTCATCCACCACCAGCAACTGCAGGCCGCGCACGGCGTCGTCGGCCGGCTGCGGGCCATGGTCGTCGGTGCTGGCGCGCGCCAGCGGGCAGCGGAAGCGGAAGGTGGCGCCCTGGCCGGGTGTGCTGTCGACGCTGATCTGGCCGCCCATCAGCCCGGCCAGGCGGCGGCAGATGGCCAGGCCCAGGCCGGTGCCGCCGAACTTGCGGCTGGTGCTGCTGTCGGCCTGGGAGAAGGCGTCAAAGATCTGTTCCTGCTGCTCGGGCGCGATGCCGATGCCGCTGTCCTGCACGGCAAATTCCAGGCTCAGGCCGGCCGCGTCCTCGGCCAGCACCTGCACGCTCAGCTTGACCTCGCCCTGGCTGGTGAACTTGATGGCGTTGCTCATCAGGTTGAGCAGGATCTGCTGCAGGCGCATGGGGTCGCCCACCAGCTCGGCGGGCAGGCCGGGGGCGATGTCGAACACCGGCTCGATGCCCTTGTCCCAGGCGCCGCCTGCCAGCAGCACGCTGACCGTGCTGAGGATGTGCTCGAAGTGGAAGCGGGTATGCTCCAGCCGCAGCTGGCCGGCCTCGATGCGGGAAAAGTCCAGCACGTCGTTGACCACGCCCAGCAGGCTGTGGGTGGCCAGCTGGATCTTGCCGAGGAAGCCCCGTTCGCGCGGCGGCAGCCCGGCTTCCTGCAGCAGCCGGGCTAGGCCGATGATGGCGTTCATCGGGGTGCGGATTTCGTGGCTCATATTGGCCAGGAAGGCGCTCTTGGCGCGGCTGGCCGCCTCGGCCTTGTCGCGCGCCTGCACCAGTTCCTCGTTCAGCTGCTGCAAGTGCAGTTCCGTTTCCTTCAGTTCGGTGACGTCGGAGACCAGCACGAAGAAGCCCCGCACGGTGGCGTCCTCGTCCAGGTCGGGGATGTAGTTGACCCAGGTATAGCTGTGCTGCCCGGACGGCCAGGACAGCTTGCCGGCAAAGCCCTGCGGTTCGCCTTCCAGGGCCAGCTGCACATAGGGCGCGGCGGCCTGGAACTCGTCCTCGCCCATGACTTCCGGCATCAGGGCGCCCTGGATGCGCACGCTGCTGGTGTTATGCCATTCCAGGAAGTAGCGGTTGGCAAAGCGGCAGCGCAGCGAGGCGTCCCAGTAGGCCACCATGCCGGGCAGGTTGTCGGTCACGGTGCGCATGAAGTGCTCGCTCTGGGTCAGGCGTTGGGCGGTGGCCTGCAGCACTTCTTCCGCCTGGACCCGCTCGGTGATGTCGAGCGCCATGCCCAGCACGTGGGTGGCCTGCCCGCTTTCATCGCGCAGGGCGACCTTGCGCGTGGTGAAGTAGCGCATGCGGCCATCGGCGCCCCGCATCGGGTCTTCCACGAATTCGGCCGGCTGGTCGGACGACAGCACCCGCCGGTCCTCTTCCTGGAAGCGCGCCGCCGTCTCGGGCGGCACGATGTCGTAGTCGGAGCGGCCCAGAATGTGCTCGGGCAGCTTGCCCAGCAGCTCGCCGCCGTAGCGGTTGAACAGCTCGTAGCACAGATCGCTGGCGCGCTTGACGAAGATGAGCGCCGGCATATTTTCCACCACCGAGCGCAGCAGCTGCTTGGACTCGCGCAGCTCGGCCTCGATATGCTTTTGCTCGGTGATGTCGAGCAGCAGGGCGACAATGGCGTTGATCTTGCCGTCCGGGTCGAACTGGGGATAGTAGCTGACCACCCAGTGGCGCAGCGCGTCCGGCGAGGCGGCGGTATAGCCGGTGCGCTGCAGGTTGACCAGCGGCTTGCCCGTTTCCAGCACGGTGCGGTAATCCTTCAGCACGGCCTGGCGCACGGCGGCGTCGGCGATCAGCTCGCCGATTGGCACGCCCAGGTGCTCGACCACGGGACGGCCGTTGAAGGCGGCCAGGTAGTCGTTGATGCGCAGCACGCGCAGCTCGGCGTCGACATAGCTCAGGCCGACGGGCGCGGTGGCGTAGACCGTTTCCAGCTGGCTGCGCGACTTTTCCAGCTGGCTGCCGCGCTCGGCCGCCAGCAGCTCCAGTTCCTGCTGGTGGCGCTGCAGCGCCGCGCCTACCGTGAGGAAGGTGCGGGCCACGGTGTCCGCTTCGCGGAAGCTCATCGGCTCGACGCTGACCGGCTTGCCTTCGGCCAGGGCGCGGGCCGGCGCCAGCAGGGCGCGCGCGGAACGGGCCACCCGGCCGCCCACCACCCAGGCCAGCGAGAAGCCGGCCAGCAGCAACAGCAGCATGACCAGGGCGATGCCGCTGGTGGCGTCCAGCAGCTGTTCCAGGGCCTGGCGCTGGGGCGTGCGCACGGCGATGGTGGCGCCGCTGAGGGGGGCGCGGCTGATGCCCAGATACACCGGCTTGTCCTGGAAGTTGGTGCCGGTCAGCAGGGCCTCGCCGCTGGGCGGCAGCGGCGTGCGCAGGATGCGTTCACCCGGCTGCCCGACCAGGCTGCGCTGGCCGCCCACCTGGGCCAGCACGATGCCCTGTTCGTCCAGCAGATACGCCACCTGCTGCGGCGAGACCTGCTCGTCGCTGAGAATGTGCGCCAGCCGGTCCGGTTTGTGCAGCAGCGACAGCACATAGCGCAGCTGGCCGTCGATGATGACCGGCATGTCGACCGCCAGCAGCTGGCGGTGCGGCCCCGGCAGCACCGACAGCTGGGGCCGCTGGCTGGCGCGCAGGCGCGCCAGGCGGGCGCCATTGCTGGCCTGGTCCAGTCCCGGCGGCAGCGGCGCGCCGGCGTGCTGGACGATGCGGCCTTCCGGTTCGCTCAGCATCAGCTGGGCGGCGGGGAAGGTGGGACTGAGCAGGCTGCCCATCTGCAGGTGGAATTCCTCCAGTGCACCGTTGCGCAGGCTGGGCGAGGTGGCCAGCGCGCGCGCCGCGCTCTCGCTCTGTTCCAGGTCGCGGTCGACACCAGCCGCCACGGCGCGCGCGGCCTGCTGGGTGTCCGTGATGAGGTTGCTGCGCTCGTGCAGGTAGAACTGGCGCAGCACGGCGCCAAAGCCGATCAGCGTGGGGAGGGCGCAGGCCAATACCAGCAGGGTGATCTGCGAACGGATGGAAGGCAGACGGGGGCTGGCGGTCTCGGGCACGGGCGCGGGTTCGGCTATCGGTGGATTGGTGTCGCCCGATAGTAGCCGAGCCCGCGCGTTTGAGAAAGCATTTTCGCTGCCGTGCGGGGCGAATGTAGCCTAGATGGCCTTGCCGCAGGCGTAGGCCCAGCCCAGTTCGGCCATCGGACGCGCCATCTGGCCCGATTCCAGCGCCTGGGCGCTGGCGGCGGTGCCATCCACGTAGCGCTTCATGATGCCCTGCATGATGCTGGCCAGGCGGAACATATTGAAAGCCAGGTAGAAGTTGAAGTCTTCCAGGCGGATGGTCTTGCCGGTGCGTTCGGCGTACATGGCGATGTATTCCTGCTGGTTGGGAATGCCCAGCGCCTGCAGATCCAGCCCGGCGATGCCGCGGAACTGGCCCGGCGCGATGTGCCAGCTCATGCAGTGGTAGGAAAAGTCGGCAAAGGGATGGCCCAGGGTCGACAGTTCCCAGTCCAGCACGGCCAGCACGCGCGGCTCGGTCGGGTGCCAGAGCAGATTGTCGAGGCGGAAATCGCCATGCACGATGGCGGTGTCGTCGCCCGGCGGGATGTTGTTGGGCAGCCAGGCGATCAGCTGGTCCATCGCTTCGATGGTCTCGGTCTGCGAGGCGAGGTATTGCTTGCTCCAGCGCTCGATCTGGCGGGCGAAGTAGTTGCCCGGCTTGCCGTAGTCGGCCAGGCCGATGGCGCTGTAGTCGGTGCTGTGCAGCAGGGCCATGACGCGGTTCATCTCGGCATAGATGGCGGCGCGCTCGGCCGGCGCCATGCCGGGCAGGGCCTGGTCCCACAGCACCCGGCCGTCGACGAATTCCATCACGTAGAAGGCGCGGCCGATCACCGCTTCATCGGTGCACAGGCAGTACTGGCGCGCAGCCGGGAAACCGTGTTTGCTGAGGGCGTCCATGACGCGGTATTCGCGCTCGATGGCGTGGGCCGAGGGCAGCAGCTTGGCGGCCGGGGCCGGCTTGGTGCGCAGGACGTAATGCTGGCCGCCGATGCTGAGCTTGAAGGTGGGATTGGACTGGCCGCCCTTGAACTGCTCGGCCGTCAGCGTGCCCTGCGGGTAGCCATCGACGTGCTGGCGCAGGTAGGCGTCCAGGGCGGCAAGGTCGAACTGGTGGCGGGCCGAGATAGCCTTGGTGCCGATGAATTCCTCAAACATGGTGTCTCCTGCTGAATTGGAGACACCATTCTAGCTGATAAAAGTACGAGCGTTCTATTATTTTTAGAAGAACACCGCCGTGCGCTGGATGACGGTGCCGTTGTTGGTGTAGGGGCCGGTGGCGCGCACCGAGCCGGTGTTGGGTTTGCCGTCGTCCAGCTTGCTGTCGATCTGCTCCGAGAAGGAGTCGGGCAGGTTGTCGAAGCGGATGCCGTTGCCGCCGCGCCCGCCCACGATGTCGTTGTAGATATACACCGCGCCGCCCTGCGAGCTGGTCATGAAGTCGGTGCTGCCGTTGAACGAGCCGGTGATGAAGCCGGCCAGCGCCAAGTGCTGCGGCGCCAGCTGGTATTCGGCGATCTGGCCATCGCCATTGCCGTTGCCGGTGGCGCCGGGCGCGTGCAGGGTGCCCTGCACATCGTCGCCGGGCAGGGCGCGGAACTTGTCCTGGTAGGCGTTGACGGCGGCCGACAGGGAATTCGACTGCTGGATGATGTTCTTGACCTTGGCGCTGTCGATCAGGCCCTGGCCCTTCAGCACGCCGCCCAGCAGCAGGCCGATAATGACCAGAACAATCGCGATCTCGACCAGAGTGAAGCCGCGCTGGTGCGTCTTGGGCGTTCGCATGGGAGTTCCTTTCGTGGGATAGCTCTATATTACAATTCTTGCTTCAATTGCGCATCATAAACAATGGTGATGCGCAGGAAATCAGGGGCGGGGCTGTGGCCGCTGTTGCCGTTGTGGCATGGACAGCGCATCCAGGCGCCGCGCCAGGAAAGCCAGCTCGTGCGGGTCGGTGATCTGGCCGCTCTGGATCAGGCCGCCAATCAGCAGGCGCGCCGCCTCGGTCTCGTTCATGTCTTCCAGGATGAAGGCTTCCAGCTCGCGCGCCCAGGGCGGCACCTCCGGACCGCTGGCCTGCAGGCGCAGCGCGCGGGCGTACTCGCGCGCCAGCGGCAGGTCGTGCAGGCGGTGCTTGGCCACCAGGGCGGCATGGGCCAGCCAGGGCCAGCGCCGGTTGGGATCGTCGGCAAAGCGGGCGTAGACAAAATCCAGCATCAGGCGCACCCGCGCCGGGTCGTTGACGGCGCCATACACTTCGCTGGCGGCCAGCAGCGGGTACTGGCTGCGCGGATCGAGTTCCAGCGCGCGCGCCAGCCAGGCGCGGATGCGGCCATAGTCCATCTGGCGCCAGGCGATGCTGAGGCCGGCCTGCTCGTCAAAGCCCTGCACGTACAGCATGGTCAGGCGCGACAAGGCCAGCGGCTCGCCCAGGCTGGCCAGCTGCAGGGTGGTGAGGGCGGGCGGCGGCGGCAAATCCTCGGCGCGCGGCGGCGCCGGGCGGTGGCCGGCCTGCCAGGCGACCTGCAGCAGCAGCGCCAGCGCCAGCAGCCAGCGCAGGGCGGGCGGCACAGCCGGCAGGGCGGCGGGCAGGGCGGCGGAACGGCGCATGTCAGAGATTCTTGCGGTACAGGTCGAACAGGGCCGCGGCCGCCATCAGGCTGACGAAGATGGCGGTCTGCGCGGCAATCGGGCCCAGCACGGCGGCGCTGCCGGTCTGGTACAACAGCCACTCGCTGCGGGTGAAGCTGTCCAGGTGGGGCAGCAGCAGGGCGATGCCGTCCAGCACAAAGTTCAGTAGGCGCTGGCTGAGGCTGTGCGCGCCGGCGGCGCCGTGGCCCAGCAGCTGCAGCAGGGCGATCAGGCGCGCCAGCACATAGAAGGCGCCGGCCGCCGCCAGCGCCGGCAGCACCTGGCTCAGGCTGACCGTGCACAGCAGGCTGAAGGCGGCCACGATCCACAGTTCGCACAGCAGCGAGGCGGCCCACAGCAGTGCCTGGTCGAGTGGGGCCAGCAGCAGCGCCAGGGCGCCGAACAGGGCGGCCGGCAGCACGGCCAGCACGGCAAAGCCGGCCAGCTTGCCGAGCAGGTAGACGTAGCGGGGAATGGGCAGGGCCAGCAGCAGCTCGCGGCCCTTGTCGGCCGCTTCGCGCAGCATGCTGGTGACGACAAAGGTGGCCGTCAGGAACACGGCGGCCAGGCGCAGCAGGGCGGCCAGCACGGCAGCCTGCAGCTGGCGGCTTTCGGTCAGCGCCAGCTGGTCGAGGAAGGCGCCCAGCGCCACGGCGCCGGCGGCGGCCAGCAACAGCAGCCACAGCAGACGGTTGCGCCAGGCTTCCAGCACGGTGTGGCGGGCAATGGTCCAGCCGGTGGCGGCCAGGGGCGGGCGGAACGGCATCATGGCAGGCGCTGCGCGGCGACCATGCGGTTGAACAGGATATTGGGCGACAGCCAGGCCACCATATCGTCGTACTCGCCGCCGGGCTGGGCCGGGTTGTCGTTGATCAGGCGGGTAACGAAGCTGGTGGCCGAGCTGGCGTTGAGCTTTTCGTCGGCGTTGCCATTGCCCACATCGGCAACGGGGGTGCCCTGGTCGGTGGTGGCGCCGTAGCCGTTCTTGCCGTGCGAAATGATCACGGCGGGGATGTCGGCGTTGCCGGTGGCCGGGGTCAGGCCGCCCTGCATATCGCGCGTGGCCACGGTGATGTCGCGCGGGGTGGCCAGGGTGAAGTGGGTGGTGGGCCCGCTGTCGCTGAAGGCCGGGGTGACGCTGTAGCGGAACAGGTGGTTCCAGGCGTCCAGCTTGGGCAGGCCCAGGGTGGCCCAGGGCAGGTAGCCGGCGCGTTTTTCGCCCGTGCAGCGGTTGCCCGTGCGGTCTTCCAGGCCGACGCTGGCCGACTGCGCCGGGCAGGGCAGGTAGCCATAGCGCAGGGCATAGCCGATCAGGGCTTCGCGCGCATCGTCCAGCGCCTTCTGGGTTTCGCTGACGCGGCGCTGTTCCAGCTGCATGCTGAGCGGCGTCACCAGGCCGCCGATCAGCAGGCCGACGATCACCAGCACCATGGCCATTTCAACCAGGGTAAAGCCCCTGCTTTGCTTGTGTTTCTTCATTGTCTGAAATCAGGTGGGGGCAAGGGGGGCAGCGGCGCAGCCTGAGGCGCGGCCGGGTCGGCCGACGCCGGTGTGCTGTCGCGCACCGCGCCGCTGGCGGCGTCGTAGGTCTGGCCTGGCTTAAGCACCAGCTTGCGGCCGGAGGACAGGCGCAGGGCGACCTTGCCGCCGGCAGCCGGCGTGCCGGCGGCACTGGGCTCGGCATTCAGCCAGGTGGTGGTGCGTCCGCTGCTGGAGCTTAGCACGCCGCTCAGTTCGACTGGAACAGGACCGCTTGGGGCACTTGCGGCGCCTGGGCTGCCCGGGCCGCCTGGCGGCAGGGCGCCGGAAGCATCGGGCGGGGGGCCTCCAGGTGGCGGCGCCACGCCGCCCGGCGCATTGGGATTGCCCGGCACGGCCGGCGCGGCGCCGCGTTTGCTGTCGAGTACGGCGCGCTCGCCCGGCCAGAAAAACAGGCGTCCCATGCGCGCCGACGGCGGCAGCTGGGCCGCGCACTGGCCGGCCAGCAGGAGCAGCAGGGGCAGCAGTAGCAGGCGGCTCTTCATCGTTTGTTCCTCCGCACGGTGGCTGCCCGGGCGCCGTTGGCCGGGGTCAGGGTCAGCCAGTTCAAGCGGCATTCGGCGGACACATTGGGGGCATTCGCCACATTCTGCGCGCCCGCCAGGCGTTTCAGCGAGCAATCCTGCACGGCAAAATAGCTGCGCTGGCGCAGGTCGGCCAGGAAGTCGAACAGGTCGCCCTCGTGCAGCATGTCCATGTGCAGGCTCATGCGGCTGGCGCGCAGCTGGTAGTCACCCAGCGGCAGACGGCCGTCCAGCTTGACCACCTGCTGCGGCTCGAATTCATAGTTCAGCGGCAGCATCTTGCGCTGTTCCTGGATCCGGCGGATCTGGTCGATCCATTCCAGCCGGTTTTCTTCGCCGATGAAGCCCTTGCGGCTGAGCGTGACGAATTTGGGCTGGAAGCTGCGGATATCCTGCTTCTCGCTTTCCACCTGGGCAAAGCGGGCGTAGGCGGCGTCGCGCGACTGCTGGGCTTGCTGGCGGGTGTCGAGCGCGCCGTGCAGCCACCAGGTGCTGGCAAACACCGAGGACACGCCGATGCCGATCGAGCCCAGGCAGATCGCCACGGCCAGCCGGATCAGGGCGAATTCGCGCAGCCAGTAGGGCACCGCGATGGCGGCGCTGCGCACTTTTTTCTTTGCGGGGGCGGCGGCGTTGCTCATGGGTTCCACACCAGGTTGATGATGAACTTGGCCTTGGCCTCGACCCCGCCCGTGACGGTGCCGGCCTTGCCGCTCAGGCGTACATTGGAGCGGGTATCGACCGGCAGCTGTTCGATTTCCACCGTCATGCGCGGCTGGCGCGCCAGCTCCTGGGTGAACGAGTTCATGCTGTCCACCACGCTGCGGTAATTGTCCTGCGCCACCTCGATTTCCGCCTCGACCCGCAGCGCTTGCGGCGGCGCGGCGGGAATGCCCAGCATGGAGGAAGAGATCGGTTCGAGCACCTCGCCCGGCGCGCCGCTGGGCATGGCGCCGGGGCCGTCGGCCGGGCCGGCCTTGACGCCGGGCAGGTTGACCTTCCAGTCCAGCTGGGTGACGCGGATGCTGGGCACCTTGTCCAGTGCTTCGCTCAGCTTGCTCATGATGGGGAAGGGCTGCGGTCCCTGTTGCATCAGCATCTGCTCGACGGTGACGCCAGCCTTCATATTGGCGGTGCGCGATACCGCCGGCGGCATGCTCGACAGCGCCGCCTTGTAGCGCGCATCGTAATGGTCGGCCTCGGCGTAGGCGCGGTCGGCCGCGCCCATGGCGTCGAAGTAGCGCCAGAAATTGGTGCCGATCCAGGCCAGCGAAGCCAGCGCCACGGTGGCGCTGACCGCGTACATCAGCAGGCGCGCGCGCCACAGCTTGAAGTAGCGCTGCGCATCGCCCAGCTGGTACTGGCTGGGCGGCAGCTCGCGCCCCAGCAGGGTCAGCAGCAACGGATCCGCCAGTTCGGGCGCGCGCGCCAGGCCCAGCCTGATGGCGGCATGTTCCATGCCGAGGAACTCATACGCCGTTTCCTGGCCGCTGGCGCACTGTTCCTGCAGGCGCTCGATCTGTTCGGACGGCGTCAGCACCACCGTGTGCAGCACGTCGCCGCGTCCGATCAGGCGTACGCTGGTGAGGAACTGCTGGGTCTTTTCCGTTTCGCGCGCCAGGTTGACCGGCTCGCCGTCACGGTCTTCCGCCAGGGTCAGGCGCGAGAACTTCAGCAAGCCGTTCTGGAAGTAGCTCTGGCGCAGGCCGGCCGATTGCTGGGTCACCAGCAGCAGGTGCTCTTCCTGCAGGCCCAGTTTCTTCAGCAGATACGGGCTCATCAGGGTGGCCGAATACAGCCCGGCCACCGGCGCGCGCAGCATTTCCAGCGCCTGCAGCCAGGGCTGCACCAGGCCGGGGTTGGTCAGGGCGCTCAGCAGGGCCTGGTCGTCCATGCGGCCTTCCGTGTCGCGGCCCTGGATCACGGCGGCGCGGTAGGGCGTTTCGCGGTATTGCTGCAGCAGGCGGCGCTCCAGCAGATTGCGTCCGGCGCGGCCCGTCACGTGGGGCAGGCTGGCGCGCTGGAAGTCTTCCTCGATCAGGTCGGCCAGCAGATAGGCCGGCGCATAGCCCTGGCTGTCGACATAGTCCATGAAGGCGTCGATGCCGGCGCGGTCGTTGCTGAAGCTGGGGCCGGCCGTCAGCTGGCCGCGCTCCCCCAGATAGGCGCTTAGCTGGTCGCTGCTCAGATAGAAAAGGTGTTTGCGGAACACGGCGCGGCCTCAGGGTCGGATCTTGCTGATCGTGTCGTAAATCGGTCCCAGCACCGACAGCATGATCCAGCCCAGCAGCAGGCCCAGGACCACGGTCATGGCGGGTTCTATCATGGCCTGCACCTTCTCGATCATTTCCTTCACTTCGCGGTTGTAGAAGTAGCTGACGTTGCGCAGCGCGTTGTCCAGGGCACCGGTGGCTTCACCCACCTTGAGCATGCGGATCACCAGCGGCGGGAAGATGCCGGTGTTCTGGAACGCCGCCGTCACGCTCTGGCCTTCCGAGATCAGCTGGGCGGCGCGGCGCAGCCCGGCCGCCACCATGCGGTTGCCGACAATGCCTTCGGACAGGCGGATGCATTCGAGGATGGTGATGCCGGCCCCATACATCAAGGCGAAGAAGGTGGCAAAGCGCGACAGGATGATCTTGTGCTGCACCGGGCCGATCATCCAGATGCGCAGCTTGAAGGCGTCGAACTGGTAGCGCGCCTCCTCGCTGCGGGCCAGCCAGGCCTTGAAGGCAAAGAAGCCGACCAGCGGCAGGGCCAGCAGCACGTACCAGTAGTTGATGAAGATGTTGGAGACGAAGATCAGCGCCTTGGTATGGAAGGGCAGCTCGTTGCCCATGTTCTTGATGAAGGCGGTCAGCTGAGGCACCAGGTAGATCATCAGGAAGAACACCACGCCGATGATCACCACGCCGACGAACAGCGGCTTCATGATGATCTTCTTGGACTGCGACACCAGCTCGTCTTCCCACTTGAGGCTGTCGGACAGGTTGAGGAAGACCTCGTTGATCTTGCCGGTGCGCTCGCCCGCCGTGATCAGGCTGGTGAAGGTCTTGTCGAACACTTCCGGATAGGACTCCAGCGCGGTGGACAGGGTCTGGCCGCCCTCGATGTTCTCGATCAGGTCGGTGATGATTTCGCGGAAGCGCGGGTGGTCGCTGCTGTCGCGCAGATCGTTCAAGCCTTCCAGAATGGGCACGCCGGCCCCGGTCAGCTGCTCCATCTGGAAGCAGAAATTGATCAGGTCGCGCCGGGTGATCTCGCGCTTGCCGCCCACCACCGCCACTTTTTCCTTGGTGGCGCGGCAGTCGATCAGGTCCAGGCCCATGCGGTGCAGGCGCAGTTCCAGGTCGGGCTCATTGAGCGCGTCCATATTGCCGGGCAAGATCTGCCCGTTGGCGTCCATGGCCCGGTAGATATATTGCGCCATCAGCTGAGCCTGTCGGTGAGGTCGACCACGCGCGACACTTCTTCCAGCGTGGTGACGCCTTCCAGCACGCGGCGGATGCCGTCGTCCACCAGCGAATGCTGGCCGCCCGCCACCGCCGCGTTCTTCAGCTCGCGGGTGGAGGCGCGCCGCGCGACCAGTTCATCCAGCGCCGGCGTCATCTTGAGCAGCTCCATGATGGCCAGGCGGCCCTTGTAGCCCTGGTGGGCGCAGCGGTCGCAGCCCACTGCGCGGTAAAGCGTGCGCGGGGCGTCGTCTTCTGGCGGCAGGCCCAGCAGGCGGCGCTCCAGCTCGTCGGCCGTGAACGATTCGCGGCAGTGCGGGCACAGCTTGCGCACCAGGCGCTGCGCTACGATGCCGATGATATTGCCGGACATGATGTCGGGCACCACGCCAATGTCCAGCAGGCGGGTGACCGAGCCCACCGCCGAGTTGGTGTGCAGGGTGGAATAGACCTGGTGGCCGGTCATGGCGGCGGCAAAAGCCATCTCGGCGGTTTCCTGGTCGCGGATCTCGCCCACCAGGATGATGTCCGGGTCTTGCCGCATCAGCGAGCGGATGCCGTCGGCAAAGCCCATCTTGGCCGACTCGTTCACCGCCGTCTGGCGGATCATGTTCATCGGGTATTCCACCGGGTCTTCCAGCGTCATGATGTTGACGCTCTCCGTGTTGATGTGGTTGAGGATGGAATACAGGGTGGTGGTCTTGCCGGAACCGGTCGGGCCCGTCACCAGGATGACGCCGTCGGGACGGGCGATCATCAGCTTGAGCAGGTTCAGGTTGGCTTCCGTCAGGCCCAGGCCGTCCAGCGGCACGATGCCTTTCTGGCGGTCGAGCACGCGCAGCACGAAGTTTTCGCCATGCGAGGTGGGCTGGGCCGAGGCGCGGAAGTCGATCTGCCGGCCGGAAAATTTGATCGAGATGCGGCCGTCCTGCGGCGCGCGGGTCTCGGCGATGTTCATATTGGACATCACCTTCAGACGCACGGCCATGGCCGGCCAGTAGGATTTGTGCAGGCTGCGGATCTGCCGCAGGATGCCGTCGATGCGGTAGCGGATGCGCAGGAAGGCTTGCTCCGGCTCGAAGTGCAGGTCGGAGGCGCCGTTCTGCACCGCATCGGCCAGGATGGCGTCGATCAGGCGCACCATGGGCTGGCTGTACTCGTCCGAGGTCGAGCCCATGCTGGAATAGTTGACTTCACCGGTCTCGATCTCGTGCAGGATGCCGTCGATCGACAGCTCGAAGCCGTAATACTGGTCGATGGCGCGCTGGATGTCGGACTCGCCCACCAGCAGCGGCGTGATGGTGATGCCCTTCACCAGCATGGCGGCGATCTGGTCCAGCGCCACGATGTTGTTGGTGTCCGACATGGCCAGGATCAGGTTGTCGGTCTGGCGCTCATAGACGATGGGGAACACGCGATAGCGCTTGGCCACCTCCTTGGGAATCAGCTTGAGGGCGATGGCGTCCACCACCAGGCTGGTGAGGTCGGCGCTTTGCTGCTTGAGGTTTTCCGACAGCGCTTCGCGCACCGTGGCTTCGGTGACGAAGCCCAGTGTGATCAGGAGCTTGCCCAGCGGTTCGCTGCTGCGCTTTTGCTCGATCAGGGCAATGCGCAGCTGGTCTTCGCTGATCACGCCTTTCTGGATCAGCAGTTTGCCGAGCGGGAGTTTTGGTTGTTCTGCCATAGAGTTCCGGTGATGCAGCCTGGCGGCGCGCTTCAGCGCGCGGCGGCTTGAGTCAATTCCTGCAGGCGGCGATGCACGGCGTCGCGGTCAAAGCTGGCCGGCTTGTCCTGCGCCAGCGCCAGCGCCTTCTGATAGTAGCCCACTGCCAGCTTGCCCTGGTTCAGTCGGTCCAGGCCGATAGCCAGGTTGAAGGCATAGTCGGCATTGCCGGGCGCGGCGCTGTAAGCGCGGAAATAGCTTTGCTGGGCTTCCGGCCAGCGGCCCTGGCGGGCGTACAGATTGCCCAGCGCGAACAGCACCGGACCGGAATCGGGTGCAGTGCGCAGGGCGGCGTTGAGGCGCTGCTCGGTCTGGGCCGGATCGCCCTGGCGCAGGCCGGCCAGGCCGGCCAGTGCGTCCGGGTCGTTGGGATCGAGCTGCAGCAGGCGGGCGTAGGCGGCGCCGGCCTTGTCCTGCTGGTTCTGGCGCAGCGCCACGGCGGCGGTGCCCAGCAGCGCGTCGCGGTTGTTGGGATCCTGGCGCAGTGCGGTGTCGTACTGGGTGCGGGCATTGGCCAGGTCGCCGCTGCTGAGCGCCTCGTAGCCGCCGGACAGGGCTGGATCGACCTTGGGCTCGGGCGCCGTGCGCACCACCTTCACTTCGCTGGACTCGGGCGCGGCCACAGGCGGCAGCGTGTCCGGACCGGTATTGCGCATCTGTTGCTGCTGCACGGCGATCTGCAGCGCCGCCACCTGGGCCGCCAGGGCGGATTCGCGCGCGCGCTGGGCTTCGCTGGGCGGGGTGTCATCATCGGGCGAGGGCATGGCGGCAGCCGGGGCTGCCGCTGCCGCCTTGGCCGGCGCAGCGCCCGCGCCCGGCACGACCACCACGCCGGAAGTGGCGCCGGTGGCATTGGGCGGCGGCATCGGCACCATGGGCAGGCGCGCGCCGGAACCGGGTCCATACACGGCTTGCCAGAAATAGTAGCCATAGCCGAGCAGGATCACCAGCACGATCCCGCCCAGCACGGCCATGCGCAGCTTGGCGGGATCCATGCTGCCCATATCGCCGCCGGGGCCGGACGAGGCCGCAGCCGCGCGGGCGCGCGCCGCTGCGGCGCCGCTTTCCTTGCCGCCCTTGGCGCTCCTGGCGCCTTTGGCGGCGGCTTCGGTGGTGGCGGCGCTGGCGGCCGCGCTGGCCATCTCGGCCTTCAGCTCGGCCTTGACGCGGGCCGTGGCGGGCGGCTCGGCGGGCGCCATGGCGGGCGCCGCCCCCACTTCAGCCTGGTGGCGCGCCTGTGGCGGCACCGGGTCGTGGATGGCTTCTTCCGCCACGCTCAGCACGGGAATGGGCGGCAGGCTTTCGGCGGCAAAGTCCAGGCCGGCGCCGGCCGCTGCGGGCGGCGCCGACGGCGCGGGCGCAGGGGCGGCGGCGTTGTCGGCCATGGGTGTCAGGGCCAAGGGCTCGAGCGACAGGCCGGACAAGCCCGCCGGCGCCGGCGCGGCAGCGGCCGGGGCGGCTGCCGCGCCGGCCGGGGCGGGCGGCTGCGGCGTCAGCGCCAGCAAGTCGTCGAAGGCCTCGGACGGCTTTTCCAGTTCCGCTTCGCCGCTGTTCTGTTTGGCGCGCTCGGCTTTTTTGAGCGCCTGCATCAGTAAGCTCATAGTCCGTTCGCCTTGTTGTTCGTGGCGCCGTAGTTTTCCTTGTACGGATCCTCTTTCCCCGGCGTCTGGCCGGGCAGCAGGTATTGGTAGTCCTTGAAGTCGCCGCTCAGGCTGGGGTCTTTGACCACGATGGGGCGCATGAAGATGACCAGCTCGGTCTTGGTGGCGTTCTCGTTGCGGTAGGAGAACAGATTGCCCAGCAGGGGAATCGAGCTCAGGCCCGGCACGCCATCCTTGGTATTGTCCACCGAATCCTGCATCAGGCCGCCCATCATGGCAGTCTGGCCGCTGGGCACGGTCATCACCGATTCCATTTCACGCGCCTGGATCACCGGCACCTTGCTGATCACCTTGGCGTCGGCCAGCGACGGATTGGGATCCTGCTCGTAGCCAACAATGCGGGTGATGGTGGGGCGCACGTTCAGGGTCACCACGTCGCTGTCGGAAATCTGCGGCGTCACGCTCATCACAAAGCCCACCGGCACGGTTTCCAGGTGCGATTCATAGGTGGCCGGGGTGGTGATGGTGCCGGTGCTGCTGATCACGGCGGGCGTCACCTTGATCGAGAAGAAGACATTGTTATCCACCACCTTGAGCAGGGCGGTCTGGTTGTTCAGCACGCTGATCTTGGGGCTGGACAGCACCTTGACCTTGCCGAACGATTCCAGCAGCTGGATGGTGGTGGCGATATTGCCCAGGCGCGAAGTCGGGTTGGCATAGTTCAGCACGAAGATGCCGGGGCTGGCGCCGGGCGTGACGCCGGTGGGCAGGGTGGTGCCGACCTGGCCCTGAGTCAGCTTGAGGCCGCCACGGCCCAGGCTTTGCCAGTTGATGCCCTGCTGGTACTGGTCGCCCAGACGCACTTCCACCACGGTGGCTTCGATCAGCACCTGGCGCTTGGCGGCGCCCAGCACGGTATCGAGGAATTCCTGGATTTTTTCCTGCTGGCGGGCGGTGGCCTTCACGGCGATCAGGCCGCCTTCGATATTGACGATGACGGAGGACTCCGACCTGGGCGTGGCGCGGGCGCCCGGCGTGGCGGCCGCACCCGGCTGGCCAAAGCTATTGGCGTCAAACGGGGCCGTTGGCTGGGCGTAGGTCTGGGCCGGCTGGCCGAACGCGCCCGGGGCAGGCGTGGTGGCGGGGGCCGTGGCCGGCAACAGCAGGCCGGTGTTGCCGCCTGCGGTTTGTTCCTGGAAGGCGCCCAGCGGGTTCATCTGCTTGTCATACAGATTGCTTGGCCGCAGCATGTCGCGGATATTTTTTTCCAGCGTGTACCAGAAGTTATTGTCCGAGCGGTTATTGACGGCCGTGGTGGAGTTATTGTTGCCGCCGGCGCCGCCGGGCGCGCTGGAGTTCAGGTTGACCACCGGGCTGCCGCCCGTGCCGCTGCCGGCGCTGCTGACCACGGCGTTGCTGTTGGACGAGCCGCCGCCCGTGGTGGAAATCTGCGTGGCGATGTTCACGCTGCTGATGGTGCTGCGCGCGATGTTGACGTAGTCCACCTTGTAGCTGCGCCAGAAGGGCGTGTCCGGCAGGATCACCAGGTTGTTGCCGTCCAGCTCGTAGCGCATGTCGACCTGCTTGGCAATGCGGTTGAGCAGCTGCGGCAGGGTCTGGTCCAGCGCGTTGAGGGTGACGGTGCCGTCGATGCTGGGGTGGATGTCCACGTTCAGCCCGGCATCGCGCGCCAGCGCGAACAGCACCGACTGGACCGGCACCTTGTGCACCGTGACGCTATAGGTTTCCACCTTGTTGGCGGGCTTGGGCGCGGGCAGGGCGATGCTTTGCTGTACCGGCTCGGGAATCGAGCCGGCGACCGGGGCCGGCGCGGCAATATGCAGGGGCGAGGGCGGAATGCTGGGCGCGGCACAGCCCGCCAACAGCGCGCCGCAGGCGAGGGGAATCAAGGGAGAAACGTGGTTTTTCATTGTGGATTCGCCCCCGAAGGCATACTAATTGTTGTGCTTTTGAAATAACTAATCGCCATGATCTTACAAAACGCATAGTACAGCAAGAATGGACGTTTCAATTAAGCAAATAAATGTGGATAAACCGCGCATTTTTGCCGTCTCACCACACTGAGGAAGCCAGCCTGGCATCTTCGCGCATGTCCTTGATATCACGGATCAGGGGGCGGAAGGACCAGTGCTCCACCAGCAGGGCCTGCACGCTCTGGGCCTCGGCCAGGGTGGTATAGCTGCCATAGAAGATGGCGATCTGGTCCTGCCCGCCCTGGCGCAGCGGCACGGCATGGATCTGGGCCAGGCCGATTTCCTGGCGGGTATTGCGCAGGAAAGTCTCCAGGCCCTTCTGGTCGCTGGACGGCATGGTTTCGATCAGCAGGCTCAGATGGCCGGCCGGTTCGTCGCGCAGCCAGGTCTTGCTGGCGCGCAGAGATTGCTGCAGCAGGGTCAGAGGCGGCGCCGTGCTGGCCGCCACGGCGGCTGTTGGTACGGCCGCTGGCGCGGCGGCGGAGCTCATGGCCGGGGCCGGGCGCGCGCTGGCGTCGGGCAGGTGGCGGAACTGGTAGACCAGCCCGGCCAGCAGCACCACGATCAGCAGCGACAGTACGGCCGTGGTGCGGTCGATCGCCCGGCCGCCGCCCAGCTTCAGGCCCGGACCCGGCTGGTAGGGCGAATCGCGCAGGGCCGCGCGCGCGTGGGCCGCCGTGACGCTGCGGGCGTCCCCGGCATACGCCGCCATCAGCGCCTTGTCGGCCAGGATATTGATGCGCCGGACGATGCCCTTGGAGGCGCGCGCAATCAGGCGTGCGGCGGCCTCGCTGAACACCGGCTCGCCCTGGTAGCCGGCCGCGCGCAGGCGGAAATCGATAAATTCCGGCACCAGTTCGGCCGGCATGGCGGGCACCTCGAAACTGTGGGTGATGCGCTCCTTCAGCTGGCGCATGCTGGACAGGTTGAGGTGGTCGTCCAGTTCCGGCTGGCCGAACAGCACGATCTGCAGCAGCTTGTGGCGCGCCGTCTCCAGGTTGGTCAGCAGGCGGATCTCTTCCAGCGTATCGAGCGGCATGGCCTGGGCTTCTTCCACCAGCAGCACCACCTGCTTGCCCACGCTGTGCTTGGCGATCAGGTCGGCGTGCAGCTCGCGCAGCACCTCATCGCTGCGCTTGCCGTCCGGATTCAGGCCCAGCTCGCCGGCGATGGCAAACAGCACTTCCAGCGGCGACAGGCTGGGATTGATCAGGTAGATCGCCTCGATATGGGGCGGCAGCTGTTCCTCCAGCATGCGGCACAGCATGGTCTTGCCGCTGCCCACTTCGCCGGTGACCTTGATGATGCCTTCGCCATGCGCCACCACATACAGCAAGCCCTGCAGGATCTCGCCGCGCGTATTGCCGGAGTAGAAGAAGGCCGGGTTCGGCGTAATGCCGAAGGGCGATTCGTCCAGGCCGAAGTGCGCTTCGTACATGGTCAGGCGATGCAAGCCAGGAAGGCTTGCTCCAAAGTGTCGGCGCCGTACTGGCGGCGGCATTCGGCCGGCGTACCGGCAAAGCGCACCCGGCCATCGTGCAGGATGGCCATGCGGTCGCACAGCTCATCCACGTCGGCCAGCGCGTGGGAAGTGAAGAACAGGGTGCTGCCGTGCGCGCGCAGCTGCTGCAGCTGCTGCTTGAACAGGGCGCGCGCTTTTGGATCCAGTCCGCTCATGGGTTCGTCCAGCACGTACAGCCGCTTGCGCGCCAGCAGGCAGGCAGCCAGGCCCAGCTTTTGGGTCATGCCTTTGGAATAGCTGCGCACGGGTTTGCTCAAAGCCGCTTCCTCCAAGTCCAGCGCCTGCGCCATCTCGGCCACGGCGGGCGCGGCATAGGGCAGACCCTGCAAGGTCAGGATGTACTGAATAAATTCGGCGCCGCTCAGGAAATAGGGCGGCATAAAGCGTTCCGGCACAAACCCCAGCGGCTGGCGGGCCGACGGGACGTGGTGCGGCTGGCCGAAGATGGCGATCTGGCCGCCGTCCAGCGCGCAGAAATCCAGCAGGCATTTGATCAGGCTGGTCTTGCCTGCGCCATTCACGCCCACCAGGCCGAAGAACTCGCCGCTGCGGATCTCCAGGTCCACGCCATGCAGTACGGGCGTGCTGCCATAGCGTTTGACAACTTGCTGGAAACGCAGAGCGGTGTCGGTCATCGGAAAGCGCGAGTGGGAAACAACCCGCACTGTAGCGCAATACCCCCCTGGTGCGCTAGGTGGCGACGTCAATTTCTCCTGCAGAGCGGCATTCCGGCGACAGGGCGTGCTTGACACTCTGCCCTCGGCTGGATTTCTGGCATAGAATGGCCGCAACATTCACAGGGAGTGCAGCAGCATGGCCAGGCCGGAAAAAGTACGATTGGGTGAAATCCTCGTGCAGCAAAAGCTGCTGTCGGAAGAGCAGCTGGGCCTGGCGCTGGCCGAGCAAAAGCGCAGCGGCCGCAAGCTGGGCCGGGTGTTCGTGGAAAACGGCTACGTCACCGAGGAGCAGATTGCCGGCGCCCTGGCGCGCCAGCTCAACATTCCCTACCTGAACCTCAAGTTCTACAACATCAACCCCGAGATCGTGCGCCTGCTGCCGGAAACCCAGGCGCGCCGCTTCCGCGCCCTGGTGCTGGAAGACAAGCGCGGCGCGCTGCTGGTGGGCATGTCCGATCCGACCGACCTGTTTGCCTACGACGAGATTTCGCGCATCGTCAAGCAGAGCATCGAGCTGGCTGTGGTCAACGAGACCGAGGTGCTGGCGGCGATCGACCGCATCTACCGCCGCACCGACGACATCTCCGACCTGGCCAAGGAACTGGAGCAGGATCTGGGCGATGTCTCGGTCGACTTTGGCGCCCTGGCGGCCGGCAGCGCCAACCTGGAAGAAGCGCCGGTGGTCAAGCTGCTGCAGTCGGTGTTTGACGACGCGGCCCAGGTGCGCGCCTCCGACATCCACATCGAGCCGCAGGAAACCCGCCTGCAGATCCGCTTCCGCATCGACGGCGTGCTGCACCTGCAGACCGAGTCCGACATCAAGATCGCGCCCGCGCTGGCGCTGCGCCTGAAGCTGATGTCCGACCTCGACATCTCGGAAAAGCGCCTGCCGCAGGATGGCCGCTTTGCCGTGCGGGTGAAGAACCAGCGCATCGACGTGCGTATCTCGACCATGCCGACCCAGTACGGCGAATCGGTGGTGATGCGTCTGCTGAGCCAGAGCGGCACCACCTTGCGGCTGGACGCGATCGGCATGCCGGCGCATATCCTGGACAAGTTCCGCGCCATCGTGCAGCGCCCCAACGGCCTGGTGCTGGTGACGGGGCCGACCGGCTCCGGCAAGACCACCACCCTGTACTGCGCCCTGGCCGAGCTGAACTCGGTGGAAAAAAAGCTGATTACCGTGGAAGATCCGGTGGAATACCGCCTGCCCGGCATCAACCAGGTGCAGGTCAACGAAAAGATCGAGCTGGACTTTGCCCGCGTGCTGCGCTCGGCCCTGCGGCAGGACCCGGACATCGTGCTGGTGGGCGAGATGCGCGACCAGGAAACCGCCCAGATCGGCCTGCGCGCTGCCATGACCGGCCACTTGGTGCTGTCCACCCTGCACACCAACGACGCCGCCAGCACCCCGCTGCGCCTGATGGACATGGGCGTGCCGCGCTATATGGTGGGCAGTTCGCTGCAGGCCGTGCT
>Ga0213872_10000109_pt1 | contig 76712 bp, 70 predicted proteins | sample VelepicomBERX_R2_FD_160071 | JGI IMG/M metagenome (GOLD analysis project Ga0213872, IMG submission 160071) | Rhizosphere microbial communities from Vellozia epidendroides in rupestrian grasslands, the National Park of Serra do Cipo, Brazil - RX_R2 | ecosystem: Host-associated > Plants > Roots >... | reverse complement strand
TGTGACTTAGGTAATAGTAACTGCCATAGGAGTTATTGCCATTGAAGCAGGCAATGATCTCATGGTCCCCAAGAGTACCGTTCCACACACCGGAAAACACATCTTCTCTATCTGCAACAGCCGGCGCCGCGACCAGAGAAAGGAGGAAAAACATAAGGATTCGCATACGATCAACTCAATGTAATGACAACGAATGTAGATTAGCGCAACACAGTGAAGTCCAAAATCTACATATCTACAATGCCTCTTGCCAGTGGAACGTAGATGGGCTAAGCGACGCTCAGTCCAACCTACTTGCTAGTGCTACTTACAGGTGCCAGATTGATGAAAGCGGTAAATCTGTTCATTCAATCTATCTTCATTAGCCAAGAAGAGCTTCAAATCTGTCCGCTTGAAACTCACATTAACCATTATTTTATTACCCAGCAATCTTTCAGTGACTGAACAATGCGGCACTTCCACACTGCTAATTTTGTTGCACATGATAGAAGCACCATCCCTGCCATTAATAACATCCCAGCCATTTACATCAACATAACTCGTTCGACTCTTGTTGGAAATCTCAACATTCATCCGCTTCGGATTCGAGAAACAACTCGAATCTATGCACGCAGGCGGCACCAGCGAATCCATCTCCCACACAAAATCAATACCATTAGGAAAATCACGCTCACGCGGCATTCTGTTTTGCCAGAATCGCTCAGGTATATCAAAGCATTCATCACCAATGACTATTCTTGCGCTCGTTCGCGTATCAATTGAAGACACAAGACTATAAGCACTTAAGGCCAGCATCAGCAACCAGGCAATCCTTGTCATCCAAAAGGATGATCTCTCTTTGGTTGACGAAGCCGAGCCTGCAACTGTTAACAACATTGACAAATAGACCAACCAAGGAACCCCAAGGAATATCAGCCCATTAAGACTACGAGCACAGTCGAGAAAGGAAAATATAATCGGGACGATGACAGCCACTACCCAAAGGAACTTCTTGAAGCCAGACACACGCTTCGATATCAGCACCAGTATTGGCGGCGCAAGAAGCAGCGCAAAGAAAACTATAAAGTACAATAATGTAGCGATAATTGCCGCCCCAGGCATTCTGAACTCTCTATCTTTAATTAAATAGCAGTTGGGTTCAGCGGCTACGCCGCAAGTATTCGGCGGGTTGCTTCACGAACCCGCCCTGCCATAGCAGCACGCGTTACTTCAACCGCGCCTTCACATACCGCCCCGGCGCATCCTCAATCGCCTTCAGGCCACCCTCACCCGGCACACGCGCAGCAACCTGCGCGCCCGCCTGTGGCGCGAGCCAGGCCATCCAGTCCGTCCACCACGACCCTTCGTGCGCCGTAGTGCCTTCCAGCCAGCCATCGGGTGTATCGGCAAGCTCATCCGCCACCACATAACCATACTTATTGGCCGCAGGCGGGTTAACGATGCCGGCGATATGGCCTGAGCCACCTAAGACAAAGCGCACCGGGCCGCTAAACAGTTTTGCCCCGGCATAGGTCGAGCGCCAGGGGGCGATATGGTCTTCGCGGGCGCTGATGAAGTAGGCCGGTGTCTTGATCTTGCGGATATCGATGTCGACGCCGTCGAGCGCGACGCCTGCGGGCTTGCACAGCTTGTTTTCGAGGTACATCTTGCGCAAGTAGAAGCGGTGCATGGCGGCGGGCATGCGGGTGGAGTCGCAGTTCCAGTACAGCAAGTCAAACGCCATGGGCGACTTGCCCATCAGGTAGTTCTGCACCACGAAATTCCAGATCAGGTCGTTCTCGCGCAGCATATTGAATACGGTCGCCATCTGGTGCCCTTCCAGATAGCCGTTGGCATCCATATAGGCATCGAGGCTGCTGAGCTGGTCTTCGTCGATGAATACGCCCAGCTCGCCGGGCTCGCTGAAGTCGATCATCGTCGTGAAAAACGATGCCGAGCGGATGCGTGACGGCGGGTAGGCCGGGTCGCGCGCGGCGGCCATCCAGGCGAGCGTGGCGGCGAGCAGCGTACCGCCGATGCAGTAGGCGGCGACGTTGGCCCGCTTCTCGCCCGTCGCGGCGGTCATCGCGTCGAGCGCGGCGAGGATGCCCTCGCGCATATAGTGCTCGAAGCCCTTGTCGCGCAGGCGGGCATCGGGGTTGACCCACGAGATGACGAATACGGTCTGCCCCTGGTCTACCAGCCAGCGGATCAGCGAATTCTTTTGCTTGAGGTCGAGGATGTAGTACTTGTTGATCCACGGCGGCACGATCAAGAGCGGCACCGCGTGCACCTTCGGCGTAGTCGGCGTGTATTGGATCAGCTGAATGAGGTCGTTCTCGAACACCACCTTGCCCGGCGTGGTGGCGATATCGCGGCCGAGCTCGAAGGCTTCCAGGTCGGTCATGCGCGGCATGATGCGGCCGTTGTTGCGCTCCATGTCTTCGATCATGTGGCGAAAGCCCGTCACCAGGTTCTCGCCACCGCTGTCGAGCGTGGCCTTGAGCGCAGCCGGGTTGGTGGCGAGGAAGTTGCTGGGCGACATCGCATCGACAAACTGCCGGGTATAGAAAGCCACTTTGCGGGCGGTTGGCTCATCGAGCCCGCCCACGCGCGATACGCCTTCTTGAATATGCTCCGCTGCCAGCAGGTAAAACTGCTTGATGAGCCCGAATATGGGGCTTTGCGACCACAGGTCGTCTTTGAATCGCTTGTCCGCCACGGCCAGCATGGGCTCGCCCAGCCAGAGCTGCTTGATGGCCTGCTGCGCAAAGCCTGCGTAGTCGTGCCAAAAGGCCAATTGCGCATCGAAGAGCGGCTTGGGGTTGGCGACGGCCGATTTCCAGAAGGTATCGAAGGCGTTTTGCACGCTCTTGGGGTCGGGAATCTGGACCTGTGGCGCGCCGGATGACTTCGCGGCGAGCTGGCTTTGCATCAGGTTCATCCAGCGAGCACCGAGTGCTTGCCATTCGGCCATATGGTCTTGCGATTCCGACATGCCGTCTCCTTAGTATTTGTGTGCAGCGCCCAACCCAGAGTGTAGCGGGATACCAGCGCGCTGGGCGTAGGTTTCGCCACATTCAAATTGTTTGGTGTTCTTGTTGATTTCTTTCCGCTATCGCGAGTTTTAGCGCGGGCCGATACTGCAAACAAGACCACGCGACACTGGCGCAAATCAGTGCCCTACTGCCGCGTCGCATCCTTCAAAGGAATCGAATTATGACTGCAATGCCTACCCTCTTCGTTTCGCACGGCTCGCCGATGTTGGCGCTCGACCCTGGTGCCACGGGCGCTGCGTGGCGTGCCATGGCCGACAAGCTACCCCGGCCGCGCGCCATTGTCATGGTGTCCGCCCACTGGACCACCACGGTACCCGCCGTCAGTACCACCGCGCACCCGGCGACGATCCATGACTTCTATGGTTTCCCCGAGCCGCTGTATGCCTTGCACTATGAGCCGGCCGGCGCGCCCGAGGTCGCCGAGGAAGTCGCGCAGCTTTTGAGCGAGGCTGGGCTGAAGGTGGGCATCGACCCCGCACGCGGGCTAGACCATGGCGCCTGGGTGCCTTTGCGCAGCATGTACCCCGATGCCGATATCCCCGTCATGCAGCTTGCGATTCAGCCGCGTGAGACGCCGGCTCACCACTTGGCCGTTGGCCGCGCACTGGCGAGCCTGCCACAGTCCGGCATCTTGCTGATCGCCTCGGGCAGCCTCACGCACAATCTGCGCGAGCTGTACCCAGAAGGCAGCCCGGTGCCCGACTACGCCGCGCGCTTTACTGACTGGATGACCGAGAAGCTCGCGGCCAACGACCTTGATGCCCTACTCGACTACCGTCATCAGGCGCCCGATGCCCAGCGCGCACACCCGACGGATGAGCATTTGATTCCGCTCTATGTCGCGCTCGGTGCAGCGGGCGACACCGCCAAGGCGACGCGCTTTCACCATGGCTTCACGCATGGTGGGCTGGCGATGGATGCTTATGCCTTTTACGCATAAAGCTGATCGCCCCTAGCCAAGCGGCTTGCATGCCGCGTAGGGAAATGCGCGCTTGTAAGCAGCAGCCTGCTAGCCTAGACAGAATATATAAAAGCCAGTTCGATGCATTTTCACTGCGGTGAAAGTACATTGAATAGGCTCTCAGGTCTGGAGGCCCTCATGCGTATTTCCACAAAACTCGCTGCCGCATTTGGGGCCCTGGTCGCCATCGTGATCGCCATGAGCGTGGTGGGGCTATCGGCCCTGCACCTGCTCGACGGCGCCCTAATTGGCGTCACCAACGATGCGCTGCCCAGCGTGCGCTTCAGCGGTGCCATGCGTAGCGAAGCCATCGACATCCGCAATCGCGAAACCCAGATGCTGCTGGTCAAATCGCCCGATGAGCTCAAGGAAGCCCAAAGCCGGCTGAACGACAGCCGCAACAAGCTGAAGTCGTACGAGGATAGCTACGCCAAGATCATCGACAGCGATGAAGAGCGCAAGCTGTTCAGCGACTACCAGGCGGCCTTCGCGGCCTACCTCGCCAGCCATGCCGAGCTCGAAAAGCGCGTTGCCGGCGGGCAGATGGATGATGCACTCGGCTACTTCCGCAATGAAAACCGCAAGGCCTTTCGCGCCTTTTTGCCGACCATCGATAAGCTGGTCGAATACAACATCAAGCATGCCGAAAGCCTATCGAACAGCGCCCACGATCACTTTGCCCAAAGCCGCGCCTTGCTGCTGACCTTTGCCGGCATCGCCACCGTCGCGGCGATTGTGCTGTCGATCCTCATCATCAAGAACATCACCTCGCGGCTCGGCCAGCTCTCGGGCACCATCAAGGATATCGAGCGCGACCTTGATTTCACACGCAGGGTCGATACCCGTGGTGGCGACGAAGTCGCCGAGACGGCCCAAGCCTTCAACAGCCTCGCCGCCAATGTGCAGTGCGTGCTGCGCGGTGCGCTCGACGCCAGCGCGAGCATGATGCAGATGGTGGTGGAGCTCAGCGCCTCGGCGCAGGATGTGTCGTCTGGCTCACGCAAGCAGGCCGATGCGTCGAGCGCCATGGCAGCCGCCATCGAGCAGCTTTCGACCAGCATCAGCCAACTATCCGACAGCGCGCGCGACGCAATGGCGCATGCCGAAAGCGCCGACCAGAATGCGAGTACCGGCTCCAACGTGATCGGGCAGACGGTCAACGAAATGCTGCAGATCGCCGAATCGATGGAGCAAGTTGGGCGCAGCATTGCCGAGCTGAACAACCGCTCGCAAGAGATCGGCAGCATTGTGCAGACGATTCGCGAGGTGGCCGACCAGACCAACCTACTGGCACTCAATGCCGCCATCGAGGCGGCACGCGCTGGCGAGCAAGGGCGCGGCTTTGCAGTGGTGGCCGACGAAGTGCGCAAGCTCGCCGAGCGCACCACCAGCGCCACGCACGATATCAGCAGCAAGATCGGCACGATTCAACGTACGTCGGGCGAAGCAAGCGGCGCCATGACGCTTGCGCAAACCCGCGTGACAGCCGGCGTGGCGCTTGCCAACGAAGTCGGCACCACCGTGCATACGATCACCGAAGACGCCAAGCTGGTCGAGCAAGAAGTACATGCCATCTCGGGCGCGCTGAAAGAACAGAACGAGGCCGGCCACCAGATCGCCGTGCATGTGGAGCAGATCGCCAATATGGTGACGTTGAACAGCCAGGCAGCGGGCTCGACCGAGCAATTGAGCGAGCAGTTGCATACGTTGGCTTCGCATCTGCGTGAGGATATTGCGCGCTTCAGGGCCTGATCGGCGGCAAAAGTACAATTGACAACCAAGCACTTGCTTGGCAATCTGGCGCGACCCTATCCACTGGTAGCACCTCGTGAAAGCCAGCACTTTTCGACGCCTGATCAACCTCTGGCCCCCGTTCCTCTTGACCGGCATCCACGCCACCCGCGTCACGCCAGACTATCGCGAAGTCGATTGCGACCTCACGCTGCGCTGGTATAACCGCAACTACGTCGGTACCCACTTCGGCGGCAGCCTGTTCGCGATGACCGATGCGTTTTACATGCTGATGCTGATGGCGATCCTCGGTAAGGATTACTACGTGTGGGATCAGAAGGCCACCATCGAATTCATCTCGCCCGGGCGCGGCGTGGTCAACTGCAAGTTCCGCATCACCGAAGCAGTCTTGGCTGAGATCTACGCCAAGACCGAAAGCGGCGAAAAATACCTGCCCGAATTCGTGGTCGACATCACCAACGCGCAGAATGAGCTGGTCGCCCGCGTCACCAAGACGCTCTATATCCGCAAGAAGCCGGCCAAGCGTCAGGCTGCGTAACCCCAGCACGGTGATTCGCGAAGGCGATATGCGATTCGCGAACACACCGTGCGTTTCATCTCATTCGCCGCACACGCTTCACTCGCAGCGCCACACTGGAACCGTCAATTCAATACGGAGACCGCCATGTGGCATCTATCTGCAACCCCAAGTACGCCGGAACAACGCACGCATTTGATCCGGCGTTGCACTGCCGACCTCATTTCGTGGGCGGGCATCGCCGGCATCCTGGCCTGGCAAGACCTTGCACAGCATGGCCATCTGGCTTGGTCGGGCAGGCTCATCGCCCTTGCTGCCATCATTGCCTTCCGCCGCCTGGTGCAGCTTGGCTTGGTCCTCACCTCGCGCGGGGTATAAAGCCATGCTGATCATGATCTTGCAGCACACCCCCATCTGGGTATTTGCCCTATTGGCCTTGGTATTGCGGCTGGGCTTTAACCAGACCCGCCCACGGACAGTCACTTTGCAGCGGGCCACGGTGCTGCCGCTGGTCATGCTTGGCTTGTCGGTTGTCGGTATTGCAAACGGCTTTGGCACGGCCACTGCCTTTGCTGCCTGGGCGGGTTCGCTCCTGGCCGTCGTCTCGTTGGCATCCTTCGTACTGCCGCAGCGGCAAGCGCAGTACGACCCGCTGCGCCGCCTGTTCACGCTACCCGGCAGCTGGTTACCGCTCGGGCTGATCATCGCGGTGTTCTCGATCAAATACGCCGTCGGCGCCACATTGGCCATGCACCCTACATTGCACGGCGATATTCGCTTCGTTGTGGTGGTGTCGTTGCTTTACGGCCTCACGAGCGGCATATTCCTGGCGCGTGCATTGCAGCTGTGGCAGATTGCCCGGCGCCACCACCTTGTTTCGCCTGCCTGAGCCAGGATCGATCATGTCCAATACGCGCACTGCGCCTGCCCCTGTGCCCCCCACCAACTGGCACCCGCTGGAGCTGATTCCTTACTTCCGTCGTTGGCCAAGCAGTGCCGCGCGCAACCTGCTGTACACCTTTATCTGGAACAATCTGTTCGGCGCGGTGGTGTCTGGGCTATCGCTGTTGCGCATTCATCCGCAATCGATGTCGCGGTACGTCTGGGAAAGCTTCGTCATCACGCAGTGCGTGGGTTTCACCATTCACGGCCTGTTCGAAGCCTGCGAATATCTGCTCGTGCGCCGCCTGCCACGGCTATCGAACTGGCAGCGTAGTCTGTATTTCGTGTTGATCCCGCTCGTGGGCATCTACCTCGGGTACCTGATCAGCTTTATCTTGCTGGGCGAGCCAAACGGTTTCCACCTGCTCTTCAGCGGCTCGATCGCCGCGCAGACCATCATCATTTCGCTGGTGATGTCGATGCTGCTCAACCTGTTCTTTTACGCCAATGCGCGACAGGCCCGCATCGCGATGGAAATGGCGGCCCAGCAGCAACGCGCCCTCGATGCCGAGCACCGCGCGCTGGAGGCTCAGCTGCGCATGCTGCAAGCACAGATCGAGCCGCACTTCCTTTACAACACGCTCGCCAACGCCGTCGGCCTGATCGACCCTGCCCCCACCCGGGCGCGCCAGCTGCTGGAACATCTGATCGACTACCTGCGGGCTTCGCTCGTTTCGAGCCGCGAAGAAACAACCTATCTGGGACGCGAGATCGAGACGATCCGCGCTTACCTCGACCTGATGCAAGTCCGCATGGGCGAGCGCCTGCGCTACCGCATCGACCTGCCTGCTGCGCTACGCGGGCAGCCGCTGCCGCCGATGCTGCTGCAGCCTCTCGTCGAAAACGCCATCACCCACGGCCTGGAACCCAAGATCGAAGGCGGCGAGATTACTTTGACGGTCGAGACGGCCACCGACGGCCTACTAATCACGATTGCCGATACCGGCGTTGGCTTGAACCCGAATGCCGTACCGCGCCCGGGCGGCGGCATTGGCCTGACCAATCTACGTGAACGGCTGGCCGTGCTATATGGCGGTTCAGCAAGCATCAGCCTGCTTGAAAACGCCCCCTGTGGCGTCAAGGTCGTCTTGAAACTGCCGCTACAACTCGGTAACGCCCCCTACCCGCTGACCACTCAAGGAAGCCCGCATGCGTGACGCCGCAACGCAACGCCCAACCGTTCTGATCGCCGATGATGAAGTCGTGCTGGCCCAGTACCTGAAGCAGCAGGTGGAGGCGCTCTGGCCGGAATGCCGCGTGGTCGGCCTTGCCCACAATGGGGTCGACGCCTTGCGGTTGATCGATGAGGAATCTCCGGCCGTCGCCTTTCTCGATATCCGCATGCCGGGCATGTCGGGGCTCGACGTCGCCGCACGCCTTCAGGGCGAAGCGCATGCGCCGAAGATTGTCTTTGTGACCGCCTACGACCAGCACGCGGTCGACGCATTCGAACGAGAAGCCGTCGATTACCTCTTGAAGCCACCGTCGGCCGAGCGGTTGACCCGCTGTATCGACAAGCTGAAGCGCCAATTGAGCACGCCGGCACCCACGCCATCGTCCGCCACGCCGGACGACCTGCTAAGCCGCCTGCAAGCCGTGCTCTCGGCCACGCCCACAAGCACGCGGCTGGAATGGATACGCGCCGCGCACGGCAACGATACGCGGCTGATCTCGGTAGACGAAGTGGTGTATTTCGAGGCCAACGACAAATACGTCAGCGTCTTTACGCAAGACGGCGAATCGCTGATCCGCACCCCGCTCAAGGAATTGCTCGATTCGCTCGACCCGGCCCGGTTTTGGCAGATTCACCGGGGCACCATTGTCGCTGTACGGCAGATCGCCAGCACCACGCGTGATTTTCGTGGGCGCACGCTCGTGCGGCTCAAACACCGGCCGGAAGAGCTGGTGGTCAGCCGGGCCTATCTGCATCTGTTCCGACAGATGTAGCCCGCCCTACACGCGCCGGGCCAGCACCGCGCTCAGCCCCAGTGCGCGCCAGTATTCCTGCTCGACCTTGAAGCCGGCCGCATCCAGCAGCGCTGCGCAGCGCTCGGCACTCACCGGGTGCACATTGCGCGCCAAATGGGCGAAGTCGAGCGCCACATTGTCGGGGTTGTGGCGCGTTGCGTCTTGCTGACGGCGCCAGGTGCGAAACAGCCTGTCGAAATCCTCACTACCGCGTTCGCCTGTCAAATCGGCCAGCAGCAGCGGTGCGCCAGTTGGCAGTACCGTAGCCAGCGCCCTGAGATAATTCAACTTGGCACCGTCGTCGGGCAGAAAGTGCATCACCAGCAAAGACGTTGCAGCGGCAAACGACCCGGCCAGCACCACCTCGCCGAGCTTGCCGCAGCAAAGCCTGACGCGATTGGCGATACCTTCCGCCACCATGCGCTGCTCGGCCAAAGCCAGCATGTCGGCCGAGGGGTCGATGCCCGTCAATTGCCAGCCGGGGCCCAGCGCCGCATAGCGGCTCAGCTCTTCGCCCGTCCCACAGCCGCCAACCAGCACAGTCGCTGTCTCGCCGATCTGCTCCGCCAGTAAGTAGGCACTCAGCTCGTGTAGCAAGGCATAGCCGGGAATCAGGGCGCGAATCTTGAGGTCGTAGCCATTGGCGTGGGCCGCATCGTATTTGACGCCGCCCGCAATATCGCGCGATGTCGCTTGATCACCTGTGGACGTGTGTTCTGGCTTATTCAACCGTCGTGATCCTGTCTTCAGTTTGCGTCGTGGCGCCCGCACTTGCGTCAACATGCCGCGAGGCCATTTGCCCGAGGCGTTTGAGATTGGCCTCGGTTTCGGCGCTCCAGGGCTGCCCGCAACTGAGCCGCATATAGTTGCGATAGGCATTGCGGGCCGAGAACAGCGCTCCTGGCGCAAAGCTGATGCCTTCTTGCACCGCATCTTTCAAGAGCGCCATTGTATCGACTGGCCCCGGCAACTCGACCCAGCACAGATAGCCCCCTTGCGGTCGCGTCCAGCGCGTGCCTGTGGGGAAATAGCGCGCCACACCTTCCGACACCGCTGCGAGCTGTGACCGGCACAGCTTGCGCAAGCGCCGCATATGTTGGTCGAATGCACCGCTTTCCATAAAACGCGCAATCGTCACCTGCATGATTGCAGGGGTTGAGAAAGTATTGATGTATTTGAGAATCTCGACCTGAGAGCGATAGCGCCCCGGCGCAATCCAACCCACCCGCATGCCCGGCGCCACCAGCTTGGTGAAGCTGCCGCAGTAGAGCACGTAGCCCTCTTCATCGAAAGCCTTGGCGGGCTTGGGGCGATCTGTCCCCTGGAAAAACTCGCCGTAGACATCGTCCTCGATCAAAGGAATGCCGCGCTGGGTCAACATCTTGACCATACGGCGCTTGGCATCTTCGCTCATCAGGCTACCCGTGGGGTTGCTGAAATTCGGCATCAGCACGCAGGCCGCCACCTTGCCGTCGCGGGTCGCCAGCTCCAGCGCGTCGAGCGACACGCCGTGCGTGGGGTCGGTGGGGATCTCCAGCGCCTTCAGGCCCATCGATTCAAAGAGCTGCAACAGGCCGAAGTAAGTCGGCGACTCAACCGCCACCACGTCGCCCGGCTGCGTGACCGCACGCAGCGCGAGGTTAAGCGCTTCGATGCTGCCGGCCGTAATCTGGATATCGTCGGCAGACAATTGGCCCGACCATTCCAAAGCGTGCCGTGCAATCTGCCGGCGCAGTACCTCCAAGCCACGCGTCCCCCCGTATTCCGACAAGGTCAGCGGCGACTCGCGCAGTGCATCGTTCATCAGGCGCTGCAGCTGTCGATTGGGAAAGCACTCGGGTGAGAGCACCGAGTAGCAGAAGCTACGACGCTGGCCACGGGTGATCTGCAGGTAGTCCCACAGCCGACGATTGACGGTGACCGCCGCCGGCACGGCACGCGGCCGTGAAACCTGCGGAATCTGAATAATGCGCGAGCGCACGAAAAACCCTGACTGTGGGCGCGCTTCGATAAGGCCGCGCTCTTCCAGCACCCGGAAGGCTTCCGTCACCGTCGATAGGCTCACGCCGCGCCGGTCGCGCAGTTCACGCAGACTAGGCAGGCGATCTCCCGCGCGGAGCGTACCGTCGCCGATCAGCGCGGCAATCTCGTCGGCCAGGGCGGCGTAGAGCGTGTCGTTGTGCTGGCGGCGCATCGCAACTCCTTTTGTGCAGGGTGAGCCCCATGTTGCGCCTGCGTGCTCTGCGCGCCAAGAAACAGTTGCGTCAAAAAATGACCATGACAGTTTGCGATGCACTGTCACTGTCACGCTCAAATACAGTACAGCCTGGGCCTGAAAACCTGGCGCCAGAATCCGTAAGCTGCTCCCATCACCTCACTGGAGCGATACCATGCGGATGCAACTCATACTGGCGAAAGACGATCTCCTGAATATGCGGATCGATCGCGACACGGTGATCGAAGTCGCGTTGGGTGCGATCTGGTTCACAGTGGGCGGTACCGATGTGGTACTGGGCACCGGGCAGCGCTGGGTCGCACCCAACGACGACAACGTGCTGATCCAGTCGATGCTGCCCAGCAGCCTCAGCATCCGCAAACCCGCCCGGCTTCACTCAGGCTGGGCGCGTGTGCGACAGCTGATCGGCGCTTGATCGCACACGTTGCGTTTCCGCCCCCCTCTGCCATTTTGCAATGCCGGCAGGTTAGAATGCCGCAATAATAAAGCCTGACGTCGCTGTGCAGGCAGCATGCAAACTCGGCAACGAGGGGGGAAGTTTGAATATATCAGGCCATACGAGGTCGCCGCACGCGTGTGCGCAGCGCCCCGCCCTGGGTGATCGTTGCACTGATCGGTACATGGTGTTGCTGCACCATGCTTGACGGTCGTTTTGCCATCCTCACGCCCGAGGGCATCAGCCTCTCGCTGGTGCCGGCCGGCCCCGCACGCCGTGCGTTTGCGTGGGCGATCGATACCTTTGTCTGGTTCGGCATTCTCATCCTCGCCAATCTGGTATTGGGCCGATCCAAGCTCGGCCAAGGCGTTCATCTGCTCATCGCATTCGTGACTTATTGGGGCTATCCCATTCTCTGCGAGGTGTACTTCCGGGGCCGCACGCTTGGCAAGCGTGCCATGGGGCTGATGGTCGTGCGCGCCGACGGCTTACCCGTGGGTTGGCGCGAATCCACCATGCGTAACCTGTTGCTTGTTGTCGATTTTCTGCCCTTCCTTTATGCAGCGGGTCTCATCAGCATGCTATTTGACGCCCGTTTTCGCCGCCTCGGCGATATCGTCGCCGGCACCCAGGTGGTCTACCAGACCCAGGCCGTGCAACGGCAACCCATCGTCTCAGACCATATCGCGCCACTCCCGTTTCCGCTCACGCCTGATCAGCAGCGCACGCTGATCGACCTGATCGAGCGCGCAGACAAGCTGCCGCCCTCTCGCCGACTGGAACTGGCAGACTTGGCCGAGCCCCTCACCGGCCTGAAAGGCGAGGCCTCACTCCATCGCCTGCGTGCGCTTGCCGCAGGACTCATGCGATGAGGTCATGATGAAACAAGAACGCTTTGAGGCCCAGCACAGCGCACAGTGGGGAGAAATCGCGCAGATTTGCGCCGGTCGCGGCGAGCCCGTGCACCTGCCTGCCCTCTACCGCAGCCTTTGCCAGAACCTGGCGCTCGCGCGGCAACGGGGCTACTCGCCTTCGCTGACCGACCACCTGCATGCGCTCGTCCAAGAGGCCCATGCCAAGCTGTATGGCGCCGCACCCGCGCGCACACTAGTTTTGCACGATTGGCTGCTCTACCTTTTTCCGCAGCGGGTCAGGCAGGAATGGCGACTGCTACTGGTCTCCCTGGCTGCGTTCTGGCTGGTCGGCGTCGCGGTCGGGTTGTTGATCTGGTGGCACCCTAGCCTCGCCTATAGCTGGTCGAATCCCGAAGAACTCGACAAATACGTCGGCATGTATTCGTCGACCGCCAAGCACCTTGGCCGGCGCGGCAATGAAGATGACGTGCTGATGTTCGGCTTCTATATCTGGAACAATGTCTCCATCTGCTTTCGAACCTTTGCGGCCGGCCTGGTCGCGGGCGTGCCGGCGCTCTTGAGCGTGATCAGCAACGGCATGCACGGCGGCGTGATCGCGGCGTGGCTGTCGCTCGACGCATCGACCCGGCTCAATTTCTGGTCTTTCGTCATCACCCATAGCAGTTTCGAGATCACCGGGCTCAACCTCGCAGGCGTCGCCGGCATGCGCATGGGCCTGGCGTTGATCCACCCCGGTCGCCGAAGCCGCAGCCGGGCTTTGCTTGAGACCAGCCAATACGTGCTGCCCATTCTGCTCGGTGCGGCCTGCATGACGGGGCTCGCGGCATTTTTCGAAGCGTTCTGGTCATCGTCGAGCGTGATTCCACCCAACATCAAATTTGCAGTGGGCGGGGTGTGCTGGCTCTCCGTCATCGGCTACCTGGGTTTTGCCGGGAGACGATATGCGCATTGACCAGTTGCAGCTCGACTTGCGCCCGCGACCGAACTGGCAGGCGGTCGATCTGGGTGTGCTGCTGTTAAGGCAGCATGCCGGCAAAGTTTATGGCGCCTGGCTCACTCTTTGGCTACCGCTCGTGGCACTGAGCTACGGCCTGACCTTCGTAGCGCCAGACTCCTACATCTATATGCTGACGTTGGCCTGGTGGCTGCGCCCGCTGGTGGAGCGAGTGGTGATTCTCGTTCTGTCGCGCGCAGTGTTCGGCGAACAATTGTCGTGGCGACAAGCAATGCAACAGTGGCCGCGACAACTGGGCGGCGGCTGGTTTCGGCTCCTGACCTGGTGGCGCCCATTCATGCCCGGCCGAGGGCTGTATCAGCCCATATGGCAACTCGAAGGCGCACGCGGTAAGTTCGCCGCCGACCGTCGCCGGGTGATCGGCCGTAATGGCGCCAGCCAAGCCGCGTTCTGGTTTGGTACCGCATGCGCCAATTTCGAGTTGGTTCTCCAATTCGGCATCATCGGGCTGATCGGCATCTTCATGTCGCCGCCCGAAGCAATCAATCCGCTCCTGGTGTTCTTCAACCTACAACATAGCCCGGACCATACGGTGCAATGGGCGCTGTCCTTCCTTGTGTTCGCAATTGGCGGGGGCATTATCGGCCCGATCTACACCGCAGGGTGTTTCGCGCTCTACCTCAATCGGCGTGCGGAGCTGGAAGCCTGGGATATCGAGTTGATGCTGAAGCAACTTCAGCAACAGCGCACCGAAAAACGCGGCACGCGTGGTGCCGTCGCTGCCGTATTGGTCCTGATCCTGGCCATTGGCCTGGTACCCACACCCGCCAAGGCGGAGGAAGTCGCGGCTACCTGCGAAGTGCCCGAGTGGGCACCGCTCAATCTTCGCCAGCGCACGCCGGCGGCTGACCCTGCCCAGGAGGCATTGCGCAAGAAGGTCGACGCAGTGTACGCAAGCCCAGAGCTGCGCGGCTACCAGTGCAAGACCGACTGGTTTCAAAAAGAAAAGAAGCAACCCGAGCAGAAGCAAGACAGCCAGCCCGAGGACTATAAGCCCATCAATCTGCCACCTTGGCTGCCATTGGTGGCCAAGTATGGCCTGATCGCCATCGGCGTGAGCTTGGTCCTGTGGCTGCTCTACCGCTATCGCGGTCTGCTGCCGAACTTTGCGCTGCAGCTGACCGGCAACGACATGCCCATGGCTGTCGCCGGCCATGATATCCGCCCCGAAACGCTACCGGACGACGTGCCGGCAGCGGTACGTCAGCTCTGGGCGCGACAAGCCTACCGTGAGGCCCTGGCCCTGCTCTACCGCGCGACCTTATCGCGCCTGGTGCACGACAATGCACTCGGCGTCCCCATCGGCGCGACCGAAGGCGACTGTATCGCGCTCAGCGTCAGCGCTTGCCGAGCGGGCAAGCTGCCGCAAGGGCGGCTGGACATCATGCGCACGGCGACACAACTTTGGCAGATCGGTGCCTATGCCGGCCGCTGGCCAGTCGAGACCGACGTTGAACAGGCGTGCCAAGCCTGGCAGATACAATTCGCCACACCAAGGGGGGCCGCATGAAAAGCCTGCGCCTTGGCAATGCCTTGGTTGGCCTCGTCTTCATCATCCTGGTCGGGCTGGCCGTCTGGTGGTGGCAAGACAATATGGAGCGGCGCACCGAGGCGGTGGCCTACACCTCGGAAGACGCGCGCAAAGACCCGCACCTCGCGGCCCGGCGCCTGCTGCAATCAATCGGCGTACGCACACAGCCTGCCCGCAGCCTTGCGGAAATGTTGGCACACCCCAACACGACAGGGGTCGTGCTGATCGGCCGCCGCAATGGCGCCATCACGCCAGACCAAGGCGAGGCGTTGCTGAATTGGGTAGAAGAAGGCGGCATCCTGCTGACGACCGTTCCCCTTAAGCGCGACGATGAGTCCAGTAAAGACCCAATTGCAGCGGCGTATCAGGTCCAATCGCAATTGGCCGTTGCGAAGCGCGCGCAGGATATCGCGAGCATGTCCTCAACGCCGGTGAATCTGGTCTTGCCGGCGCCCATTGCACATCCGTTGGTACTGGCTGCTGCGCCGAAGAATCCGCCCCTGCCTGTAATACTGCTCCGGCAAGGCAAGGACGCGCCGCAGCCGCTATGGCAGGATGCGCAGGGCCAGCACATCATGGCGTTTGAGCATGGCGACGGCCTGGTCATCGTCCTTGATTACGACCGATTCGCCGGGAACGAATTGATTCGCCAGGACCATGGTGAGCTGCTGGTTTCCCTCGTGCATCTCCAGCCCAATCGACGCAGCGTTACCTTTGTCGAAACGCTTGATGTACCCCACTGGCAAACGCTGCTGTGGGAGAACGCGCCGGCACTGATCTTGTCGACCGCCCTGCTGCTTGCGCTCTTACTTTGGCGGGGCCTGATGCGCTTTGGCCCCATCTTGGCCGACCCGACGCTCGATCGACGTGCGGTCACCGAACACATCGACGCCAGCGCGCGCTGGCTCTGGCTACGCGCACCCGGCCGGCATGCCCTGCTCAAGGCTGTGCGCACAGCCGTGCTCGACCGTTACAAGCGGCGCTTTCCAGCGCTTGCAACACTGGGCCCCGCAGCGCTCGCCAATCGCCTTGCGGCCATGCACAACCTGCCCATTGCAGATATCGAAACGGCGTTGAACCTACCGCCCGCAGACACGCTGCAAGGCTTCACCCAACAGATCATGACCCTTCAACTTTTGAGAAAGCACCATGAGCGATAGCAACGTGGCAACCGATCGTTTCAACCAGGCCAACGAAATCGTGCGCCGGCTTCGCGAAGAGATCGGCCGCGCCATCGTCGGCCAGCGCTTCGTGGTCGACCAGGTGCTCGCCTGCTTTCTGGCCGGCGGCCATGTCTTGCTCGAAGGCGTGCCAGGCCTTGGCAAGACCTTGCTGGTCAAGGCCCTGGCCAAGACCTTCAGCGGCCAGTTCGCCCGCATCCAGTTCACGCCTGACCTGATGCCGGCCGACGTGATGGGCCATGCGGTGTTCGATATGAAGAACCAGACCTTCAGCATCCGCCGAGGCCCGGTGTTCACGCACTTGCTACTGGCCGACGAAATCAACCGCGCACCGGCCAAGACCCAGTCATCACTGCTGGAAGTGATGCAAGAGCGACAAGTCACCATCGAAGGCGAATCGCATCAGCTCGACTCCCCGTTCATGGTGCTCGCCACACAAAACCCGTTGGAACAGGAAGGCACTTACCCACTTCCCGAGGCGCAACTTGACCGCTTTTTGATCAAGGTGCTGATCGAATATCCCACGGCGGAAGAAGAACTTGCACTCCTTCAGATGACGACCCAGGGCCGCGTGGGCGATGGGCTCGACACCTCGTCGGTCAATACCTTGATCAAACCGGAAACGGTCATCGCGCTGCAGCAGATGGTCAGCCAACTGACGGTGGACCAAAGTGTCGCCGAGTACGCAGTTCGTCTCACCCGCGCCACCCGTGATTGGCCGGGTGTACAGATCGGCGCCGGCTCGCGCGGCTGTATTGCGCTGATCCGCATGGCGCGTGCCACCGCCTTGATGGCAGGCCGCACCTATGTGACGCCAGACGACATCAAGACGGCTGCCCTGCCCGTACTGCGCCATCGCATCACGCTCTCGCCCGAAAGCGAGCTTGAGGGCCTCGACGCCGACGATCTGCTGCGCAGTCTGTTGGAACACACTCCCGCACCCCGCGCATGATCCCATCGAGCCGCCTGCTTCTCGCTGCCATCATTTGCCTGCTGATCGCCGCCGGTGCGATCTGGTTCGCGCCTTTGCAGCAGGTGTGGTTAGGCGCCATAAGCCTCTTGGGTATCGTGGCGCTCGCCGATCTGATCCGAGGGCGCTCTGTGCCGATGTTGCGCATCGAGCGCACGATGAGCCATGTCTGGCCTGTGGGCCAGTGGAGCCAGGTCGCCCTGACGATCCATCACGAATCGGGCCGACCCGCACAGGTCAAGCTTTACGATGACTACCCCCTAGGCTGGGAGTGGGCGGGCCTGCCGCAACGCGTCAGCCTCACCGCCTCACGCAACTGGACCGTCTTTTACAAACTACGGCCACACGTACGCGGCGATGCCCGTTTCGGTCCCCCGCACCTGCTGCTTTCCTCGCCCTGGGGCTTATTCTGGCGTCGATTACGGCATGGCCCCGAGGCAGCCGTGCGGGTGTTTCCCGATTTTTCGAAATTGCTGGGCCACACGTTACGCGCCACCGATCAGCGTGTACCCAGGCTGGGTACGATCAAAAAGCGCCGCCGCGGCGAAGGCACCGATTTCCGCCAGCTACGCGAATACCGCCAGGGCGATAGCCTGCGCGCCATCGATTGGAAAGCCACCGCCCGCCAGCTCAAGCCCATCAGCCGCGAGTACCAGGAAGAGCGCGATCAGCAGGTTGTCTTTTTGATCGACACCGGTCGACGCATGTTGGCGCGCGACGACGATCAATCCCATTTCGACCATGCGCTGAACGCGATGCTGACGCTCGCCTGGGTCGCGCAAAAGCAAGGCGATGCGGTCGGTGTGATGACGTTCGGCCAAGAGACTCGCTGGCTCCCCCCGCAAAAAGGCCGTGTCGGTCTCGACCGCATGTTGCGTGGCGTATATGACGTGCAAGCCACTGAGACCGCGCCCGATTATTTGCTCGCCGCCGACGCGCTGATGAGCCGGCTGCGCAAACGCGCCTTCGTCGTGCTGATCACCAACCTGCGCGACGAAGACGACGCCGCCATGCGCGAGGCCTGGGCCATGCTTTCCAGCAAGCATCTGGTGCTGTGCGCCAGCCTGCGGGAAGCCGCGCTCGACGCGCTGCAAGCCAAGCCAGTGGTGACCTTTGACGATGCGCTCAAACTCGCCGGGACCGAGCACTACCTGGCCCAGCGCCGGGAAGCGATCAAGCGGCTGTATATCCGCCCGCACTCGCTGATCGACGTGATCCCGCAGCAATTGGCGCCGGCGTTGGTGGATCGGTATTTGGAGGTAAAAGAGAGTGGCTTGCTATAAGCGTGGTCCGCACAGCTTCAGCGTATGCGGCGAAACCAAGGCGAGTCGGTGACTGCTTATCGGCCGAAGCTGCCGTTCGGTCGCACGCCTTGGTCGATCGCTTTCGGGCAAAAAACGGATGTTGGGCGATCTGCCGGGGTAAGGTCAGTGCAAACGTCGGGTTTTGTCGCTGCTGAATTCGTGCTATCGACCTGTAGCAGCCAATCAGTTTTAGAAGCAGCCGTTCGCAGCGCTAGTAGAAGCTTACATGTGACATTGCAGTGAATAGCCGATCAGTCCCACCACGCGTAGATGCTGTTCTGCTTGCCCCCGATTCGATCCGCTTCGTCTGCATGTAGCGTGGTCTTGAACATTAATATCATTTCATCCATGAGTGACCGAGTTTCAGCTTCTGGAATTCTGACCCCTTGCGTACCAGGCTTAGTCCCTTCTCTCTGGTGTGTCCAAAACGGAAACGAAACCTGCAGGACAGGTGAGCCCGCCCGTCCAAACTTGTAGTGGGCAATTCTGCCCCTATAAGGCATCAGGGCCCGACCCACTTCGCGTCCATCAAATGCGTTATAGCTCGGCAGAAGTGCGCTCACTATTTCAAACTCATCTGTCGTAAGTTCGTCCGTGAGAAAGTCTAGCGAACGTACAGATTTGTCAAAAAAGTCCCCGTAACAGAATTGGACCAGTTCAACCAATTCGGATCGCCGTTTATCTGAGGTTTCCATACTAAAGTCTCGGCTTAATTTAATGTGCCAGGTACCGTGGCTTTAACTTGCCCAGCTAACGGCTAAAGCTTGTTCAAGTCCACCTGTAGGCCGGCTTCTTTGAGTTCTTTCGCAAGTGCGTAGCGCCAAGCACCGCGGTCGTCGATCTCGATGTAAACAACTCCATAGTAGTCGGACGGAAGCTCGACGCCCTTTTCGTACAGGACGCACACTCGCTTGCGACTGATCTTCCCCATGAAATAGCCGAGTTCCAGGATGACGTTCTGACGGGCGCGGTCCTGGAGTACGGGAGTCGACGACTTCTTTCCGCCGACGTCATCGGCTGTCATCAGCACGACCGCAAAGTCGACACTGTCGTAGCGTTCCAATTTCTCAATGATGGTGTCGCTTCGGTTCACTTGCTCGTTCAATATGATAGCCGTCAGGCCGACTTTCTCTATGGCCCGAGCAGCCATCTCGCGAATTAGGTCGTTATGCCCGTGAACCAAGAAGACCGCTTTGTTCGCAGGCTGTAGCGCTGTGTCATCCTCCCGGCCGTACGAGTCGAGGTCCTTTCGAAAAACATTCGTCATCGGGGCAATCTCAAGAATTGGGGTGTTGATCGTCGCTTTGTCGCCGACCTTCGCAAGGACCTGAACCACGCGACCAGCAAAGGGAGCGGGAACCTCTAACGAGGCAAGGTCGTTCTCGATCACAAAAACGGTGTCGCCGGAGAGGAAAAAGTCGCCAGGTTGCAGAGGCAGCTCCAATACAGAAACCGATCCGCTATTGTCGCCAAGCTCGAAAGCAGGACACAGCATGATCTGAGTTTGGCCGAGCATTCTTATATTCCTTCAGCTTTGTAGTGATTCATTCTAGCTGAAGGCTATTGGCTTTCGGATTCAATACGCGCTCCCGCCGGCAGCGACTATCGCTGTGTACATCGCCAATCAGCAGCTGGCTCCTAAATCAACATTCAGCCTAAAACCGTGAACGGCTGCTTTGGCCGACAAACAGCCACTCGACGCAGCAACGTCAGACGCCTGCTCCTGCCTGAAATGCGCCACTGCACCTTCCTGGCACTGGGGTTAGCTTACCGACCAAGAGCGGTCAGCACTCGCAGGCAGGGGTGGTGACTGTACCGAAACTTGCGGCCGGTAAGGAGTTGCCCCCGAACCAACGCCTTGCGCTGCGAACTATAGATGCTCGGTCAATAAATCAGCGGTCGACCGAATCACCGCATACTCCCCTTCCAGATTCGCCAAAGCCATCGCATGGACTTCGGCTGCGGACCGTAACGTCCCTGCGTAATCAACCTTGTCGTAGGCATAGGTCGCATCCGACACGACGATTGCCTTGAAGCCGAGATTCCCCGCAGTCCTGGCGGTCGCTTCAACAGAATTATTGGTGCTGACGCCGACGATCACGACACCTTCGATACCGCGCACCCTCAGCCAGCGCTCCAGACCGGAATGGATAAATGCATCCGGCACATTCTTCTCGAAGACCTGTTCATGGTCGAGCGGTTGTAACGCGTCCTGAAACTCGGCCCCTTCCTGGCCGGGCCAGAACAAAGAGCCAGCCGTGCGCGACATATGCCGGATATGAACAACGGGTGCATTCAGTACGCGCCAGTGCCCAAGCAATTGGGCAATCCGCGACTCCGCCTCGGGATTGTTGCGTGGGCCTGCCGCAGGGGTTGCCATGCCTTTTTGCATGTCAACGATGATCAGTGCAGGCGGGGTTAGCGGCACGGGCGCTCCGGTTCAACGATAGAAAGTCGTCGATGCTAGCCTAGCAACGTGGCGTCGCCTAGTGATGCGCTACAAAAGTATCCCGAACCGTGTTCAGGGCGCGTCAGCATGGTGGGGTTGGGTCGTGGTTTCGGCTTTCAGACGCTCGCTGGGCGGGACGCGTGCCGCAGCCACTTCGGGGCTCGGCAGCCGATCTTCGCGCACGATAAGCGAACAGCGTTTGCATGCCTCAGCCTGCTCTTGCGCCCACCAGACGCATTGGCTACGAATGGCACAGTAAGCAAGGCTTTCAACGTTCGGCGCCACGTCAGCCACGATGCGCTGGACAAGCGTGCATTGGTGGGTTTCCTTGCTGTGATGGTCGCATCCAGACTTTGCGCAAGGCCCGGCGACCCTGACGACCTCCCCGGCCGGCACGCCTTCAAACATATTGACGTCGATCGTGCTTGCCGGAACGGCCGATTTCAAATAAATGATGCGCCGATTATGCTGATCTCCACCCACAATACCAAATACATTTGCACCTTCACCATCGAATTGCGCGCTTGGGCAAAGCTGGATATCAGGATTCAATTTATATCCCTTAATATAAAATACAGAATTTGAATAAATTAGTTAACGCAAGAACGTCTATCACATGAACATATTTACTGTCATATCAAAACGCTCTTGCGCGTCTCAAAGAGAGAATGGATGATCAATACTTCGCCAGATCAGCCATTCAACCCATTACCGAGACCTATTCATCAGATACAGACTTATGTGTAAATACCAGTTGGGTGATTCGGCGGCAACATCGCACCCGAAACTTCCTGGATTTCTTCAACAGTCAATTGCACCATCTTGGCGATTTCGACGGATTGTTTCAGATTCGAAACGATCTCATCAGACTCAATAACATCGGGCTTGTTCATCATGCTCGTATTTACCCTTCCATATCATAAGCGTTAATAACGGTACTGCCTGCATTTTCTATAACACGGCGCAAGGCTTGTCAACACAGGCGATCCAGCAGGAAACGACATGCTCGGCGCATAGATTCGCGCCCTGCAAGGCCACGGAGTGCGGTCACAACCAATTATTCGTATGTATTTTGCAACACCGTGGCCCATGCATATAGCAATATATAATTTACGATTAAATCAAGTGTTGCGGAAGGGTTTACATTCTATACGCCAACCTTACAAACCTGCGCGCCATCATTTAAATCTGTGGGACAGCGCTTGTCTTACCCGTCGGATGACCCACATTCAGGCCACCCGAAATCACGCCCATTTCCTCTGCAGTCAATTGGACGACCTTGGCAATACCTACAGCCGCCTTGAGCATTTCCGACATTTTCTCATTGCCATTCGATTCGATCACTGTCGGTTTAATCATGATACACGCACCTTTCCAATCAATATGTTTATGAAATACTGCCTCGCTTTTTTAGAATATACCGACGCACTTGTCAACACAGGACCGATCCAATCAAATTGAATCCACAAGAAAACGGCGACCCTATGACGGGGTCGCCGTTGGTTCTACTCAATGACTTTGCCGATCACGCCCCGTGCCGCTTCTCCATCTTGCACTCATAGGTCAAGATCGCGCGTCCATCCGGGTCGCAGGTTTCTAGCCGTACCGAGAAACCCCAGAGCCGCGCAATATGTTTGAGCACCTCATGCACCGAGTTGCCGAGCGGTCGGCGGTTGTGCTGCGTGTGGCGCAAGGTCAGCGATCGATCACCGCGCATGTTCACTTCCCATACCTGGATATTGGGTTCGCGGTAGCTCAGGTTGTACTGGTCCGCCAGCTTGCGGCGGATATCTCTGTATCCCTCGTCGTCGTGGATTGCGCTGACTTCCAGCTTGGCTTCGTGGTCATCATCTCGCACTGCAAAGAAACGGAAATCACGAATCAGCTTGGGCGAGAGATACTGGGCGATAAAGCTCTCGTCCTTGAAATTGCGCATGGCAAACTCAAGTGTGCTGCGCCAATCGCTACCTGCCAGCTCCGGAAACCACTGCCTGTCTTCTTCCGTCGGGTTTTCGCAGATGCGGCGCAGATCGGTAAACATGGCGAAGCCGAGCGCGTAGGGGTTGATGCCGCTATACCAGCGCGCCGTGACCGGCGGCTGGTAGACCACGCTGGTATGCGAATGCAGAAACTCCATGATAAAGCCATCGGTCACCAATCCCTTGTCGTACATCCTGTTCAGGATGGTGTAATGCCAGAAGGTGGCCCACCCTTCGTTCATGACCTGGGTTTGCCGCTGTGGGTAGAAATACTGCGCCACTTTGCGCACGATACGGACAATCTCGCGTTGCCAGGGCTCCAGCAAGGGCGCGAACTTTTCGATGAAATAGAGCAGATTTTCCTGCGGCTCTGATGGGAAACGGCGTGCCTCGATGGCTTCCGCTTCCTCTGCCCTACGTGGCAGCGTGCGCCACAGGTCATTGACCTGGCTTTGCAGGTAGGCTTCACGCTCGCTCTGGCGGGCCAGCTCTTCGTCCACCGAGAGCTTGGGCGGGCGTTTGTAGCGATCCACCCCATAGTTCATCAGCGCGTGGCATGAATCGAGCAGCTCTTCCACCTCATCCACGCCATAGCGCTCTTCGCATTTGCGGATGTAATTGCGTGCAAACACCAGGTAGTCGACGATGGCTGTCGCATCTGTCCAGGCACGGAAGAGGTAATTACCTTTGAAAAAGCTGTTGTGCCCAAATGCAGCGTGCGCGATCACCAGCGCCTGCATGGTGATGGAGTTTTCCTCCATCAGATAGGCGATACAGGGGTTGGAATTGATGACGATCTCGTAAGCCAGCCCCATCTGGCCACGCTTGTAGCCTTTCTCGGTCTGCAGGAAATGCTTGCCATAGCTCCAGTGGTGGTACATCACCGGCATGCCGACCGATGCGTAGGCATCCATCATCTGCTCGGCCGTGATGATCTCTAGCTGGTTGGGGTAGACATCCAGCTTGAATTCATTGACCGCAATCTGCTCGATCTCCTTGTGATAGCGCTCGATCAGATCGAACGTCCATTCCGATCCGGTCGATAACGGTCCCTTGGGCGCTGCCGGTTTGCGAGTGCGCTTGGCCCTGTTGGGTGGCTTCGCCCCCTCCGGCAAGATCAGTGGCTCTGTCATGCAGCTTGCGATGCCTTCTTGAAGAGGTCTCGGAAGACCGGATAGATGTCGGCAGGCGTCTGTATCTTGCGCATCGCAAAGTGGGCGCACGCCTCTGCCACCTTTTCGTACTCCATCCACAGGTTCTGCGGCTCACCCTCCGTGATTTCGATGTAAGCGTAGTACTGCACGAGCGGCAAGATATCCACCAGCAGGGTATCTCGGCAGATGACCGAGTCGCTGTCCCAGTTGTCGCCGTCGGACGCTTGGGCAATGTAGATATTCCAGTCATTGGTAGGGAAGCGCGCGTCGATGACGGTCTTCACTAGTTTCAGGGCAGAGCTGACCACCGTGCCGCCTGTATCGCGGGCATGGAAGAAATCATGCTCGTTCACTTCCGATGCCTGCGTATGGTGGCGGATAAACACGACCTCGATCTTCTCGTAGGCCCGCATCAAGAAGAGATACAGCAAGATAAAGAAGCGCTTCGCGGTATCTTTCTTCTGCTCATCCATCGAGCCCGAGACATCCATCACGCAAAACATCACTGCCTGTGTGCTGGGCCGCGGCACCTTCACCCGGTTGCTGTAGCGCAGGTCAAAGGGGTCGATGAAGGGAATGCCGATGATGCGCGTCTTGAGCGTCTTGATCTCGTCGCGTAGCAGTTTGACCTTGGGGTCGTCTTCGTCGCGGGTTTCAAGCAGCTCGTCGAGCTCTTCGCGCGCTTCATCAAGCCGCGCCATAGGTGCCGCCGATAGCGCAATGCGCCGACCGAGTGCGCCCTTGAGCGAGCGCACCACATGGATATTGCTGGGCGTGCCGTCAGCCGTGAAGCCCGCGCGTACGTTCTTGAAGGCTTCAGTCGACGCGAGCTGGGTCTTGATCAGGTTAGGTAGCTCCAGGTCGTCGAAGAAAAAGTTCAGGAACTCTTCTCGACTTAGCTCGAAGACGAAGTCATCTTCACCTTCGCCATCTTGCGACGCCTTGCCACCGCCACCGCCGCCCGCGCCTTGCTCGGGCCGGTCGATCTGGTCACCACGCAGGTATTCCTCGTTGCCAGGGTGAATCGTCTCCCACACCCCGCCATGCGCGTGGCCGAAGACCGGTTCCGATACATCCTTCACCGGGATCGACACCTTCTCGCCGGTGTCGATATCGGTAATCGAACGCCCCTTGATGGACTTCGCAACTGCCTCCTTGATCTGCCCACGAAAACGCCGCAGAAACCGCTCGCGATTGATAGCGGACTTGTTCTTGCCATTGAGCCGACGATCGATGAGTTGAGCCATATGCATCCCCATCCAGCATGTTCAGCAAGCCGCCACGTGGATCAGGTGGACTTGCGTACGCGCAAGTACCAGTCACACAGAAGGCGCACCTGCCGAGCGGTATACCCCTTGCTCACCATGCGGTTCACGAAGTCCTCATGCTTCTTGGCGTCTTCGTTGTTGGCCTTGGCATTGAAGGAGATGACCGGCAAAAGCTCTTCGGTATTCGAGAACATCTTCTTTTCGATCACCGCGCGCAGCTTCTCGTAGCTCGTCCAGGTCGGGTTCTTGCCCGCATTGTTGGCTCGCGCCCTCAATACGAAATTGACGATCTCATTGCGAAAATCCTTCGGGTTCGAAATCCCGGCAGGTTTCTCGATCTTTTCCAGCTCATTATTGAGTGAATTGCGGTCGAAGCTCTCGCCGGTATCTGGGTCGCGGTATTCCTGATCCTGAATCCAGAAGTCCGCAAAGGTCACATAGCGGTCGAAGATGTTCTGGCCGTACTCGGAATAACTTTCCAGATAGGCCGTCTGGATTTCCTTGCCGATGAATTCCACATAGCGGCTGGCAAGGTATTCCTTGATATAGGCGAGATAACGCTGCTCGACTTCGGGCGCGAACTGCTCGCGCTCGACCTGCTGCTCCAGCACGTATAAGAGGTGCACGGGGTTCGCCGCCACTTCGGAGTGATCGAAATTGAACACACGCGACAAAATCTTGAACGCCCACCGGGTCGACAGGCCATTCATGCCTTCGTCCACGCCTGCGAAGTCCCGATATTCCTGAATCGATTTCGCTTTCGGGTCGGTATCCTTCAGGTTTTCGCCGTCATACACCTGCATCTTTGAATAGATGCTGGAGTTCTCCGGGTCTTTCAGCCGCGACAAGATCGAAAACTGGGACATCATCCGTAGCGTGCCCGGTGCGCAAGGTGCGTCGGCCAGCGAGGAGTTGCGCACCAGCTTTTCGTAGATCCTGATCTCTTCGGACACGCGCAGGCAGTACGGCACCTTCACGATGTAGATCCGGTCGAGGAAGGCCTCATTGTTCTTGTTGTTCTTGAACTGCTTCCATTCCGACTCATTGGAGTGGGCCAGCACAATGCCGTCGAAGGGGATGGCACCAAAGCCTTCGGTCCCCTTGAAGTTGCCTTCCTGCGTCGCCGTCAGCAAGGGGTGCAGCACCTTGATCGGCGCCTTGAACATTTCCACGAATTCCAGCAAGCCCTGGTTGGCGAGGCACAGGCCGCCCGAGTAGCTGTAGGCATCCGGGTCGTCCTGGGCGTATTTTTCAAGCTTGCGGATATCGACCTTGCCGGTCAGCGAGGAAATATCCTGATTGTTCTCATCGCCCGGCTCGGTCTTCGCCACCGCGATCTGCCGGAGCACGGACGGATAGCGTTTGACCACGCGGAACTGGTCGATATCGCCGTTGAATTCCTGCAGTCGCTTCACCGCCCATGGGCTGGGAATGCACTTGAGATAGCGACGCGGAATGCCGAACTGCTCTTCAAGAATCGGGCCGTCTTCAGCATCGTTAAAGAGCCCCAGCGGCGATTCATTCACCGGGCTGCCCTTGATGCAATAGAACGGCACGTGCTCCATCAGCTCCTTAAGCTTTTCAGCGATGGACGACTTGCCGCCGCCCACCGGGCCCAAGAGGTAAAGAATCTGCTTCTTCTCTTCCAGCCCTTGCGCCGCGTGGCGGAAGTAGGCCACCACCTGCTCGATCACCTCCTCCATACCGTAGAACTCACGGAAGGCGGGGTACACGCGGATCACCTTGTTGGCGAAAATGCGGGAGAGTCGCTGTTCATTACGCGTGTCGACCGACTGAGGCTCACCGACCGCCATCAGCATGCGCTCGGCAGCAGTTGCATAGGCCCCGGGGTCTCGTTTGCATAGATCCAGGTATTCCCGAAGGCTCATTTCCTCCTCACGGGTGCGATCGTAGCGGGCGCTGAAGTTAGCGAAGATATCCATGACCTTCCCTCTCATCTGAGCAAGACAGATAACGCATATGGCTTGGAGCCCACTCACGGCAAAAGTTCGCGTATTGCACACAAGCTTTTGCGTACCGATCCCGATGCGTCAGTCGTGACCGGAAAACTACAGCCTTGGTCGATGCCACTTCACAGGCGATCAGCGCCTGCTCATAAGGTGGCACCTTGCTGTGACGGTACCCTGTGATATAGAGCCCGAATGCTTGGCCATGCGTAGAGATCTGCATGGAGGGCTGGCATTGCCCCATCTTGTAGCGATTCAGCAGTGAACGAGGACGCATAGGCCCACGAACGTGATCCAGCCACACTCGATCCACAAGGCGACTGTCCCAGTGTGTGCAACCCGGTACTGCCGCGTCATTCTGGTCGTTCCTGCGTGTTTCGTATGCCATGTATCCGGTATAGCACACGCTTGGCAAGCCGCTTGGCAGGAAATGATTCGTGCAGGATAACTTGCAAAGAGAACGAACGTTCCCTAAAGTAACGATATCCAAACGGCACGCGGCTATCATGAGCGAATTCGAGAAGGACCTGGACTACCTAGGGCGGTTGCAAGACTACTACGCCGACAACCGGTGCTTGCCGTCTTACGCACGGTTGATGACGCTGTTGGGTTTTGCCAGCAAATCTGCGGTTTCCAAGCTACTGACGCGTCTGCAGCTGCAGGGCCTCTTGACGCGTACGCGCGACGGCGACTGGGCGCCAACCGACCGTTTCTTCGAACGCAGCCTATCGAGCCAACCGGTGCCCGCCGGTATGCCCGTCGCCGCGCGCGATGTCGGTAGCGACAGCTTTGCGATCGACCACTACCTGATCGACAACCCTTCGCAGACCATCCTGGTACCGGTAAAGGGCGATTCGATGATCGATGCCGGTATTCAGCCAGGTGATATCGCCATTGTCGAAAAGCGGCCCAGTGCCAATACGGGCGATATCGTCGTCGCGATCGTCGACAGCGAATTCACGCTGAAGACCTTGGGCAAGGAAGCGGGTAAGTATGTCTTAAAGCCCGCCAACCCAGCCTACCCCATCATTCGCCCACAGGGTCAGCTGGAAATCTTCGGGGTACTGGTCGGCCTCGTGCGCAAATACCGGAACTGATGTCTTCGGCTGGCTGTGGTCCGTCATCTCGTCAGGACGTGGCGGATATTGTCGCCGCTTGGGTTTTCAACGCGGGCGGGGCAGATTCACAATTGACGGACACGGCAACGTAAGCGTATCAAGCGGTCAACGACCAAGGTGGCACCTTTGACCACCCGTACATAGACAGGAACATGACCCTTTCTCCGCCCCCGCAAAGCTGGGATACGCTCTTGAACGACGGTTTTGCCGCGATCGGGCGTAAAGACCTGCAAACCGCCCGTGCCTACTTTGCGGCCGCCCGCGCGCAGCAAGGTGCCAATGCCGTTCAATGGTTTGAGCTCGGCCAGGGCTACCGGCATCTGGGTGATCTCGCAGACGCGGAAAGCGCGCTGCGTGCCGCGCTCGACCAAGCGCCGGCGCATATCGAAGCACTCGAAGCCTTGGGCGACGTCTTGACGCGGCTGGGGCGTGACGTCGAGGCCGCCCAATTTATCTGCCAAGCCTTCGTTCTGCGGCCCGCCGAGGGCCAAGCGCCGAAGATGCGCGCAACGGCGTATTACATTCTCGGCCGGGTCGAAGAAGCCGCTGCGGTGTACAAGGCTTGGCTGGAACGCGAACCTGACAACGCGACAGCCGCGCACCTTTATGCTGCCTGCGCCGGCACCACACCGCCCGCGCGTGCTTCAGACGCCTATCTCAGTGCCACGTTTGACGCGTTCGCTGGGCATTTCGACCGTCATCTCAAGCAGCTCGACTATCAGGTGCCTTCTGTATTCGAACGCGTCATGCCGACGCTCGCGCCGCCAGGGCGTCAGTGGCGCATTGTCGATGGCGGTTGCGGCACGGGTCTGCTGGGCCCGATCTTAAGCCCCTGGGCCAGCCGCCTGACCGGTATCGACCTTTCGATGGCCATGCTGCAGCAGGCCCATACTCGTGGGGTCTATCACGATCTGGTCCATGCGGAGCTGACCGATGAATTGGCGCGCCACCCTGCATCATGCGAACTGCTTTGCATGGCCGACACGCTGATCTATTTCGGTGAGGTCAACGCGCTCTTGAAGGCGGCTCAAGCGAGCTTGACCGCTGGTGGGCTGTTGCTGTTCAGCGTCGAACTGCACAATGCCGATGCACCACATCCCTATCGGCTCCAGCCCTCGGGCCGTTATGCTCATCAAGCAGCTTATATCGCCCATTCGCTCGCCGAGGCCGGCATCGTTGTTGAGTCAGCCGAGCCGATTACGTTGCGTACCGAACTCGGGCGTGCGGTAGCGGGCATGTTCTATATCGCCCGTCGCCCGACCTGACTCAAATTATCCGCTGCTCATATTCAGCCGCATAACGCAGGAAATCTTCGGCCGGGAGTGGACGTGAAAACAGGAAGCCCTGCCCGTGGGTGCAGCCTAGCTCCGTCAGGCGCGCCAGGGTGATGGCATCTTCGATCCCCTCGGCCGTCGTCGTGAGCCCAAGGCTGCCTGCCATCTGGATGATGGCTTGTACGATTGCAGCATCTTGCACGTCTTCATGCAGGCGGCCGATGAACGATTGGTCGATCTTGAGCCGCTCGACATGGAGGCGCTTGAGATAGGCGAGGTTCGAATAACCCGTACCGAAATCGTCGATCGACAGGCTGACGCCCAGCATTCTAAGCCGCTGCAGCAGCTCGGCCACCATATCGATATCTTGGATCAAGGCTGACTCGGTCAGTTCCAGCTCCAACGCGTGTGCCGGCAAGCCCGCGCACTCAAGCGCGTCATAGACGATTCGATCCAGGTTGCCACGCTTGAACTGCACAGCCGATAGATTCACCGATACCACGAAGTCCGGCAGCGCCCCCTCGCGCCAGATGGACGCTTGTCGACACGCTTCGCGCAAGACCCATTCGCCGATTTCGATGATCACGCCCGATCGCTCTGCCACCGGGATAAACGTCGTCGGGTAGACCAAGCCCAGCTCGGGGTGCCGCCAGCGTACCAAGGCTTCCGCGCCGACCAAACGGCCGGACAGCAGCTCGATCTGCGGCTGGTAGTGCAGTACTAGCTGATTCTCGGCCAGCGCGGTACGCAGACCCGAAATCAGATGCAGATGCTCGATGACACCTTCATTCATCGTCGCATCAAAAAAGCGAAACGTATTACGGCCTGCTTCCTTCGCCCGATAGAGCGCAATATCGGCCTTTTTCAGCAAGGACTCGAAGCTCTCGCCATCGTCCGGCAGTACCGCGATACCGATCGAACAGGTCAGCCGTACGTCATGCCCCTGCGTCGATAGCGGTACCGACATGACCTTCAAGAGTTCCGAGGCGATCGCGACAGCTGCATCGCCGGTTTTCAAATCCGGCGCCAGCACCAGGAATTCATCGCCACCATAGCGGCTCAAGATCTGCCCTTCGTTCAACACGCTTGCCATGCGTCGCGACGCACCCAAGAGCAGCGCATCGCCCGCCGTATGGCCGAGCGAATCGTTGAAGGTCTTGAAGTTGTCGAGATCCACAAACACCAGGGCCAGTGTCCGGCCCTGCATACGGGCCTGTTCGGCCACCTTGGTGAATTGCTCGCGCACCAGGAGGCGATTTGGGAGCTCGGTCAGCGGGTCGTGGTGTGCGAGGAAAGCCACACGCGTGGCGGAAGACTGCGCCCGCTCACTCTCCTTGCGCGAACGCTGCACCGCCAAGTGCAAGTCGCCAGTGAGCAACATCACCGCAAACGCTGTTGCACTCAGAATGCCTAACAGGTCGATCAAGCCACCATAACGCAGCGGCAGCACACGGTTCACATGCCAGCCTTCTACATTGGCCGCCATACATGCCGTAATCACCAGCGCCATGACAAGATAGATGCCAATCAGCTGCCTACGCGTACCCAACAGGCCAGCAAAGATCAATACGCCGGGAAAGCCGAGCATCGCGGCATCGCGTATTCCCTGGTCGAGCCACACGATCACGCTCAACAGGGCAGTCAACGCGCCTAGCAAGATGGCATTGGCCAACTGGCGCTTTTTTGGCCCCTGAAACGACAGCCGCAAGGCCCAAGCCAGCATGGCAATGCCTACCAACAAGGAAATCACGCTGGCCCAGTTGGCAAAGTAGAGGTTCTGCAACATGCTGAGCGTCATCACAAGAAAAAGCATGCCGGCGATCTGCCTGAAACGATGGGCTTTGAACCCTTCATCCTGCGCGTCGATATCGCTGCTGATCCTGGGAATGCCGCTCATGCGCAATGCACCTTGTGTACCCGATCGGACTCATATGAACGACAGCGCAGCGCCCCGCTACTCGCCACGAGAGGCGCTTGCTGCCGACATCGCACACCCCGAAGAGGCGCCGATGATTACTTCACAATACTGCATGCCTGAAATGTTGCCAGCGCAGTACAGCAATCGGGCTCCGCCAGGCGGTCGCCCTGTTCGCGTCACGGCGACTGTACATCGGGGTGCAAGGTGCACGGATGGCCGCTTGGCGGTGATTTCCTTCCAACGAAAGCGCAAAGCACGGTTATCATGGATACGATCAATGCCCAACGCCTGCCAGCCGAACTGATGCGCCCATGAATGCAAGCACGCTCGCCAAGGAATGGAAAGACCAATTCTGGCCCCTGCGCTACAAGAACGTCGGGGAGGCCAAGGCGTATGTAGAGGCCCTAGAAGCCCAATTCGATGAATCGACCAAACCGGTCGACCGGGTATGGGCACGTTTTCTGATCACCGTGGCCGACGCCTTGCGCGCTCCATGCGACGATCTGCTCACGCAATACGATTCGGCCCTGACCGCCTTCCAGGCACTCGGCGATGAGCCAGGCGTGTTACTGAGCCATGTGCAGCGCGCTGTGCTGCTATGGCACCTCGGCCGCAACCAAGAAAGCTGGACCACTCTTGATACCCATGTACGGCCGCATCTGTTGCGCATGCCGCCCATGCACCGCTACAGCGCCTACGTCGGTTTCGTTTGCGCCGCGTCAGGCGTACGTGACGACGTCAGTGCGCTGAAATATGGCTACGAGTCGCTCGCCATCGCCCGGCAGCTCGACAACCCAGCCATCATCTCGCTCAGCCTGCGCAATATCGCCGACGCGCAGTTGAACTACGGCAATTTCGTCGAGGCCCGAGCCTGCTTGCGTGAAGTGATTGCGCTGGCCGACCAGCACGACCTGTTCAATCGCCTGCGCAACGGCCTGCCTTTATTCGCCCGCTCTTGCATCGCACTCGGTGAATTCAGCGAGGCCGAGGGCGCCATGACGCGCTGGATGGCACAGTTCAAGGATGAGAAGCTTGAATTCCAGATTCTGGAAGGGTACCTGACTGCGATCTACCTGGCCGCGCGGCACCCTGACCAATGGCCACAGGCGGAAGCCTGGATCAGCAAAGTTGAGGCCGAGCTGAGCCTGAGACGCTACGCGGGCGACTTGGCAAGCTTTGAGACCTATCTCGTTTACGTCGCTTGGGCAAAAGGAAGCCTGCGACGCCGGCAAGGGCGCTTCGAAGAAGCCATATCGGCCCTGCATTCAGCCGATAACGATTTCGACGCATGCGATTCGCTCTGGCTGCTGATGGACGTACGACACGAGCTCTATCTGTGCCATGCAGCCATGGGCGATCTGCAAGGCGCACTCGACGCGCATATCGAGTTCGCGCGCCGGCAGGCCCTGCTGCTGAACGGCAACAAGATGTTCGAGCTGGTGCTCGTGGCAAATCAGCACGCCATCGATACCGAGCGCATCGGCCGGCAAAAAGCGGAGGAAACCGCGCGCCTCAAGAGCGAATTCCTGGCCAATATGAGCCATGAAATCCGCACACCGATGAACGCCATCATCGGTCTGGCCCACCTGGCGCTGCAGGCCGAACTGCCCGCCAAACAACGCGACCAGATCGGCAAGATTCATAGCTCTGCGGAATCCCTGCTCGGCATCATCAACGACATTCTCGATTTCTCGAAAATCGATGCCGACAAGCTGGAGATGGAGGCGATCAGCTTCTCGCTCGACGAGGTGCTTGCCCATGTGGAAACGGTGACAGGCCAGAAAGCGGGTGAGAAGCAGCTACGCTTTGTGATGGATGTACCGCCCGCCGTGCCGCGCGAGCTGGTCGGCGACCCGATGCGCCTCGGCCAGGTCTTGATTAACCTCGTCAACAACGCAATCAAGTTCACCGAACGCGGCGAAGTCGAAATTGCCTGCGGCGTGGGCTGCCGCGAAGCCGGCAGCGCAAGCATCGTCTTCTCGGTGCGCGACACCGGTATCGGTATGACACCGGCGCATCTTGAAACGCTGTTCAGCGCCTTCACGCAGGCCGATGGCTCTACCAGCCGGCGCTACGGAGGCACTGGCCTCGGACTGACCATCTCGCGCCGATTGATCCAAATGATGGGGGGCGATATCTCGGTCGAGAGCACGCCGGGCGTCGGCTCCGTATTCCGCTTTACCTTGCTATTTCCAATCGCATCCGATCGGCCGGAACCCCAACCGAATACCCATGCCAGCGCGCACAACAGGCAGTTCAACGGCCGCCGTGTGCTGGTAGTCGAAGACAACGATATCAACCAGGAGATCGCCCGGGAGCTGCTTGCGAGCGTCGGGGTCCATGCAGACATCGCATCGGGCGGTGAAACAGCCCTGGCGATGCTCGACACCGCCGGCGCAGGTCACTACGACCTGGTCTTGATGGACCTCCAAATGCCGGGGCTCGACGGGCACGCCACCACGGCGCGCGTCCGTAAGGACAAACGTTTCGACCACACGCCGATCATTGCCATGACGGCGCACGCCATGGCCGAAGTCCGGCAGCGCTGCCTAGCGGAGGGCATGCAAGACCACGTCAGCAAGCCGATCGAGCCCGAACGGTTGTTCGATACGATCGGGCGCTGGTTTAGCGACGCACGCAGTCATATGCTCGTGAACGCCACACCACCTGTACCGACCCGCCCAAGCTCACCCGACGAGGTCGATCTTGGCCGGTTCACCGAACTGAATGCGGCGACTGGGCTGAAGCATGTGGCCGGCCGCAAGGCGCTGTTCATCAAGGTATTGGACCGATTCCGTACCGAACAGCGCCATACGTCCGCCACCTTGGCCAACCTGATGACCCAAGGCCGTTATGTCGATGCGGGTCGTGTGGTCCACACGCTCAAGGGGCTGGCCGCCACCATTGGCGCGCAGAAGCTCGCGGACTGTGCTGCCGCCATCGAATCCGGCCTCGCGGCCGTGCAGGAGCAACACCTGCCCGGCGTCGACGTGGTCAACTTATATGGCCCGCTTGGGCGTGCCCTGAGCGCGCTGCTTCAGGAGCTCGACGATGTCCTCCCGCAAGCTGCACTGCAGGCCGCACGGCGTACCGAGATGCCTGCCGCGCTGCTGACGATTTCCGACCGTCTGGCCGCTCTGCTGCTGTCGAATAGCGGTGAGGCACCGGCCTATTTCGAATCGCAGCGTGCGAACCTGCAGTCGTGCTACGACCCACTGACGTTCGAGCGGCTGGAAGCGCATATTCGCAAGTTCGAATTCGACGCGGCACGCCAGTTGGTCGCGCGCGCCACGGTGCCCCATTGAAGCGACCTGTCGATCACGCACGTTCGCCTGTCGCAACCACCCGTAAATCGCCTAAAATGACGCGCCCTATCTTGCTCGTCGACCTATGGCTTTGCTGACACGCGCCCAATCCCCGGCTCCTATGCTTGCTGATTCCATGCTGACACCCCGCTCAACGCACCCCGTTGCGATCGCCAAGGGGCGAACATGATCACGCGCCTGGTCGCCGGCCTGCTCTGGCTCATTCATTGGCTGCCGTTCCGTGTGACGGGCGCATTGGGTAGCGTCCTGGGCAATCTGCTTTACGCGCTCCCCACCTCGCGTCGCCGTGTAGGCGAGATCAATCTACGGCTGTGCTTTCCCGACATGCCAGCCGAGGAACGAGACCGCATCCTGCGGCGGCATTTCGTCGCAATCATCCAGATGTTTCTGGAGTACGGGTATTGCTGGTTCTCGTCGCGCAAGCGGCTCGAAAAGATCATGCGGATCGAAGGCATCGAGCATCTGCGCGCACTGGATGGCCAGCCGCTCATCCTCTGCATGCCGCACTTCACCGGGCTGGACCTGGGTGGCCTGCGTATCTCGCTGGAAACACCGGTCGTCAGTATCTATTCCAAGCAAAAGGACGCCGGCCTCGACGCCTATGTGGAACAAAAGCGACTGCGCTTTGAAACCGGCATCATCCTCTCGCGCCAAGCGGGCATTCGACCCGCGCTGAAGGCACTCAAGCAGGGCTATCGCTTCTATTACTTGCCTGACCAGGATTTCGGCCCGCGCGACTCAGTATTCGCGCATTTCTTCGGCGTACGCGCAGCCACCATCACCGGCCTCTCGCGACTGGCCAAAGCATCGGGTGCTGCGATTCTGCCTTGCTACCCGCGCCGCGAAAAAAACGGTTATACGTTGGTGATCGAACCCGCGCTGGCCGACTACCCCAGCGACGATCTGCTGCAGGATGCGGAGCGCATGAACCGGGTAATCGAAGCGCAGATCATGAAGCAGCCGCATCAGTACTTCTGGCTGCATAAGCGCTTCAAGACGCGCCCCGAGGGTGAGGCGCGGTATTACTGAATGCGCGGCCGCAACGATGGCCCCTACAGCGCACTGTCAAAACTTTGCCAGCTGGAGGCTGGTTTGAAGCGAGTTCATTGGGCCATTGTGATTGCTGATGAGACGATTTTCACACCTCGATAATTTCGTCCCGCGCCTTACGCTACGCGAGCGCGTAACCGGATGGGTTGGCGGCTTTGTTGAGTTCGCCGCATGCCTATTCGGGTTGCTCACTTTGGGCAGCGCAGTCTGGCAAGTGGCGTCTTGGGGCATGCACCTTATCGGCAGCGGCAATTGGTTCTTGCTCGCAGGTAGCATCGTCGTCGCGATCTTGTTTTTCCTGTGGCTATTCACGCGATCCACGATTGTGCTGATATTCACCCTAGCGGCGCTCCCACTCGCCATCTGCTTTCTCGCCGCATTTGTCAGCAAGGTACATTGAGCAGTCGCAAACGACAGGAAACCCACAAACAAACACGCCCCAATATTGGGGCGTGTTTGTTTGAATAGCGTCGGGCTCAACGAATCCAGCAGTAGGCAGTAGCCGCCACCCGGCCTTCTGCTTACAGCCGCAGCAGCAGCACAATCGGGCCAGCCAGAATGATCCACTTCAGCACGTAGTACGTGAGGCGGCTGCGCGCCTTGATGCGCTTACCCGCAAGGCGAATCTCCTGCACATAGCGGAAGATGCGGTTGATACCTCCTACGCGGTCGCCTTCCTTGTTCGGCGCGCTCGCGGCGCCCAGCAAGTATCGACTGACAAAGCGGTTGATCCATGACGCCGGCGCAAACCACATAGGGCGTTCCACATCGCAGAACAGGATGATGCGGTTCTGGTCGGTGGTGTTCTCGGCGAAATGCAGATAGGTCTCGTCGAACATCACGGCTTGGCCGTCGCGCCAGCTGTAGCGCTCGCCATCGACATCGATATAGCAACCGTCATCGTTGGGCGTGATCAAGCCCAGGTGGTAACGGATCGAACCGGCAAACGGGTCGCGATGACGCACCAGCCGGCTACCCGGCGGCAAGGCGGCGAACATGGCGGCCTTGATGCTGGGAAATTCTTTCAGCAGCGCGGTGGTATAGGGGCACAGCTCCGACGCAGAAGGATGCGCCTGGTCATACCATTTCAGGTAGAAACGCTTCCAGCCGGTCTTGAAGAAAGAATTGAAGCCGACGTCGTCGTACTGGTTCGATGCCTTGATATCGCCTGTATCGTAAAGGCGCACCGCCTCTTCGCGAATCTTCGGCCAGTTGTCGGTCAGCGCCTTCAGCTCCGGGAATTTCTCAAGCGGCAGGTAGGGCTTGGCCGGTACCTTGGAGAAGAGGTACATAAAGCAGTTGATCGGCGCCATGAATGTGGAATGGTCGCTTAGCTGACGCCAGAAGCCGAGCCGAGCACGGCCACGGAAATGCACATAGACCGTCGAGAAGACGAACGTCGCAACAATGGCGATCTTGAAAATCAAAAGGTAAGGCATGGGTCGTTCCTTCAACCTGCAATCGACCGCCAAGGCAGTCAGCGTGCCGAAATTTACGCCCATGCCACGTGAAAGTCGAGGGGCTGGCCGCCCCTCCCTGCGTATCTTAGGTGCTCAGCGCCATGCAGCGGCGTAATCGGCCGCAAAGGTTTCAAATGCAATGGGGGCCCGGCCCAATACGCGTTCGACGTCCGGGCTCACGCCTGCGGTATGGCCCGCGCGAATGAGGGCATTCAGGCTGCTGAAAATCTCGATCATCCACTCGGGCAAGCCGGCTTGGCGCATGCCGTTTACTGCAGCGTCGTCCGAAACCGGCACATACTGCACCGTACGCCCCGTTGCCCGGCTGAGGGCCTCTACTGCTGCTTGGGTTGATACGGCGCGGCCACCGGTCAGCATATAGGTCTGCCCCGCATGGGCGGCCGGGTTCGCCAATGCGGTGGCCGCGACGGCGGCGATATCCCGCGTATCGACGTAAGACACGGCCGCATCTCCATAGGGCAGGTAAAGCGTGCCCGCCTTGACCATGCCTTGCTGGTACGTCGCGAAGTTCTGCATAAAGCTGTTCGGCCGCAGCAAGGTGTAAGCGATGCCGGAGTCGATGATCAATTGGTCGATCTGACCTTGCAGACGAGGTAAAGGTAGCGCCGAGTTCACGTCAGCCCCCGCGCCTGATGCACGCACGATATGCGATACACCCGCCTGTTTGGCCGCCAAGACAGCATTGCGAGCCAGCTCAAGCTTGTTCTGGGTCAGCGGCAAGAGCAGGAACAGCGTATCGACCCCGGTGAAGGCCTCTACCATGCCCGCGACATCGTTAAAATCCACATGACGCGTCTCCACACCATCTATCCGCTTACCCGACGCGCTGCCAGCAATGAACGGCAGCTCGCGCGACTTCAGTTCGGCAACCAGTTCGCGGCCAATATTGCCCGATGCGCCCGTAATCAGAATCGTCTTACCCATGATGCTCTCCTTGATTGAGTTGATTCACGGGTTGCATTCTGCGCGCTGGATTCACGCATCAGTAGCCATATATCCCTATAATGATTTTCAACCAATCGTTGAAAGACTTCCATGGATACCTTGGGTGCGCTCGATGCATTTCTGCGCAGCGCCGAAACCGGCAGCTTCTCGGGTGCTGCCCGGCAATTGGGCCTGACACCCGCCGCCATCAGCAAGCAAGTCGCCCAGTTGGAACGGGAACTCGGTATGCGGCTGTTTCAGCGCAGCACGCGCAGTCTCGCGCTAACGGAAGCAGGCGAGCGCTTACGCACGGATGCCGCAAACAGCATGGAGACCATTCGACTGGCGCTTGCCAATGCCAGCCATGGCAGCGACGAAGTGGCGGGCACGCTGAAGGTCAGCACGGCCCCCTCGTTCGGTCGGCAATACATCCTGCCCTTCATGGCCCCTTTCGTGGCCCGCTACCCGCGCCTCAGCCTCGATTGGCATTTCGACAACCGCCAGGTGGATTTAATTCGTGAACATTTCGACGCCGGCATTGGCGGCGGCATCGACCTTGCAGGCGGTCAGATTGCCCGGCCGCTGGCGCCGCTGCATTTGATCCTGGTGGCGTCGCCCGATTACCTTGCCCAAGCGCCCACACTCACGGCGCCTGACGATCTGCGCACCCATCAAACCATCGTCTGGCGTTCCCCGCAGACCGGCCGGCTACGCAGCTGGCAACTGCGCGCGGGTGAAGAAACCGTCCAGCCGGACATCCAGCCCCGACTGATGATGAGCGACCCGGAAGCCGTCTGCCAATCCGCCGTCAGCGGGTTGGGTATCGCCTTGGTGGGTGTACCGCACGCCCTGCCCTATCTCGATAACGGCCAGCTGATCCGACTGTTGCCCGACTGGTATGACGATGCCGGGTCGGTCCATATCTACTACCCAGGATCGCGGCTACTGCCCGCCAAGACGCGACATTTCATCGACTTCTTGCTGACCACCTTCCAGGAACACGATCTGCCCCGGCGCATGTCCGCCTTGTACTGCCGGTAGGTTGGCGTCAGGCGTCCGCCTCGGGCGCCAAGCCGCGTGTGGCCAAGAGCGTGCGTTTGCGCTCATCCGTATAGGCCCACCAGGGGCGTGCCGGTTCACCCGCCATAAAACGGGTGATCGAGATGAATACATCGATCACACAGGGGTCGTGCCGTGTCGCCGTCTTGATGCAGAGCAGGTCATAGAGGTCGTAGGGGTCCTGGCCGACCAACTGCTGCGGCGTATCGATGCCCAGCAAGCGCAAATCAGCCGCGCCTGCTTTGCCGATATTGGGCAGGTCGGTCAGTGTCTTGAGGCGATTGCGGTCGACTTTATCGGGGTGCATGGCATGCCCTCACGTTCAGAACGACACCCATCAGACAGCCGCCAGATGAACCACGGCTTCGATCTTGTTGCCTTCGGGGTCGAGCAGAAAGGCGGCGTAGTAACCGTCATGATAATGCCGCAAACCTGGCGCACCCTCATCGCGTCCACCTGCGGCCAAACCGGCTGCATAAAAGGCTCGCACCTGCTCGGCCGATGTCGCACGGAAACACCAGTGCCGACGTGGGTCGGGCACTGCAGCGGCAGACTGAAAGACGCTGATATAGCTATGGCCATCATCCCCGGTCACATTCCGCGTGCCAAAGCCGATCGCCTCATCTTCTTCATACGCCACCTCGGCCCCCAATACCGCCATCACAGCGCGATAGAACGGTTTGGCGGCGCCAAGGTCACGGACGGTGATGGAAATATGATCGAGTAGGTGCATGCAAGCGACGCCTGAAACGGATATAGAGGCATGAGCATACCGATTCGGCTGGCAGCCGTCACAAACCGTGCCGTCGGCCGGACTTGATCCGTTTTGACCTGCACTGGGAAAGACCAGGAGATATCCAGGGCGGAAATGAAAAGCCGGATCAGCATTGCTGCTGATCCGGCTTCGTATTCTGTTGGTCGGAGCGAGAGGATTCGAACCTCCGACCCCCTGCACCCCATGCAGGTGCGCTACCAGGCTGCGCCACGCTCCGACTCAAGAGGCGCGATTATACATCATGCCGCGCCCCTGACAACATCAGCTGGCGAGGAAATCGCGCAGCGCGATCAGCTCGTCGCGCAGGGCGTGCAGGTCGAGCGTCGGCTCCGGCTCGGCGTGACCACCGGCCAGGGCGTGCTCGTGCTCGCCAAGCGCGACCGATTCAAGGCGATTGCGCGCCCCGCTGATCGTGAATCCTTCTTCATACAAGAGCGCACGGATACGCCGGACCAGCAGCACTTCGTGATGCTGGTAGTAGCGGCGATTGCCGCGGCGCTTCACAGGGCGCAGCTGTGTGAACTCCTGTTCCCAGTACCGCAGTACATGGGGCTTCACCCCGCACAGTTCGCTTACCTCACCGATGGTGAAGTACCGCTTGGCGGGGATGGGAGGCAGCTCAGACTTGTGCGACGAGCTTTCCGTCTGCATTGTTGGTTTCCACCATTCCCTTTAGTTTTTGGCTCGCGTGGAAAGTCACCACGCGCCGTGCGGAGATGGGAATCTCTTCGCCGGTTTTTGGATTACGGCCCGGCCGTTGCGGCTTGTCGCGCAATTGGAAGTTTCCAAATCCAGAGAGTTTGACACTTTCGCCGGCTTCCAGTGACTGGCGGATTTCCTCAAAAAAGGCTTCCACCATGTCCTTGGCCTCGCGCTTGTTAAGGCCGACCCTGTCGAACAACAGGTCGGCGAGTTCAGCTTTGGTCAGGGTCATATTTCTAGTTACTTTGCTACGGAATAAGTCGCTGTTATGGCCTAGCTACGAAGCTGGGCGTCGAAGCGTTGTTGGAGCGTGGCGACAAGCTGGGAGACGGCCGAATCGACTTCGGCATCTGTAAGCGTTTTCTGAGTATCTTGCAATATCACCTTGAATGCAAGGCTCTTTTTGCCATCGGGCACACCCTTGCCGCGATACACATCGAAGGCTTCGATGCTCGTCACCGTGGGTGCGGCAACCGCCCACATGGCGTCGACCAGGGCCTGGTAAGCCTGTGTTTCATCCACAACAAACGCGAGGTCGCGTCGCACCGGCTGAAACTTCGATACCGTCTGCGCAGCCAAGAGATCCCGGCCCAGCAAGGCGGCAATATCGAGCTCGAACAAGACCGGTGCGGCGGGCAGGTCGTAAGCCTGCACCCACTTCGGGTGCAGCTCGCCGACGAAGCCGATCGCCTTGCCGTCGAGCATGACTTGCGCGCAACGGCCAGGGTGGAATGCTGGATGCTCGGCACGCTCGAAACGAGCGACGCGTGGCGCCAACAGCGCCTCGACGTCGGCCTTGGCATCGTAGAAATCGACACGCTCGGCCTTGGTACCCCACTGTTCGGCATTGCGGGCGCCGTAGGCAAGACCCGCCAGCCGCTCGGGCTGCTGGTCAGCCGTCACGCTGTTGAAGACACGTGCGACTTCAAAGAGGCGCACGCGCTCATGGCGGCGATTCAGGTTGCCGCGCAAGGTATCGACCAAGCCACCAATCAGCGTCGAGCGCATCACGCTCATCTGGCTGGCGATGGGATTGACGAGGCGAATCGGACTCGCGTTATTGGCGAAGTCCGCTTCCCATTTTTCTTCGACGAAGGCGTAGCTGACCACTTCGTGGAAATCGCGCGCAGCCAACAGGCGCTTCAGAGCCACGACCGGGCGCTGGTGGCCGGGCTGCGGCAGCATAGCCATGCCGGATACCGGCGGGTGCGTCGGAATATTGTCGTAGCCGTAGAGGCGCGCGACTTCTTCGATCAGATCCTCTTCGATCGTGATATCGAAGCGGTAGCTCGGGGGTGTTACCGTCAGCGTATCGCCGGCTTCGCTCACGGCGAGGCCCAACTTCGTCAGCATGCCGACGATCTCGGGTGCAGGCAGGGCAATGCCCAATACACGCGCAACGCGCGAAACCCGCAGCGTCACGGGTGGGCGTGCAGGCAAGGCCGCAACAGCTTCGACCACCGGGCCGACATCACCGCCGCAAAGTTCAAGTACGAGAGCCGTCGCGCGCTCCAGTGCGGCGCGACAACCCTCGAAGTCCACACCGCGTTCGAAGCGATGGCTGGAATCGGAGCTGAAACCGAGGCGACGGCCCTTGCCGGCGATGATTTCGGGTGCAAAGAAAGCAGATTCAAGGAACACGTCACGCGTTTCACCAACCTGCACCGAGCTCGCTTCGCCGCCCATGATGCCGGCCAATGCGACCGGGCCTTGCTCGTCGGCGATGACCAACATATCGGGCGCGAGCTCGATGGTCTTGCCATTCAACAGCGCCAGCGTTTCACCGCTCTGCGCCATGCGGGCGGTGACGGTACCGTGGAGCTTGGCATGGTCGAAGGCGTGCATGGGCTGGCCGAGCTCAAGCAGCACGTAGTTGGTGATATCGACCAGCGCCGAGATCGAGCGCAAGCCACTGCGTTCCAGGCGACGGCGCATCCACGTCGGGGTCGGTGCCGCAGCGTTCACATTGCGGATCACCCGGCCGAGGTAACGCGGGCAGGCTTCCGGCGCGCCCAGGGTGACCGCCCGTTTGTCATCAATCGTCGGTGCAATAGCGGCCGTATTGGCAGGCTGCCAAGCCGTACCGGTGAGCGCCGCGAGTTCGCGCGCCACGCCGGTGAGACTCAAGCAGTCGGTACGGTTCGGCGTGAGCTTGAGCGTGACGATACGGTCGTCGAGGTCGTAATACTCACGGAAGGACTGACCGACCGGCGCATCAGCAGGCAGCAGCAAGAGGCCGTCGCTCTCCTCGCTCACGCCGAGTTCGCGTGCCGAACACAGCATGCCGAAGCTTTCGACGCCGCGCAGCTTGGCGGGCTTAATGTTGAAATCGCCCGGCAGTACGGCGCCCACCAGCGCACATGGCACCTTGACGCCAACAGCCACATTCGGCGCACCACAGACGATCTGCAGCGGCTCGCCGCCAAGGCCTGCGTCAACCTTGCAGACGTTGAGCTTTTCGGCGTTTTCATGACGGCGCACTTCCAGCACGTGCCCAATGACAACCTTGTCAAAAGCCGGTGCAGCGGGCTCGTTCTCTTCCACTTCAAGGCCCGCCATCGTCAGCAGCTCGGCCAGTTGCGCATTGTCAAGCGCGGGGTTGCACAGTTCACGCAGCCAGGATTCGGAGAATTTCATGGCGATGTCTTTCGTCGCTTTTCGACCGGGCTAAGCTCGGTCCGTGTCATCTTGCCGGGCGCACCCGGGCTCACTCGTGTCTTGTCGCTTGCGGGTTCCGGCTTAGCGGAACTGGCGCAGGAAGCTCAGGTCGTTCTCGAAGAACAGACGCAGATCGTTCACGCCGTAATACAGCATGGCAAAACGGTCGAGCCCCATGCCGAATGCGAAGCCCGTGTAGATTTCGGGGTCGATACCCACATGGCGCAGCACATTCGGGTGCACCACGCCGCAGCCGCCGACTTCCAGCCAGCCGCGCTCGCCCAGCACATCGACTTCAGCCGACGGCTCGGTAAATGGGAAGAAGGAAGGACGGAAACGCACTTGCAGATCGTCGCGTTCGAAGAAGCGGCGCAAGAAGTCGATCAGCGTGGCCTTCAGGTCGGCAAAGCTCACGCCCTCGGCCACCCAGAGGCCTTCCATCTGGTGGAACATTGGCGAGTGGGTTGCATCGGAGTCGACGCGATACACGCGGCCCGGCGCGACGATCTTGATCGGCGGCTTGTGGTCGAGCATGTAGCGGACCTGAATCGGGCTGGTGTGCGTGCGCAGCACCAGCGGCTGACCATCCTCGCCACCTTCTACATAGAAGGTGTCTTGCATAGCGCGAGCGGGGTGGTCTTTCGGAATATTCAGTGCTTCAAAGTTATGCCAGTCGGTCTCGATCTCAGGGCCGTCGGCCACCTCGTAGCCCATGGACTGGAACAGCGTCACCACGCGCTCGCGCACCAGGGTGACCGGGTGCAGGCCGCCAATCGACTGACCACGACCCGGCAACGTCACGTCGAGTGCCTCGGCTGCGAGTTGGCGGTTCAGCGCCTCGGCCGCCAGCGCGTCGCGGCGCGCATTGAGCGCGGCTTCGAAAGCTTGCTTGGCCTGGTTGATCACCGCGCCTTGCGTGCGCTTTTCTTCGGGCGGCAAGGCACCCAGTTGCTTGAGGAGTTCGGTCAGGGCACCCGATTTACCCAGGTAACGGGCCTTGACGTTCTCGAGTTCGACCGGATCATGGGTCGCGTCCAACGCGGCCAATCCCTGGTCGAGGATAGTCTGGATGTTGCTCATGCTGCATCGCTCCTCATCAACGCTGGCGATACGACCTCAGAGAAGTCGCATTGCGAGCGCGGCTGAATCTCATTACTGCCGTTTGCTACTGTTCGTACAGTCACTGCTTAAGCACAGCGATTACACACTACCGCCGCTTGTTCAAGTCACGGCTCGAGCGAAGCGAGGCTCCCTTGCGGCGGCAAGGGCGGGGGGAATGGACTAGATCAAGGGGCTGCCGATGCGGCACCTTTGGTCAATGTGCCGGGCTCCGCCTGGCATTTGCTACCCGCTCACCCTCACAGCCATGGCAGCCGCAAAAAAAGGGAGGCTTTCGCCTCCCTTTTCTACCTTCCGGTCGCTTAGGCGGCGAGGCTGGCCTTGGCTTGCTCGAAAATACGAGCAAAGGCTGCCTTGTCGAACACAGCGAGATCAGCCAGGACCTTACGGTCGATGGTGATGGAGGCACGCTTCAGGCCATTCATGAACTTGCTGTAGCTCAGACCCAGTTCACGCGAAGCCGCGTTGATACGGGTGATCCACAGTTGGCGGAACTGACGCTTCCGTTGACGACGGTCACGGTATGCGTACTGGCCAGCCTTCATGACGGCTTGCTTGGCAATGCGGTAGACATTCTTGCGGCGACCACGATAGCCCTTGGCCAGAGCCAAGACCTTCTTGTGGCGGGCGCGGGCGGTAACTCCACGTTTTACGCGAGGCATGGTTTATTCCTTTCCCGAGAAGATTAAGCAGCGTACGGCAGCATGGCGCGAACGGAAGCCATGTTGGTCGGGTGGACCATCGTGGTACCGCGCAGCTGGCGCTTGTTCTTGGTTGTCTTCTTGGTCAGGATGTGACGCTTGAACGCTTTAGAGCGCTTGACGCCACCGTTGCCCAACACCTTCAAACGCTTCTTGGCGCTCGATTTGGTTTTCATCTTCGGCATGACAAACTCCGTTGTTGCCTAGTTAGATTCGGCCTTGGGAGGCAATAAATTGCACTTAAAACCCAACGCCTCGCTTTTACAACAAGCGACCGGGCTTGCGCTCGGCCGGGGCTTGTTGCCACCCCTTAAACTTGCGACCTGACGGATCAGATCGTTTCAAACTTAGATCTTCTTTTTTGGCGCCAGCATCATGATCATCTGGCGGCCCTCCAGCTTCGGGTACTGCTCAACCACTGCCAACTCGCCAAGATCAGCCTCGATACGCTTGAGTTGCGCCATGCCGATTTCCTGGTGAGCCATTTCCCGACCGCGGAAACGCAAGGTGATCTTCGCCTTGTCGCCTTCTTCCAGGAAGCGCGTCACGTTGCGCAGCTTGACCTGGTAGTCGTTCTCATCCGTACCTGGACGGAACTTCACTTCCTTGATCTGAATCTGTTTCACCTTGAGCTTTTGCTCGTGGCGCTTCTTGCTTTCGCGATACTTGAACTTGCCGTAATCCATCAACCGGCAAACGGGCGGGGTCGCATTCGGTGCGATCTCGACCAGGTCCACTTCGCGTTCTTCCGCCATACGCATGGCTTCAGCCAAGCTGACGATACCAAGTTGTTCGCCTTCGTCTCCCGACAGGCGGACTTCGCGGGCGGTGATTTCACCATTGATCCGCGGCTCTTTATCCTGAGCGATAGCAGTTACTCCTGAGTAAAAAACGAAAACCGCACGTCCCGTTGAAAACGGCCTCGTCGTTCGGACAAGGCCGTAGGTATCGAACTTAGATCAGCTCGGCTTTCCAGCGCTCAATCAGCGCGTCCACCGTCATCTGACCCAGATCTTCACCACCGCGGGATCGCACGGCAACCAAACCGCCAGCTTTTTCCTTATCGCCGACAACGATCTGATAAGGCAGCTTTTGCAGGCTATGTTCGCGTATTTTAAAGCTTATTTTGTCATTTCTCAAGTCCGACTCGACTCGGAAGCCCTCCGCTTTGAGCTTCGCGGTGATTTCGGCGGCGTAATCGGCCTGATGTTCGCTGATGCTCATGACCGCCGCCTGCACCGGCGCAAGCCACAACGGGAAGGCGCCGGCATGGTTTTCGATCAGGATGCCTATGAAGCGTTCGAACGAGCCGACGATGGCACGGTGCAGCATAACCGGGCGCTTACGGGCGTTATCGTCCGCCACATACTCTGCATCCAGACGCTCTGGCAGCACAAAGTCGAGCTGCAGTGTACCGCACTGCCAAGAGCGGCCAATGGCGTCCTTGATGTGGTATTCCACCTTCGGGCCGTAGAAGGCACCCTCGCCCGGCAACTCTTCCCAGCTCACGCCACAGGCGCGCAGGGCTTCACGCAGGCCATTTTCGGCGCGATCCCAAATTTCGTCCGTACCGGCACGCTTTTCAGGGCGCAGGCTCAACTTCACCTGGACGTCGTCAAAGCCGAAGTCACGATAAACCGACATCGCGAGCTCGTTGAAAGCTTGCGATTCAGCGACCACCTGGTCTTCGGTACAGAAGATGTGGGCATCGTCTTGCACAAAGCCGCGTACGCGCATGATGCCATGCAGCGAACCGGACGATTCATTACGGTGGCAGGCGCCGAATTCGGCCAAGCGCATCGGCAGGTCGCGGTAGGAACGCAAGCCACTATTGAAGATCTGCACGTGCGCCGGGCAGTTCATCGGTTTCACGGCGTAATCGCGCTTTTCGGATTCCGTCGTGAACATGTTTTCGCGATAGTTCTCCCAATGGCCAGACTTCTCCCACAGGATACGGTCCATCATCATGGGCGTGCGCACTTCGAGGTAGTCGGCTTTCGTCAGCCGCTTACGCATGTATTGCTCAACCGCTTGCCACAGCGCCCAGCCCTTCGGGTGCCAGAACACCATGCCGGGTGCTTCGTCCTGCATATGGAACAGGTCGAGCTGCTTTGCCAGGCGACGGTGGTCGCGCTTCTCAGCCTCTTCCAGCATGTGCAGGTACTGGTCAAGGTCTTCCTTCTTGGCCCAGGCCGTACCGTACACGCGCTGCAGCATCTCGTTGCGGCTGTCGCCCCGCCAGTAGGCACCGGCGAGCTTCATCAGCTTGAAGACCTTCAGCTTGCCCGTCGAGGGCACGTGCGGGCCGCGGCACAAGTCCGTGAAGTTACCTTCGCGGTAGAGCGACAGCACTTGGTCGGCCGGGATGCTCTCGATGATCTCGGCCTTGTACTTTTCGCCTATACCCTTGAAGTAGGCAATCGCCTCGTCGCGCGACAGCTCGTAGCGCTCGACCGGGATATCCTGCTTGGCGAGCTCTGCCATCTTCTTTTCGATCAGCTCCAGGTCTTCGGGCGTGAACGCGCGCTTGTAGCTGAAGTCGTAGTAGAAGCCGTTGTCGATGACCGGGCCGATGGTGACCTGCGCATCAGGGAACAGCTCCTTGACGGCATAGGCCAGCAAGTGGGCCGTAGAATGGCGGATGACATCGACGCCTTCGGCGTCACGCTCGGTGATGATGGCCAGCTCGACATCGCGGTCGATCGTGTACGAGGTATCGACCAGCGTGCCGTCGACCTTGCCGGCGAGCGCCGCGCGTGCGAGGCCAGCGCCGATACTGGCCGCAACATCGGCCACACGGACGGGCTGATCGAAACTGCGTTTCGAACCATCAGGGAGCGTGACTATGGGCATTTCGATTCCACCTTTTGCTTGAATTGCGATGACGTGAATTGCGATGATCTGACGAGACGAAAAAAAAGTGCGGCTGAGCCGCACTTTTTCGAACAAACGAGCTTCCGAAAGCTGACTCAGGCCTGTGTGGGTGCACCGGTGGTGGTTGTAGTTCGGAAGAACATGATTCGCTTGCTCCAGTATTTGGGGGCTTGGCCGGCATCCGCCGAACCGCTTGCGCCTAATGTAACCTGCCTACGGCCGCGAAGTCTACCGGATTCTACCCTCTTACAGAAGCGGGTCAGTAATCTCCCCAACGATGCTTGAGCTCATGCCCTTCTTCGATGCGCATTTGCTCGGCCAGCTGCGGGTTTTTGGTGGTCATCAGGTCACCATTCTCGATCGCCATCGACAAAGCCTGGATCGCCGCCGGATTGGCGCGGTCGGCGGCCATCTCCAGCAAGTGGCGCCCCATTAGCGGATTGCGCTGCACGCCCTCCCCCACCATATAGGCGTTCGATAGCAGGAACATCGCCTCGGCATTGCCGTGATCACTGGCGAACTGCAACCACTGCGCAGCCAAGCGCATATCGCGTGCGACGCCGTCACCGTTGCGGGCCATGCGGGCCAGCGCCAATGCGGCCTTGGCATGCTCATGCTCGGCTGCAAGCCGATACCAGCGCCATGCGTTCGCGTTGTCTGGATGAACGCCAAGCCCGCCAACCCGATATGCCTCGCCGAGCACAAACCCTGCCTCGCCGTCGCCCCCCTCCGCCGCGCGCGTGAACCAGCTGCGCGCCGCGGCTTCCTGGCCGGGCTGGCGTAAATAACCCTGCGCGATTGCCCGCTGCGCAATTGGCGAACCCGCATCTGCCCAAGCTTGCAATTTATCTCGCGCATCGGCCTGCCGGCCTTGATTGGCGAGGATGGCGACCGATTCGATCTCGGAGGCGGCAGGTGGTGGCCCCGGCGGGCGCGCAGACAGGCCGCAGCCTGCCAGGCTGATCAACAACGACGATGCGATCGTCAGTGTATTTCGATACATCATGATGCTTCCTGAAATGACCAAACCCTCCCCGCAGTACGAGGAGGGCTTGGCTTGCCGAAGCGACAGGCTTACTTACTCAGGTCAATCGCGTATTGCCAAGTGCCGTCACCATTGTCCTTGAACTGCGAAACGTTGGCGAAGCCTTCAGCTGCCGCAACATTGAGCTTGTTGGCACCCGAGATAAATGTCACCGGACCGGCAGTCGTGACCTTGGCAAAGCGCCAGCTACGACCAGAACCATTGACCGCGTAGGTTAACGCACCGACCTTCTTGATATAGGCCGACAACACATCACGGTTGGCATCCGGCGCCTTGATGATGGTTTTACTGCCATCGAGACCCGGGAAGTTGCCGCCACCGCTCGCGCGATAATTGTTGGTTGCCACAATGAAATCCATCGTATCGGTCACCGGCTGGCCTTGGTAGGTCAGACTGACGATGCGACTACCCGCTGGCTGTGTCACATCAATCTGGTACTGCAGCGCATTGTTCGCACCGTAGAGCACATCGAAGTTGTAGCCCGGGAAGGTCGGGTCGAACAACGTCTGCGCTGCCGTCTGCGTGGGGTCGATCTGCTTGAACTGCTTAGCCGTGGTCTCCAGCCATGCACGCAGATCCGAGCCTTTCAGCTTCACCGCCTGGATCGTATTGTCGAACACATACAGATCCCCCGCACTACGCACTTGCAACGTGCCCGCTGGCACGTCGGTGTAGTCGGTAGCGCCATTGCGGCCATACTTGAACGGCGCACTGGCCGACAGCACCGGAATATTGGCGTATTGCGGCAGATTGGTGGCTATGTAGCGCGCGACGTAGTCCTGCTGCATCTGGTTGTCGATCTGAATTGCGCTGACGTCACCAATGCGAGAGAAGTAGCTCGCCATATTGAAGTCCGTCGTGCCCAGCGGCTGCTGTGCATAGGCGATGGTTGCCTGGTGCACGCTGTCGACCATCGGCTCCACGGTAGGGTCCGCAGCGACCGTGGTGCCGTCTGCTTGGGTGAAGCCACGCGTCTCAACCGTGGTTTGGCCCTGCTGCACCACCCACTTGCCACTGGTGTATTTCACAGTGAGCTTGATCACGCCGAGACGGCGGCCCCAGCTTTGCGCCATCACGGTCGGCACGCCATTCACGAAGCCCTTGGCAACGTCCACGTTTGGCAAGCCCTGGAAGATCGCTGCCGGATTCACCGCATTCGGGAAGATCTCGTGTGAGTGACCAATCATCAGCGCATCGATGCCAGGCACCGTCGCCAGATGCCAGCTGCCGTTTTCCATGGTCGGGCTATAGGTCGACGCATCGAGTCCACCGTGCGACAGCGCGACGACGATGTCTGCGCCTGCGGCACGCATCTGCGGCACATACTGCGTCGCCGTTTCCTTCAGGCCATTCACATAGACCTTGCCATCGAGGTTCTTCTTATCCCAATCCATGATGGGGGGCGGTGCAAAGCCGATGACACCCACGTTCAAGGTCACCGGGATCGTCTGACCGCCAGGTGTAGAAGCGGTAAAGGTTTTGGCGATAACTTGGTAAGGCGAGAAAATTGGCTGATTCGACGACACGCTGTTGACGTTCGCCAGTACGATCGGGAACTTGGGTCCACCGCAATTGCCCGGCTTACTGATGCCTGCTACACCCAGGTCGTGATTCATGACCTGGCTAAGATAACCCAGACCAAAATTGAACTCGTGATTCCCCACCGTGCCCGCATCGTAGTTCAGCTGGTTCATCACCTTGTGAATCGCCAGGGTGTCGCTACAGGCAACCGGCGAGACAGTCGCCTGGTAGTCAGCCAAGGGCGTGCCTTGGATAACATCACCGTCATCAAGTAGCACATTATTGGGGTTTTCTGCTTGCGCCTTATGGATCAGCGTCGCAACGCGCTCCATGCCGATCGTGGTATCGGTGGCCAGCTTGTAGTAGTTGTAGCTCAGGACATTGGAGTGCAAATCGGTGGTTTCCAGCAAGGAAACCTGCATCGTCGTGCCTTCCGGCACGCCAAGCGTTGACGACGAAGAACCGCCACACGCTGCAAGCGAGCCCACGAGGGCAGCCGCGATTGAAATATGAATAGTTTTCACTGCATATCCCCAAACATTTATGAGCGCACGAATGTAGGGGGTCTACGTGAAGCGGCCATGACAAGGCCATTACATCTAGAAATATATTGTTATCATGCGACACATTCGCCAGGAGGCGACGTAGCACGGCAATACAAAAAGCAAAACGGGGAGTCAGTTTTCACTGACTCCCCGTCGATGTTGGTAGGCGCGATTGGACTCGAACCAACGACCCCCACCATGTCAAGGTGGTGCTCTAACCAGCTGAGCTACGCGCCTGGAGAGCTGCGCATTCTAGGGGGAATGCACCCTCTTGGCAAGCCCTAGACCAAAAATAATTTAGTCGGGGCTCAAAACTACATGCCTGGCTTGCGCCAGAAGTACCGGATGACAAAGCCTGGATACGCTGCAACAACGAACAGCGCGAACGTCGTCACGTAAAACTGCCACGCCTGCTCGTGCTTCGGGCCCTGTCGACTTTCCAGCCAGAAGCCCAATCCGCCAATCACCAGATACAACACAATGATCTCAAGCAGGCGCCAGCCAAATGCCTTGCGACCCGACGCTGGTACGATGACCAACAAGATGCGGTCGGTCATGAATGGCAAATTGGCGGCCAAGGCCGCCAATCCGAGATACGCGATCATCGCTGCGTTCACAGCACACCCAAGCTGCTGGCGATCGCGTCGTGGCAGAGCGCCAGGAGACGCTGTGGCGCCAAACCCAGAGCCAAGATGGCCAAGCAATTGAGCGACAACATAAAACGCATATCGCCCTTCATTACGATCGGGTTCGTATCCTGCGGTTCGTCCATGAACATCAGTTTCACGACACGCAGGTAGTAGAACGCGCCCACGAGCGAGAATGCCACGGCTACTACAGCCAGCCAGACAAAGCCTTCTTGATTCACGATCGATTCGATCACAGCCAGCTTGGCGAAGAAGCCAGAGAATACAGGTATGCCCGCCATGGAGAACATGACCAGCAGCATCATCCATGCGAACCAGGGATTGCGCTGCGCCAGGCCCTTGAAGTCCGAGAGCTTGTCTGCTTCGAAGCCGGCGCGCGACAGCAGGATAATGACACCGAAGCCGGCGACCGCCATCAGTGTATACACCAGCGAATAGAACATCGCAGCGGCGTAGCCATTCTGGGTGCCCGAAAGCACGCCCAACAACAGGAAACCCATGTGCGAAATCGTGGAATAAGCCAGCATCCGCTTCAGATTGGTCTGTGCGATGGCTGCAAGGTTACCGACGGCCAGCGAGAACACAGCCAGCACGATCAGCATCTGTTGCCACTGAATCACCATGGAAGGCAGGCCTTCCACCAAGAGGCGCATCACGAAGCCGAACGCAGCGAGCTTCGGCGCGGAGCCGATCAGCATAGTGACCGCAGTCGGTGAGCCTTCGTAGACATCCGGCACCCACATATGGAACGGTGCGTTGCCGAGCTTGAAGCCGATGCCGGTGACGAGGAACACAAGGCCGAAGACCAGCAGCGTATGACTTGCGGAACCGCTCATGGCCTTCGATGCGATCACATGCAGATCCAGACTGCCTGTTGCACCGTAGATCATCGACATGCCATACAGCAGCATGCCCGACGCCAGCGCGCCCAACACAAAATACTTCATGGCGGCTTCGGTCGCGACAGTCGACTCGCGCGGCAGCGCAACCAAGGCATACAGCGACAGTGACAAGAGTTCCAGGCCGACATAAAGCGTCAGCAGATTGGTCGCCGACACCATGATCATCATACCGAGCAGCGCAAACAGCGACAGCGTGAACAACTCGCCCCGGTAGAGATTACGCGCAGCCGCATATCCCCGGCTATAAACCAGCATCAGCGCAACGGCGGCATCCATGCCCAGCTTCAAGACGTCCGACATCGAGTCGGCGACGAACATGCCCGAGAAGGCAGCACGTGGAACCGGCGCATAGCCGTGAACTGTTAGCGCCGCAGAACCCAGAAGGGTCAGCAATGCGAGCGCATAAGTGATATCCCGTTGTTCGTCTTTCACGAACAGATCCAGCAGCAGGATGGCGGAAGTCGCGCAGAGCAGCCAGATTTCGGGTAGTGCAGCGACCAGGTTCAACGATTCTAGACTCATCTTTTTTACTTTCCGCTATTCGACCTGTGCTCAACGACCACCGTTCATGATGGAAGGCAACGGGCCTTCCACGGGAGGCTTGCCACCTTCTTCTACCGGCAGCTTGGACGTCTGAACCTGCGAGATCAGCCTATCTACCGAGCGATGCATCTTTTCGGTGAACGCTTGCGGGTACAGGCCCATGCCGAGTACGGCGACAGCAAGTACTGCGAGTACAGCGAATTCGCGCAGATTGACATCCTTGAGTTCAGCCACGTGCTCGTTGGCGATGTCGCCGAACACCACGCGCTTGTACATCCACAGGGTGTAGGCGGCGCCGAAGACGAGCGTCGTCGCTGCAAAGAAGGCGTACCAGAAATTCACGCCAACCGCGCTAATGATGACCATGAACTCACCCACGAAACCGGAGGTCGCCGGCAGGCCGGAGTTGGCCATTGCAAACAGCATGAAGAAGGCTGCGAACTTCGGCATGGTATTGGCCACACCACCGTAGTCAGCGATCTTGCGGCTATGCACGCGGTCGTACATGACACCGATACTGAAGAACATCGCGGCCGAAACGAAGCCATGCGAAATCATCTGCACCAACGCACCTTCGATGCCCATCGCGGTGGGGGCACCGTTGATAAACATATAGAGGCCTAGCGACACAAAGCCCATGTGCGAGATCGACGAGTACGCCACCAGCTTCTTCATGTCCTTTTGCACCAGCGCGACGAGGCCGATGTAGACGACGGCGATCAGCGACAAGAGAACAATGATCCAGCCCCATTGGCGCGCGGCGTCGGGCGCGATCGGCAATGCGAACCGCAGGAAGCCGTACGCACCCAGCTTCAGTGTAATAGCAGCCAGCACCATCGAACCACCCGTGGGCGCTTCAACGTGAGCATCCGGCAACCAGGTATGCACTGGGAACATCGGCACCTTGACCGCGAACGCGAAGAAGAACGCGATCATCAGGTAGCCCTGCACGGCCAGCGGCAGCGCAGTGCGCTGGAAATCACTGATTTCGAAGCTGTTGCCCGAATGGAAGAACAGGTAGATGAAGCCAACCAAGAGGAGCAACGAGCCCAGCAGCGTGTAAAGGAAGAACTTGATCGATGCATAGACGCGGTTCGGACCACCCCATACGCCGATGATCAAGTACATCGGAATCAGCATCGCTTCGAAGAACGCATAGAACAGCATCGCGTCCATGGCCGAAAACGCGCCATTGATCAGGCCCGACATGATCAGGAAAGCCGCCATGTATTGCGATACACGGGTCTGGATCACTTCCCAACCAGCGATCACGACCAGCATGGTCGTGAAGGCATTCAAGATCACGAAGAACATCGACAAGCCGTCAACACCCACGTGATAGTTGATATTGAACGCCGGAATCCACGCCTTCATCTCTTCGAACTGCATACCACCATGCAGCAGCGTGAATTGCGTGAACAGCGGAATCGTGACCACGAAACCCAGCACGGACCCCACCAGCGCCAACCAACGTGCCGCACCGGGATTACGCCCACCGGCCAACAGAACGATCAGACCCGCCAGGATCGGCACCCAGATCGCCAGACTCAACAAATGCTCAAACATAGCTACCCTTACCCATAGGTGTGTCCGTTTCGTTCAGCGATCAATGCCAGAACCCGATTTGCTTGAACCAGCTGCCGACGTCCGACAGCAGGCTTGCCAGGTGCAACGGATCGAGCTGATATGTCAGCAACACGATGGCGCCCAGCAGCATTGCGAATGCGTAGTGATAGATGTAGCCCGTTTGCAGGCGGCGCGCGACGCCCGCCACCACACCCACGAGGCGTGCGGCACCGTTCACGATCAAGCCGTCGATCAGTACGGTATCGCCCACCTTCCAGAACACCTTGCCGAGACCGCGGCCAAATGCCGCGAAGCCTTGGATATAGAGGTGATCCATGTAGTACTTGTTGTCGAGCAGCGTGTAGATCGGACCAACCTTGGCCTTGATCGCGGCCGGAATATCCGGGCGCTTCATATACAGGAACCAGGACGACACCACACCGGCCAGCGCCAACCAGAACGGCAGTGACATAAAGGCGTGCAAGCCCATATCGCCAGCGCCGTGGAATTCTTCAGCCAGTTCGCGCATCACCGGATGCAGATCGCTATAGATCGTGCCTTTGAAAAAGTCGCCAAACAACATCGGCTCGATGGCGATGAAACCAATGATGACCGACGGGATCGCCAGCAACACCAGCGGCAATGTCACCACCCAGGCAGTTTCATGCGGCTTGTCATTCGGTCCCAGGCCATGGTGATGGTCGTCGCCGTGATCATCGTGAGCATGGTCGTCATGACCATGCGCCGCTTCCATCCAACGTTCCTTGCCGTGGAAGACTAGGAAATACATACGGAAAGAGTAGAAAGCCGTCACGAAGACGCCGATCACGACCGCCGCGTAGGCAAAGCCTGACGCCGGCAGATGCGACAGACGCACCGCGTCGATGATCGAATCCTTCGAATAGAAACCTGCAAAGAACGGCGTGCCGATCAGCGCCAGCGAACCGACCAGCGAAGTGATCCAGGTGATCGGCATGTACTTGCGCAGGCCACCCATATTGCGGATGTCTTGATCATGGTGCATGCCCATGATGACCGAACCGGCACCGAGGAACAGCAAGGCCTTGAAGAAGGCGTGTGTCATCAGGTGGAACACAGCAACCGAGTAGGCAGACGCACCGAGCGCCACCGTCATATAGCCGAGCTGCGACAGCGTCGAGTAGGCCACAACACGCTTGATGTCGTTCTGGATGATGCCGAGGAAGCCCATGAACAGTGCGGTAATCGAACCGATGATCATCACGAAGTTCAGCGCGGTATCCGACAGCTCGAACAGTGGCGACATGCGCGACACCATGAAGATACCTGCCGTTACCATCGTTGCAGCGTGGATCAGCGCAGAGATCGGCGTCGGGCCTTCCATCGAATCCGGCAGCCAGACATGCAGAGGGAACTGGGCAGACTTACCCATCGCGCCAATAAACAACAGGATGCAGGCGACGCTCAAGAGTGACCATTGCGTGCCGGGAAACAGCGAAATCGTTGCATCCTTCAGAGCCGGTGCGTGCGCAAACACATCGGCGTAGTAGAAGGAACCGAAATGCGTCAGGATCAGCCCGATACCGAGCAGAAAGCCGAAGTCACCCACACGATTGACTAGGAAGGCCTTCATGTTGGCGAAGATCGCAGTCGGACGCTTGAACCAGAAGCCAATCAGCAGGTAGGACACGAGGCCCACCGCTTCCCAACCGAAGAACAGTTGGACGAAGTTGTTGCTCATCACCAGCATCAACATCGAGAAGGTGAACAGCGAGATATAGCTGAAGAAACGCTGGTAGCCCGGATCTTCTTCCATGTAGCCAATGGTGTAGATATGCACCATCAGCGACACGAAGGTCACCACCACCATCATCATCGCAGTCAGCTTGTCGATCAGGAAACCGACCGACACGTCGAGACCATTCACTGTCAACCAGGTGTAGACGTTGCCGTTATAAGCCGGCGCGCCGTGCAACAGGTCATTCAAGACGATGAAGGAACCCACGCACGCAGCAGCGACCCCAAGAATGGTCACCCAGTGCGCGCCGGCGCGGCCAATGGTACGGCCAAAGAGGCCAGCCAAAATGGCGCCGAACAGCGGGAAGAGCGGTATCAGCAGGTAGAGCGTCGTTTTGTCCATGGTTGCGCGCGGGCGTTTCTTTTAAGTTCGTCGTATTCGGTTCGTGTGCTCGGCCAGCGCATCCCTGCACCGGCGTTCAACTCATCAGCCCAGCTCATCAGCCCTTCAGGCCGTCGAGATCCTCAACGTTGATGGAGCGGAGGTTACGGAACAGCACAACCAGAATGGCGAGGCCGATGGCGGATTCCGCCGCAGCCACAGTCAGAATGAAGAACACGAAAATCTGTCCGGCCGTGTCGCCCAGGTACTTCGAGAAGGCAACAAAGTTGATGTTCACGGCAAGCAGCATCAGCTCGATGGCCATCAGCAGCACGATCACATTCTTGCGGTTCAGGAAGATGCCGAAGACCGAGATCGCAAACAGGATTGCGCCGAGGACCAGGAAATGGGTTAGCGTCATGGCTCTTTTCTCTCTCGTCTCTCGCGTCAGGCGGCCGGCGTATCGCCGTTGTCCGCCGGGGCTTCAGGCACTTCGACCTCAGCCGCCATCTTCACGATGCGCAGGCGGTCGGCCTTCTTCACCTTCACTTGTTCAGCCGGGTTCTGATACTTGGTGTTCTTGCGACGACGCAGCGTCAGCGAAATCGCTGCAATGATCGCAACCAGAAGCAGGACGGCAGCCAATTCAAACGGCAACAGATAGTCGGTATAGATCGGCACGCCCAGTTGCTTGATGTTGGCGACACCCTGCGGCAAGGCCGCAATCGCGGTCTTGTCTTCGAGGCCCGCGCTCTTATTGAGCAACACCAGGACCATCTCGGCCGACATGATGGCCGCAACAACCGCAGCCAGCGGGAAGTGACTCCAGAAACCGGCGCGCAGTTCTTCGAAATTGATGTCGAGCATCATCACGACAAAAAGGAAGAGCACCATCACCGCGCCAACGTAGACCAGCACCAGCGAAATAGCCAGGAACTCGGCTTGCATCAGCATCCACAGCACGGCACCGGTAAAGAACGCCAGCACGAGGCCAAGCGCCGCGTGCACGGGGTTCTTTGCAGAAATCACACGCAAGGCTGCCAAAATCAGGATGGCAGCGAAGACGTAAAAGAGGATCAGGGTCATGTCAGCCCACTCGATCAGGGTCGGTTCGTTAACGGTCTATCAACGGTACTTCGCGTCGGCTTCGCGATTCTTCGCGATTTCGGCCTCGTACCGGTCGCCCACAGCCAGCAGCATGGGCTTGGTGTAGTACAGGTCGCCACGCTTCTCGCCGTGATACTCGAGAATATGCGTTTCGACGATCGCATCGACCGGGCAAGCCTCTTCGCAGAAACCGCAGAAGATGCACTTGGTCAGGTCGATGTCGTAACGTGTCGTACGGCGTGTGCCGTCGTCGCGCTGATCAGACTCGATCGTGATCGCCATCGCCGGGCATACTGCTTCGCACAACTTACATGCGATACAGCGTTCCTCGCCGTTGGCGTAGCGGCGCTGCGCATGCAGACCGCGGAAACGTGGGCTGTACGGTGTCTTTTCCTCAGGGAATTGCACCGTAATCTTGCGCTGGAAGAAGTGTCGGCCGGTCAACATCAGGCCCTTGACCAGTTCTACCAGCAGGAATGTCTTGAAGAAGTTCTGAATCTTTTCCATGGCGGTCGCGCTTACCACAGCGAATACGGGGTTTGCATCCAGGCGCCCAACACGACGATCCACACCAGCGTGACGGGAATGAACACCTTCCAGCCCAGCCGCATCAGCTGGTCATAGCGGTAACGTGGGAATGTCGCACGGAACCACAGGAAGCAGAAGAGGACGAAGGCTACCTTGACCGCGAGCCACAAGAAGCTCGTTGCCCCGAGCAGGCCCCAGCTTTGTGGGAACGGCGACAGCCAACCGCCCAGGAACATGATCGAAGTCATGATCGAAATCAGGATCATGTTGGCATATTCGCCGAGGAAGAAGAGCGCGAAGCTCATCCCCGAGTATTCGATCATATGGCCGGCCACGATTTCCGATTCGCCTTCGGTCACATCAAACGGCGCGCGGTTGGTTTCCGCCACGCCCGAGATCAGATAAACCAGGAACAACGGGAACAGCGGAATCAGGTTCCAAGAAATGATCGAACCGCCGCCCATGCCCTTGGCTTGTGCGTTGACGATATCGGTCAGGTTCAGGCTACCCGACACCATCAGCACGCCGACGAGCGCAAAACCCATCGCCAGCTCATACGAGATGACCTGGGCCGAGGCACGTAGCGCCCCGAGGAAGGCGTACTTGGAATTCGATGCCCAGCCGGCGACGATGATGCCGTACACGCCGAGCGAGGTAATCGCCATCACGTAGAGAAGACCCGCATTCACATCGGCCAGCACCCAGCCCGGTGAAAATGGAATCACCGCCCAAGCGGCGAGCGATGGGGCCAATACCATAATTGGGGCCAGGAAGAACAAACCCGTCGAAGCCTTGCTCGGGCTGATGATTTCCTTCAGCAAGAGCTTTACGCCATCGGCAATCGGTTGCAGCAAACCCAGCGGGCCGACCCGGTTCGGGCCGATCCGGATCTGCATGTAGCCGATGACCTTACGTTCAGCCAGCGTCAGATAGGCCACGCAACCAAACAGCGGCGCGACGATCAGGACAATTTTCAGCAATGCCCAAGCCACGGCACCGATGTCGTTGCCAAGGAAGGCGAGAAAACCATTATGCAGCGCGTCGATCATCTGGCTCTCCTCAGGCGCGCGTCAATTGGATGGAACCGAACGATGCGCCGAGCGCAGCCGTTGCGGGGTGCGAGGTCGCCACACGGACGACATCGTCGGCCAGGGTTGCGTCGATCGCGAGCACCAGCGTCGCACGGCCTTCGCCCTGCTGAACCGACACCGATTGACCAGCCTCCAAACCTAGCTTGGCGGCCGTCGCGGCGGAGATGCCAACAACCGGCGTGGCAGCATCGCTCGTCTTTTGCAGCGAGACGGCGCGACGGACCAGTGCGTCGGATTGATAGATCGGTACTTCACCGAGACGCACCAGACCTTGTGCAGCTGCCTGCAATTGAACAGCAACCGGCTTCACATCATTGCTCAGCTTGGCAGCGACCGATTGGTCGCCATTCGGCAGTGCGGCCTTACGAACAGACTCAGCGCTGTCGAATTCGAAACCACTGAGGCCCAGCATATTGCCGAGTACGCGCAGCACCTTCCAGGCCGGACGTGCATCGCCTTGCGGCTTCACGACACCATTGAAGGTCTGCAGCTTGCCTTCCATGTTCACGAAGCTACCGGCCGTCTCAGAGAACGGCGTGATCGGCAACAGCACGTCGGCGTAATCCGTTGCACCGTGCTTGAATGCGGAGAACGCAACCACCATGTCGGCAGACTTGACCGCCGCCTGCGCGGCCGCCGCGTCGTGCGCATCCAGCTCGACTTCGGTATTCAGCAGCAGGATTGCTTTGCGTGGCTTGGTGATTGCCTTTGCTGTCGGGGCCAGGCCTAAGACTTGCGCGCCAACAGTATTCGCCGCCTCGCTCATCCAGCCCAGCTTCGCGCCAGTCAGCGTTGTCAATTGCGCCGCCACGGCGGCAATCTCGGCTGCGCGTGGGTGATGCGTGGCCTGGTTGCCCAAGAGGACCGCTGCACGGCCACCTTCCGCAGCCGTTGCATCGATCAGCAATTGAGCGATCTTGCGCGCAGCATCGTTGACCGTTGCGCCAGCCAGTTCGGTTGGAACTGCTGCGCCCTTCAGCTCGGCAGCGGCCTTGGCAACAGCAGCCAGCGCTTCGACATATTGATCCGGGCGGACAATCAGCTTGCCAGCCACCGAGGTAAACAGTTGATCATCAGCTGCGTTGACCACGGCAAGTTGCGTACCGCGCTTCACCGATTGGCGCAGACGTTGCGCCAACAGTGGTTGTTCCTTGCGCAGGTTCGAGCCGACCACCAATACCGCCTTGTTCTCGACTAGCTCAACAATCGGCTGACCCAGCCAGGCGGCACCTTGCAGTGCATCACCCAGACGCAGGTCGGCGTGGCGCAGGCCGAACTCTGCCGCGCCGATGCCGAGACCGCTGGCGATCTGGTTCAGCAAGAACAGTTCTTCCACGGTCGAGTGCGGTGTCGCCACTGCGGCAACTGCATCGTGACCATGTTCGCGAATGATGGATTTCAGGCCATTACCAACGTATTCCAGTGCGGTCTGCCAATCCGTCTCGATCCACTGGCCGCCCTGCTTCAACATCGGGCGCGTCAGACGTGCGTCGCTGTTCAGCGCTTCATACGAGAAGCGGTCGCGGTCGGCGATCCAACATTCGTTGATGGCTTCGTTCTCAAGCGGCAGCGCGCGCATCACACGGTCTGACTTGACCTGGATGACCAGGTTGCTGCCGAGGCCATCGTGCGGGCTCACGCTCTTGCGACGCGACAGTTCCCAAGTACGGGCGCTGTAACGGAAAGGCTTGGAGGTCAATGCGCCGACGGGACAGAGATCGATCACATTGCCCGAAATTTCGGAATTCACCGACATGCCCACGTAGGACATGATCTCGGAATGCTCACCGCGACCCGCCATGCCAATTTCCTGCATGCCGGCGACTTCTTCGGTGAAACGAACGCAACGCGTGCAGTGGATGCAGCGCGTCATGTCGGTCGAGATCAGCGGACCCAGGTCCTTGTTCGGTACCACGCGCTTTTCTTCTTCATAGCGCGAGCTGGAGCCACCGTAACCCACCGCGAGATCCTGCAGTTGGCATTCGCCACCTTGGTCACAGATCGGGCAATCCAGCGGGTGATTGATCAGCAGGAACTCCATCACCCCCTGCTGCGCCTTCACCGCCATGTCGGAATGGGTGAACACCTTCATTCCATCATTGACTGGCGTCGCGCAGGCAGGTAGTGGCTTGGGCGCCTTTTCAACCTGTACGAGACACATACGGCAGTTCGCTGCGATCGACAATTTCTTGTGATAGCAGAAGTGCGGAATGTGCGTACCGATCGAACGCGCGGCCTCAATCACCGTCGTGCCATTGGGTACAGTCAGTTTCTTACCGTCAATTTCGATTTCAAGCATGGTCGGGCTGCCCGAACTTTCGTCTTAGCTTGCGGATGCCTGGCTTAGTAGCCAGGCACGATGCACTTCTTGTGTTCGATATGGTGCAGGAACTCATCGCGGAAATGCTTGAGCATCCCTTGCACCGGCATCACGGCGGCGTCGCCCAGCGCACAGATCGTGCGGCCGGCGATGTTCTTGCCGACGGATTCCAGCAGTTCCAGGTCTTCCGGCCTGCCCTGCCCGTTTTCGATGCGGTCCACCACACGGTAGAGCCAGCCGGTACCTTCACGGCATGGCGTACACTGACCGCAAGACTCTTCATAGTAGAAGTAGGACAGACGGCGCAGGGCTTTCACCATACACACCGTTTCATCCATCACGATGACAGCGCCCGAGCCGAGCATGGAGCCCGCCTTGGCAATCGCATCGTAGTCCATGGTGGTTTCCATCATGATATGCGCGGGCAACACCGGCGCACTGGAACCACCTGGAATCACCGCCTTGAGCTTCTTGCCACCGCGCATGCCGCCGGCCATTTCCAGCAGTTCAGCGAATGGCAGACCCAGTGGCACCTCGAAGTTGCCGGGGCGATTCACATGGCCTGACACCGAAAAGAGCTTGGTGCCGCCATTGTTCGGCTTGCCCAACTCCAAAAACTTCTGGCCGCCCTCACGGATGATGTAAGGCACGGACGCGAAGGTCTCGGTGTTGTTGATGGTGGTCGGCTTACCGTAAAGGCCAAACGACGCAGGGAAAGGCGGCTTGAAGCGCGGCTGACCCTTTTTGCCCTCAAGCGACTCCAGCAATGCAGTTTCTTCACCGCAGATATAGGCACCATAGCCATGGTGACCATACAACTGGAAGCTAAAGCCGGAACCGAGAATGTTCTCGCCGAGGAAGCCTGCCTTGCGGGCTTCTTCAAGGGCGGCTTCGAAGCGTTGGTACACTTCGAAGATTTCACCGTGGGTATAGTTGTAACCCACGCTGATGCCCATGGCGTAACCGCCAATGATCATGCCTTCGATCAGTGCGTGCGGATTGAATTCAAGGATATCCTTGTCCTTGAATGTGCCCGGCTCGCCTTCGTCCGAATTGCAGACCAGGTACTTCTGACCCGGGAAGCTGCGCGGCATGAAAGACCACTTGAGGCCCGTCGGGAAACCTGCACCACCGCGACCACGCAGGGACGAGGCCTTCACCTCGGCAATCACCTGGTCCTGGGTAATCTGTTCGGCGAGGATCTTCTTCAGCGCGGCATAGCCGCCCCGCTTCATGTAGGCGTCAATGCGCCAACAATCTGGATCATCGAAATCGACGCCTTCAAAAACGACGCCCTTGACGTAAACGGTCATAACGCTGTCCGTCCCGGCTTAGTTGAGTTCAGCCAGCTTGCGGTCGAGCGCATCCGGCGTCATATGGTTACACATGGTATGGTTGTTCACGAGCATCACCGGTGCATAACCACACGCACCCATGCACTCGCCTTCGACCAGCGTGAACTTGCCGTCCACGGTTGTCTCACCAAACCCGATACCGAGCTTCTTTTGCAGGTATTCGCCCGCATCGACGCCGCCAGACAAGGCGCACGGCAGATTGGTGCAGACCGTGAGCTTGAACTTGCCGACCGGCTTGCGATCGTACATGTTGTAGAACGTCGCAACTTCATAGGCCGCCATCGGGGCGATGCCGAGGTAATCTGCAACGTACTTGATCGTGTCGGTCGACAACCAACCCAGCTCGACCTGCGCGATGCGCAGCGCCGACATCACAGCGGAGCGCTTCTGGTCGGCAGGGTACTTGGCGACCTCGTGGTCGATCTGCTTGAGGGATTCAGGGCTCAGCATCAGCGGTCGATCTCCCCAAAAACGATGTCCTGCGTACCGATGATGGCGACGACGTCGGACAACATATGCCCACGCGCCATTTCGTCCAACGCAGACAAGTGAACAAAACCAGGTGCACGGATCTTCAAGCGGTAAGGCTTGTTGGCACCGTCGGATACCAGATAGATGCCGAATTCACCCTTTGGATGCTCAATCGCCGCGTAGGCTTCGCCTTCAGGCACATGCATGCCTTCGGTGAACAGCTTGAAGTGGTGGATCAGCTCTTCCATATTGGACTTCATGTCGAGCCGCGATGGCGGGGCCACCTTGTGGTTGTCGACGATGACAGGGCCTGGGTTCTTACGCAGCCAATCCACGCACTGGCGGATGATGCGGTTGGACTGACGCATTTCTTCGACGCGTACCAGGTAGCGATCGTAGCAGTCGCCATTCACGCCCACCGGGATATCGAAGTCGAGCTTGTCGTACACTTCGTACGGCTGCTTCTTGCGCAAATCCCACTGCACGCCCGAACCACGCAGCATCGCGCCGGTCAGGCCGAGTTCGATGGCACGCTCAGGGCTGACCACGCCAATCCCCACGGTCCGCTGCTTCCAGATCCGGTTGTCGGTCAACAGCGTTTCGTATTCATCGACGTAAGTCGGGAAACGATTCGTGAAATCTTCGATGAAGTCGAGCAGCGAGCCTTGGCGATTTTCGTTCAGACGGCGGATCTCGCCTTCATTACGGACCTTCGAGGCTTGGTACTGCGGCATCGAATCCGGCAGATCGCGATAGACGCCACCCGGACGATAGTAAGCTGCGTGCATCCGCGCGCCCGACACCGCTTCGTAGCAGTCCATCAGGTCTTCACGCTCGCGGAAGGCATACAGGAAGATGGTCATCGCGCCGCAGTCGAGGCCGTGAGCGCCAATCCACATCAGGTGATTCAACACCCGGGTGATCTCATCGAACATCACGCGGATGTACTGGGCACGAATCGGCACTTCGATACCGAGCAGCTTCTCGATCGCCATGACGTAAGCGTGCTCATTGCACATCATGGAGACGTAATCCAGGCGGTCCATATACGGAACCGACTGGATGAAGGTCTTATGCTCTGCCAGCTTTTCGGTGGCACGGTGCAGAAGGCCGATATGCGGGTCGGCACGCTGCACGACTTCGCCATCCAGCTCTAGCACCAGACGCAGCACGCCGTGCGCAGCCGGGTGCTGCGGGCCGAAGTTCAGCGTGTAATTCTTGATCTCAGCCACCGTAATTCTCCTCGCGGATGATGCGCGGCGTAATCTCGCGCGGCTCGATCGTCACCGGCTGGTAAATCACGCGACCTTGCTCGGCGTCGTAACGCATTTCCACATGGCCCGAAAGCGGGAAGTCCTTGCGGAACGGGTGACCGACGAAACCATAGTCCGTCAGGATGCGGCGCAGATCAGGGTGATCGGTAAAGACGATGCCATACAGGTCGAACGCCTCACGCTCGAACCAATTAAGGCCAGGCCAGACATCAACCATGGACGGCATCAGCGGCAGCTCGTCATCTTCGCAGAAGACGCGAACGCGCAAACGCGTGTTGAGCGCAACCGACAACAGGTGGTAGACCACCGCAAATCGTTTGCCATCCCAAGCACCGTCCTTGTAGGCACTGTAATCGAGGCCACACAAGTCGACGCAAGTCTTGAAAGACAGGTCGGCCTGGCCAGCTAATTGCGCCGCCACTTCAGGCCAATCAGCAAATTTGACGACGAGCGTCAACTCGCCCAGGGAATTAGTCAGCGAAACGGCCTTGTCACCCAAGGCCGTTTGCAACGTGTTTTGCAGCGCTTCGAGTTTTGTCGCCATGGTGCGTCGTCTGAGTTAGCGCGCAATCGTATTCGTGCGCTTGATCTTGTTCTGCAGCTGAATCAAACCGTACAGCAGCGCTTCTGCGGTCGGTGGGCAACCGGGCACGTACACATCCACCGGCACGATGCGGTCACAACCACGCACCACCGAGTAAGAATAGTGATAATAGCCACCGCCGTTCGCACAGGAACCCATGGACAGCACCCAACGCGGCTCGGGCATCTGGTCATAGACCTTGCGCAAGGCGGGCGCCATCTTGTTGCACAGCGTGCCGGCCACGATCATAAGATCGGACTGACGCGGGCTTGGGCGAAACACAATACCGAAACGATCGAGATCGTAACGCGCCGCACCGGCGTGCATCATCTCTACCGCGCAGCAAGCGAGACCAAAGGTCATCGGCCACAGAGAACCGGTACGCGTCCAGTTGACGACGGTATCAATCGACGTGGTGATGAAGCCTTTGTCCATCACGCCTTGGCCGACGGGATTTTCTGCTACTCCCATTCCAGCGCCCCTTTCATCCATTCGTAAACGAATCCGACAACCAGGATACCCAGGAAGACCATCATAGCCACAAAGCCAGGAAAGCCGACTTCCTTGAGCACAGCAGCCCAAGGCAGCAGGAAGGCCACTTCCAGGTCGAACAGGATAAACAGGATGGCCACTAGGTAATAGCGAACATCGAACTGCATCCGAGCATCTTCGAACGCATCGAAGCCACACTCGTATGGGGACAACTTTTCAGGATCGGGCTTATTGGTACCCAGAAGCACGCTGACAGTACGGCCCAGCGCCATCGGCAGGACACCAACAACCAACCCGACCACCATGAAAAGCAGGACTGGGAAGTAGTTCTCGAGCATGAAAGCTCCCCGCTACGATTTACAGTTTTTAGGCGTGATGGAAGCTTAGCTTCCATTGACACCAACACAAGTAATCTTGTGCTGGTTTATAAGAATTTGGTGCCGACAGTGAGACTCGAACTCACACAGCTTTCGCCACTACCCCCTCAAGATAGCGTGTCTACCAATTTCACCATGTCGGCAGCGTACCAAATATTTTGAACAACAATCAGTTCGGAATACCGCCCTGCTTGTCATTCTGCACCGGCGTTGCCGGCGACTTTTGCGCACCTTGCTGTTCGGCTTGAGGAACCACTACGCCAGACATGACGCCCGCGTCGTTTTTGTTTGCCGAATGCCCGTCAATCCAGACCAGACCAAACAAAGTACAGAAAAAGATTGTAGCACAGACTGCTGTCATTCTGCTCAAGAAATTTGCAGAACCCGACGAGCCAAACAGGCTTCCAGCCGAGCCGCTACCGAATGCAGCACCCATATCCGCACCCTTGCCATGCTGCAACAGCACCAACCCGATGACCGCAATCGCAGACACCCAATTCAGGATATGAATCAAACTCTTCAGAAGTTCCATTGCGCTCTTTAGCCCGCCGCCCGGCAAATGCCGGAAAATTCTTTCGCATCGAGCGATGCACCACCGACCAGCACTCCATCCACACCCGGAGTCGCCATCAGCGCAGCCGCATTGCTCGCCTTGACACTACCACCATACAGGACCGAAAACGACGACCCCAAACAGTGCTTGATAAACTGGTGCATCGACCCAATTTGCTCGACCGACGCGGCCCTGCCCGTCCCAATCGCCCAAACCGGCTCATACGCTATACAAAACCGTGCAGATGTCGCGCCACGCGCCATCAAGCTGTGCAGCGGTGCCAACTGCGCCTCGATCCGCGCCTCGGCGCGACCACTGTCGCGCTCGGCCAGCGTTTCGCCGACACACACCACTGCAAACATGCCCACTTCAAGCAACCGCGCCAGCTTGTTCGCAACCGCAGCATCGGATTCCGCAAAATACCGGCGGCGCTCCGAATGCCCGACAATCGCCAGCTTGCAGTCAATATCCTTGAGCATCCGGGCCGAAATCTCACCGGTGTAGGCACCATCGCCATGCTCACTGACATCCTGCGCACCCACCCGAATCGAGCTTGATGCCAAACGTGTCGCCGCCTCAGCCAGATAAGGGAACGGTAGGCAAACCGCCACATCGGCACCGTACTGTTCAGCCGCAAGCTGATCCAGCACTTCGGCAATCAGCGCCTTGGAGCCATTCATTTTCCAATTGCCGATCACCAACTTAGCCGACATACGCCACCATCCACACCCAGCAAAGACCGAGCATTGTAAGGTTTCACCCCGCCCCCGTCAAACCTGCAGCACATATCCAATACATGACACGTTTTTGTAATTTAATTGAAATAATCCATTATTAACATCGCAGCCAGTTCCGAAGCGCCCTTACAAAATTTACCTTTGTCATGCGCAGGGATCTTTTCCTGGGTCGCCCACACAGGCTGGCACAGCCCCTTTTCTAAGAATACGGAGAACCTCCTACTATGAACGTCTCTTTGGGCCGTAAGCTGATCGCACTTGCAGTCATGGGGTTGGGCATCAGCGCCGCGCATGCGCTGGACATCACTGGCGCCGGTGCTACCTTCCCCTACCCTGTTTATGCAAAGTGGGCTGAAGCCTACAAGACCAAGACCGGCGTAGGCCTGAACTATCAGTCGATCGGCTCGGGCGGTGGCATCAAGCAGATCCAGTCGAAGACCGTCGATTTTGGCGCTTCCGATATGCCGATGAAGCCTGAAGATCTGGCGAAGAACAGCCTGATCCAGTTCCCGACTGTCGTAGGTGGCGTCGTGCCGGTGTACAACCTGCCAGGCATCAATGCCGGCCAGATCAAGTTCACCCCGCAACTGCTCGCCGACATTTACCTCGGCAAGATCAAGACCTGGAATGACCCGGCGATCACGGCACTGAACAAGGGCGTAGCCCTGCCGGCCCTGTCGATCAACGTGGTTCGCCGTGCCGATGGCTCTGGTACCTCGTTCATCTTCACGAACTACCTGTCGAAGGTCAGCCCGGAATGGAAGACCAAGGTTGGTGAAGGCACGGCAGTGGCATGGCCAGCCGGCATCGGCGGCAAGGGTAACGAAGGCGTTGCAGCTTATGTTCAGCGCCTGAAGGGTGCCATCGGCTACGTGGAATACGCTTACGCCAAGCAGAACAAGCTGTCGTACGTGATGCTGCAGAACAAGGACGGCCAGTTTGTTTCGCCGACGGCCGAGAACTTCAAGGAAGCGGCCGGCCACGCTGACTGGAAGAACGCACCGGGCTTCTACGAAATCCTGACCAATGAACCAGGCAAGAACTCCTGGCCGATCTCGGGCGCGACCTTTATCCTGCTGCAAAAGAAGCAAGACAAGCCGGCTACTGCGCAAGAAGTCCTGAAGTACTTCACCTGGGCGTACGACGCAGATGGCAGCAAGATCGCCGAACAACTGGACTATGTACCGCTGCCTGGCGCGGTTGTGGACCAGATCAAGGCATCCTGGAAGCAACTGACCGACACCGCAGGTGCACCGGTTGTAAAATAAGCCCGCCTCTGCACCCGCTATAGGGTGCGGAATGCGCCTGCTGCGGCAGGAAATGGCCCCCGGCCGTTTCCTGCCGATTTGTTCGTTAGTCGCTGCGAGACGCTTATGTCCGAACCTGTTCGTCAAAGATCATCCCAGATTGGGGATGTCTTGTTCTTCAACCTTACGCGCGCTGCGGCCTGTCTCGTCCTGCTGCTGCTTGCCGCCATCGCGGCATCGCTGGTCCAGGGGAGCATGCCGGCGCTCAAGACGTTCGGCCTGGGCTTTCTGTTCTCTTCCGAATGGAATCCCGTTACGGATAGATACGGAGCCTTGCGCGCGGTCGAAGGGACGCTGATCACCTCGACCATCGCCCTCGTTATCGCCGTCCCGGTCAGTTTCGGCATTGCACTCTTCCTGACCGAGCTTGCGCCTGTTTGGCTACGCCGCCCGCTGGGTACGGCCATTGAGTTGCTGGCCGGCATTCCTTCGATCATCTACGGCATGTGGGGTCTGTTTGTCGTCGCCCCATTGTTTGGCGATCATATCCAGCCCTGGCTCACCAGCAATACAGCGAACATCCCGCTGATCAGCCAGCTGTTCAACGGCCCACCTTTCGGTATCGGCATGGCCACCGCTGGCCTGATCCTCGCCATCATGGTCATCCCCTTTATCGCATCGGTCATGCGCGACGTCTTTGAAGTCGTCCCGCCCATGCTGAAGGAATCGGCTTACGGCCTCGGTGCCACAACCTGGGAAGTGGTGCGCAATGTCGTGCTGCCTTACACCAAGACCGGCGTGGTCGGCGGCATCATGCTGGGCCTTGGCCGGGCGCTAGGCGAAACCATGGCTGTCACCTTTGTGATTGGCAACGCCTACGACGCCATCGAGTCCTTGTTCCACCCCGGTAACTCGATTGCATCGATCATCGCCAATGAATTTGCGGAGGCCCAAGGCCTGCACGCCGCTGCACTCGTCGAATGCGGCTTGATCCTGTACATCATCACCACCATCGTCCTTGCGCTGTCGAAGCTCTTGCTGCTTCGCCTGAGCCGCGGCGAGGGTAGTCATTCCTGATAGGCGAGCGAGAAATCCAAGATGAATAATATGCTCTATTTCCGCCGCCGCTTCGTGAACGGGATGAACCTCACCATTGCTACGCTGGCAATGGGTTTCGGCTTGTTCTGGCTCGGCTGGATTCTGTACACCCTGCTGCAAAATGGCTTTTCGGCGATCCATCTGTCGGTCTTTACCCAGATGACCCCACCGCCTGGCAGCTCAGGCGGTCTGGCCAATGCCATCTTCGGCAGTATTCTGATCTCGTTGTTCGCGACGCTGATCGGTACGCCTATCGGCATCATGGCCGGCATCTACCTGGCTGAATATGGCGATCAGGGTTGGCTTGCTGGCCCCACACGCTTTATCAACGATATCCTTTTGGCGACGCCATCGATCTTGATCGGCATGTTCGTCTGGGGTGTTTACGTACAACAGGTCGGCCACTTTTCTGGCTGGGCGGGCTCGATTGCCTTGTCGCTGATCGTGATTCCGGTCGTAGTTCGCACCACCGAGAATATGTTGCGCCTGGTACCGCACAGCATGCGCGAAGCAGCCTACGCACTCGGCACGCCGCGCTGGAAGGTGGTGTCGAGCGTTACGCTGCGCGCCTCCAAGGCGGGTGTACTGACCGGGATCATGCTGGCCGTCTCGCGTATCGGCGGCGAAACGGCCCCTGTGATCTTCACCGCGCTGAACAACCAGTTCTTCAGCACCGACATGAACGCCCCGATGGCGAACCTGCCTGCCGTGATCTTCCAATTTGCAATGAGCCCTTACGAGGACTGGAAGACATTGGCCTGGGCAAGCGCCCTGATCATGACCTTGGCCGTGCTGGCGCTGAATATCATCGCCCGTACGCTCGTCAAGCGCGAACAGCACCACTAAGCCACGCTCAGGCAAAGCAGATATCTGCAAGAAAGTGATCTGATGACTACGACTCAACAACAATCCAAGCTTGCCGTTCGCGATCTGAACTTCTTCTACGGCAATTTCCATGCGTTGAAGAACATCAATCTGGACATTCCCGCGAACCAGGTGACGGCCTTCATCGGTCCATCCGGCTGCGGTAAGTCGACGCTCTTGCGAACCTTCAACCGGATGTACGATCTGTACCCGAAGCTGCGGGCCGAAGGCCAGATCCTGTTCAACAACCAGAACATCCTCGACCGCGGCATCGACCTCAACATGCTGCGCGGCAAGATCGGCATGGTGTTCCAGAAGCCGACGCCCTTCCCGATGTCGATCTACGACAACATCGCGTTTGGCGTAAAGCTGTATGAAAGCCTTAGCCGTTCGGAAATGGACGACCGCGTTGAATGGGCACTGAGCAAGGCCGCGCTGTGGAACGAAGTCAAAGGCAAGTTGAAGCAATCGGGCCTGGGCCTTTCGGGCGGTCAGCAACAGCGTCTGTGTATTGCCCGTGCTGTGGCCGTGAAGCCGGAAGTCGTGTTGCTGGATGAACCGACCTCTGCGCTTGACCCGATCTCCACTGCGCATATCGAAGAGCTGGTGCATGAACTGAAGGCGGATTACACCATCGCCATCGTGACCCACAATATGCAACAGGCAGCACGTGTTTCTGACTTTACCGCCTATATGTACCTCGGCGAGCTGGTCGAAGTCGGCAGCACCGACGAGATCTTCACGAAGCCCACCCGGCGCGAGACAGAAGATTACATTACCGGTAAGTTCGGTTAAGCCTCTGGCAGAGGCCAAAGAAAAAGCGGCTGGAGGTTCCAGCCGCTTTTTTATTGCTGTGGTAGAGCGCTACCCACTAACCACGGAGGATCAAGCCACCAACCCCACGACCTCTGCCAGCCGCGTCGCCCAGCGCTCGGTCAGACCTGCGTCATCCGCCTCAACCATGACGCGCAAGACCGGCTCGGTACCGGAAGGCCGCAATAGCACCCTCCCCTTGCCTGCCAGCTCGCACTCGGCTTCGACCAGCGCAGCCTGGATCGACAGATTGTCGCGGAAGTCAAAGCCACGCGGGACCTTCACATTCTTCAGCACCTGCGGGTAGATCGCCAAGTCAGCACAGAAGTCCGCCAGGCTACGCCCAGTTAGCAATACGGCCGCCAAGACCTGCAGCGCCGAGACGATGCCATCCCCTGTGCTGTGCTTGTCGAGGCACAGCAAATGGCCCGAATTCTCGCCACCCAGCAACCAACCCCGTTCCTTCATCATTTCCAGCACATAGCGATCGCCTACCTTGGCGCGGGCAAATGGAATCGCGCAGCGGCTCAGCGCGTGCTCCAGACCCAGGTTGGACATCAACGTACCCACCACCCCACCGGCGAGCGAACCGGCAGCCTGACGGTGCCGCGCCATGACATAGAGCAGGCGATCGCCGTCATAGGTCTCACCCATATCATCCACCATCACCAGGCGGTCGCCATCGCCATCGAGCGCAATACCGAACTGCGCGCCTTCTTGCAACACGCGCTGGCGCAGGGCCTCGGGCGAGGTCGCGCCGACGCCATCGTTGATATTGGTACCGTTGGGGGTATTGCCCATCGGCACGACGTCCGCGCCGAGTTCATGGAACACATGCGGTGCAACCTGGTAGCCGGCACCATGCGCGCAATCGACGACAATCTTCACGCCGCGCAGGTTCAACTCATTCGGGAAGGAGTTCTTGCAGAATTCGATATAGCGGCCCGCCGCATCGTTCACACGCCAAGCCCGGCCAAGCTTCGACGATTCGACACAAGTCAAGGGCAAGTCGAGCTGCGCTTCAATCTCGGCTTCTACCGCGTCGTCGAGCTTCAAGCCACCTTCGCCGAAAAACTTGATCCCGTTGTCTTCAAACGGATTATGCGAGGCCGAGATCACGATGCCCGCCGAGAGGCGTAGTGCGCGGGTCAGATAGGCTACACCCGGCGTCGTCAGCGGCCCGGTCAGGTGTACATCCACCCCTGCACCAGATAGACCTGCCTGCAAGGCGGATTCCAGCATATAACCCGAGACGCGGGTGTCCTTGCCAATCAGTACGGCAGCATGCGTCTGATCGCTGCGCCGCGCCGACAGCACCTTGCCGGCCGCGTAACCCAGTCGCATTGCAAAATCCGGTGTGATTGGTGCCTCGCCTACCCGGCCGCGCACGCCATCGGTGCCAAAATATTTCCTGCTCATCTACTCGCTCCTGCCCTGTATCGGGACTTCATTCCATCCCAGCTGGCCCACGGCCCTCTGGGCGTCTGTCTATTCCGTTGTATTCGACGCAGCATCCAAGATGCGCCACACCGTCAACGCGTCGACTGTCGGCCTCACCGCATGCACGCGCAAAATGGCGGCGCCCTGCTGAACTGCCAGCAAGGCCGCAGCCACACTCGCCGCATCACGCTCTGGTGACGGACGATTGCCTAGCATCTGGCCCAGCATCGACTTGCGCGATACGCCGATCAGCATTGGTGTTGCCCAACGCTGCGACAACCGCCGCATGCCTTTGAACAAAGTGACATTGTGTTCGAATGTCTTACCAAATCCAAATCCGGGATCAAGCAGCAGCCTGCCTTGTGCAATACCGGCCTCAAGCGCCTCTGCGCGGCGTGCCGCCAGATAGTCGCCTACCTCGGTCACCACCTCGTCGTAATGCGGCGCTTGCTGCATGTCTTGCGGGTTGCCTTGCTTATGCATCAGGCACACCGCAACTTGGCTATCCGCCACAGTCGCCAGCGCACCTGGCGCCTCCAGCGCAGCAATATCGTTCACCAGATCGACGCCTGCTTCGATTGCAGCGCGCATCACGGCGGTGCGGCGTGTATCGATTGAGAGCGGCACGCCCCAGCTCACCAATTCGCGCAGCACCGGCATCACGCGGCGCAACTCTTCCTCTTCGTCGACCTGGGCCGCACCGGGGCGGGTTGACTCGCCGCCGATATCGAGGATATCAGCGCCCTCGTCCACCAATTGGCGCGCATGCGCCAAAGCGGCGTCGAGCGTATCAAAGCGACCACCGTCCGAAAACGAATCGGGTGTCACGTTCAAGATACCCATGACCAAGGGGCGAGAAAGCGCCAGCTCAAAACGGCCTGCGCGCAAATAGGCGGATTGCATGGTGCGGGCTACCAAAGAAAAACGACAGTGCCTGGGCACTGTCGTATTGTTTTCTACCGGGATCAGTGTTCCTGGGCAGGCCTTACGGTGACTTCCGGCGCTGCACCGCTCGGCGTATCGCTTGGCGGCGGCGTCATGCCCGAGGAAGGACGCGGCGGACGTGGCGGAATACCCTTCATGATGTCATCCACCTGATCGGCATCCAGCGTTTCCCATTCCATCAGCGCATTGGTCATGACTTCGACCTTGTCGCTATGCTCTTCAAGAATCCGCTGCGCCTGTGCATACTGCTCGTCGATGATGCGGCGGATTTCGGCGTCGACCATCTGCATGGTCGCTTCCGAGACGTTCTTATGCGTCGTCACCGAACGGCCGAGGAAAACTTCACCGTCGTTCTCGCCGTACACCATCGGGCCGAGTGCAGGCGACATGCCGTAGCGCGTCACCATATCGCGCGCCATGCGGGTGGCACGCTCGAAGTCGTTCGATGCACCGGTCGAAATCCGCTTCACGAACAAATCTTCAGCAATCCGGCCGCCGAACATGATCGACAGGTCGTTCAGCATCTGGTCCTTGTACATGCTCACACGGTCACGTTCCGGCAGCTGCCAGGTCACGCCCAGGGCGCGGCCACGCGGCACGATGGTGACCTTGTGCACCGGGTCGGTACCCGGCAGCGCCTTGGCGACCACGGCATGGCCGGACTCATGATATGCCGTCGCACGTTTTTCCTCTTCGGTCATGACCATGGAGCGGCGTTCCGGGCCCATGTAGATCTTGTCCTTGGCCTTTTCGAAGTCGTCCATGTCGACAAGGCGCTTGTTGGAGCGCGCCGCAAAGAGCGCCGCTTCATTGACCAGATTGGCAAGGTCGGCGCCAGAGAAACCCGGGGTACCCCGCGCTAGGATATCGGCCTTCACGTCATTCGAAATCGGCACCTTGCGCATATGCACGCCAAGAATCTGTTCGCGGCCACGGATATCCGGCAGCGGTACGACGACTTGGCGGTCGAAACGACCTGGGCGCAGCAGCGCTGGGTCGAGCACATCAGGGCGGTTGGTTGCGGCGATCACGATCACGCCAGCATTGCCTTCAAAGCCGTCCATTTCGACCAGCATCTGGTTCAGCGTCTGTTCGCGCTCATCGTTACCGCCGCCGAGGCCTGCGCCACGCTGGCGACCCACGGCATCGATTTCATCGATGAAGATGATGCAGGGCGCGTTCTTCTTGGCGTTTTCGAACATATCGCGCACACGGGCCGCGCCCACGCCGACGAACATTTCGACAAAGTCGGAACCCGAGATCGAGAAGAACGGCACCTTCGCTTCACCGGCAATCGCTCTGGCGAGCAGCGTCTTACCGGTACCCGGTGAGCCCACCATCAGCACGCCGCGCGGAATACGACCGCCCAATTTTTGGAATTTGCTTGGGTCGCGCAGGAAGTCAACGATTTCGGTGACTTCTTCCTTCGCTTCGTCGCAACCGGCGACGTCGGCAAAGGTAATGCTGTTGTTGTTCTCATCCAGCATGCGGGCGCGGCTTTTGCCAAAACTGAACGCGCCGCCACGGCCGCCGCCCTGCATCTGGCGCATGAAGAAGATCCACACGCCGATCAAGAGCAGCATCGGGAACCAGTTTACGAACAGGCTCATCAAGAGGCTCGGCTCGTCTTCAGGCTTGGCGGTGAACTTCACGCTGTGCTTAATCAGCGTATCCACCAGGCGGAAATCGAACGGTGCAAAAGTGCTGAAGGACGAGTCGTCGGTACGCTTGCCGCGAATCCACTGGCCGCGGAACGGCGTGCCTTCGATCTCGGCACTGGCGATCCGCCCTTCTTCCAACTCACTCATAAAGGTGGAGTAAGGGACCTGATTCTGCGTTTCCTGATGCTTGGTCACCTGGTTGAACACGGTCATCAGTACGAGACCGATGATCACCCAGATTGCGATATTCTTGCCCAGATTATTCACGGGACACTCCTTGATGCCGGCGATCCAAACGCCGCGCCGACGGCAGCTAAGCTCATTTTAACGGTTAGCGGGCCATGCCGTCAGGGCTTTTTTCCCTTGC